>ENA-OWPN01000009-OWPN01000009.1-human-gut-metagenome-genome-assembly--contig:-NODE-9-length-353646-cov-7.422061_pt1 | contig 353646 bp, 316 predicted proteins | sample MGYA00248266_ERZ651850 | MGnify/ENA primary metagenome ERZ651850 (study PRJEB26924, sample SAMEA4378296) | human gut metagenome | biome: human gut; feature: human-associated habitat; material: faeces... | reverse complement strand
TGAAACGCCTTAGCGCCGATGATAGTTGGTTGTATTTCCAGTGAAAGTAGGACATTGCCCGGCTCCCCATTTAAAAAAGCCTCGAATCGTTTGATTCCGAGGCTTTTTTTTTTAAACTCCGTTAGTTAATCTCTGTCTTTCCGTCTGCGAGGACGCCTTCTGCGGTCATCATCGTCGTCATCATCATCGTCGTCATCATCATCGTCGTCATCATCATCGTCGTCCCAGTCATCGTCATCATCGTCGTCCCAATCATCGTCATCATCCCAGTCGTCATCGTCATCCCTCGCATACAACGGTGCAGAAATACCAGCCGCGGATAGAAACAATAATGCCATTAAAAGATTACGTCTTGAGGTCATAGTAGCTAATCTCCTGTCAAGCGTTGATCTTATTTTGAGTATCTCAAAATTTTTTCTGTTGTCAGAATCGAATTAACGATCTGTAACCTCTATGACAAAGTACACGGATTGAGCGGTTTCCTATTCATATTTGAGGCGATCCAATTTGATTTGATAAATTAAGGGGCGTTGATCACTTCGGCAATGGCCGACATTATCAACACCCCCTTTTGTTTTTACCTTTCTCAGTCTCTGCGAAGAAAGCCTGCAATAGAAACTCTTTTCTTTAAAGTCGTTCGATGCTCTTCAATTGCGCAAACAATTGATTAGCACCTCTCACCATTGCCGTCCATGCACTGAAATACTCAAAGGATTCTTCTTTGGCTTTTGTCCATTTCTCAAAGGCTTCGACCAAAAGACTGCGGGCTTTTTGCCCTGCTTTGTCCTGTAAACCCGGAGCTGATGCACTATAAGCCATCGCCACAATATGTTTTAACGTTTGTACTTTTACTTGAGAATTAGCTTCGACAGCACGATTTTGAATAACGATGTTCATTTCGCTTAATTTATCCAAGAGCTCTTGCCAAATAGGTTCATTCACAAATGCTTCGCTGATGCTGTCCGTGCACTGCTTTTCTTTAACCACGTTTAGTTTTTCACGAATGGTTGTACTAAATTCGTTCCATTCAGCCATCAAATCCAGTGCGTCAGGGCCTTCAATAACGGATTGAATCAAACCGTTTGTGAAAATCTCAGTGTCTCGCATGAGCGCTTGAGGATCGATTCCTTGCATCGTGTCGTCCGTGGTGTGCCAATAAGGACCGTATACACCGGATAAACCGGCCACTTTCATGCTGACGCTGCCACTAGGCGGAACTTCAGAAATATTGGAAAAGACTGAAGGGATGCCCATGCTCATAAACGATTGATCACAGGACCGATTAAAGCGGGTGAAGGCTTCAGTAAAACTTATGCCTTCATGCGCTTTTCTAGCTAGTGCGGCTGTGGAGGCCATGACAGGTGTCTTTCCTAAAATCGTTGAACCCACCGCGCCCAGACAATCACAGTTGAGATTTAGAAAAACTTTCTCATTGAGCCAATTGAAATGCTTATCGTGCCAAGCCGTGCTGCCGGCATAGCGCCCATGACTGTGCCCGGACCAAATGACATAACAGACATCATGTTTGCGGTTTTTGAGCGTGAGAATTTCCTTGGCACTAGCCACCATTGCGGCGATTCCCGAAGCATTATCCAATGCACCGTCTCCCCAACTGTCAATGTGACCGGTGACGATCGCCGTAAACGCTTCGGAATTTTGCTCATTATGACGGACATGAGCCATCAAAACGGGCGATGTCGTCCAACGGCTATTGATTACCAATTCAAGAGTTATCCTCATTCCATCTTTTAATGTCAACGCGTCTGAATGCTTTATAGAAGCGTTGGGCATCGTGACATAACGACTTTCGCAGCCCGGTGTCGGACTGCCCCAGACGTCACTAACAATCATGCGATGGATGCGATCCCCAGTATCAAAAAGCACCGCTTTTAATCCCAGCGCTTGGGCTTTTCTCAAATCATTCAAATTGGCCAAACCGTTAAGAAGAACAATCTCGTCAGAATTGCCCTTCTTTTCATAGCTTTGCCAATCCGAGGCAGAAAGAATACGCAAATGCCCTTGAACAGAAACCGTTCCTTGTCGGGGATTGTTTCCATCAAGAGGCAATGTCATAGCGTTGCCCAGAGCCTTAATGCGTTGACCATCCGCCGTCATGCGAACGTTGTCGACCGTCGAAACAAAAAGCGGAACGCGTTCTATGTCCACTTCTGCTCCGACATTTTTAAAGGCCTCTGCAATGACAATAAAGGCGTTTTCTTCCGATGGATTTGATAATCTCTCACCGGTATTGGCGATGTCTTGCAGTGTTTGCATTAAAAGCGTTTGGTCAAGCATTTAAAGACTCCTTATTTAAGGATTACTTATCAAGCGGCAAGCGACGAAATTCTTCGGTGAATACCACAAAGTAATCGACAACCGCTTGCATCATGTCCTTGCCCCATTCGGCATTGGCTTTTTGACTGTCAATGCCGCCGAAGCCGCCCATGGGAATGCCTTTTTTGATGTCACGGACAAGCTTGATATGAGCGTCACCAAACTTCACAGAGCTTAAGTGTGTGAAGTGCAGCTTGTCGCTTAAATCATTGACGGTCGTTTCCGGGCAAGAGGCAATATCAATGAGTTCGGGTTTGATATGCATGATGGCCGATACTTCCTGAGCATCGCCGTGACCGGTGGTCCAGATTTTGTTTAATTCCGGAGCGATGCCCCACCAATCAAGCAATGTGATCAACGCGCCCGTTTCTCTGGCTAATTCAAGACCGGCCTTTTCAATAGCCGGGTCGTTGCCGCCGTGGCCATTGACGACGATAAAACGCCTGGCGCCGTGTTTGGCTAAGTTTTGGAAAACGCCTCGCATGATATCGATCATGGTTTCAAGTCCCATGTCAATGGTGCCCGCAAACGAGGTGTGGTGTGTGGCAACCCCAAAAGGAATCACAGGCGTCACCAAAATGTCGGTGCGCTTTTCCATTTCGGCGGTGATCCATTGCGGAATCAGCCAGTCGGTGCCGAGCGGGCCAATGGGGCCGTGTTGTTCTGTACTGCCAACAGGAATAACAACAACGGTGTTGGGATCCGCGAGTTTTTCCTGGGCTTGACGCCAATTCAAATGAGCTAATTGCATACTGTGCCTCATAACAAAAAGCCCGATGCGACGATCGGGCTTTTATCAAAATTAACCTTTAACGCGTTCCAAGTCAGCGAAGTGACGATCAAGCGTTTCTTGAGAAACAGGCTTGGTCACAAGGCTTACCAAGATGATCACGATCATGGCGAAGAGCCAGGCAACAATCAAGGGGTTAAAGCCAAAGGACCAGCTCGTAAACTTCAACGTAATGAGCACGTAGAGGATTTCAGCCGAGATAACACCGACATAAACACCGGCGGTCGTCGTACGCTTCCAGTACATGCCGAGCAAAATCGGAGCCGCCCAAATACCCAAACCGCCGAAAGCAAACAAAACGATTTGGAAAATGGAACCCGGTTTCATCACACCGATGCCGATGGCGATGATACCCAGAACAACGGTGATGACCTTAGACAGCTTCCAGGTTTCTTCGTCTGTTGCATTGCGGTTGAGAATCTTTTGATAGATATCACGCGAAGCGGCAGAAGTGGCCGTGAGCAACAAGGACGAAATCGTGGACATCCCGGCAGAGAAAATACCAGCCACCATCAACGAAGAAATGAGCGGAGGCAAACCGCCTTGCAAAATCAAAGGTACAACGAAGTCAGAGTTCTTGCCTTCCAAGCCGGGGAAGGAAATGATACCGGTGACGCCGCACCATTCGATGAAGGAAGCCGAGAACCACATGCCCAATGTACCCAAAATGACGGCCTTAAACATCGTCTTGTGGTCCTTCATCGTGAAGAACTTCGTAAAGAGGTGAGGTTGACCGATGGCAAAGAAGGACCACATCACAATCATGGAAACGTAGTTTTGCCACGGATAGGCATTGTTGTGCCCCGGGAAGCTCACATAATTGGTGTCCATAGCGGCCAACTTTTCATTGATCACTTCAAGGCCGCCGCCCAACTTAAGGGAAACGAAAAAGGTCACCACAGCGGTGACAACCATCAAAATACCTTGGATCAAGTCCGTGAGCATCACGGAGCGGATGCCGCCAGCCATGCAGTACAGGATAACGGTAATACCCATCACCACGATACCGACCCATTCATCGCAGCCCGTGTAGGTGGAGAAAATCACACCGCCGCCGATAGTCTGAGCACCCATCATGGAGACAAGGAAAATTAACATCAGCACAGCCAATAAGCCACGGATACCGGTCGAGTCAAAGCGGTCGGCTAGATAATCGGCCATTGTCAGCATCTTGTAGCGATGACCCAATGTGATTAAGCGACGGCCGACAAGCAAAGCCGGAATCAACATTGAAAAGGCAATGCCCGGGACTGACACGGACATGCCGGCATACCCCACGTGATAAATGGAACCCGGCACACCCATGAAGGTCGACATAGAGTACTGAGTAGAAAAATAAGCGACACCAGTGAGGATGGCGCCTGCTTTACCAGACATCGTAAAGAAATCGGCAAGGTTTTTATTTTGTCTGGAACCATACCAGCCTAAACCGGTCAAAACGACGCAGTATGTAACGATCACGCACAGAAACGGAATCGTCATGCTGGTTGTATCAATAGAAAAATGCATGATGATTATTCCTCTTCATCGAATTCGTGATATTCGGGACGCTTCAGACATGAAGAGGCCCAAAGGGCAATACACGCAATGGTCAGAAGACCGTATACCAACCAGCCCCAGATGAAGACGGGAACGCCGAAAAAGCCGGGATTGTATTCGGTATCGTAGAAACATGGCAGTGGCAACATGATAAATCCCCAAAGGGCCATGAAAAACCAGAACCATTTTTTCTCGAATTTGTTAGTAAAAGGATGCATAAAAACACTCCTTCAAGAAAAATAACAGCCTCAGTTTACTTAAGAATTTTTCAAGATTGATAGTTTTGTTTAGGTGTTAACCTCTATTAAATTCTCCATAGATCAAATGCTGAGAATTTTTTTTCATAAAAAACGCGTCCGAATTTTTGCAATCGGACGCGTTGGTTAAGGTGGTGATGGAAGTTATTCGTTTACAATCGCTTTAACTTCAACACCATAGCTGTCATGAGTTGTGGTCTTGATATTCAAGAGCACGGACCAACGACGCAGTGTACCGATGATCACAAAGAGCATCAGCAACATCACGATGACAGAAAGCGAAGCAAGTAGATACTGACCGGCAGGAATGTATTGGTTAATCACCAACCAGCAGCCAGCCCAGATCGTGATGATGGTCATCAAAATACCGGGGACACCCGTGATCGGGGCATATTTGGTCTTGTTCAAACGAAGAATAACCGTTGTGCCGATCAAAAGCGTCACCGAGGCGAGCAATTGGTTGCAAATACCAAAGAGCGGCCAGATGGAGCTGATATCGCCCGAGTAAACGAGGTAGCCCCAAGAACCCGTAAAGATCACCGAAGTGATGATAATGCCGGGCCACCATTGTTTGTCAGAGAACTTCGGCCAAACCTTGCCCATCATTTCCTGCAGGAAGAAACGACCAACACGGGTGCCGGCGTCCACAGCCGTCAAGATGAACACTGCTTCAAACATAATGGCGAAGTGGTACCAATAGGCCATCAGATTTTCCATAAAGGGAATCTGAGAGAAGATGTGAGCCATGCCAACAGCCAAAGAAACGGAGCCGCCCGGGCGGGCCATCAGGCTTTCCTGGACTTGGGCTTCTAAGTGCGGCAGCTCTTGCACAGCCATGCCAAGCGCGGCAAATTTATCAGCAGGCGCGTTAATGGCGAAGTAGTCGGCAGGGACCAACACGCAAGCGGCAACCAAAGCCATAACAGCTACAAAGCCTTCCATTAACATAGCGCCGTAACCGACAAAGAGTACGTCACGCTCGTTGGAAATCATCTTCGGTGTAGTACCGGTACCGATCGTTGCGTGGAAACCGGACAAAGCACCGCAGGCAATTGTGATGAAAATGAAAGGAATGACCGGACCGCCGACGATCGGACCACCACCCTTGACGAATTCTGTGAATGCGGGCATTTGGAAATGCGGCATCACGAAAACGATACCGATCGCCAAGGCGGCGATAGTACCGATCTTTAGGAACGTGGACAGGTAGTCACGCGGTAGGAGCAAAAGCCAAACCGGAAGCACAGAAGCCAAGAAGCCGTAAATCGGGATCAAAAGGCTCATAGCCGGTTTGTCAATGTCAAGCCAACCGAAATATTCGGGATGAGAGGCAACCCACGGACCGGACAGAATGCACAAAAAGAGCAAAACAACACCGATTAACGTTGCGCCCTTAACATCACCCTTACGCCAAACTTGCATGTAAAGGCCCATGATGATGGCGATAGGAATGGTTGCAGCGACTGTATAGGTAGACCAAAGCGAATTGTGCATGGCGTTGACCACAGCGATGGAAAGACCGGCCAAGGTCAAAATCAAAATCGCGAGCACGGCCCAAGCGGCCACCAGTCCAGTGGTTTTGTCAATTTCAGTGGTTGCGATGTGAGCTAAGGAGCGGCCACGGTGGCGGACCGAGCAAAAGAGCACAACCATATCGTGGACGCCACCGGCGAGCACGCAGCCGATCAAAATCCACAATAGTCCCGGCATGTAACCGAATTGCGCGGCAAGCACCGGTCCGAGAAGAGGACCGGCCGCGGCAATGGCGGCAAAGTGGTGCCCAAAGAGCACATACTTGTTTGTGGGGACATAGTCTTGTCCGTCAGAATAACGCATAGCGGGCGTTTGACGGGCTTCATTGACATTGAGAACTTTCTGAGCGATAAACAAACCGTAGAAACGGTAAGCGATCGCAAAAACGCAGAGAGCGGCGAAAACAATTGTTACAGCGTTCACGCCGGTTGACGTATCCATAGGAGCCTCCGTAAAAATGAGTCCGGTCTTAGTCTATCAAGATTGAAGGCTCACACAAACTTTTTCTGTGTTGATTAAAAAGGAAAAATAACAATCTTTGCTTAAAGTCATAAACCTTTGTGACTAAAACAAAAGGCTCTCGGGATGGTCCCTAGAGCCTTCGGATTAGCCTGTAATTATTTAGGCTGTTTTTGTCTCTTCAGCAGAATCGGACTCAACGTTGATTGTTTCACCACTGCCCGGATCTTGATTCTTCGGTCGCTTCAGATAGAGCATGATCACCAAAAGAATCATGACAAAGCCGTGCGCCATCACCACAATGGAGTTGCTCCAGTAGGTGGCCATCAGACCGCCTAAAATTGGGCCGGCGACCGAGCCAATTTGCTGGGCAGCATAACTTAAACCATAAATTCGTCCGCGCTCACTTGGCAATGTATTTTCGGCAAAAAGCGCGTTAATGGCTGGGAAGATACCCGCAAAGAAAATACCACCGACAAAACGCCAAATGACAAAGGGAGTGATTTCACCGGGGATTGCCTGTACGACACCGAAAATGCCGCCGCCCAACAGCGCCACATAAAGCGCCCAACGGTAACCGATATTGGTGCCCAATCGCCCCCACATCGGGGCGGCGAAAACGCCCGAGATGCCGACTACGGAGAAGACGATGCCAGAAACCATCACGATGTTGTCCATCGAGCCTTGTAATTCAGCAATGTAAAGGGGCAAAACCGGCTGAACCAACATGACGGCAAGCTGAACGACCGCCGCGGCAAAAAGCATGCGCTGAATGACCGGAACCTTGAGAAGCTTCATGGAGCCGCCGCTCTTTTTCTTTTCCACCGTCTTGACCACTTTCTTTTGCTCGCCGCCCTTAATGAAGACGATCAAACCCAAAGCGATCAGACCCAAAGCGGCGCCGGCAAAATAAAACGATGCGCGCATACCGAACACTTCAGCCAGAACGCCCCCGATCAACGGCCCAAAGACGCCGCCCGCGGTCGAGCCGCCTTGCATGAGTCCCAAGCACCACCCCATTTTTTCTCTCGGGGCCGTCGATGTCATGATGGCTAAGCAAGCTGGCCACAGTCCCGCAGAAAAGCCCTGGAAGCTTCGCATGGCAAAAAGCTCCCACGGGGTTTGCACAAAACCGCCCCAAACGTACGAGATGGCTAAACAGGCGGCCGCACGTACGGCCATCGCTTTGTGGCTTTTCTTATCGGAAAGCGCCCCCCAGATTGGGGCCATGATGGCACTGATCAAAAACGAAATAGAAAAAATCAGACCCGACCAAATATTGACGTCGCTTTGCGCGACGCCCAATTCGTCAATCAAGTACATCGGCAGGAAAGGCACGAGCATCGTGTAGCTCGCCGACATAAAAACAGAAGTGATGGTCAAAAACCAGACCAGTGCTTTCCAATAGGGCATTTGATTCCCCAATCCAAAATCTAAAAGCGCATACAAAATAAATTCTCAGCATTTATCTTATGCTGAAAAAAATCAAAAAGTACGGCCTTGAATCAAAGTTAAAGCCCTTTTTAATCCAGCGTTTTCCCTAATTCCAAACAAAAACTCCGACGCTAGGGTCGGAGTTGAAAGGCTTGAAAAACCGCAATTAGGCTTGCGTAGTCTCTTGTTGAGAAGTTGCGCCATGGGCCCGAATAAATTCGGCGATATCGGCCACTTCATCAGGACAAATTTCATGGACCATAGGGTAGTCGAAAAATTCAACCGAAGCGCCTGCCTTATTGAGCACTTCCAGTCCCTTTTTTGCTTGGACAAGAGAGATGACCGGATCTAAAGTGCCGTGAGCCATGAAAACGGGCGTCTGTTTGGCCACATCGCTTAATTCATCGAAACGGGGATGTTTAGGAACATAACCCGATAAAGCAATGACACCGGCCAAGGGTGTAATTTGCGACAAACCCACCAGAATGGCCATCGCAGCCCCTTGTGAAAAGCCGCCTAACCAAATCGGCGAGTCGGGATACTTTTGACGTTCTTCTTCAATTAGGGCGGTAATTGTTTCGGCCGCTTGATTCATGCCATCGATGTCTTCTTTTGTCTCTTCTTCGAATGTCTCATCGAAAAGGTCGTACCAGCCGTTCATTTTCATGTTGTAGGCCGTAATATCGCGCAAAGGGGCAGAGGGCAGAACCATCCGAACGTTATTGAGTTCGCCGAATTGAGAAAGTTCCTTTTGAAAAGATTCAAAATCAGAGCCGTCCACACCCAAGCCGTGCAGCCAAATCAAAGTGATCGGCTTTTGAGTTTGGTCGAGCGGTTCCTGAAAAATGGTATCCATGCTTAAGGTCAAACAATTAGTGATGGGCCGCTATTGTATGAGAAATTCAAAAAAACTTCACAAAAATAGCCTGTTTGAAGTGTAAATTTAAATTCTGAAAAAGGGAAAAAAATTTAAAGGGAGCTAATGGATTATGCTTAAAGTTCTTTTTGTCTGCGCGGGCAATATTTGCCGATCCCCCACGGCGGAGGCTGTCTTTAGAAAGTTGGTGGATCGGGCGGGCCTGACTGAAGAATTTGAAATCGACTCGGCTGGTACTGAAAGTTTTCATGTGGGCGAAGGCGCCGATCGCAGAGCTATTGAATGCGCCACGGCCAGAGGCTATGACTTGTCCAAACACATTGCCCGTCAAATTTCTGCTTCTGACTTTGAGCGCTATGACCGGATATTGGCCATGGACTGGAACAATATCAATGAACTTAAACGAATGGCGCCTGCGGCCTACAGTCAAAAACCCGAACTTTTGATGCGCTACAGCACAAGCTATGACGTCTCCATTGTGCCTGATCCTTACTACGGGAATTCAGACGGATTTAAAAAAGTACTCCTTTATTGTGAGGATGCCTGTCACGGACTTTTGTCCACATTGGTTAATCAAAACGGACTTCACGCGAAAACCTTGTAATCAATACAATCTTTAGTCTGTAATGATTACAGACATTTTTCGCTTTGAAACAGTTTTTGAATTAACTCATTTATCCTTTTATTAACAATAGGATAAGTGAGTTTTTTTATGCTGATTTTTGAGAATTTTCTCATAATTTATCTTGCGTTTAAAAAGTGAAGTCAGTAATATCTACTTTCGTTTGAAAAAGCAGGGGTTATCCCTAGCTTAAAGAGGTCTGTTTTCAGACTTGTCTATATATAGATAGGCGTTGATTCGTTAAGGAGCTCAAATTGAGAAAACCTGTTTACTTGGACTACGGTGCCACGACTCCGGTTGACCCCCGTGTTGTAGAAAAGATGATTCCCTGGCTCTACGAGCGTTTCGGCAATGCGGCCAGCAATTCTCATCCGTACGGACTGGAAGCCCGCGAGGCTGTCGAAGAAGCCCGTTCTCAGGTCGCTCAGATGATCAACGCCGATCCGCGAGAAATTGTTTGGACATCCGGGGCTACCGAGTCGGACAACTTGGCGCTCAAAGGTATTGCTCACTTTTATAAAGACCGCGGCAAGCACCTCATCACGGTGAAGACCGAACACAAGGCCGTTTTGGACAGCATGCGTCATTTGGAAACGGAAGGCTTTGATGTGACCTACATGGACGTTTTGCCCAATGGTCTTTTGGATTTGGATGCACTGAAAGCGGCCATGCGTGATGACACCATTTTGGTTTCCGTCATGGCTGTCAACAATGAAATCGGTGTTATCCAAGATATCAATGCCATCGGTCAAATGTGCCGTGAACGTGGCATTTTCTTCCACGTTGATGCCACTCAGGCCATTGGTAAACTGCACTTTGATATGACCAAGGATCCGATTGATCTGATGAGTATGTCGGGTCACAAGGTCTATGGTCCTAAGGGAATCGGCGCGCTTTATGTCCGACGCAAACCTCGCGTTCGTCTTGAAGCACAAATTCACGGCGGCGGTCATGAACGCGGAATGCGTTCCGGTACTTTGGCAACGCACCAAATCGTGGGTATGGGTGAAGCCTATCGTTTGGCCCGCCTTGAAATGGATGAAGAAAACGCCCGCTTTAAGAAGTTGCGTGACAAGCTTTGGGCCGGTATCCAAGAAATTCCGGATGTGTATTTAAACGGCGATTGGGAGCACCGTGTTTCAACCAACCTCAACGTGAGTTTTGCCTTTATCGAAGGCGAAAGTCTCATGTTGGCGCTCAAAGATGTGGCCGTGTCTTCGGGGTCAGCCTGCACGTCAGCCAGTCTTGAACCGTCTTTTGTCTTGCGTGCCTTGGGGCGCGATGACGAGCTCGCTCACAGCTCTATCCGCTTTACATTAGGCCGATTTACCACGGAAGAAGAAATCGACTTTGTGGTGGCGCAGTTAAAGGAAAAAGTGGCCAAACTTCGTGAAATGTCCCCGTTGTGGGAAATGCACCAAGAGGGTGTGGATCTCAACCAAGTGAAGTGGTCTGAACACTAAAAATCAGAAAGAGGATAGGACAGATGCAATACAGTGACAAAGTGATGGATCACTACGAGCATCCCCGCAATGTGGGCACGCTCGATAAGAACGAAAAGGATGTCGGCACCGGTATGGTGGGGGCTCCCGCCTGCGGCGATGTGATGCGCTTGCAGATCAAAGTCAATCCTGAAGGCATTATCGAAGACGCTAAATTTAAAACCTATGGCTGCGGTTCAGCCATCGCTTCGAGCTCTTTGGTGACCGAGTGGGTGAAGGGTAAGTCTCTTGATGAAGCCATGCAGTTATCCAACGAGCAGATTGCCGAAGAATTGGCTTTGCCGCCGGTGAAGATTCACTGCTCGATCTTGGCTGAAGATGCGATCAAGGCCGCGATTGCCGATTACCGTCAAAAACAAGGAAAATAAGATGGCTGTGACATTGACAGAAAACGCCGCTCGCCACGTCAACGCTTATTTAACAAAGCGCGGCAAGGGCATCGGTTTGCGCCTTGGGGTGAAGACATCGGGCTGCTCCGGCATGGCCTATAAGCTCGAATTCGCAGACGCGATCGAAGAAGATGACCAAGTGTGGGAATCTTTCGGAGTGAAGGTTGTGGTCGATGCCAAGAGTTTGCCCTACATTGATGGCACCGAACTTGACTATACCCGCGAAGGCCTCAATGAAGGGTTCAAATTCCACAATCCCAACGAGAAAAGTCACTGCGGTTGCGGTGAGTCTTTTCAGGTGTGATTGAGCGCCTCATGAGTCAAAAAGATTATTTTTCCCTTTTAAATCAACCGCAGACTTTTGCGGTTGATTTGTCGTCTTTGGAGGCGGTGAAAAACGTTTTGCTTCAGCGCCTGCATCCTGATCGTTTTGTGACGGCCAGCGCGCTTGAAAAGCGCATCGCCCAACAGATGAGCGTACAGGTTAACGAAGCGTACCGCACACTTGCCGATGATCTTTTGCGCGCGCAGTATCTGTGTAAACTCAAGGGCTTTGATGTCAATGAGCATCGTCCGATGCCCGCTGATTTTCTGATGCTTCAGATGCAGTGGCACGAGGCGCTGGAAGCGTGTGAGCAAACGGGTGATGAGGGCGCGCGTCAAAGGCTTTTTGAAGAGGTTAAAGAGCACCAGCGTCTACTGATCGCTTCTCTGGCTAAGGCTTTTGATACCGATCATGACGATAAGGCCGCTTTTGAAGCGACGCGTGAGTTGATGTTTGTTAATAAACTCATCACACAAATTCAACACTAGGATTTTTTCATGGCTTTATTGCAAATTGCCGAGCCGGGTATGTCGGCTGATCCGCATCAGCATCGTTTGGCTGTCGGCATTGATTTGGGAACAACCAATTCGTTGGTGGCGACGGTGAAAAGCGCCGAGACAGTGGTGCTTGCCGATCATGAAGGCAGAAAGTTATTACCGTCTGTCGTCAGGTACTTATCAGACGGTACAACCGTCGTTGGACATGAGGCGCGTTTAGCGATCAGTGAAGATTCCCAAAATACGATAGCCAGCGTCAAGCGTTTTATGGGGCGCTCGAGCGCAGAAATTAAGGAAGCTTCAAGCCTTCCGTACCGTTTTGCCGAGTCCGATGGCATGCTACGTGTTCAGACCGTGGCAGGCGAGAAAAGTCCGGTGGAAATTTCCGCAGAAATTTTAAAAGTTTTAAAGGACCGCGCCGAAGAGGCGTTGGGTGGAGAATTGGTCGGCGCGGTGATCACGGTTCCTGCCTATTTTGATGATGCCCAGCGTCAGGCCACAAAGGATGCGGCAAGACTTGCCGGTCTTAATGTGTTGCGGCTTCTCAATGAACCGACTTCGGCGGCTTTGGCCTATGGGCTCGATGAAGGAGCCGAGGGTCTTTATGTCATCTATGACTTGGGCGGAGGCACCTTCGATGTGTCTGTGCTTCGTTTGACTAAAGGCGTTTTTGAGGTCCTTGCCACGGGCGGCGATTCCGCTTTAGGCGGCGATGATTTTGATCACAGAATTTTCTGCTGGGTGCTGCAAGAAGCCGAAGTCACTGAAATTCTTTCCCCGGAAGACAAAAGCCTGATTATGGTGGCGGCCCGCGCAGCCAAGGAAGCTTTAAGCCTCAGTGATAAGGCGGCTATCAACGTCACGCTTTCTTCTGGTAAAAAAATTGATCTCACGATCACGAGCGAGATATTTAAAGGCCTAACCTGCCGCTTGGTTAAAAAGACAATTGATACGCTTGATGCGGTAATGCGTGATGCCAAGCTTGACCGAAAAGACATCCAAGGGCTCGTTTTGGTGGGCGGCTCCACCCGTATGCCGGTGATTCGTGAAGCGGTTAAGGATTATTTGGGTTTTGAGCCGCTCGATAACATCAATCCGGATGAAGTGGTCGCGGTGGGTGCGGCTAAACAGGCTAACCTTTTAGCCGGTAATACGGCCGGAGACGATTGGCTTTTACTCGATGTCACGCCGCTGTCTTTGGGGTTGGAAACCATGGGTGGCTTGGTTGAAAAAATCATTCCGAGAAACACGCCAATTCCGGTTGCGATGGCTCAGGATTTCACCACCTTTAAAGATGGTCAGACAGCCATGGCCATCCACGTGGTGCAAGGTGAACGTGAAATTGTGGATGCATGCCGCAGCTTGGCTCGTTTTGAACTTCGAGGACTGCCGGCTTTGGTGGCGGGGGCCGCCAGAATTCGTGTGACCTTCAGCGTTGATGCCGATGGTCTTTTGTCGGTTTCTGCCCGAGAAACGCAAACGGGTGTTGAAGCCCATGTGACCGTCAAGCCCTCTTACGGTCTAAGCGATGAAGAAATCATGCGCATGCTCAAAGACGGCACGGGTAACGCCGAAGAGGATATGCGTGAAAGAGCGTTGCGCGAAGAGGAAGTGGAATCTCGCCGCTTGATTGAATCCACGGTGGGCGCTTTGGCATCGGACGCGGACCTTTTAACCAAGGAAGAAGAAAACCATATCCGAGATCTGATCACGCGTTTATTGAAAGCGGTTGAAGCTCACGAATTGGAAACCATTAAGACGCTTGAAAAGGAACTGACGCAGGCGACGGAAAGCTTTGCTGAACGCCGTATGGACCGAGCGATTGCTCAGGCGCTTTCCGGCAAGAGCGTTGAAGATATTGAAGGAAAATAGACTATGCCCAAGATTACCGTTTTGCCTCACGCAAGCGTTTGTCCCGAAGGAAAGACTTTTGAAGTTAAGTCCGGCGTTAAGTTAGCGCGAGCTTTACTTGCCAATGGCGTGGGCATTGAGCATGCCTGTGAATTTTCCGGAGCCTGTTCAACGTGTCATGTTATTGTCCGAGAAGGCTTTGATTCCTTAAATGAACCCGAAGATGAAGAGTTGGACATGCTCGATCAAGCATGGGGCGTGACGGATTTATCCCGATTGTCTTGCCAGGCCGTGGTGGGTGATGAGGATCTTGTGATTGAAATTCCCAAGTACAGCCGCAATCACGCCAAGGAGCACTAATTATGCGTTGGACTGATACTCAACAGATTGCCGAAGCGCTCTATGATGAGCATCCCGATGTCAATCCGTTGAAGCTGCGGTTTACGGAGTTGCACGCCATGGTGCTTGAGCTGGATGGTTTTGACGATGATCCTGAGAAAAGCAACGAGGCAATTTTGGAAGCGATTTTGCAAGCTTGGCTCGATGAGCTCTAAAGAGATTGACCATGCGCTTTGACGTCATCACGCTGTTTGAACCGATGTTTGATGCTGTAACTCAAAATGGCATCACGTCTCGGGCTATGCAAAGAGGACTTTGGTCGCTCAACACTTGGAATCCACGAGAAGAGACCGAAGACAATCACAGAACGATTGATGATCGGCCTTTTGGCGGCGGACCGGGCATGGTGATGATGGCTGAGCCTTTGGCTAGAACGCTTAAACGAATCAGACGTTCAGGTAACCGCGGTCGGGTGATCAGTTTTGCTCCCAACGGTACGAGGCTTACCGATGAGACGGTGAGGCGTTGGGTGGCCGATAACGAAGACATGGTTTTGATCTGCGGTCGATATGAAGGCATCGATCAGCGCTTTTTGGATCATTATGTTGATGAAACGGTGAGTGTGGGCGATTTTGTTCTCTCAGGCGGAGAACTGGCTGCAATGATTTTGATTGATGCGGTGGTTCGTCAGTTGCCAGGGGCCATCAAAGAACTCTCGACTTTGGATGAATCCTTTTCAACCGGTCTTTTGGATGCGCCGCACTACACAAGACCCGAGGTTTGGGAAGGGGAGACGGTGCCGGAAGTGCTTTTAACAGGGCACCATGCCAATATTGCCAAATGGACTCGAGAAAAAGCGCTGGAAATCACCTTGAGGAGCCGCCCGGATTTAATTGAGAAAGCCAGGTCTTGCGGGAAACTTACCAAGGCCGATTTGCTTTGGCTCAAAAAGAACGCCTAGTTGGTTTGATACAGGGGCGGACAATCGCAGAGAATCTATCCCAATGATTGAATCAACTTCTTGATGCAAAAAGGAAAAGATTGCTATACAATAGCGATCTTTCTGTTCGGTTGAACAGGAAGTATTTTGTTTAATTAAAACCCATCCTATCGGTGACGACGATGCGCGGACATTGGATCCGATCGCAGGTCACATGATGATGGTTTTGGAGAAAAAAATGAATCTTATCCAAACGTTGGAACAAGAAGAAATCGCCCGCGTGACCGCTGGCAAGACCTATCCTGAATTCGCTGCCGGTGACACGGTTGTCGTGAACGTGAACGTTGTTGAAGGTTCCCGCAAGCGCGTCCAAGCTTACGAAGGTGTTGTGATCGCTCGCCGCAACCGCGGTTTGAATTCCTCCTTTATCGTTCGTAAGATCTCCAGCGGTGAAGGTGTTGAACGTACGTTCCAACTCTACGCTCCGACGATCGCCAGCATCGAAGTGAAGCGCCGCGGTGATGTTCGCCGTGCCAAGCTCTACTACTTGCGTGATCGCGCCGGTAAGGCTGCCCGTATTAAGGAAAAGCTCTCGAAGTAATTCGAGTCTGATCCGAAAATACAGCACCTGCTGTTTAGACTTCGCAAACGGTTGGCAAAAGCCAACCGTTTTTGTTTTAGCAAGAACAAAAAAAGGCACTCAATTTTGCGAGTGCCTTTTTGAAAATGACGTATTTTTTATTCTTGTCCCTGCAGTTTGCCTTTAACTTCAAGAGACTTCGCGGCATAGCCATAAAGCCAAATACCGACAAAGGTGGCTAATGCGCCCCACATCATGGCGTTGGGGCCGCAGGCATAAAGTGCGTAAAGCGAATAAGCTGAAGCGAAAGAAGCGATGATTGTGGTGCGCTTAACGATAGACGGATCAACCGGTTCTCGATGCAAGATTACGTTCACGGCAGCAAAGGCCAACAGGTACGGAACCAGATTGGTGACCACCGCTAAATCTTTAAGAATGTAGAACTGTTGTTCCAATCTCGGGTCAATGGTGAGCAAGGCAGCAAGAGACTGCAAAAGCAAAATAATCACAATCCCTGCAATCGGAACGTTCAAAGCGCTGACTTTGGCAAAAATTTTCGGGAAATAACCCTCTCTTGCCGAGACACGGAATACTTCAGCAATCGTGAATTGCCAACTGGTCAAACATCCGGCACAGGCCAGTGCCATCAAAGCCATGACAAATTTGCCGACTTCAGGCGAAAACATGGTTGCAAACACCAAACCGAACGGGGCGGTGGAGCGAGACAGCACAGCGTTGTCAACGATGCCGAAACTGATGTTATTGGCCAGAATATAAACAACACCGGCGCCGATCGTGGCAAGCACCATGGCACGGGGAACTGATTTTTCAGGATTTTCCACCGCTTCGGAATTCGCGCAGGCGGTCTCTAATCCCAAAAAACCCCATAGCGTCATGGAAATGGCCGCCGATAGTCCTTCAAAAGGTGTGAGGTTTTGCGGATTCCAGGCTTCAACATAGCGGTCAACCGAGAACCAATTCCAGCCGATGACGGTCAGCACCAAAATGGGAATCAAAATTCCATAGTTGGAAAAATGAGAAAGTCTTCCGATAAAACGGGCGCCACCAATGTTAGGCAGGCTGCAAAGCCAAATGACAAAAATACTGGCTAGGCCCATTTCCAAAGGAGTCAGTGCCCAATCGAAAAGCACCATGACGTAGCCAACGATGGAAATGGCAATCGTCAAATTGGCGATGATCAACGATACGCCGTAGCTGAAATTGGCGATGAAGCTGCCGGACTTGCCGAAGGCGTAAGACGCATAGCCGCCTAAGCCGCCGCTTTTTCTGCTGAACATGCCGCATTTGGCAAACGTGTAGGCGATGGCGGTGGCACCGCTGATGGTCACTAACCAGGCCAAAATGGACTGAGTCCCAACTTCGGCAAGTTTAGTGGGCATCAAAATGATGGATGATCCCAGCATGTTGAGCATGACGGCCATCGTCAATTGCAGGCACGTCATTTTCGGCTTTTCAATGGTGGCCATAGTTCTTTTGTCAGTTATCTTTCAGTAGGTTGAAAAAAGTCCTGGGATTGTACCGAAATTAACTAAAGAATCAAAGAGATAGAAAACAGAAAAATGAAGTCTTTACCACGTGTTGGATTTTTCCAATTGAGTGGCGATCGCGCAGTAAAAGTCATAGCGCTCTTGCGTAATGGCTCCTTCTTTGAGTGCTTCTTTAACTGAGCAACCCGGCTCTTTGAGATGTTTGCAGTTGGCAAAGCGGCAGCCGCCGGTGTGAGAGGCAATATCCGGCATCGCCCCGATGACATCATTGAGGGTTAGGTGAGCAAGTCCGAACTCTTGAAAGCCCGGCGAATCAATGACAAAGCCCTGAGCTCTGTCTAAATCGTAGAGCGTTGTGACCGTCGTGGTTTGGCGCCCTAAATTGAGTGCTTGAGAATACTCTTGGGTTTTAGCGTTGGCGTCTTTGACCAAAAGATTTAAGATTGTGGATTTCCCCATCCCGGATTGACCGACCAAAAGTGAGCGTCGTCCATTGAATATGCCATCCAATTCTTCAATGGTTTTTTCAGAGGCTATTTCAGCGCTGATGGCATGCGTTTCATAACCCAAGGTTGAAAGGGACGCCAGAAAATTTTCAGCCTCAGAAGAACCTTCGGTTAGGTCTGTTTTATTTCGTATGACGATAGGGTGTACGCCCGCAACGTGTGAAGCTAAAAGAGCCTTCCAGACAAACCAGGGATTAAAACGAGGATGGGAGGCGTAGACGATGACAAGCGTATCGATATTGGCGGCCAGTGTTTTGGTTCGCCATTCATCTTGTCTGAATAAAAGACTGAAGCGTTTGGCGACCGATTCAATAGCAACAGTATTGTCAACGGCAGCTGAGCAAAGAACCTCATCGCCTACAACCACATCGGCCTTTTTACCCCTTCGGTGAGCTTCATAAAGATTGCCTTGATCGTCCCGCACAAAGTGGTGCCGCCCGTGGCAGGAGACCACTTGAGCATGAAAGCAATTTGTGCGGCGTTGATCTTTAGGCGGCATTGGAATGAGTTTTCTCAAAAAGTTCACGCTGACGCTGAGCCATGATTCTCAGAGCAGTCGCTCGGCGTGAGGCTTTCCCGAAAAGGGGAACATCATTGATTTGAGTTGATTCAGCCTCACTTTCAATTGCAGGAGCAGTCGTTTCTTCGTTTGAAGCACTCGATTGCGGCATTTCGGGCACGGCAATTTCAGCGCTTTCCTCTTGAATGGAATTCTCAGCGGTTTGCTCTAGAGGTTTTTCTTGGCTCTCGTCCAAAGTCTCATTGGTAGGCTGTGAAGATTGGGGCTCTTCGTTCACAGGCGGTGTTTCCACCTGAACGGCTACCGAGGGGGCTTCCTGTTTTTTTACCTCTTCGAGAGGCAATGCAACCTTCTCGTCATTTGAAACGATTGGTGTTTGTAAAGCAGGCTCAGCGGGTTCTGAGGATTGCGTCGATTCTTCAACAATTTCAGAAGCCGGGGCAACAACCTTTTCATCGGGCTTTTCTGAAGCGTTTTTAGATTTTCTGGCTTCGCGTAATTTTTGGACAATATCACGCAGACCATCCAACAAGCTCTTGCCATACATCGGATGAGTGATGTTGGATGCGGCTAGATCTTGCATCGCCTCTTCATAGTGAGGATCTCGGTAGGCTTCAAGCGGCAAAGCCGGGCGTACACCCATTTCACCCTCGGCTTTTCGTTTGAGGGCTTTTTCAAATTGACGACTTAACTTGTGTAGTCTCTTTTCTCTGGCTTCCGCATCCAAGACTTTTTGTTCCTGTTTGGAAATAAGAGCCGAGGAGACATTTTCGAGTTGATGCAATACCGTCAGGTTGTCGTTGCGTAAAGCCTCTTCTTGACGACGAGCCTCAAGAATTTCAGATTTGCGCTGCACGTGGCAGATACGAGCCATCAGGCTCGGTTCATGGGAAAAGAGCAAATCGAAAAAGCCAAGCGTTACGCTGGAGTGGCGCATCGGCGTGGGGAAAAGCTCAATTAACGAATTAACCGTGACTTTCAGCCCCGTATGCTTCATGGCAAAAGTGTCGGAAGCAAAAATCAGATGGCGCAGGAACGCGTCCATCGGGAGTCTGAAAGGAAAGAGCAACACCGGCAACGCCACAATGGCAAATGTGAGCACTGAACCGTAGTATGGGCCCGGGCCATAAACTCGGAAGCCGATTTCGTCTAAAAACCATGACTGCGGAGCAAACCAAGCGAGGAAGGCAAAGACGAAAAAGCCTGCGAGTGCGCACAAAAACCATGCCTGAAAATACATATGGCTGAGGTTGCGGGACAGGGCATGGGCGGCGACGGCTTGCAGGTCAGACAGTGTCATGCGGTTATAGATGTCGTGACGGAAAAAGAGTTTGACACCATGTCTGTGGCCGAAAGCAAATGCCGGCGGCAATTCCTCATTGTCTTTTGCTTTAGCCACACGAATTTCAGCCACACTTAATCCCGCTTTTTCACCCAAGGCATCAATAACGCGCTTGAGTTCATCGTTATGAGCCAGTTGGGCACGATTGGGCTTAAAAAGATAAACCAAACGTCTGGCGAGATTTAGGGAAAAGACCAGATAAACGGCAAAAATAGCCCAACCGAGAATCCACCACATGGGGCCGCTGTTTTGCCACAAAAATAAACCGATCCAAAGAAGAGGCAAAACGGTGAGCCATCCCAAAAGGGTGGTTAACCAGTAATTTTTAAACCAAGACGAGGGGTCTTGTTTTGTGTAGCCGAATGCTTCACGCAAATGAAATTCTTTGTACCAGCAAAACGGCAAGTCACAAAGAACGAAAATAAAACCGATGCTTGCCGGCAGCATCCAATGGAAGGCGAACTGGTCTCCGACCGTATTCATCAGCCAATCGGAAATCGTGTTGATGCCGTTGCCGGCCGTAAGATAAATAATCAAAAGGGTGGTCACCGTGACTTCAAGCCAATTGAGCTTAGTACGGGCAATATCGTAATGGGCAGCCTTTTTGTGTTGCGGTAGAGTGATCTTTTCGCGCAAGGGTTCAGGCACCTCATGGATCGTGCGCTTGAGGTGTATGATCTCGGCCAGACAAGTAACGCTGTGTACCAAAAAATAAAAGCACAGCGCGGCCAAGAAGACTTGAGCAAAAGTAAAAGTCATCGGTAAATTATGAGACAATATCGTTTCCAAACGGTTCATTTTAAAGGATTTAGGCTACAAAATGGCGACTGAGTTGCAAAAAGATCCCCTCTTTAGCGCGGACAATTTAATTTGGGTGGATATGGAAATGACCGGGCTGCAGCCTGAAGTCAATCGCGTGATTGAAGTGGCAGCCGTGATTACGGACGCGCAGCTAAATGTTATTCATGAGTGCCCCGTCATAGCGATTCATCAATCGGCTCGAACGATGGGGTCAATGGATGCATGGAATACGGAAACACACGGTCGTTCAGGTCTCATTGACCGAGTGCTTGCCTCCAATATCGATGAAGAACGCGCAAGCGACATTCTTTTGGCTGAATTTGCCCGCTTTGTGCCCTGCGGTAAAAGTCCGATGTGCGGCAATTCGATCGGTCAGGACCGTCGTTTTATGGCTCGTTGGATGCCGAGACTTGAAAGCTATTTCCATTACAGAAATATCGATGTCTCGACTTTTAAGGAATTGGCCAAGCGTTGGGCACCGTCTGTTCCCAACAGTTTTAAAAAGAGTACGCGCCATGAAGCGCTTTCCGATATTTTGGAAAGCATTGACGAGCTCAAACACTATCGCAAGCACTTGATGAATTGCTGAGTAAGCGTTTGGTTGGAAAAAGCTTGAAAATTTCGCAAGATAGCACTCGAAAAAGTTTTTATTTTCGGGTACAATTGCGGTCTTTCCACGACGTGGCCTAACTTCCACGTTCGCATGTTTAATTTTTTTAAAGGTTAGAAAATGTCTGTTCAAGATATCAAAAAGTCTGAAATCGTTGCCAAGTTCCAACGCAAGGAAGGTGACACGGGTTCTCCCGAAGTTCAAGTGGCTTTGTTGACGGCCCGCATTAACGAATTGACCCCGCACTTCAAGGAACACGCCAAGGACCATCACTCCCGCCGCGGTTTGTTGAAGATGGTGTCCCGTCGCCGCAAGATGTTGGACTACCTCAAGCGCACCGATTTGGACGCTTATCGCAAGTTGATCACGGATTTGAACTTGCGTAAGTAATTCGAGACGGCTTTCTCAAAAGCGACCTGCATTGACAGGTCGCTTTTGGTAAGTTTTGAAGGTTTTGGGAAAAGACGAGGTTTTTGTTTTCGGTTTGTGCGTTGCGATGTGAGGGTTTTTAAGTCAGAGCGTTCACACCGCAGCGTATCGAAAACACGTCTTTTTCCCTTTTTTAAGGAAGAAACGAAATGACGATGTTTAATAAAGTGAGCAAGTCTTTCCGCTTCGGTGACCACGACGTCACTTTCACCACCGGTGAAATTGCCCGTCAGGCTTCCGGTGCTGTGATTTGCCAAATGGACGATACGGTGGTTTTGGCTACGGTTGTGGCTAAGAAAGAAACCAAGCCCGGTCAAGACTTTTTCCCGTTGACGGTCGACTACATTGAAAAGACCTACGCAGCCGGCAAGATCCCCGGCGGCTTTTTCAAGCGTGAAGGTCGTCCGAGCGAAAAGGAAACGTTGACGAGCCGTTTGATCGACCGTCCGATCCGTCCGCTTTTCCCGGAAGGCTTCTTCAATGAAGTTCAAGTGATTATTCACGTGTTGTCCGTGGATCCGGAAGTGGATCCGGATATTCCTTCCATGTTGGGTGCTTCGGCTGCTTTGTCCATCTCCGGTATCCCGTTTAACGGCCCGATCGGCGCTTGCCGCGTGGGTTACATCAACGGTGAATTCGTCTGCAACCCGAAGTTGTCTCAGATGAAAGACAGCCGTTTGGATTTGGTCGTGAGCGGCACGGAACGCGCAGTGCTCATGGTTGAATCCGAAGCCGATTGCTTGCCTGAAGACGTGATGCTCAACGCCGTGATGTTTGGTCATGAACAGCAACAAGTGGCCATCAACGCGATTAACGAATTGGTTGAAGAAGCAGGCAAACCCGCTTGGGATTGGCAGCCCGCTCCGAAGAACGAAGCCTTGATCGCTCGCATCGCTGAATTGGCAACAGAAGAATTGAAGGTGGCCTATGGCATCCGCAGCAAGCAAGCCCGTACGGAAAAATTGCGTGAAATCTACGCCATGGTCGATGAAGAATTGGCCAAGGATGAACGCTTCTCTGGCGACAACGAAGTTGATCCCAACGAAGTGGCCGGCATCCTCTTTGAAATGGAAGCCAAGCTCGTTCGCTCCAACATTTTGAATGGCGAACCGCGTATCGACGGCCGTGACACCAAGACTGTCCGCCCGATCGAAATCCGCCAAGGCGTATTGCCCCGCACGCACGGTTCTGCCTTGTTCACCCGCGGTGAAACCCAAGCATTGGTTATCACCACGTTGGGTACCAAGCAGGATGAACAAATCGTTGACGGTCTTTTGGGTGAAACGCATGAACGTTTCATGCTTCACTACAACATGCCCCCGTTTGCCACGGGTGAAACCGGTCGTGTCGGCAGCCCCAAGCGCCGCGAAATCGGTCACGGCCGTTTGGCTAAGCGCGCATTGACCGCTGTGTTGCCCTCTGAAGAAGATTTCCAATACACAATCCGCGTGGTTTCCGAAATCTGTGAGTCCAATGGTTCTTCTTCCATGGCCAGCGTCTGCGGTGGATGCTTGTCCTTGATGGATGCCGGTGTGCCCCTGAAGGATTATGTGGCCGGCGTTGCCATGGGCTTAATCAAGGAAGGCAACAAGTTTGCCGTCTTGACCGACATTTTGGGTGATGAAGATCACTTGGGTGATATGGATTTCAAGGTGGCCGGTACTGAAAACGGTGTCACCGCCCTTCAAATGGATATCAAGATTGAAGGTATCAATAAAGAAATCATGCAGGTGGCTTTGGCTCAAGCCCATGAAGGCCGTCAGCACATTTTGAATGAAATGCGCACACAGGCTGCGGGCGGCGCCAAGGAATTGTCCCGCTTTGCTCCTCGCATGATCACGATGAAGATCAATCCTGAAAAGATCCGTGACGTGATCGGTAAGGGTGGTGCTGTGATCCGCGGTATCACTGAAGAAACCGGTGCCACGATCAATATCGAGGATGATGGCAGCGTGACGATCGCTTCTGTGGATCCGCAAGCCGGTCTTGCCGCCCAGAAGAAGATTCTTGAAATCACGGCTGAAATTGAAAAGGGCCAAATCTACGAAGGCACGGTAACGCGCTTGTTGGATTTCGGCGCTATCGTTCAGTTGTTGCCGGGCAAAGACGGCTTGTTGCACATCAGCCAAATCGCCAACCAACGCGTTAACGCTGTCTCCGACTACTTGAAGGAAGGTCAAGTGGTTCGCGTGAAGGTGATCGAGGCCGATGAAAAGGGTCGTGTCCGCTTGTCAATGAAGGCTCTCTTGGAAGAAAAGAAAGAAGAAGAGAAAAAGCCTGAAGAAGCTCCCGCGGCCGAACAACAACCGGCTCAAGACGCTCAATAAGCTTGATCGCTTAGTTTTGTAAAAAGACTCCCACTTCGGCAAAAGAGGTGGGAGTTTTTTATGGTATATAATTTAAATTGAAATTTAAATTTGAAAAAAAATTCTTATGCCTTTTCCTTCCCTATCTCAGAAAAAAGTGGCCATTGTGGCTCTTTTAGCCGCCGCTGCAGTCGGTGGTGTCGGTTATTGGCACTGGAGTCAGCCCCAGGCTCAACTGAAACTCTACGGTAGCATTGATATGCGCACAGTCGATTTGGCTTTTGAAGAGTCCGGTCGATTGCAGACGGTTTTATTTGAAGAAGGTGGCTCGGTAAAAGCGGGTGAAGTGATCGCCAAGCTCGATGACAGCCGATACAAAATTGCTCGCGATCAGGCCGCTTCGCAAGTGGGAGTGGCGCAGGCGCAGCTCGCGCTTTTACTGGCAGGGACTCGAGCCGAAGAAATTGATGTCGCTCGAGCGCGGCTTAAGGCAACGGAAGCAAATTTGGTGCTCTCTGAGCGGACCTGTAAGCGGCACAAGGATATGGGGAAGGCTTCCAGCGCTCTGGCTCGTGATCAGGCATGCTACAAAGCCAGTGCCGACAGGGCAGCAAGGGATGAAGCAAAACGGACCCTGGAAATGCTCTTAGCAGGTACGCGTGCCGAAGAAATTGAAGTGGCGCGTGCAACGCTTAAACAAACGCAAACGCAGCTTGCTGATGCCGAGCGGGCTCTGAATAACTGCCTGCTTTATGCGCCTGCAGACGGCGTGATTCGATCTCGTCTTAAAGAGCCAGGCGACATGGTCGGTGCAAGCACCCCCATTTATGAAATGGCGTTAATGAATCCGCTTTGGGCGCGGGTTTACATAGATGAACCCAATTTAGGCCGTATCACAATGGGGCAAAAGGTTGCCGTCAGTGTGGACAGTTTCCCCGATAAAACCTTTGATGCTACGGTCGGCTTTATTTCTTCAGTGGCTGAATTTACCCCCAAGACTGTTCAGACAGAGGCCATTCGCACCAATTTGGTTTATGAGGTGCGTTTAACGGTAGACGATCCCCAAGGATTGCTTCGTTTAGGGATGCCTGTGACAGCTCGACTGTTGAAGTAAGTCATCATGTCAGAACTTTCAGCCATCACTTTGGAGTCAGTGTCACGCTTTGAAAAGGGTGTGACTTCGCCTCTTTTGAAATCCATTACGGCGGATTTGAAAAAAGGGCAATTGATTGCAGTGGTCGGTGCCGATGGGGCCGGTAAAACGACGTTGATGCGTGTGATGGCTGGCTTACTGAAACCCCAAGAGGGGGCTGTCAAACTATTTGGCGAGAAGCTTTATTCAAAAGAGTTGTCGCGCCTACAAACGTTATGCGGCTACATGCCTCAGCAGTTTGGTCTTTATACTGATTTAAGCGTTAAAGAAAATCTCACGCTTTACGCTGACCTATTTGGCTTAAGTGAGGTGGAAAGAAAAAAACGATTCACTGAACTTTTGTCCATAACGGGACTGACAGACTTTACCGCTAGGCCTGCCGGTAAATTATCCGGAGGAATGAAGCAAAAGTTAGGTTTAGCCTGTGCACTCTTAAACCATCCGAAAATTCTCCTTTTGGATGAACCGAGCGTAGGCGTGGATCCGTTATCCAGACGTGAGCTTTGGTCAATTTTGAAGAAAAATGTTCACGCTGAGGCGATGACCGTTGTCGTAGCGACGACCTATATGGACGAAGCCGCGCTTTGCGATGATGTGTTGATTCTTGAAAACGGTGAAATTATTCTGCATGACAGTCCTCAAGCCATTGCTGCTCTCGCAACCGGTTTAGCCTTTAATGTCAAAGTGCCTTCTGGCACAAGAGTAAGGGATCTGCAGGCACAATTGCTTGACGATACGGACTATATTTTGGACGCGGTGCCCCGATCGGGTTATGTGCGGGTGCTGCTTCGTGACTATGCAGACAGAGAGTCCCTCCAAGAAAAATATGGACTCCAATTTGAGCCTGTGGCAGGAGGTTTGGAAGAGGGCTATTTAGTCAACCGCGCCAAAACAGTGCCCCGTCATCCGTATTCAGTCATTGCACAAAGTTCTGCGCAACTTCCGAACACTTCAAACGAATCTGTTGTTATCGCCAAAGATCTGGTCAGGCGTTTTGGCTCTTTTACCGCGGTTGATCGAACATCTTTTGATGTCAAAGCCGGTGAAATATTTGGATTGTTGGGACCCAATGGCGCCGGTAAAACGACCACTTTTAAGATGCTGTGCGGTCTTTTAAAGGTGACCTCCGGAGAGCTTGAGGTGGCGGGCGTCAATGTTTTAGATAGCCGCGAAGAGGCCCGAGAGCAGCTCGGTTACATGTCTCAGAAATTTGCGCTTTACGGTGACTTGAGTGTGAGCGAAAATCTGGACTTTTTTGCGAGCGCCTATGGTTTAGCCGGGCAGGAGAAAGCGCAGCGGATAGACTTTTTGTTGAATGAATTTGAATTGATGTCATTTTCAGCCGCGCAGGCAAAAACCTTACCCGGCGGCGTCAAGCAGCGCTTGGCCATGGCTGTCGCACTGATTCACAATCCTAAACTTTTATTTTTAGACGAGCCGACAAGTGGTGCGGATGTGCCGACACGCAGACAATTTTGGCGCTGGATGACAGCTCTGAGCCAAACAGGCACAACCATTATCGTGACGACCCATTTTATGGAGGAGGCTCTTTACTGTGACAGGCTTCTTATCCAAGATGGCGGACTGCCGCTTATTATGAGGTCTCCCGCCGAGGTGCGCGGGCAAAGTCTGAGTATGGATGAGGCGTTTATCAGGGTTGTCAAAGAGTTTCGTGCTCAAAGGAGTCAATCATGACGCAAAGGATGGATTTCTGGCGTCATGTTTACGCCTTAAGCTTAAAAGAGAGTCGCCAAATTATTCGGGATAAAAGCGCTATTTTGGTCGGTGTCGTCTTACCGCTCATTTTGCTGATTTTATTTGGTTACGGGATCTCTTTTGATGTAAAGGATATTCGTTTGGCAGTGGTCAGCGATCAAAACAGTTCTCAGACAACGCTTTACACGCAGGCTCTGATCAATAATGATTCATTTGATGTCACGGTGGTTCCTACCCGCAAAGAGGCGCTCGAAGCTTTGGATCGCTTTGACGTGGAGGCTGTTATTGTTTTTGAAAAGCGTCCCGTAGCCCATGAAACGCAGTTATTGATTGACGGCATTGATGCGCCGCGCGCCACCATGATTGCCAATGCGGTGATGTCCACCGTTCAGACGGCGGGCTCTGCAACGACTGAGCCTTCCGGTATCACAGTCATTCCTCGTATCTGGTTTAACGAATCAGCCGAAAGCCATTGGTATTTAGTGCCTGGTCTCATAGTCATCATTTTGACCATGATCGGAACGATGTTAACCGGCTTGGTGATTGCTCGAGAGTGGGAGCGGGGAACGATGGAAGCCTTGCTTGCCACGCCGATTTCGCCCTGGGCATTGTTGCTGTCGAAAATTATTCCCTATTTTGTTTTAGGGGCTTTCGGCTGGGCGCTTTGTATGTTGGCCGCGGTCTTTGTCTACCATATTCCGATTCGAGGTGGTTTGGGACTGATTACTCTTTCGTCTGCGATTTATCTTTTGGTGAGTCTTTGCATCGGATTGGTGATATCGGGAGCAACACGCTCGCAGTTTTTGTCTTCACAAATTGCGCTCTTGGCAAGTTTTTTGCCGGCTGTGATTTTGTCGGGTTTTATCTTTGATTTAAGAAGTGCTCCGGATTGGGCCAATGTCATCGCTTACGCCATGCCTCCGGTTTATTTTCTGGAACTTTTGAAAGTAGGTTTTCTTACGGGAGGCATGCACGCACTGGTGGTTAAAAATCTTTTAGTGCTCACCGCTTTTGCCGCGGTGCTCGTGTTGCTTGCACGTCATTTTTGTCAAAAGAGGGTGCGGGTATGAGTAAGCGGATGATACGTTTTCGGGCACTGGTTCGAAAAGAGCTTTTGGCGACACTAAAAGAGAAGACGAGCCGAATGATTTTGGTCGGTCCCTTGCTTTTGTACATCATTTTGTTTGGCTACATTGCTAGTTTCAATTTGAATCACATTCCGTACGCGCTGTGTGATTTGTCGGGCTCCGAGGCTTCCTCTCAGTTTGTTCGTGCAGTAGATAACAACAAAATTTTCGAACGTGTGGCCACTGTCCAGAGTGTCTCTCAAATCAAAGCGCTCATGGATGAAGGCGAGGCTCTTTTAACCGTGGTGATTGAGCCGCAATTTGCTCAGCATCTCAAAGAAGGCAAAAGCGCGCAAGTCCAGGTCGTCATCGATGGGCGCAATTCAACGACCGCTCAATTGGCCGCCGGTTATTTGACGCAGATCGCTCAGACGATGAACGCCACGCTCACGGGTGTGCCCGAACTGATAAAAACGCGATTTTTATTTAATCCCAATGTCATCACTCAATGGTTCATCATGCCGGGCTTGATTGTTATGCTCTCCATGTTGCAGGTGGTTGTGCTGTCAGCCTTGTCGGTGGCGCGGGAAAGGGAGCAGGGGACGTTTGAGCAGCTGTTGGTTTCGCCTTACACAACGGCTGAGCTGCTTGCCGCCAAATCCATTGTTCCCATATTAATCGGGCTTTTTCAAAGTACGCTGATCTTTTTGGTGGATCTATTTTGGTTTGAGATTCCCATGGGCGGCAGTGTGCTAGCCATGTATTTTGTTCTTTTGTTATTCATCCTCTCGGTCGTCGGATTGGGTTTGGCGGTTTCTGCCTACAGCCAAACGATGCAGCAGGGGTTATTGATTGTTTTTGTCTTTTTGGTGCCGATGGTGCTTTTATCGGGCTTGTTCGCTCCGGTGGCCAATATGCCGCAATGGATTCAGCTTCTCACTTACGCCGATCCGCTGCGCTTTACATTGTCTGCCGTCAGGCGAATTTATCTCGCGGGAGCGCCATTGTCTGCTGTGCTTGTGTCAATGTGGCCGGTCGTTGTGATGGCCGCGGTGACTTTGCCTGCAGCTTATTACTTTTTTAAGAAACGACTATGAGAAAACAAACAGCAAGAATTCGCGGTGACGGCGAAAAAACACGTGAAGCGCTTATTGAGGCTGCGGGCACTTTGGCAGCAGAGCGAGGCTGGGCCAATGTGGCGGCTAAGGACGTCTGCGACATGGCTGGCGTCAATTGTGCGAGTGTTAACTATTGGTTTGGCGGACGCGATGAACTGTATGAAGCGGTTTTATCAAGAATTCCCGATACGATTTTCAGTCAAGAGTTGGAAATTGAGATGGTTCAGTACGAAACGGCCCAGGAAGCCCTGCAGTACTTTTTCACCCACCATCTGGAACGCGTGGATGATAAACGTAGCTGGCCCATGCGCGTTTGGGCTCGCGAAGTAACCGGAACGCCCTCGGAAAATATTCTGAGTTTAGCTAGAAAAGTTGGCGTGATGCGCATTAAGGCGCTTCAGCAGTTTTTTGCTGATTACCTGGGAGTCGATGACTATCGGGATCCGAGAGTCGGAGCCGCTTTTATGACGTCCATGTCAGCGGTGCTGATTCATATGTTGGTTGCGCCCGAATTAAGAAACATTGTGGTGCCGGGATTTGTTCACGAACGCAGCCGGATGAATAATCTCATTGTTCGGCAGGTGATGGCGGGACTTGCGTTTATGAAAGACAATATCGCTAAAGAAAAAGCGCAAGACCGATAGGCCTTGCGCCGTGGAAGAGTTCTTTAAACCACTCGATTGGGAGCGGTGCCGGTGGCAAGGAATGCCTGAATATTTTCAAGCGCTTGAAGCCCGGTACTCTCTCGAGCTTCAAAGGTGCCGCTTGCGATGTGCGGCGTGATAAGAAGATTATCGAATTGAGCTAAACGTTGATCAATGGCGGGTTCACCTTCAAAAACGTCAAGCGCGGCACCGGCGATGGTTTTCTTCTCCAATGCCTCAATTAACTGGTCGGTATCCACCAACTCTCCTCTTCCGATATTGATGAGGAAACCTTGGGAGCCCAGGGCTTCGAGCACTTCGCGGTTGGCAATATGGTGTGTCGAGGCACCCCCCGGCATGGCTAGGACCAGAAAGTCAGACCATGCAGCCAATTCTTTGAGATTTTCAAAGCGTTGATACGGCACATCGCAGGCACTTAAATTTGTGTAGCCGATCTGCATCTTAAAGCCTTCGCCGCGGCGAGCGATTTCCCGGCCGATATGACCAAGACCTGCGACTCCCAAGCGTTTACCACTGATGCGAGTGGTGAGGGGAAAGCCCGAGAAAGTCAAAAGTTTTTCTCTGGCATGACTGACCGCCTGAGGGGTTTGGCGGGCAAGCGCTGTAAGAAGCGCCCAGGCAAAATCGGCCACATCATCGCTTGTTGCAGTCGGTGCATTGGTCAGAACAATTTTGCGTCGCTTCATTTCCTCAAGGTCAAATTTATCAAAGCCCACACCAAGGCTGGCGATCATTTTGAGATTAGGAAAAGATGATAGAAGCTCTTGCTGCATCGATACCGGAGGATTACTGATGACGATTTCGACATCATCGAGTTCAGAGCGTTCTTTCTCACTTAAGTCCTGCCAGTACTGAATCTCTGCGATATCTTTGAGCCCATTTAATAGGCTATCAGGGAGAGGTTTTTTAAAAAAGCTCACAATTCGCACGATGCCACTCCTTATTCGTTTTCCTGATTGTCTTCTTTTTCAAGCGTTACTTCAGGGCTGACCATCGGATGGATGAGTCGGTAAAGTTCACGGGCGCTCTTTGGGGGTTTACCCATTTGGGCTTCTTTGCGTGCCGAACGAATGAGTTGACGCAAACTTTGAACATTGACGTCCGGGAAATCTTTGATAAAGTCCGTGAGGGCGGCATCGTCAGCAATAAGCTTATCGCGCAAACGCTCGGCTCTGTGGTGCGCGGCCACAGCGGCACGGCTCTCACCCGTGGCCATATCAATAGCGGCCCGAACTTTTTCAGGATCCAACCCATTCATGCGTTTGCCGATTAGCTGCAGCTGTCTGCGCTGAGCCCCGAAGGACTTCATTTTGGCGTATTCATCGATCGCTTCGCGCACATCGTCGGGAAGCGGAATGCGGTTTAAAGTGTCCGCGCCGAGCTTGGTCATTTCTTTGCCCAAATCCTGCAGGGCTTGTAATTCTCGTTTAATTTGAGATTTACTCGGACGGTCATAGCCGTCTTCTTCGTCTTCAAAATCGTCGCGGTTGTCTCGGTATTGAGCCATGATCAAGTTATTCCTAAAGATAATAGACGGATTGTAACGGGAAATTTTCTTTTTCAGCATTATTATTGATGGGTTAAGACTATCTCGAGAAAGTTTGTGAGCGATATCGTTAAAACATTTCCCCATTCGCCATTTGAACTGCATGCTCCCTATGAGCCGTCCGGTGATCAGCCTCAGGCCATTGAAGAATTAAACGAGGGGCTCGAGAGCGGTTTGGCGTTTCAAACACTGTTGGGGGTAACCGGGTCGGGTAAAACATTTACGATGGCCAACGTCATCGCCCGTCAGGGCGTGCCGGCCTTGATCATGGCTCCGAATAAGACGCTCGCCGCGCAGCTGTATTCGGAAATGCGGGAATTTTTTCCCAATAACGCGGTGGAATACTTCGTTTCGTATTACGACTACTATCAGCCGGAAGCCTATGTTCCTAGTCGAGACCTTTTCATAGAAAAAGATTCGGCAATCAATGAGCACATCGAGCAGATGCGCTTGGCTGCCACCAAAAGCATTCTTGAGCGCCGCGACACCATTATTGTGGCCACTGTTTCGGCAATCTACGGTATCGGTAAGCCGGAAAGTTACACACAGATGCGTTTGATTATGCGAACAGGCGACGTCAAAAGCCGTTCGGACTTTATTTCCCAGCTCGTTCGCATGCAGTACAAGCGCAGTGAAATGGATTTCGCTCGTGGCACCTTCCGCGTTCGGGGAGACACTATTGATGTTTTCCCGGCCGAACACGCCGAGATGGCGGTTCGATTTGAGCTTTTTGATGATGAATTGGAATCCATCGCGCTCTTTGATCCGCTTACCGGAAAAATTGTTCAAAAAGTCACACGTTTTGTGATTTATCCGGCAAGCCACTACGTCACCCCTCGTGATGAAATTCTTCGGGCGATAGAAACCATCAAAGAAGAATTGCGGGAGCGAAAGAAATTTTTCTTGGATGAGGGCAAACTTGTTGAAGCTCAGCGTCTTGAGCAGCGCACGCTTTTTGACTTGGAAATGCTCGATCAGGTGGGCTTTTGCAAGGGAATTGAAAATTATTCGCGCCATCTGACGGGCTTGGCCCCGGGTGTTGCGCCCCCGTGCTTAATTGATTACCTGCCTTCGGACTGTCTGATGTTTTTCGATGAATCCCATGTGATGATCGGTCAGTTAGGCGGTATGTACAGGGGAGACCGTTCCAGAAAAGAAACGCTTGTGCTCTATGGATTCAGATTGCCTTCTGCGTTGGATAACCGACCGTTGCGCTTTGATGAATTTGAACGAAAAATGCGACGCAGCATCTTTGTTTCGGCAACGCCTGCGGACTACGAGCTTGAGCATTCCTCTCAAGTGGTCGAGCAAGTGGTCAGACCAACAGGGTTGGTTGATCCGGAGGTGATCGTAAGGCCGGCCAGCACTCAAGTTGACGATGTGCTCTCGGAAATCAATGAGCGGGTGAAAAAGGGCGAACGGGTTTTGGTGACAACGCTCACAAAACGGATGGCTGAAGATTTGACGGACTTTTTAAGTGACAACGGTGTCAAAGTTCGCTATCTGCATTCCGACATCGATACGGTTGAGCGTGTCGAGATCATTCGCGATCTTCGTGCGGGTGTTTTTGATGTGTTGGTTGGCATCAACCTTTTGCGTGAAGGGTTGGATATTCCGGAAGTGTCGCTCGTGGCTATTTTGGATGCTGATAAAGAAGGCTTTTTGCGAAGTGAGCGTTCATTGATCCAAACGATTGGTCGTGCGGCCAGAAATGTGGCGGGTACCGCTATTTTGTACGCCGACAAGATGACCGATTCGATGAAGCGGGCAATCGGAGAAACGGAGCGCCGCCGGGCTAAACAGAAAGCTTATAACGAAGCGCATGGCATTACGCCTAAGAGTGTTAAAAAAGAAGTTCGAGACATTATTGACGGTGTTTACAGGCCTGATGCACCCAGTCGGGAAGATATCGCGGAAAATGTGGGTTCGATGACTGAAAAAGAACTCTCAGCCCGAATTAAGAAACTCGAAAAAGAAATGTTCGAGTACGCTAAGAATCTTGATTTTGAAAAGGCAGCCGCTGTACGTGACAAGCTGGCTGAATTAAAGAGCCGGGTGTTGGGGGCAGGAGCGCCGACGGAAACCTGACAAAATTGACCGATTGTGTATACGTCTAAGTCGGTCAGTTTGCGCCAATAGACTAAAATGACAAAACTGTCGAATGATCAAAAAGGGACTTAAAAATGTCGATTACCACAACGATTCATACGGAAATGCGCCGCCAAGATCGGGCGGTGGATGATCCCACCATCATCAAAGCGTTTTTGCATCGCTGCAAGATGGTGACATTGGCTATTCACGATGAGCCTTTCCCGTACATTGTTCCGTTAAGCTATGGCTACGAAGTCAACAATGACGGCTTGATTTTTTATTTCCATGGGGCGGCGGAAGGCCACAAGATAGAGCTTTATAACAAAAATCCGCATGTCAGTTTCTGCGTGGCTGAACCGGCAGCAACCATCATCGAAGATAACCCCGCATGCCGTTCTGGTCAGAACTATTTTTCCGTGGTGGGTCGTGGTGTGATGGAACGTTTAACGGGCGATGATCGCGTTAAGGCCATGGATGCCATCATGCATCACTACATGGGAGATAACGGAGAGTTTTCTTGGACCTATCCTCAGGAGATGCTGGACAATATGGCCTTCTGGGCTCTTCGTGTACACGAATTGTCCGCAAAGACTCGTCAGGAAATGGCTTTCAGAAAGTAGTCTGATATGCAAAATTTTCACGATTTAGTGGGCGGCTTTCACCATTTTCGGGCCAACTATTTTCTCAAAGAAAAAGAATTCTTTGAGGCTTTGGCTCATTCGCAAAGTCCCAAGACGATGGTGATTGCCTGCTGCGACTCGAGAACGGATCCGGCCATTGTTTTGGGATGCAAGCCCGGAGACTTGTTTGTCGTCAGAAGCGTGGCGGCGATTGTGCCTCCTCCTGAAAAAGCCGGTGAGTATGATGCGGTCATGGCGGCGGTGGAGTACGGTGTCAAACATCTCAACGTAGAAAACATTGTTGTCATGGGGCACTCAAATTGTGGAGGCATTGCCGGACTTTTTAATCCGCACGCTTTAAAAGATGAGCGATATATTAATCGTTGGGTCTCCTTAGCGTGTCCTGCTGTCCATGAAATCGAAGAAGAAAATCCGGATGAATCTCAGTCAGAAAAAGCCCGCCTTTGTGAAGAAGCCACGGTTTTGTTGTCAATAGAAAATTTGCTCTCGTATCACTGGGTGGAGGAAGCGGTTCAGGAAGGAACGTTAACCTTGCATGCTCTATATTACGATATGCTCAAAGGGTCATTAAACGTGTGGAACGGTGACTCGGAGGACTTTGAGCCTATTGCAAAATAGATCTAAATTATGGAGCCGAATGGTAGGCTATTCGGCTCCACCGATCTATCGTAAAAACTCAATTACACGTTTTCTCGGAAGGCGAGATTTAGGCCGACTGGCATTAGAGTCGTTTTCTGCACGGTAACCCAGGGCAATGCCTACAACGGAACGTTCGTTTTTAGCTTTAAAGCCGAGGATTTCATCGAGCTTATCAAAATCAAACCCGCCCAATATCGTTGAGTCAACACCAATCGCTGCAGCCGCTATGGTCACGCATCCTAAGGCGATAAAGGCCTGATTGCTGGCATACCGAAAGAGTCCTTCAGGATCATCATCGAATTTGTGCGAGTAAGTCAGGCGGATCACATCCGGTCGTTCAGGACTTTTCCATCCTTTATATCGACCATCAGCCTCTTCTTGGCGGTAGAGCTCCTCGAAAAATTCTTCGCTAAAGCAAGTCGGAACTGTGAAGATAATCAGCTGAGGGGCCTGCATGCGTTCTATGTTGAAGTCCTTGACTGCCGGCATGATTCTTTCTTTCATTTCGGGCGTGTCGATGACGTAGAACTTCCACGGCTGAATATTTGTCGAAGAGGGTGACAGTCGCAGTACTTCCAGAAGCGTATCCATGTCTTGATCGCTTACTCGGCGATTCGGATCGTAGTGTTTGGTGGTGTAGCGAGTACGCATTAATTCAAGAATATCCATCGCGAACTCCTAAAACTTTTTAGCAATCAAAACACGCAGTGCACCGGACCCGCCTTCCTCAATCGGAGCTTGAACAAATGCCTGAACCTCACGCATTTGTCGAAGCCAGCGTCTGACAAGACCTTTGAGAACAGGCCCTTCTTCCCCGCTGTTGATGCCTTTGCCTGTGACAATGCGAACACATCGGATATGAGCTTCGCGAGCCTGAAGGATAAAGTCCACAAGGGCACGTCTGGCTTCTTCGGTGCGGTAGCCGTGCAAATCAAGGTGCGCACCAACGGGCCAAAGTCCTCGAGACAATTTTTGCGCAAGATCAATGCCGCAACCCACGGCAATGTACTCACGGTCTCCCCAATCGTCAGCACTGGCTCCATCATAGCTGTCCGAAAGACCCACTTCGGCTCGCAATTTCAAAGGGGTTTGTTGAACCTTAGGGCGGGGAGGCTTTTTTGTCGGCATCGCCCGCACATTTTTGTTTTCCAGCTTGGTGACGCCTAAGCGCTGCATTTCCTTTTCAAAAAGATCGATTTCGGAGGCATCCCGTTCGGTCGGTGTAACGCCGATGCGCTTCATTTCAGCGGCAAAGAGTGCGCGGTCATCATCTTCCTTTTCACGCCTTTGAAGTCGAGCGGCGGCTTCTTTTTCTCGGATGATCGATTCTTCCGAAAGTTTTGTTTTAATACCTTTTAAAGCTTCAAAACCTTTTGCCCGCATGGTTTTTACTCCAGGCTTTCCAAGTAGCGTTGTGCGTCCAAGGCGGCCATGCAGCCGGTGGCGGCACTGGTTACTGCTTGACGATAAACAGGATCTTGGCAGTCACCTGCGGCAAATACGCCTTCAATGTTGGTGGCTGTGGCGGCGTGATGACCAGTTCCTTGGGTAACAATATAGCCGCTTTCAAGCGTCAATTCTTCGGCAAAAATTTTCGTGTTGGGCGAGTGGCCGATGGCGACAAAAAGACCATCCACGGAGATGGTTTCGTCGGGCTTTCCGTTGGTGCTCTTTAAAAGAACTCCGGTGACGCCCTGGTCGTCACCGAGCACTTCTTTGACTTCGGCAAACAGATGCAGCACGATCTTTCCTTCTTCGACGGCGTGCATCAGTTTTGTGACCATAATAGGCTCGGCCTTGAAAGTGTCGCGGCGGTGAACGAGGTGCACGATGCTTGCGATGTTGGATAAATAAAGTGCTTCTTCAAGAGCGGCATTGCCGCCGCCCACCACGGCAACGGGTTTCTTACGATAGAAAAATCCGTCGCAAGTGGCACAAGCCGAAACGCCGCGTCCTTTGTAACGGGTTTCCGATTCCAAACCAAGGTATTTGGCACTGGCGCCTGTGGCGATGATGAGTGCATCGCACGTGAAAGTCTTACCGGAATCAGCTTCCAAGCGAATAGGCTTTTCCTTTAAATGTGCGGCCGTGATGACATCAAATTCAATTCGCGTGCCGAAACGTTCGGCGTGATCCATGAAGCGTTGCATGAGATCGGGTCCTTGAGCACCGTTGACGTCTGCGGGCCAGTTTTCGATTTCAGAGGTCGTCATCAGTTGTCCGCCCTGCTCCATGCCAGTGATTAAAAGGGGATTTAAATTGGCGCGGGCAGCGTAAATGGCTGCCGTGTAGCCTGCGGGACCGGAACCGATGATAATAAGCTTTTCATGTTGAATGTTTTCTGACATTTTTAAACCTCTTTACTCAGTAGATCAGTTCATTGTATCCGAGTGCCATTGTGAAAAGCACAGAAAAATTGAAAACAATAGTCAAGAAGCGTTCAAAATGAAAACAAACCCCGTAAAATGGTAGGGTTGATTTCAGACGATAGATTGATGAAAAAACCAGCTCTCATAAAAGAAAAAGCTAAGAAAAACATATTGCAACCGTCAGCCCGCAAATCTTCACGTACGAAGGCCGCAACCGCTCCTGTTACGGTGAGCGCCGTTGTTAACGATCCTGTTCCCGTTGAGGATAAACGCAGAAAAATTAGGCTCGGATCGGTGGCAGGCGTCTGCCTGCTTGTTTTCTCGGTTCTATACCTTTTAATGCTGATCTCCTATAACCAGGCAGATCCGTCTTTTACCCACGCGGCTCCCAATGTTGCTCCTAAAAATTGGATCGGTCTACTGGGAGCTTGGGTGTCCGATATTGCCTTGTTTGCATTAGGGTGGTCGGCTTACTGGCTTTTCCCCGTAGCCTTGATGAGCGCCTGGCGCTGTCTGAGTCCTCATTACAGAAAGCTTTCTTTCGGCAGAATTTGGCACCTTTTCGGTTTACTGATTCTGTTGTGCGCGAGCACGTCTCTTGAGGCGCTCAGGTTGTATTACTTGGCCGAGCCCTTGCCCGGACAGGCGGGCGGTGTTCTGGGCCAATCCGTCATGACCGCTTGCGTCCCGGTGGTCGGTGCTTTGGGCTTAACGCTTTTGATGGTGGTGCTTGCCATGAGCGGCGCGGCCATCTTTTTCGATTTTTCATGGCTGGATGTGACCGAAAAAATCGGCACGCGCCTGGACCGCATTTGGCATTTCTTTACTGATCGACATGAGGCTAAGGTTGATCAGCAGCAGAGAAAAACCGCTCAGGAAGAATTGGCTCAGCAGTTTAAGCAAGACATTCCGGCGTTGAAAAATTCCGATGATGTCATTGATGTGCAGCCCGAACCCGTGCTTCCAGCCGTGAGCCGCCCTGTGATTAATCCGCAGGCAAAAGTGAAAAAGTCGGAAGTGGCGCTAGAGGCTCAGCAAGATACTTTGTTTGAAGACGCTTCTCAGCCGATTCGTCCTTCGCTGCGTCTATTTGATCCGGCGGGCAATACGGAGCCTTCTATTGATAAGGCTTCGCTTGCTGTTATGAGCGGCTTGATTGAAAGTAAGTTGGCCAGTTACGGCGTGACGGTGAAGGTGAAGGCGGCCAACCCGGGTCCTGTTGTTACTCGTTACGAAATTGAATTGGCCGAAGGGGTGAAAAGCTCAAGCGTTAAGAGTCTTGAGTCTGATTTGGCCCGTGTTTTGTCTGTTCAGTCAGTGCGTGTGCTCGATACCGTGCCCAATACGCCCTACATGGGCATTGAAGTGCCTAATCCGCGCCGGCAACTCGTGCGTATTTCAGAACTTTTAGGCTCGCAGGACTTTGCTAAATCCAAGGCGCTTTTGCCCTTGTGTTTAGGCAAACGCATTACCGGTGAGCCGTTTGTTGTTGACTTAGCCAAGATGCCCCACTTGCTCGTGGCCGGTACCACGGGTTCGGGTAAATCGGTTGGCGTCAACAGCATGATTTTGTCCCTTCTTTATAAGTTTGAACCATCCAAACTGCGCCTGATTCTGATTGACCCGAAGAAGGTGGAATTTGCCTACTATGAAGACATCCCGCATCTCCTCTGTCCGGTTGTTGATCAAATGAATGAAGCCAAGCACGGCTTGCAGTGGTGCGTCAAGGAGATGGAACGCCGCTATAAATTGGCCCATAGCATCAAGGTGAGAAACCTTGAAAGCTATAACGCGAAGGTCAAAGAAGCGCGCGAAGCGGGGACGCCGCTTATGAATCCGCTTGCAAAGAATGTCGGTGAAGAGGTCGAACTTGAAGAGTTGCCCTACATCGTCGTGGTGGTTGATGAATTGGCTGACCTTTTGATGATTGATAAAAAGGGCGTGGAAGAGTCGCTTATTCGTCTGGCTCAAAAAGCTCGTGCGGCCGGCATTCATTTGATTTTGGCCACGCAACGCCCCAGTGCCGACGTCATCTCCGGACTTTTGCGCACCAATATTCCGTCTCGTGCGGCGTTTCAGGTGGCCACGGGTTCCGACAGCCGCATCATTTTGGATCAGACCGGCGCTGAAAATCTTTTAGGTAACGGGGACTTTCTTTTTAAGATGCCGAGCCTTCAGGTGCTTGAACGCATCCAGGGGGCCTTTGTTACGGATGAAGAGTTGGAGCGCGTTACCCAAGCCCTGCGTCAGATGGCTAAACCCAACTATGTTGACGACGTTCTCGTTTCCGAAGAAGAGGAAGCGGCAGAATCCGATGAACCGCGCGGCACAAACGGCGGCAGAAAAGATCCGCTATTTGATAAAGCCGTTCAGATTGTGGTGGAAAGCAACAAGTGTTCGGTTACCTATTTGCAAAGACGTCTTGGAGTGGGTTATCCGAGAGCGGCCAACATTGTCGAAGACATGGAAGCCGAAGGGATTGTCAGTCCGGCCGACTCCAGCGGTCGCCGAACCATTAACGCCAGAAATAATGAGGGCTTGTGATGAAGAGCTTTGTGAGTGCGGCCGTTTTGACAGCGCTTGGTTGTTTCAGCGTGGCTTCTTTTGCCGCTGCGACTGATGATTTGAGTCGTTTTTTAAAGAATGTGACGAGTGCACAAGGCTTCTTTGAGCAAAAGGTTTTTACTCGTGAAGGCGAAAATAAAGACGCGGCCGGTACCGGTGACTTTGCATTTCTTCGCCCGGGCAAATTTAAGTGGCATTACAACGCGCCTTTTGAAGAGCTCATTGTGACCGATGGGAAAACGCTTTGGCTCTATGACACGGAACTTGCGCAGGTCACACAAAAACAATTGTCAGGAGCGATTCCTGCTTCTCCTGCTTCGCTTTTATTTGGAGCACAGGATTTTCGTAAAGATTTCAATGTCGAAAATTTAGCTTCAAAAGACGGGTTGGATTGGCTAAAAGCAACACCGAAAGATGACAGTAATGCCTTTTCTGAAGTGCGAATTGGCTTTAAAAACGGTTTGCCGCAGGAAATGACACTTAAAGATAACTTCGGGCAGGAAACACGCTTGTCTTTTGAAAATTTCAAAACCAACGTGAAATTGCAGGCTTCAGATTTTGTTTTCAAGATTCCCAAGGGTGTGGAAGTGCTTAAAGACAGTAGTTCTTTTTAGTAGTTCAGATTCTTCAACGTTAATAACCAGAGCCCTACACGAAATAGAAACTCCCGCTTAAACCATATTCTCAAAGCGGGAGTTTTTTTGCGTGCTAAGACCTGAAGTTTTATCCAAGTCTACAGAAGCGCTTTAGACGAAGCGGCAAACGTGATCAACGGCGATATCGGAAAAACCGTAAGCTTCAGCCTTTGTCAGTTTGCCGTTGGCGATAGCGACGATCTCGTCAAAAAGTTCCGCTCCCATCGCTTGGTAGCTTTTTTCGCCGCGCACGATAGGCGAGAGATCGTAGTCCATGTTGTCTTCCATGCACCGATAAGTCCGCTCACTAGCAGTCACTTTCATCACCGGAGCAATGGCGTTACCCGTGGGAGTGCCTCGTCCTGTCGTGAAAATTACCACTTGACAGCCGGCCGCAACCATGGATGTGACCGATGAGATGTCATAGCCCGCGGTGTCCATGACAATGGCGCCTTGGCGAGTGGGGCGTTCGGCTTGCTGAAGCACTTCAACGATGGGACGCGTGCCGCCTTTTCGAATGCAGCCTAAGCTCTTTTCATCCAAAGTCGAGAGGCCTCCGGCTTTGTTGCCCGGAGTGGGCTGGCCGGCGCGGCAGTCTTGACCGACAGCTTTGAGATGGTCCTCGTAGTCGCGGCAGATTTTGATGACTTCGTTGTGCAATTTGGTGGTCGCGGCGCGTCGGGCAAGCACATGTTCACCCCCAATCCATTCAATGGATTCGCTTAAAAGCGTACTGGCTCCATGATCAACCAAAAGATCGCTTAATTCACCCACGGCCGGATTGCTGCCGATACCGGAAGTCGCATCCGATCCTCCGCATTCAATACCTAAAAAGAGTTCGCTCAGATCAAAAAGCTCTTTTTGTTGCATGCCGGCTTGGGCGGCCATTTCGCGTGCGGCTCGTACCGCTTTTTCAATCGTCTTGAGCGTGCCGCCTTCTTCCTGAATGCCAAAGGAGACAACCGGTTTTGAGGTCATGGCGCAGATCTTTTCGCGCAATTGTTTGTGTCCGACCGTCTCGCAACCAAGACCAATGATGACAACACCGTAGACATTGGGATTGCAGGCAAACCCAGTGAGAATTTTCTGAGACATGGCCGTATTGGCGGCCACGTCCGAGCACCCAGTGTTGAAAATGATGTTGACAGCGCCGCGTACTTGGCTGGCTACGATGCGAGCGGTTTCGCTGCCGCATGCGCAGCCCGGCAAAATAAGCACGTGGTTGCGGATGCCGGGACGGCCTTCAGTACGACGGTATCCCCAGAATTTAATGCCGCTCTTTGTTGGTACAAACTGAGGAACTTCTTCGTCAGTTTCTTCAATGAGTTCGCTTTCGTAATCACGCGGAACGCTGTAAATATTATTGTGATCAACCAATTGACCGACTTCAATGGCGCAGGTGCTGCGGCCGATACGTTCACCGTACTTTAAAACATCCGCCCCTTTTTCAATCGGTTTGATAGCGACTTTATGACAGGCTGGAATGTTATCTTTGGCGATAAGAGTGCAGTGTTGACCGTCTTGCGAATAAATGACCTCAGAACCTAAAGCAACATCTTTAACACAAACGACGATGTTGTCGTTAGCGTTCATTAACAACGCGTTAATTTCCATGAAGCGATCTCCAAAAAGTTGAAAATTTTTCGCCCCATAGCATAACGCTGATTTTTACCAACGCATAGAAAAATTAGTTTTCCTTAGACAAAACTCAAACTCCCGTTAGACTAATGCTAAACGGGAGGTTGAGCTTTTAGAGGAAAGGCAAAGAGCAATCAGCCGGCAATGGCTCGCGTTTGATTGCCTTGACTCTTTTGAGACAAATTGCCTTTTTTGACCTTTTGAGTGAGGTGGTAAATCACGTAGCACAGAACCGTGAAGGGCACGCCGCAGTAAAGGGCGATGCGTTGTGCCGGATCGATTCCCATACCCACCATGACAATGACGCACATGGCCCCGCCCACAATCGGCACCCACGGGAACCACGGGCTCTTGTACTTGAGTTCAGACAAGCTGTGGCCGGAGGCAATAAATTGCTTTCTGAAGCGATAGTGGGCCACGCAGATACTGAGCCACACGGCCACGGTGGAAAAGCCCACAATCGAGGTGAGAATCACAAAGACCGTGTCAGCCGCCATGACGCTTGAAGCCAGAGCCAAGAGACCGCCCAGCATGCTAAAGGCAAGAGCGTTGACCGGCACGCCGCGCTTATTGAGCTTGGCAAGACCGGCGGGCATCATACCGTCGTGTCCCAAGGACCAAACCATACGGCCGGACGCAAATAAGCCCGTGTTGGCCGAAGACAAAATCGCCGTGATAATCACGAAATTGAAGATGTCGGCGGCATAGGGGATGCCCATTTGTTCAAAGACCGTGATAAAGGGGCTCTTGGAGACTGTGGCCGCTTCTGAGGGCAAAAGCGTTGCGACAATCAAAACCGTACCCACGAAAAAGACCACCAGGCGCAAAAGCGAAGCGCGCACAGCCATCGGAATAACCTTTTCGGGGTTATTGGTTTCGCCGGCGGCCACGCCGATCAATTCCGTGCCGGAGTAGGCAAAGCAGACCGTTACCATGGTAAACAGAAGCGGTGTGATGCCATTAGGCAGCAAACCTCCTTCGCCCACCAAGTGCGTCAGACCCGGAGAGCCGGATTCACCGAAGGGAATCACGTCAAAGAACGCGCATGCGCCCAAGACGATGAAAACCTGAATCGTCACGACTTTGATAATGGAGAGGAAAAATTCGCTTTCAGCAAAAAAGCGCGTATCCACCACATTAAGTAAGAAAATAATCGTGCCGAAAATCAAGCACCAGGACCACACCGGCACCTGCGGGAACCAGTATTGCATGGCAAAGCCCACAGCGGTAAAAGCCGTGCCGAGGGTGACGGTCCAATTGAGCCAATACAGCCATGCCACGGCATAACCCGAAGCAGGGGAGATGTATTTGCTTGCATAAAGATGGAAAGAACCGGGATCAGGGTGAGCGACGGAGAGTTCGCCTAAGCTCAACATGATCAGGTACACCATAAATGCACCGATCAAGTACGCAAGCACGGTACCGAAAGCACCGACGTTTGCGATGATATGACCCGTTCCAAAAAAGAGTCCGCTGCCGATCACGCCGCCAAGACTCAACATAATCAAGTGGCGCAATTGCATCGAGCGTTGAAATTGGGACTCGTTGTTCGCCGTAATGTTTTGGGAGTTCATAATGCCTTTCCCCCAAAGTGCTGCTATTGCGTTCTAGCGCCGAGGGTACGCAGGCTATTACCCAAGGACTCAGGATCTTGTCTTCGACGAGTAGTTTCTCGCTTCGAAGCTAGTCCGACAATAACAACTTGTTTTAAAAAGATGTCCGTCGTCCAAACGTTCATCTCGCGTTTTCTCGGAGGTTGTCTCCCCCGATACGGTGGTCAACACATTTAACAGTTTTTGGTTGTTTGACACCGCGATATTAGGGATAAATGACCGCGATATCAAGACCAGGACGAAATATTTTTTTCTAACTGTCAAACTACACACAATATATACCATGAATAGCGATCAAAAGGGCATATTTTCCAATCTATGGTGTGTGTTTTTAGGGACAGAAATAAGACGCTTGTAGGCAAAATCGACTACAAAGCTCGGATTTAAGGCAATTAAAATAGTGGATGTTTTTGTGTTAAGCGGAGAGAGAAATGTCCGATGCTATGTGGGGCGGGCGATTTGACCTGCCGATGGCTCATTTGGTTCAGGAATTCAATGCGACGATTTTGATTGAAAAGCGCGTGACGCCTTTTTCGATTATCGGCAGCACGGCGCATGTGCATATGCTTGCTGCGCAAAACATTTTGACGCAGTCGGAAGCCGAAGCGATTCTCCAGGGTTTGCAAGCCGTCCGTCAAGAAGTTGAGGACGGCAAATTTGTATTTAATGTAGCCGATGAAGACATTCAGATGGCCATTGAGCGGCGCGTCACGGAAATCGTGGGACCGGTAGGCGGAAAGATGCACACGGCCCGTTCCCGCAACGATCAGGCGCAGTTGGATGTCAGACTTTACACAAGGCACGCTATCGAGGAAATTATTAAAGCGATCCGTGATCTGCAGCGTACGATCATCGCCAAAGCTGAGCAATACATGGGCGTGATGTTCCCGGGCTATACGCATTTCCAAACCGGACAGCCCATTTTGTTTTCCCATTGGATGATGGCCTATTTTTGGATGCTTGAGCGCGATATCGGGCGTTTTGAAGACGCTTATAAACGCTTAAATGTCTGCCCATTGGGCGCAGCCGCCATGGCAGGGACCACTTTCCCGATTGATCGTGAAATGACCGCTAAAGAAATGGGCTTTGAGGGACCGAGTGAAAATTCAGTCGATACGATCGGCGATCGTGATCATTTGATTGAAACAGACTCCGCTGCCGCCATTTGCATGATGCATTTGAGCCGTTTGTGTGAAGAGATTGTGCTCTTTACCAGTCAAGACATTCACTTCTTTGAATTGTCTGACGATTTCTGCACGGGTTCTTCCATCATGCCTAATAAGAAAAATCCGGATATCGCCGAAAAGATTCGCGGCAAAGCCGGCCGAGTGTTCGGCAACCTTCAGGCGATGCTTGCGATGATGAAAGGGTTGCCCCTGGCCTTCAATACCGATATGAGTGAGGATAAAGAGCCGACGTTTGATTCTGTGGATACGCTTCACATGAGTCTTCGTATATTGAAACCCATGCTTGAGAAGATGACGGTTAACGCAGAGCAGGCTAGAGTGGGAGCGGGCAGGGGATACTCCAATGCCACGGACTTGGCGGACTACCTCGCCCGCAAAGGCATTCCTTTCCGTCAGGCCCACCACATCGTCGGTCACATCGTTAATTACTGCATTAAGCACAATACGGATCTTGAACGCATGACGCTGCAAGAGTACAAACAGTTTTCCGATGCGATTGAAGACGATATTCATCAATTCATCACGCTTGAAGCCTGTGTGGCCGCTCGCCGTTCATTCGGTGGTACTGCACCGGAACGGGTCAAAGAACAAATTGAGCGCGCTCGCGCCCGCCTAGCTCTTACTCATTGCGGAGTTTAAAAAATGTCAGTTTTAACGTTGACGCAAGATGATGTTCTCGGTGTTTTACCAAAAGTGGATGTTTTTTCAACGGTTGAATCCATGTTTGCCGCCTTGGGGCGGGGAGAGGCTGTTCAGCCTAAACAGGTTCAAACGCTTTTCCCTCAAGGTAAAGGTGACTTCATCAACTACAGTGGCGTTTGGATGAGTGCCGGCGTTTACGGTTTAAAAACATCACCCTTTATTGTTCAGGAGAAGGGCTATACAGTCACCGCCTGGACTCTTTTAATGTCCACGCAAACGGGCAATCCTTTGCTTTTAGTTGATAGCTCCAGACTTACGCTCGAGAGAACCGCGGCAACGACAGCCGTTGCCGTGAAATATTTGGCTTGCGCTAAAGCTCGCCGTCTGGCCGTAATCGGTACAGGCCCTCAAGCGTTGGCGCATATTCGCTACGTACAGGGTCTTCGCGATTGGGACAGTATTCGAGTGTGGTCCCTGAACAGTCATGAGTTATCCGAAGACAAGCGGGAAGAATTCTTTAAAGCCGGTCAAGGCAAGTTGCAATTTGTGCAGACGAAAGCTCAGGCGATAGAAAAGGCCGATGTGATCATGCTTTGCACCAGCGCGGCCGCCTCCGTTCTTGAAGCCAAAGATATTGACGGCGCTCCCTTAATTACGTCAATCTCCACCAATGCGCCGGGCGCCCATGAAATTGATCCTGCCCTGTTGCCCGTGATGGACGTTTATTGCGACTGCTCGGCTACGACCGCTACGGTGGCCGGCGAAATGAAACAGGCTATTGAAGCCGGAATATGGAGCGCAGAGCAAGTTAAAGGCGATTTAGGAGCCCTTGTAAATCACACCTGTGATTGTCCCGTCTATGACAAACCGGTCTTTTTCCGCTCAATCGGTCAAGGTCTGGAAGATATTGCCGTGGCTTTGGCAGTGTTCAAAGAAGTTCAAAAGAAGGATAAATAAAAATGAAAATTGAAGCGTTCGGTGTAGAACAATGGATGAATGAGTGGGAAACGAAGTGCGCCTACAACATTGCGGAAACCTGTGTGGAGTCCGTTACGGTTAAAGAACTTCTTGAATTGGCGGGAGTCAGTGAGCAAAAGATGACCGCTGATCTTCTGGATAAGAAATTGACCTATGGTTGGATTGAAGGTAGTGCGAAAGTTCGTGAATTAATTGCCGGGTTGTATAAAAAGCAAACACCTGAAAACATTCTCACGACGCACGGCTGCATTGGCGCAAACATGTTGGTGCATGAAACGTTGGTCGAACCCGGTGATCATGTGATTTCCGTGATACCGACTTATCAGCAGCACTACTCCATCCCGGAAAGTTTTGGCGCACAAATTGAAACTTTGAGGTTAAAACCGGAAAACGGCTTCTTGCCGGACTTAAATGAGTTGCGTGCCATGGTCAAGCCGCGCACCAAACTCATTTGTATCAATAATCCGAATAACCCCACGGGCGCTTTGATGGATCAAAAGCTACTTTGTGATATTTGCGAGATTGCCCGCTCTGTTGATGCTTGGGTTCTTTGCGATGAGGTCTATCGTGGTTTAACCCAAGCCGATGTGTATAGTCCCTCTGTGGCCGATCTCTACGAAAAGGGAATCAGTACGGGCAGTATGTCGAAGGTGTTCAGTCTGGCCGGCTTGCGTTTCGGTTGGATCGCGGCGCCCAGAACACTCATTGAAGCGGCTTTGCATCATCGTGACTACAACACCATCAGTGTCGGCATGCTTGATGAATATTTCACAGAACTTGCTCTTGGCGCTAAGGACAAGATTTTGACCCGCAATCGTCAAATCATCCGTGAGAACCTTCAAATTTTGGACGAATGGGTTAAAAGTGAGCCGCGAGCCTCTTATGTCAAACCAAAAGCCGGCACAACCGCTTTTGTCAAAATTGAGACGGCTCTGTCTTCACATGAATTCTGCGAACGTTTGGTCAAGGAAAAGGGTGTGATGTTTACACCGGGCTCTGCCTTGCATACCGAAGGGTATGTCAGAATCGGCTACGCCAATAACAAAGAAGTTTTGAAGAAGGGGCTTGCCTTAACGAGCGAATTTTTGAAAGAAATTCCGTAGCGCGGCGCCAGAGAGGCCGAATTCTGTACTAAGCGATGGAATTCGGCACAATTCGTTGAATAGGCACTGAAAAAACAAAACCTGCACTTCGCTAAAAGTGCAGGTTTTCTATATGGCTCCCCGAGTTGGGTTCGAACCAACGACCTGCGGATTAACAGTCCGTCGCTCTACCGACTGAGCTATCGGGGAATCGAGGTTGAGAAATATACACAATCGAAAAATAAAACGCAAGAGTGCTGACTAAAAAAAGAAAAAGGGGCTTTGAAAATTGCAGAATGGCTGCTAATTTTTGTTGCAGTCCTTGCTATGCCAAGTTCTAGAAGGGGTTCTGTTTTTTCCGTGAAAAGGAAGGAAAATTTCATTAAAATTAGCCGATTCTAAGATGTGTGACCCCGTGGTGAAACAGGATATCACAATAGCCTCCTAAGCTGTAATTCTGGGTTCGAGTCCCGGCGGGGCCACCATTGTCGACATTAGAAAAATTTAAAGCACATCTCCATGCGCCTGAGATTAAGTTGTCTCAGGCGATCTCGGTTTTGGTATACGGATTATTTTTCAATGGCTACTAGCAAACGTTCTGATTACGGCGAATCCAGTATTAAGGTCTTAAAAGGGTTGGAACCGGTTAAACAACGCCCCGGTATGTATACCCTTACGGACAATCCTTTGCACATCATTCAAGAAGTCATCGATAACTCAAGTGACGAAGTGTTGGCAGGGGGAGCTTCGCGCATTGAAGTGACGCTTCACACTGACGGCTCCGTCACGGTAACCGATGATGGCCGTGGTATTCCGGTTGGATTGCATAAAGAAGAGGGAGTGCCGGCGGTTCAGCTTGTGTTTACCCAGCTTCACGCAGGCGGTAAATTTGAAAAAGAATCAGGCGGAGCCTATTCCTTTGCCGGCGGCTTGCACGGCGTTGGTGTTTCCGTGACCAATGCCTTATCGACAAGATTGGAAGTGACCGTTTGGCGCGAAGGCAAAGAACACCGAATTGTGTTTGCCGATGGCAACGTTATCGAACCGTTGACTAGCCAAAAAAGTCCTCGTCCGAAATCGGCTACCGGCACGCAAGTTCATGTGTGGCCTGATCCAAAATATTTTGACAGCCCCAATATCCCTGTGGAGCAACTCACACGCTTATTGCGCTCTAAAGCCGTGCTCATGCCCGGCTGCGAAGTAGTCTTTAATAACGAGAAAAACGGCAACACGCAGACCTGGAAGTTTGAAGGCGGACTTCGTGAGTATTTGCTCTCCGAGATGACGGCTGAACCCATGATCGCTCCTTTTGAATCGAGCGGCTATGCGACCGATGAGTCCATGGGCTTTGCCGTTGGCGAAGGCGCAAGCTGGGTGGTGGCCTGGCAAGAAGAGGGGGTGCCGGTTCGTGAAAGTTACGTCAACCTCATTCCGACCCCCGCGGGCGGCACGCACGAATCCGGTTTGCGTGAAGGCCTTTACCTTGCAATGAAGGCTTTCATTGAGGCGCACGGACTGATGCAAAAGAATGTGAAGCTTTTAACCGAAGACGTTTTTGCACGTGCAAGCGCCATTTTGAGTGCCAAGGTACTCGATCCTCAATTCCAAGGTCAAACGAAAGAGCGTTTGAATAACCGAGATGCGCTGCGTTTGGTGAGTAATTTTGTGCGTGCTCAGTTTGAGTTCTGGCTCAATGGTCACGTAGAAGAGGGTAAAAAATTAGCCGAACTCGTCATTAAGCAAGCTCAGGCCCGACAAAATTCAGCTAAAAAGGTCACAAAACGCAAAGGCTCAAGCGTAGCCGTTTTGCCCGGTAAGCTCACTGACTGCGAAAGCGAAGATATCAGTAAAAATGAACTTTTCTTAGTCGAAGGTGACTCCGCCGGTGGTTCTGCTAAAAAAGGCCGCAACAAAGACTTTCAAGCGATTTTGCCGCTTCGAGGCAAGGTTTTAAATACTTGGGAAGTGGATCGTGATCGTATTTTTGCCAATAATGAAATTCACGATATTTCGGTGGCGATCGGCGTCGACCCGCATGGCCCTGATGAAGAGCCTGATTTGTCCGAACTTCGTTACGGCAAGATCTGCATTATGGCCGATGCCGATGTGGACGGCTCTCACATTCAAGTGTTGCTTTTGACGCTCTTTTTCCGTCACTTCCCGGCGTTGATCAAAAAGGGTCACATTTTTGTGGCCAGACCGCCGCTTTTCCGTATGGATGTGCCGAAAACGGGAAGAAAGCCCGCCAGAACCATTTATTGTCTGGACGAAAGAGAACTTGCCGTTGAGCGTAAAAAACTCGAAAAAGAGAAAGTCAACATGGAAAAAGTGTCCGTGTCACGTTTTAAAGGTTTGGGTGAAATGAGCGATAAACAGCTCTGGGAAACGACCTTAAATCCGGAAACCCGCCGATTAATGCCGGTGACGTTTGGAGACATGACATTGTCGGAAAGCCGGGAAATGTTTGATATGTTGATGGGCCGTTCAGAAGCCGCGATGCGCCGCGCATGGATGGAAAACAACGGCGATCAGGTTGAAGTGGATATTTAAGGAGATCGGACGTGAGCAATAAGCATACCGATGATTTGTTTTCGGCTGATCTTTTCGGCGAAGAAAACGTTGAGCAAAACGAAGAACAAAAAGCGCAAGAGCCAGTCACTGAGGAACCCGCCGATGACGTTGTTGTGATGGAAGAAAAGGATTCGGGAGTGAGCGGCGAAGAATCGTCTTCGGAAAAATCTTCAGTTGAATCTCTTCAAGCAGAAAAAGCCGAGGATCTCGAAGACAAAGAGCAAGAAAACGAGCCCGAGGAAACGCCAGTACCCCTTGAAGCCCGCCCGGTGCTCTCAGGTGACGATGGTGAGCAGTTGACGCTTGCCCACTTTGCAAGCCACGCCTATCTCGAGTACGCCATGTCGGTGGTGAAGGGCCGTGCGTTGCCTGCCATCGGTGACGGTCAAAAGCCCGTGCAGCGCCGCATTCTTTATGCCATGCATGAGATGGGGTTGGGGCGTGCGGAAGCCAAAACGGTAAAGAGCGCCCGTGTGGTGGGTGATGTGTTAGGTAAATTCCACCCGCACGGCGATACCGCTGCTTATTACGCCATGGTTCGCATGGCGCAGGACTTTAATATGCGCTATCCCTTGGTGTTGGGCCAGGGTAATTTCGGCAGCCGAGATGGAGACGGCGCGGCGGCTATGCGTTACACCGAAGCTCGTCTGACCAAGATTTCCCGTCTGCTTCTCGACGAAATTGACGAGGGCACGGTGGACTTTATGCCCAACTACGATGGTGCCTTCCAAGAGCCGCAAATGCTGCCTGCGCGCTTGCCTTTTGTGCTTTTGAATGGATCAAGCGGTATTGCCGTCGGTATGGCCACGGAAATTCCGCCGCACAATATCAAGGAAGTGGCCGCAGCCTGTCTGATGCTTTTGGATAAGCCCGAGGCAACGCTCGATGATGTCATGACGGTATTGCCCGCGCCAGACTTTCCGATGGGCGGACAAATTATCAGCAAAAAGGACGATATTCGAGATGCGTACCGGACCGGACGCGGCACACTGAAGGTTCGCGCACGTTACACGTTTGAAGAAATGCAACGCGGTCACTGGCGTTTAATTGTGACGGAGTTGCCGCCCAATACATCTGCTCAACGCGTGTTAAATGAAGTGGGCGAAATCACCAATCCGAAGGTCAGGCCCGGTAAAAAGACTTTGTCTGCCGAACAGCAGCAGGCTAAAGCCGCCATGTTGGCGCTTTTGGATACTGTTCGTGATGAAAGTGATAAGGAAACCCCCACGCGACTTGTGTTTGAACCGAAAACCAAGAACGTGGATCGAGATGAGTTTGTGAACGCCCTTTTGGCTCAGACAAGTCTTGAGAGCAACGTTTCCATCAATCTTGTCATGGTGGGCTCGGATGGTAAGCCACGGCAAAAGGCCCTTATTGATATTCTTAACGAATGGTTGGCTTTCCGCGTGCAAACGGTCCGTCGCCGCACGCAGTTTAGGCTCACAAAGACCGTTGAACGCATCCATATTTTGGAAGGCCGTCATTTGGTGTACCTGAATTTGGATGAAGTGATTGCAATTATTCGTGAAGCCGATGATCCCAAAGAAGCCTTGATGGCGCGTTTCCCGTTAAGCGAAATCCAAGTCGAAGACATTTTGGAAATTCGCCTGCGCCAATTGGCTCGGTTGGTGGGTATCAAAATTGAAGCCGAATTGGCAGAACTCAATAAGACTAAGAGTTCACTTGAAAGACTGCTTGGTTCCGAAAAGCTCATGAATAACCTCATTGCCAAGGAAATCGCTCAGGATGCCGCTGAATATGGCGATGAGCGTCGTACCTTGGTCGAAGAGGCCGCTCGTGCGGAAATGGGCCAGTCGGTGTTGGATGAACCCGTGACAGTGGTCATCAGTCAAAAGGGCTTTGTCCGCTCGCGCACCGGTCATGGCCATGACGCGACGGTGATGACTTATAAGATGGGTGACGCTTTTGGAGTGGCGTTCGAGTGTCGCACAACCGATCAAATGGTGGCGGTGGCCGACAACGGCCGCGTTTACACCATAGCGGTTTCAGATTTGCCGAGCGCTCGAGGTGACGGTCTGCCGGTTAACAGTTTCATTGATCTTGAAAAGGGAACAAACATCATCGGTTACTGCGTGGCTAAACCTGACGATCGTGTGGTGATGGCTACCAGTGAAGGGATGGGCTTTATTTGTCAGTTTAAAGACCTCTTTGCTCGAGTTCGTGCCGGAAAGAACTTCATCAAGGTACCCGAAAAAGGCGTGAAGATCCTGCCGCCTCAGGTGGTTGCCAACGGTCAAACACTCCTGGCTTGCCTGTCTGAAGAAGGCCGACTGCTCATTTATGACATGAATGAAGTAAGAACGCTTCCGGGCGGCGGCAAGGGCGTTGTTCTCATGGATCTTAATCTGACAGAAACGCTTCTTTTGGCTAAACCCATTGATGCAGAGGGTGTGCTCGTCACCGGAATCGGCCGCGGGGGCAAGGAAAGAGAATACGCGGTGAAAAAGGCCGTGCTTGAGTACCACATGGGTCACCGAGCCAGAAAGGGTAAACAGTTGGATATCCGCTGGAAAGCCACGGATTTGAAACCTTTACCAAAGAAAGAAGTTCAGACTGAGGATAGTCAGGATACTCCGCAAGAGCCATCCGAAACACTCTTTTAACGAAACTATCAAGGGGCTCCGGCCCCCTGAATTGTCTCTAGAACAGGTAACTGCCGTTAATTCCGATTTCGTACTTTGGTTTGACTACCTTTGAAGCAAACACTGAAGCCTGTGCGCCGATGGCGAACTGTCGGTCTATTTGCCATTGACTGGAAAGTTTCAGATACCCCCAGGACTCCTGCAGATTCTCCGTCTTGAAGGTTTCAGCATTGCCATTTTCTTGTCCTTTAAGGGTCATGGATTGACCGAAGCGGTGAACCCAAGCAGCTTGGGCGTAAAGCGAAAGGGGAGCGCTGCCTGTTATCCGGTGGCCGGCCGTGACACCAATCTTCGTGATGGATTGATGCTCCTTTTCTGTTTGAAAAGAGACGCCTTCAAATGTGTTGGTGGGATCTCTTTTTATCCAATAGGTGTAGCCGCTTACAAACGGTTCAAAAAACCATTCATTGGAGAGTTCCGGATGAACGAATCCGAAATAAAGTCCAACGCCATAGGTTTGAGTATCCTCTTTAAAGTGGGAGCGTTTTCGGATTAGATCCGTGCCAAAAACACCGTCGGACGTGATCGAATGGTCCCCAACCCCATAATGCCCCAGAAGGATTAATCGGTAATTGTCCTCTGTAATACCGTGAAGATAAAAACCGAAAGCGGTTTCATTGATTTCTCCACTTGCCGCCTCTAAATCGGAATCGGTTTGGCTGTGTGAGAGCCAAAGACCGGCGATTCCATCGTTCATAACCGGCAGTTTGACATTTCGGTCATAGCCAAGGGTTAAGGCTTTTGTGTCAATGCGATGAGAGCGAGAGCGGTGGTCAAGATTAAGTTCGGTCTCCTGAATTCTGACATCTGTCCAAAGACCTCGATTTGAGGTTTGTGAGAGACGATCGCTGACGGTGGAGAAAACTCGGTCAGCGTTTTGCTCATGAGTAACGGTTGCGCCCGAGGTGAAATCCAGAATATTTTTTACGAGGCCGGATGCGCCAATGCGATCTGTCACCATGGAGGTGATCACAAAACCGTCACGTCCGTCTGTGCCGATCGCTCCTTGAGTTTTAAAGGAGCCGAGCGCCGTTTCGTAATAAGAGGGCAGAGCTTCGGCAAAAAACTTACTGTGACTGTCGTCAACATTTTCAACGGAAATCAACCCCACATTGATTTCATCGGTCGTTTTATCGGTTCGTGAATCAATGATTTCGACGAAAACGCGAGAGCCGTCAGAAGTGATGGGGGAGACTTCGCCTAACTCGAGTTTATAGTGATTGGAGCCAATGTCGGAATCTCGGATATTCACACGCAAAATAGCACCGTTCTCAATCCGAGTGGTTGAGGTGCAGTCGCTATTGAGGTTATGGTTATTGATCCGAACAGTGTCTTGCGCATGGGTTAAGTCAAGGATGCCGTCTTTTTTCCAGTCAAACCGATTAAGAGCGTTATCACCATGGGTGACCCATTTAGCCGATGAAGAAAGCACAATATGAGACTGAGTGCTTTCGTATTCGGAGTTGACGATGCGTCCTTCAAAAAGATCGCTCGCATGAGATAGGTGAAGGTAAAGTTTTGAGTTTTGGTTTAGTCGTACATCGCCTTTAATGACAGAGTTTCCCAGACTTTCAAATTGAAATTGACTGCCATAAAGTCTTAACGCATAGACACGGTCATTTTGATCGAGATCTTGGGCGGATAATCGCAACGTTCCTTTGTAGTTTACGGTTGACTCTGACACTTGCAGGGCATTGGCGATCGCATCATCGGCCAGTCCCTGTGTTTGCAGTTTGATGTCAATGACTTCAGGCAATTGCTCATTTGTCAAAACACTGTCGTTGATAGCCCAAGTCACGGCATTTTCCAGTGTTTGTGTTGTCGAGGAAGCGTTAAGGGAGAGGTTTAAATGGTGGGAATTTGGGGCAATAAAGCCGTCAATAAAATTACTTTCCATGCCTACGGCTGATTGAACATTTCGAGCTTTAAGCTCAATGGACAATGAATTCCCCGAATTGAGTTTGCCGCCGCTTTGGCGAAAAAAGACAGTTTCTATCCATTCATCTTCCGAGCTTATTGCCGAATGGTTTTCAAATTCAAGCCTGACGATTCCATCGGTTGCAAGGGTTGCATCGCCTTCAATGTCTTTATAGACAAAAACGCCGTCGTAGTCGGTGAAGTCGTGGATTGTCAGTTGTTTGGAAGAAAGATTGAAGTGCGTGTGAGCAAGACTCGCCGGTAGGTGAGCATTGAGAAGAGCCAGCACGCTAAAAGAGAGGAGGTGGTTTTGGATAGTAGCCACTTCTTATCCTTTCATTTAGTGGGAGGTTATACAAAGGGCATTGATTCTATCGGGGGCAGTCGGTAAAAATTGATGAGAAAAATCAAAATTATTTTTTTATCGTTCTGCTATGAACTGCCTGTAAATTAGGCGTTTGGAGCTAAAATAATGCAAAAATTTTTATCTGCCTGCTATGAAAAAACACCGTCACGACACCGATCCCTGTCCCAATCTCTTTTTCTCCGAAGAGGAAGGCTTTCGTTACCTGCATTTTGGTTCGCCTTGGATTCAGGGCGCCATGAAAGTCGGCCGACCTTTTGAATTAGTATTGGAATACCCGAAACAAATGATGGCCTGCGGGCTTTTCTACCCAGAACCAGGTCAGATTGTTCAACTGGGCTTGGGGGCAGCGTCGCTTACCAAATTTTGTTGGAAATACACCAAGGCTCGGATTGATGTGGCGGAGATTTCACCCAATGTCGTGATGAGTGCTCAGCAATGGTTTAAATGTCCGATGCCCGATGAGAGACTCGACATTCATTTGGCCGATGCGAAAGAATTCATCGCAGCCCGTAAGGACTTTAATCCTTGTGACTGGCTGCAGGTGGATATTTATGACGAACAAGCGCGTGGACCGGTTTACGATGATGCGGACTTTTACCGCTTGTGCCGCCGCGCGATGAACAAAAAAGGATCGGTTGCCAGTTTTAATCTTTTCGGCAGTCGTTTTGATAAAAGTTTTGAAGCCATTAACGAAGCTTTTGCCGGCCGTACACTCGTTATGCCGGAAATTGACGAGGGCAATCGGGTGGTATTGGCTTTTGCTGGCGACAAGCTTGAGACCACCATCGATGAACTCTACGAGCGCGCCCAAATGCTTCGAGCCCGATGGAAGCTTGGATGCATTCGTTGGGTTAATGGGCTCAAAGCGCTTAATCCTACGTTCAAAGAACCTGTAATTTCTTTATAATCAAACATTTCAACACTTTTATTTCTTCAAGGGAAATATGGACGCTGAGCGTATAAACCAAATTGAGGCCAAGATCTCTGACCTCACAGCTCGATTGGTTGAGCTGAGGGGGTATCTTTGACATCGACCGACAGGAACGCCGGTTAGAAGAAGTCAATCGCGAAATGGAAAATCCCGCGCTTTGGGACAATCCGGAAAACGCGCAAAAAGTCAGTAAAGAAAAGAAACGTCTCGATGACACGGTGGGCGCTTTCAAAACGCTTACAGCCGGTGTCAATGACGCGGCCGAACTCTTCGAGTTATCGATGGCCGAAGAAGATTATCCGACTGTTGAAGCGGTGGGTGGAGACGTTTTCGAGTTAGAAAAATCTGTTGAAAAATTGGAATTCCAGCGGATGTTTAACCAGCCGATGGATTCTGCCAACTGCTATTTGGAAATTCAGGCGGGCGCCGGCGGCACCGAAGCTCAAGATTGGGCGAGCATGCTCGAGCGCATGTATCTGCACTACGGTGAGCGAAAAGGCTTTACGGTTGAATTGCAGGAAGAAACCGAAGGTGAAGTGGCCGGTATCAAGGGCTGCACGATTTATATTCAGGGTGATTACGCTTACGGGATGCTTCGCACGGAAACGGGTGTTCACCGTTTGGTGAGAAAAAGCCCCTTCGATGCCAATGCTCGTCGTCATACCTCTTTTGCGAGCGTCTACGTTTATCCTGAAATCGACGATAGTTTTGAAGTGGAAATCAATCCGGCCGATTTGCGCGTGGACGTTTTCCGCGCCTCCGGCGCCGGCGGTCAGCATATTCAAAAGACCGAATCGGCTGTTCGCATCACGCATATCCCGACAGGCATTGTGACGGTGTGTCAAAATGACCGAAGCCAACACCGCAACAAAGAGCAGGCCATGAGTCAATTGAAGGCAAAGCTCTATGAAGCTGAAATGCGCAAGCGTCGTGAGGTGCAGCAGCAGACCGAAGATGCCAAGAGCGATATCGCCTGGGGACACCAGATTCGCTCCTATGTGCTCGATCAGTCACGAGTGAAAGATTTAAGAACCAATGTGGAAACCGGCAACACGCAGGCTGTGTTGGACGGCGATCTTGATCAATTTATTGAGGCTAGCCTCAAGCAAGGCGTCTAAGCTAGGCGCGAAAGTAAAAAGGACAAAAAAATGGCAGAAAACAAGGTTCAGGAAGCAGCTGTTGCGGCCGAAGATGAAAACCATATCATCGCAGAGCGCCGCGCTAAGGTCGCAAAATGGCGTGAAACGGGGCACGCTTATCCCAATGACTTTGTCAGAAAGGATTTGTTCGGTGATATCCGCGCGGCTTACGGCGAAAAGAGCGCCGAGGAACTCGAAGCCGAAGCCCATCAAGTGGCGGTTTCCGGCCGTATGATGCTCAAGCGTGTGATGGGTAAGGCCGCCTTTGCTACGGTTCGTGATTGCACGGGCACGATGCAGTACTTCCTTTCGCCCTCTGAAGTAGGCCAAGAAGCCTATGACGAATTCAAGACCATGGATATCGGTGATATCGTGGCTGCTGAAGGCACGGTCTTTAAGACTAAGCGCGGTGAACTCTCTGTTCGAGTCCATAAGGTTCGTTTGATGAGCAAAGCCGTTCGTCCGCTAGCTGAAAAGTTCCGTGGTTTGTCTGACCAGGAAATTTGCTACCGTCAGCGCTATCTTGATCTCATCATGAATGAAGATAGCCGCGCTCGCTTTATCAAGCGCAGCAAGATCATTGCCTGCATCCGCAACTATATGTTGGCTAACCGCTTCATGGAAGTGGAAACGCCGATGTTGCACCCGATTCCGGGCGGTGCCAACGCCAAGCCCTTCATCACGCACCACAACGCGCTCGATATGGACATGTACTTGCGTATTGCGCCGGAACTTTATTTGAAGCGTCTCGTGGTCGGCGGCTTTGAACGCGTCTTTGAATTAAACCGCAACTTCCGCAACGAAGGTTTGTCCATTCGTCACAATCCTGAATTCACGATGATGGAATTCTATGCGACGTATTGGACGTACAAAGATCAGATGGATTTCACGGAATCGATCTTGCGTCATGTCGCTCAGGAAGTCAACGGTTCGACGATGGTTCACTATCAAGGCCACGATATTGATTTGGGCAAGCCCTTTGACCGCTTGACCCCGCGTCAGGCTATTCAAAAGTACGCTCCGCAATACACCGATGACAAGATTGACGATGAAGCGTTCCTGCGCAGTGAATTGAAGCGTTTGGGCGAAACGCAACCCGATTATGTGGGCCGCGGTGCCCTGGAAATGGCTTTGTTTGAAGCCGTGGCTGAATCCAAGCTCATCGATCCGACCTTTATCGTTGACTACCCAGTCGAAATTTCGCCCTTGGCTCGTGCATCGGATAGCAATCCTGAACTCACGGAACGCTTTGAGCTTTATATCGCCGGTCGTGAAACCGCCAACGGCTTCTCGGAATTGAATGACCCGGAAGACCAAGCCGCCCGCTTTAAGGCTCAGGCCGATGCTAAGGCTCACGGCGATGACGAAGCCATGTATTACGACGCCGACTACATCCGCGCGTTGGAATTCGGTCTTCCCCCGACCGGCGGCTGCGGTATCGGTATTGACCGCTTTGTGATGCTTTTGACGGATGCTGCCAGTATCCGTGACGTGTTGCTCTTCCCGCATATGCGTCCTGAAGCCTAAGAGTGAGTAAAAATAGGAGGCTTGAAAATGAGTGAAGTCACTGCCCAATCGGTTTATGCGACCTACGAGGTATTGAAGTCGAGGGTAACGCAACCTGTTCCGTCGGACTATGTGCGTTTCCGTGCCGGCAAGGAAATTATCGGTTGCGTGAAAAAAACGCTTGCGATGAAGCTTGCCGGAGCAACAAGTGACTTTCGTTTGATGGATAGCCTCTATTTGACCGATGAAAATTGCTCATCGGTTACGGCACGCACGGCGGCCATGCAAAAAGCGGCCAGAATTTTGGCTGAATTGGGTGAGCTGCCTGAAGATGTCGGTGAACTCGTCGATGTTCGCGCAACGGTTTACGACGGCGTGTTTTGTCAAGCACCCCGCCTTCTTTGCAGAAAGTTGGGCTTGATGACAACGTCTATTCGCCTGACGGCCTACGATAAAGAAGGTCGCACTGTATTGGCTCGCCGCCGTCCGGGCAAAGTGATCGGCGGTGGCCTTTGGGACAGTTTGGCTGCGGGCCTCGTTAAGGCAAGCGAAGAACCTGAACATGCGCTTTACCGTGAGCTTTTTGAGGAAGCGGGATTAAGCGCCGATGATCTCACGGTTGTTGAGTCGGCACGCTTTGTGCAGGAAATGCCGGTACCGGAAGGTTACTTAAGAGAAGTGGTTCGAAATTACGAGGGCCGTCTTAAAGAAGGTGTTAGATTCGAAAACCGTGACGGAGAAGTGTCGGAATTTGCCGCTTTTGACTGTCAGGAAGCCCTGCGTATGGCTGAACAAGAAAAGGTGATGTACGCAGCAGGTATCGGTATTGCGGAGACCACCATGACGCACATGGGGCAGCGTATCGAAGAAAAATGGCTGCACTATAAAGGTCAAGTCATCATCTGATTGAAGCATCAGCCAAAAAAATCGCTCAAGGAGTGGCATTCCGAGAGCGATTTTTTTGTACCTAAGGAAAAGGGGCAGCGAACTGCCCCTTAATCAACCGTAGTTTGGTTATGAACTAGACGATGATCATAGCCAAGATGATGACGCCGATAAAGCACGGAACGATCGTGCGCTTGGCGACTTCAATCGGGTTAGCCATAGCGATACCGGCCACAACCATCATGGCACCGGCGATCGGAGAAGACGTACGGCCCAAGGTACCGGACAAGAAGGCCAAGGAACCCAAGTGCGGGATATCCATGCCGAAAGAGGCGGCGTGCGGCGTAACGGCTTCATTGAAGGCGAACGTGGCGGCGTCACCGGAACCGGTAATCGTGCCCAAGAACCACGGACCCAAGGAACCACCCCAACGGGCGATGTCATTGGATTCACGCAACAAGGCAATGAACGTGTCGATCAAACCGGCAGCGCGCAGACCGGCTGCGAACACACCGGCGGCGATGATGATACCCAAGATGTTGCCGTAGCCCTTACCCAAGCCGTTAAAGAACGTCTTGGAGAAATCTTGCGGATTGGCGCGGGTGATGAGCAAGCAGAAGATGGCGCCCAAGACCATGGCCTGAGCCACGCCCATCTTGATTTGCGGAACAACCGTGTTACCCAAGACCAAAATGACGATCGGGAGCAACGGAACCAAAGCGAAGATGACGTTCGGACGAACGATTTCTTCTTGCTTGTGTTCAATGTTCACTTGGATGTTGTCAGTGGCTTCGCCTTTATCTTTAAAGATAATAGCCATCACAAAGATACCGACAATACCGACAACCCAGAGCACGAGGCTATACGGGGTGTGTAACGCGATCAAGTCCATGATTTCCATATTGGAGATCTTGGCAATGTAGGCGTTGTGGGCAGAACCCGGAGAGAACACACCACCGGCCGTTCCCATCATCACAGAGGCGGCAGCCATGGCGGGACGGATACCGGCGCGAAGCATCACAGGGATTAACGTGGAACCCACGGCGGCGGCGCAACCGGAAGCCGACGGAATGGCGATGTTAATAACCATCGTCACGAATGTGCAGATCGGAACCAAGAAAATGCCCAATCCACGAATCGGCTTGGAGAGCAAGTGCACCAAGTGTTGGTCGCAACGGGTGTAGGACGACACATAGGCAAAGCCCATCGAGGCGCAAATAGCCATGATCAAACCGCCGTTGGTCATGGATTTTGCGAACGCATTGAAAGCGGTCATCGGCTGCAAGGATACGCAGCAAAGAATCAAGCCGGCTGTAAAGAGGACCAAGCGCGTTTCATAACGCTTGATCAGGGCGGCGATTGTCAAAATCACGACAATAACCGCAACCCAGTTCAATAAAGTCATTGTTTATCTCCTGAGGATTGTTTTTATACGCGCGCAATTTTATAGAAAGCCCTTATTACTTGCCCTAAGGCTTTCCCTGAGATTCCCAAGAGATTTGATATAGGCCAGACGATTATTCTTTCTGAACAAATAGCTAAAAAGTGATAGTTGGATCAATCCAGGCTTTCTTTTTTCCAATCAAACTTCGCAATGCTCTTTTTTTTGTTTTTGAACGTCTTTGTCTTAAAGCGGGTATCCGTACAAAGAACACGAGCAATCGGATTTCTGGGTTTAGGCGTGATGCCTTTGATTAACATTTTTTTCTTTTTTCTCATAATGACTAGTGGTTCAAAATTTTTCTTAAAAACAAAATAACCCATCATTCATCATTTTATGAAGTATGGGAAAATCATTAAAACCTTGTCTTGCGTGTATCGTTAACTGAAGCGTTGAACTGTATTTTTTCAGTACCGTAACGAAATTAAGGATAGGAAAATGCCGATTTCCCAGACGCTAACAGAAAATTCTTCAGTGCCTGTGAAAATTTGGACCCGCGACATTGATCTTAAATCCATCGATCAATTGAAAAATGTTGCCAGGCTTCCCTTTGTTTTCCATCACGTGGCTGCGATGCCTGACGTACACGCCGGGATGGGAGCGACGATTGGCAGCGTCATTGCGACAAAAGAGGCGGTGATTCCGGCCGCTGTGGGCGTTGACATTGGTTGTGGGATGTTGGCTGCGCGCACGAATCTCACGAAACATACGTTCAATGAACGTAAGCTTCAGCGTTTGATGCAGGAAATACTCTTCAGAGTCCCTGTCGGTTTTGCGCAGCGGTCAAAAGAAAGCACTCGATGGAAGGCTTGTGAGCCTTTTGAAGAACCTCTAAATGAAATCCTGGCTCACGAACCCACGATGCTTGATCCGATGATTAAATCGGAATGGCATGCGCAGCTTGGAACATTGGGTGGCGGCAACCACTTTATTGAACTGACGGCTGACGAAGAAGAGCGTTTGTGGATCATGCTACACACGGGCTCGCGTGGCATCGGCAATATCATGGCATCGTTTTTTATTGCGCGCGCAAAGACACTGGCTAAAGAAAACGGCGAGGAACTTCCGGATATCTATTTGGCTTCCTTAAAAGAGGGCACGGAGGATTTCGATTGGTATATGAAAGCTGCGCATTGGGCCCAGGACTATGCGATGGCTAATCGCCAGATCATTCTAGAAGATGTTCTAGAGGCTTTGCGAGTGTTAAAACCTAGTACAGAATTGGAAGGTGAAATTGTTAATTGCCACCATAACTATGTTGCACAAGAAGAACATTTTGGCGAGACGATTTGGGTGACGCGAAAAGGCGCGATTCGCGCAGGGCTTGGTGAAAAGGGAATTATTCCTGGCAGCATGGGCGCTCGCAGTTATATTGTGGAAGGCCTGGGTAACGAAGAGTCATTTTGTAGCTCTTCACACGGTGCCGGCCGTAAGATGAGTCGAACTGAAGCTAAAAAGCGATTTTCGGTCAATGATTTGAAGGCACAGACTAAAGATGTGGTATGTCGAAAAGATGCTGGTGTTTTGGATGAGATTCCGAAAGCGTACAAATCGATTGATGCCGTCATGGCTCAGCAATCGGACTTAACAAAAACAGTGCACGAGCTCAAGCAGGTACTTTGTATCAAAGGATAATGTCATACATTCCAAATTCTGTGAAATGCAATTTTGCCTGAATAATGGTCCATTATTATCAACGGCTTTTTTTTCGTATTAATGGCCTGACTTGAAACGCAACCACTTTGCTCTGTGTTTCCTGGCTTTTTCAGGATTGTTTTAGGTCAAGCGCGGCGCATTCTGCCCATTGTTTCTTCTTAAGTTACAATGCGTTAAGTTTTTCCGGGACATCAATCATGGATAAAAGTAAAGCGAGCTTATCTACCATTGTCATGCGCTATGCCGATGTCTTTCTTAGTTTGATTGATACTCGCTCATTTCAGCATAGCGCTCAACAATTGGGCATTACTCAAAGCGCTGTCAGTCAGAAAATTGCTCAATTGGAAGCAAATTTGAAAATTACTCTTTTTGATCGTTCAACTCGACCATTGACGATTACGCCGGAGGCTAGACAACTTAAAGAAAGTATTGATCAATATAAGACCAATTTGGATGAGACTATTCAACGTATTCAATACTTTAACTACAGTTTCCCTAATATTTATTTTGGGATGAATGAGTCGATGATTGACTGCATAGGAATCGATTTGATGAGTAGCCTATCCAGAAAAACTCACAAATTGGTACTCTTGATGGGCACTACAGATTCTTTGCTCAGAAAACTTAGACGAAATGAAATTGATGTTATCGTCACAAGCGGAAATCTTCTCAATGAGACTGATTTGCAAAAGCAGGAGCTTTTTTACGAGCCTTCCATTATTGTCATTCCTAAAACATTGTCGTTTTCTTCAGTAGCCGGAGATTTGCGAAGTCTGTCGATCTGTGGTCTGCCTTTAATACGTTCTCCTAATGAGTCAGCTAGCGGCAAATATATTTCTAACTTTTTAGCTCAAACAAGTATTCATTTTCCTGATCAGTATGAAATTGACAGCAATTCCTTGCAGCTTGAAATGGTTCAAAGGGGGCTGGGGTGGACAATTTCGCATCCTTCCGCTTTCCTCAAAGAAGAGAACAGTTGGGCAAATGTGAGATTTGAGGTCCTTAAGGAGGGACCGTACCGAAAAATCTCTGTGGCCTCTCGCCAGTCTTCTTCCCGCATGATTCAAAACATGATGTGTACAGAATGTCGAGATTTGTTAAAAAATGTCGTTTTGCCCAAAATTTTAAAAATGATTCCCGCTTGCGAATCGCTCGTTGGCGTCATCGACCATAAGCAATAACTAATGCTGCTTAACAGTTGTTACTGTTCATAATTTCCCATTAAAAACAAAGTACCTACCATTTGTTTGTCTGTGGTTATCTACTTCGTCGAAAGGAGCCTATATGATTACCGCCAAACAAATTTCCGATTACGTTGACTCTCATCAGGATGAGGCAATCAAATTTCTACAAGAAATAGTTCAAACGCCGAGTGTTACCGGAAATGAAGAACCGGTGAGCTTTGTTTTTGAAAAATGGATGAAAAAAGCGGGACTACAAATCCAGAGAATTGAAGCTAAACCCCATCGTCCAAATCTTTGTGGAGAATGGTTTGGAAGTCAAAAAGGCAAGCGTTTTGTTTTCAATGGGCACATGGACGTGTTTCCTCCCGATGACAGGGATCCGGGTTACTATGGACCTTGGTCTGGAAAGATTGTGGATGGGTATCTGTATGGTCGCGGTTCCTGTGATATGAAAGGGGGCGATGCAGGAGCCATGATGGCTGTTCTATTTCTTCGCAACATGGGATTTGATCCCAAAGGTAGCGTAGCTTTAACTTGGATGTGTGACGAAGAAAATGGCGGTGAGCTTGGTGTTCAATATCTTCTTAAACATCATCCCGAAGTGCTAAAGGGAGATTTTGGCATTTGTCCTGAACCTTCCAATGGAGTCTTATTCCCACAACACTGTGGTATTCTGCGCGGAACCATTACCTATACCGGAGAGGCCGGTCACACAGCGTTGCTTTATGATGGAGAAACCTGCATCCAAAAAGCTGTTCGTGCAATTAATGAACTCTATAAACTCAACGATGAACTGATTAAACGCCCGGTTGGTGTCAACGTACCACCGCCTCATTTGACCGTTGCTGTGATCAATGGAGGTACTGCGGCTAACGTCTTTCCTTCAAAAGTAACCTTTTGGTTTGATCGACGGCTTATTCCAGGTGAGAAACATGATATCGCTCTAAAAGAAATAACCGATGTTCTTGATGCCTTAAAAGCCAAAGATCCGGCTTATGAGTATCAAATCAAGGTTACCTCTAAGCGCCCATTGCTTGAGGTGCCTAATAATGATCCTTTTATTGAGTTAGTTAAGAAGTCGTACAAAGAAGTGATGGGAAAGGATGTGAAAGTTGGTGTTGGGCCTGCAGGATCCGATGCGGCCTGGATTCATCAAGTAACAGGCATGCCGATTCCATTTTTTGGTGCCGCGGATGATTATTCTGAATTTGCCATGGGTAAACCAAACGAGCGTATTCATTTAAGAAATTGGCTTGATTTTATTAAGGTTTATATGATGACGGTTGTCAACGCCATGAGTTAAAAATCACAAGGGTGACAAGGGAACTTGTCACCCTTAACTTGCAATATATTCAAAGATAGGTTGGAAAGATTGTCCACATAATCTTTTTAATGTTTTTTTAAAGTTTGTTTGCAGATATGAGCGATTTCTTCAGATTCTTGTTCAAATTCGTTGAGACGATTGAGAACATAAAATTTTAAAGAGGCATCTGAATCTTCTATTTTTTGTAGAAAGACTTTGTCACCAAAGTCTCGGCCGGATAAAAGTGTTGATGGACGAGTTAGAGCCCAACCAAGACCACTTTTAACCATTTCCACTAAGACTTCATCGCTATCAACTTCAAATATTGAGGCAAAATGAAGGCGATGTTCAGTGAATATTCGTTCATTTAAACGCCCGCCACCCGTATTGCCAGAGATAGAGATCATGGGAAGACCACAGTGTTGTAGTTCTCTGAGTTTCCAATCTTTTTTCAGGTCCACTAATACCTTTGGCAATAACAAAACAGAAGGTTCTTCATAAATATAGTGTCTGCTGAGTCCTTTAATCTCATCGAAAGAATCACAAATTAATACGATATCGGCTTCTCGTTTAATTAAACGATCGATTAACCAATCACTACTTCCAGTGAACTGAACAAATTTTGATAAACGTTTAGCAAATAATTTTGCAATTTGTGGAGCGATTAAACGGCGAGTACTTTCAGTGCATCCGAAACGAAGAACGGGATGAATAAAGTTTTCGGATTGGAGTGCCTTCAGTAGTACCTCAATTTGCGCGGTGTTTCGGAGGATTTCCTCATAAAGAGCGACGGCTTCAGGCGTGGGACGGATAGTACGCTGCCTTCTGTTAAAAAGAGTAATGGCAATTTGCTTTTCGAGTTTTTGTATGATTCTGGATAAAGCTGATTGTGTTAGGCCTAAAGTTTTTACAGCAGTCGAAAAATTTCGATGCTCATAGAGCACAAGGAAAGCGTTCCAGGTGTCACTTAGTGAATAAATGCGACTTTCCAAGTTATAGGAGTTTGAAAGATTTTTTCGCATAGTCAGCTTAATGTTTTAAAAGAGGTCGCTTCTCCCGAAGGCGTTCACCAAGAAGTAAAACAACGATAGCGAAAAATATTAAGCCGATTCCTGTAAGGCGGATGGGACTTGAATCTTCATGTAATAGAAAAATTCCCCAACAGGCAGCGCCCATTGGCTCGGCCAAGCATAATGTGGAGGCAACCGTTGGACTGATATAGCGGGTGCCGGCTGTCAATAGTGTGAATGCCATTCCGGCCGTAAAGATGCCAAGTCCCAAACAAACAAAAATTCCTTTTGCTGTGATGGTCCACCCCATAGGAAACAGAAATAAAACCGGTGAGAGGATCAGCGCAATAACGATCAGAACCATCATGATTGAGGCTTCTGGTCCAATGCTTTTAACTAATTTAGGACTGACGGTAATGTAGGCAGCGTAAGTTAGGCCATCCATTAAAAGTAAAAAGATGAAGAAAATACGTGATAGGTCTATGTCAAATCCGTTTATGCAAACAATGCCGGCTATGGCCATGGCCGTGGCGATGTACCAGTCGATATGAGGTGATTTATGAAAAACGATTTTCGCAATCACAGCTGCCCATATCGGAGCACTACCGACAGAAATGATTGCCCCGGCGGAAACCCCGATGTAGTACATTCCAGTGAAAAAACATAACTGCCCGATTAGAAGGCAGATTGCGCAGAATATCAACTCTTTAATGGGAAGTTCGTGATAGCTGTGAGGAATTTTATGAGTAAGTGCGCACCAGCCTAAAAGAAAAAGTCCGCCGATGAGCATTCTTGCCTCTGTAATAATAAAAGGCGTTGCCCCTTCAGGAGCAACTGCCTGAAGGGTTCCGCTAATACTGAAGCAAAGCGCGCTCAGAAGTGTTAGCAAAGCACCCTTGATAGTGTTGGACATGACTTACCTATTTTGATGTTTTAATTTCTTCTTCAAAAACTTCAAGGCCGATATTTCCGAAGATTGCGTTCAGTTGGTTTTTAGGAATCGCCTTCAGAGCCAAGCATGCCTGGGGTACTGAACAACGATTTTCTTTTGCGTACAGAACAATTTTTTTAGCGGTTTCCTCGTTGATCAGATTTTTGACTAGCGTTATGAGGGCTAGCGATTGTTCTACCAAATGTTTGCAGTGCTCCGGATTGACAGTAATTTCCTTGATACAAAGTTCAGAGAAGCAATCCATGGTTTGGGCGAGTAAATCAGCGCTTTTAATCAAGCTTCTTATGGGTATAAAGGAGGAGTTTCCTCCCTCAAGCCAACCGGATTTGAGCGCCATCACCAGACCGGCGTGGTTTGCATCAACCTGATCAATGGTTGTAAAGACCATTTCTGCAATGACTGGATTAAGTTTTCCAGGCATGATGGAAGAGCCCGGCGCGACGGCAGGAACAGTGATTTCCTGCAAACCGCCTCGAGGACCGCTACACATGAGTCGTATATCTCGCGCCACACGCCATATCTGATTGGAAAGCGCTTGAATAACCGCGTGAGCTGTAATGAGATTATCACCGGCAATCAGAGCATCAGCGGCATTTGCATTTTCAACCTGTTGACCGGTCATTTTTGAAAGATGGTTGTTGGCATGTTGGCCGAAATTTTGTTTGAAATCCTTAGGCGACCCAATTTCGTCATGTCCCAACGTGCTGAGAATGGGAATATTTAATTCATGCTGAATTTTATTGATTAAGCGACGTACGCCACAGGCGTAACCGGCGAATTCCCAACCGACTGTGACAGGCAGATAATCACTTAAACCAATCCGACCAAGCTTTTGAACATCCTTGAATTCCTCAGCTTTTGTTTCCAATACATGAGCAAAGCGTTGAGCGGCCTCTAGAATTTTTTTTAATTCGAAAATGCGAACGACTTCGGTAGAGGTGGAAACGACAGCGTTAATTGATCTGTCGATTGTCAGATCTTCTGAGGTTAGTGTCGGGACGTCGGAAGAGGCCACTTCGAAAAGGGCTTGGTTAAATGCCCTCATAAAGACGTCTTTTGAACCACCGTAAAGACAGACTGCGAACTTTTCCTTATATGGATGCCTCAGCAGGCTATCACACGCCACTGTCAGTACCTGCGCTTTATTGGGTTCTATTAAACCAAGTTCAGCAGCAGAATTAAAGCAAGCCTTTTTCGTGAGGGCGACCGCTTTGATCCAATCGGGGTAGTCTGCGTATGTGTAACTTCCGATATCGAAGATAGCATTGTATTTTTGGGTTGACATAACGATACCTATCCAAAGAGTTAGTCTATGTGACGCAACTGACCATAGCGACGGAACATATCAACCATGGCTTCCCGATCAGTAAGTTTTTTAAGATCAAAAAGTTCTTCAGCGATTTCATGGCTAAAGAGCTTATCCTCTAGCGCCGCTTGTTTACACGAAATGCCTTCATTCCAAGCCTTATGAGCGATTTTTGTTCCGATGGGATAACCAAATAGGGCGCTGACCATGGTGGCCAAAGATGTGGACATTTCGGCGTTTTCTCGAACTTTTTCTTCGTTTACCGAGATGCCAAGGATGCAATTTTCTGCAAAAACCTTAAAGCCTTTGGTGATGTTTTCGAGTGTTTCCATTGAACCCATGAACGCGGCGCCGTCCGTAATCGCCTCGTCACTATCGTTTTCATTGATTGTCAACGTCGCCACGTGATCGGCTATAACGGACTGTTGCATAATTTGATAAATCATTTCCGGTATGTATGGATAGTCTCGACCGCTGATGGAGGCCGGGCCTGTGAATACGGAAGGAAGAGTTAATTCACAAAAGCCAGCTCTGGGGCCGGAAGATAGAATGCATAAATCCGCACAAATTCTGGCAGCGGCACAGGTGAGCGCTTTCAGATGCCCAAGTAAAATCATGTTGGAGTCACAATTCTGCATTCCATCAAAGACAGCGCTATCTTTAATAATCTCATCATCCCAGGTCGGCCAACGCACATCAAAACCAACCACCTTGGAGAGATTGGACATGATATTTTCACCGTAGCCTGGCATCTGCCCCATACCAGTGCCTAAAACAGTGGCACCAAGAACCACTTCTTGATAGTCCGTCTGAAGTCTTTCCAATTTGATGCGGTTACGGTAAATCATGTGTTGCCAACCGCCAAAAACTTGTCCGAAGGTATTAGGGACGGCATCTTGTAAACAAGTTCTGCCTAATCTAAGGACGTGTCGGAATTCCTGCGCTTTTGTGCCTAAGGCGTTTTCTAAAAGTTTCACACTTTCAATGGCTTCACCAATCATTCGATACAAAACAATGGATTGCACAGTCGGGTACACGTCATTTGATGACTGACACATGTTGACATGAGTGTTAGGGTGTACCTGATCGTAGCCTTTGTGTCCGGTAAGTATTTCATTGGCCCGGTTGGCGATGACCTCATTGGCGTTCATGTTGGCGCCGGTGCCATGGGAGCGCCAAATATTGATGGGGAACTGGTCATGAAATCGACCGGCGATAATTTCATCGCAGGCCTCAACGATGGCTTGAGCTTTATTTTTTTCAAGAGCACCTGTTTGAGCGTTGGTGATCGCGCAAGCTTTTTTTATTTCCGCTAGTGCTCTGAGAACTTGCGGCAACTCGCTGAAGGTATGGTCCGTCACGTGATGATTGTGGGCACATCTCGTTGTTTGAATGCCGTAATAGGCTTCATCCGGGACGGGCAATTCGCCCAGGGCATCTTTTTCCACGCGCATGGTGAATCTCCGTTGTAAAAAAGGATCGCATGAACATTATTGTCCCCAGATAATTGTTTGATAAGAAGTATTCATAAAATAACGGATAAATTATTTATTTTGTGAATAGTATCTTGTTAATAATTGATTTATTTAAGGAAAAGTGGCTCTGTTAAAAACGAATTAATATTCCTGACTTTTTGATCATTAGTTCAACTAATAAAGATTAATAGCGAGATTAATCATGTCTTTACCAAGGCATTGAATTTCCTATGATGAGATCGAGAGTTTGCTTTAAAGCAGTTGCTCGCGAATTCACTAGAAGGAGAAACACAATGCCAAAAGTGATTCACAACTTACCGATTACAGGTATTGCCAGTTTTGCGAAGTATCCGATTTGCACGAACTTGGATGAACTTGATGCGGACATGTGTGTCATGGGGATTCCTTATGATATGGGAGCTCCCTATTTGAGTGGTACAAAATTAGGACCGCGTCGTATTCGTGAGGTTTCATGCCACTACGGTCGAGGGGGAGCCGGTTTCTGGGATCCTGAACGCCTAACTCAATATCTTGAGGACCCAGTCAAGATTGTTGACGCTGGAGATGTGGACATGGATCCGATGGACTTTCATGCTTCATTTGATAATGTTACGGAAGCCGTTCGTAAAATTATCTCCAAGGGCGCTATCCCTGTCATGATGGGGGGTGACCACTCTGTCACCATTCCGACAGCTCGTGCATTGGATATGTACGATGATCTTTGCATCGTCCAATTCGACGCTCACTTGGATTTCGGTAAACGGACTTGGACCAATGGCAGTCCCATGCGCATGATTTCTGAAATGCCTCACTTTAAGAAAATGTGTCAAATCGGCATGCGTGGTTTAGGCAGCAACACAAGAGAAGACTTCCAAGCCGCCTATGATTACGGTTCCGTTGTGATTCCGGCTCGTAAGGCTCTCACTTTGGGTGCCGAAGAAGTCATCAAGATGATTCCGGAGGCGAAAAATTATTTCGTCACAATTGATATTGATGGTTATGACATGAGTACCGCTCCTGGTGTTGGTTCTCCTTCACCCGGTGGTCTCAACTATGACTTTGAAACGGATGTGCTTGAAGGCATTGCCAAGAAAGGCAATGTGGTTGCGTTCGACTTGGTAGAAGTCGCTCCTCAGTATGATCCGTCCGGAATTACCTGTCGGTTGGGCGCAATGACCATGTTGGCGTTTATGGGCTTTATCATGAAAGAACGCGAAAAGAAGGGTTTGTTGCGCGCAAACCTTAAAAAATAATCCTCACCGCCGTGACGGCGAGGTTTTACAGAATCCGAGGTAAAGGTCGGCTTTGCCATATAGTGGCAAGGCCGATTTTGAATCTGATAATCAAAACTCCAATTCAATGGCGAGGAAACCCAAGGCGCTTTTCTAAATAGAGCCATAAAAAGAAATAACTGATGGGTATAAAAATTAAGAATAGTCATTTCCTTTAACGAAAAAATCTTCTTATATACGTGTTAGCTTTGGTTTTCTTTAAGGAGAAGCAAGTGTTTGCCGGTGTTATGTACGGTTTAAGCGCTTGTGCGCTTTGGGGTCTGACGTATTTATTGCCAGTATTATTGCCTCAATATGATTCACTTTATATTGCCATTTCCCGTGCATTCGTCATGGGGGCGGTGTCGGTGATACTTATTGTTTTATTTTTATCCAAATTTAAAGACATACGAAGAGAAGATTGGATTTTTGCCATTAAATTGACCCTGATTGGAAACCTGATTCAGCCTTGGTTTTTAATGATGTCTGTCAAATACGCAGGTGTTCCTGTGGCAGGTATTTGTTTTGGGGCAGTGCCGGTTTTAGTAGCTTTAATTTCCAATGAACGCTCACGTAGAAAAGGTAAACCTTTTGTGCATTTAACACATTTGGTCGTACCGCTTGCCTGCATTTTTATCGGTTTCGTGATGGTGAACTACACCGAACTTGAAGAGTTCATGGCCAATAACGGAGCCTCCGGAACGTTTTTCTTGGGTTTGCTCTGTGGGTTAATTTCAACGCTAATGTGGACCTGGTATCCGATTCGCAATGCGGATTGGCTCTTGGAGCATCCTCAAGTGGATCCCACAATTTGGACTTGCGCTCAATGCGTTATTTTATGTCCCATAGCCGCTGTGCTTTATGGGGTGATCTACGCCTTTGACCCATCCATGCCTTCTCTTTTGGGGCCAACACCTGTCAAATACGTCATCATCATGGCAATAGCGGGTATTTGTTGTTCGTGGTTGGCCACGGCGCTTTGGAATTTGTGCAGTGCAAAACTGCCGACAGCGTTGGTGGGTCAACTTTTGGTTTTTGAAACGATTTTCTCGGTTGTGTATGGTCATATTTTCCGCTTACAGTGGCCTACACTTACCCTTACGATTGGTTTCTGCCTTTTAATCGCCGGAATATCAGTCGCAATCCGTATCTTCAATAAAGTCTAGATTGACTTCTTTTGTGGTTTCGGTGCCAAAAAAGCACCGAAACCTTCCTCTCCAGGTAAGTAATTAATCAAATTAATAGTAAGTATTAATTTTTTTTATGTTTTCATGTGGATCTCATCTGGTTATATAAATTGAGCTTAGGAGGGGAGGTCTCATGATTAAGTCAGATATCGATTTATCCAGCTTGAGAGTGTTCTTGGAGGTCAGTGAGGACTGTAATATGAGCGCGGCGGCTAAACGCCTGGATATCACTCAGCCAGCCATTTCCTCTGCGATACACAAACTGGAAGAGGCACTTCATGTTGATCTTTTTGATCGTTCATCTCGACCGATTACATTGACAGCTGCTGGTCGCATTTTGCAAAGCCGTGGCCACGAAATCGTCAGTTCGATGGAGAATCTCGCCACGGAAGTTGTGCAGTCAATGCACGGGAAAATGCCACATCTGCGACTGGGTTCCTCTGATTCGATCAGCGCGTGTTGTGTGCCATATTTTATTGATCAACTCATTCCTATCACAAGCAGTTTGTCCGCTTATACGGCCAGCACGCCCACCATTTGCAATCTCCTTATAAACAAGAAGCTTGATATAGCCATTGCCACCGATCCATTGAACACACGTAAGGAGATTTGTTCAATTCCGTTGCACTCCGAGGACTTTCTTGTTGTCGCTCCGGCGGAATATGAGGGCAAAATTCATCGCCTCGCAGATATGATTCAGTTAATCCGTCAGTTTCCAGTTATCCGATTTAATGATGCGAGTTTGGACGCTATCCAGGTAGAACGGGTGCTTAGACAATGCAATGTGTTTTCGCCTCGTATCATTGAGGCTGACACCAATCAGATGATTTTGAGTCTGGTCTCTCAAGGCAAGGGCTGGACTGTGATGCCAGTACTGAATATGTGGTTGGCCAGAGATTTTCTCACACATGTAAGTATGCATAAGTTGCAGGCTTTACAGGCTCGCCGTAGGGCTTTTGTTCTTTATGAGAATTCGTTTTACGCGCCTTTGGCCGAGAAAATTGCGCAGATGATTAGAAAAACGATCGAAGATGTGATTCTGCCCAAGATGGGGCAAAACTATCCTTTGATGGCTCGTTCTTTAAGTGTGTTGCAATCATAATTAAAACTAATCCATTACTAAATAAAATTTTTATGGAACTAGTCAGCTTCAAACAATCGTGAAATATTAATTTCCAAGCTCATTTTCAATAGGGCGAAAAAGGAGTTGATATGCGCAAAGAGCACGATTGTTTGGGCGAAATGGAAGTGCCCGATGAAAATTACTACGGCATTCAGACCATGCGGGTACAAACCGTATCTGGGCTGCTCGGAGTTCCGGTGATTCGTTACCCGCATTTGCATCGTTGTTTGGTGCATATGAAAAAGGCGAGTGCCTTGGCCAATAAAGAGATTGGCGCGCTTGATCCTGTTATTGCTGATGCCATTGTCAAAGCGGCCGATGAAGTTTTGAAAGGTAAGTATGACGATCAGTTTCCGCTTGACATGTTCCAAGGTGGTGGCTACACCTGTGTCAATATGAATGTCAATGAGGTATTGGCTAATTTAGCCAATGAAATGCTGACTGGTCATAAAGGTTATGACCGTGTTCATCCGAACACGCACGTAAATATGGGTCAGTCAACCAATGATATGGTGACATCGGCCGAACATTTGTGCGTGTATCCTGCGTTGGACGCATTGGTTCCTCAATTGCAGGCGTTGTCTGAAGCATTTGATAAGAAGGCCAAGGAATTCGCCGATGTGGTTAAGGTCGGCCGCACGTGCCTGCAGGACGCTGTGCCGATGACGCTTGGTCAGGAATTTAGCGGTTACGCGGAATTTTGCCGTCGTCAGGCTCAAAACATTGCATCGTTGCGCGAGGAGTGTTTCACCCTTATTGTCGGTGCCACGGCTGTGGGTACTGGCATGGGAGCGGCTCCTGGTTACAAGGATGCGTTCTACAAAATTTTGTCTCAAGAGTTAAACGAGAAAGTTGTTTGTGCCAACAATTTGTTTGATGGCATGCAAAATGATGACTTTTATGTGAAAGTTTCTGCCGCGGTGAAACAAGCCGCTTGCGGCATTAGTAAAATCGCCAAGGATTTGCGCCTCTTATCGTCTGGACCGAGAGCCGGTTTTGGTGAAATCACTTTGCCTGCTCTTTCGCCTGGAAGTTCAATTATGCCGGGCAAAATCAATCCCATCATTCCGGAACTCGCTTGTCAGGTCGCTCAACAAACTGTTGGCAATGACATGGTTATCAGTATGGCTTTTGAACAAGGTGAACTGGAGATTAGTTGTTGGGCACCAACGCTTTATAAGAATCTTTTTGAGTCTTTTGATTTGCTCACAAAATTTATTCCGCTTTTCATCACGAAGTGTATCTCCTGTATTCAGGCTAATCGTGAACGTTGCCGTCAAGAGGCTGAAGAAACTCTGGCGTTGGCGACGGTTGTTGGCTCCGCATTGGGCTATGAGGAAGGTGTTCGTGTAGCTCATTACGCGGCAGATCATAAGTTGACGGTTAAGCAATCGGTACTGGAAATGGGTGTGATGAACAAAGAAGAGGCGGACGCCTTGTTGGATTCTTCGTTATTGGTTGATCCGGACAAAATGGCCGAAGCCATCTCTAAATGGAAGAAACAAAAGCACTTGATTTAAGGATTTCCATACCCCCAATGAGTGAGTTGCAAGTTGCGGCTCCTCACCATGGTATTTAGCTCATTTGGCAACACTTGAGCAATTCGCCCTCGGGACAATCTTCCGAGGGCTTTTTTTCGTGTGCCTGGCATGGCACTTAATCTAACGGGTGAGAGTCCCGAGGGCGGTAAGTAGCGACAAGCCCATAGCTGACGGCAAGGGTGTCCATCGTGAGGTGGAATCTGAAAGAAGCCCAAGGCAAACCTTTGATCCGACGAACAGAAACTTCGTCAGGCATATGCAAGTGGATAAGGCTGCGAAACAAGCCGAAGTCCTAAAGCTACTCGGAGCTTGCGGTGTAAACGAAGCGGATACATGAAGGGAAAGATTAAGTCCTTACCCAGGGAGGGCTCTCAGACGTGACCCAACAAAACACGGTCATGGAGTAAAGCTTGTTGAGAGCAGTCAGCAGAAGCCATAGTAACAAGTGGATGGCACTTGCGAAGGGCAGAAATTAATAACGGAGGCGCCTGAAGTAGCTTCACAGATGACGACTTGGAAGATCGAAAGATCACCAATGTGAGAGTATCGACGGAATCGAGAGGGTAGCAATGGTCAAGGAATCTGCAGAAAGACAACAAAGGACAAATGCCACCACGTAACAGAGTAGGACGGATGGTTACACTGGAAGCCATATTGGAACGCAACAACCTTAACCAAGCCTGGAAAAGAGTAGTTGCTAACAAGGGAAGTGCCGGAGTGGACGGGATGGAGGTCCAAGACCTCCTGCCCCATCTGCTGGAGCATGGCCCCGAATTGGTGCAATCCATAAAAGAGGGGCGATACAAGCCTCAACCCGTGCTACGAGTACTCATCCCCAAAGAAGAAAAAGGGAAATTCAGACCTCTTGGAATTCCAACGGCAGTGGATCGTTTGGTACAACAAGCTGTGCAACAAAAGCTGAGTGAGGAATATGAAACGGTATTCTCCGACAGCAGTCATGGCTTCAGACCGCACCGAAGCTGCCAGACGGCAATTGAACAATATCTGGAACTAGCCAATGAAGGCTATGTGTGGGTAATCGATTTGGACTTGGCGAAATTCTTTGACACGGTAAACCACTCGAAACTACTCCAACTACTGTCGGAGCGGATCAAGGATGGGCGGGTCATATCGCTGATCCACAAATTTCTACGAGCCTCCGTAGTAGAAGATGGAAAAACCACCCCTAATACGATTGGAACCCCACAGGGTGGACCGATTTCACCAACCTTAGCCAATATCATGCTCAATGAGTTGGATAAGAAGTTGGAAGAAAGAGGGCACCCGTTTGTACGTTATGCGGACGATATGATGATTTTCTGCAAAAGCAGAAAATCAGCAGAAAGGACGCTGGCGAACATCAAGCCTTTCATTGAAAAGAAGCTCTTTCTCAAGCTGAACGAAGACAAAACCAAGATCCGATACATTGGTAGTACTGATGTGAAATTTCTCGGATTTGGCTTCTACCCTGACAAGGAAGGGCAAATTAAAGCTAGACCCCATCAGAAATCGAAAGACAAATGCGTCAAGCGTTTAAAGGAAATAACGAGCCGAAATCGAGGACAAAGTCTGAAAGCCTTCAGAAAACAGCTTTCGGAGTTTGTACGAGGCTGGGTAAATTACTTTCTGAAAAGTGACATGATTGGATTTGTACAAGAGACTGATCAATGGTTGAGACGTCGGATACGTCAAATCTACTGGAAACAGTGGAAAAAGAATCGGACGAAATACAAGGCATTGAAGTGGTTAGGTGTATCGCCATCGGTAGCCTGGCAACATGCAAACAGTCGTAAATCGTACTGGCATATAGCTAAAAGCTGGATTTTGGCGAAGACGTTGACGAATCGTTTCCTTCAGGAAATGGGATGGGTCTGTCTTGGGGACGTATATAAGAAGCGTAACCAGGGATGTTATTGATAACCGCCCACTACGGATCCGTACGGTGGGTGGTGTGGAAGGACGATAGGTAGAATAACTACCTATCTCCTATCCGATTCTTTCAGGCTTAATGCTGGATTGCTGTGCTTTAATTCTTTGATGTTTAGCGAATATAGAAAGAGGCACCGAAATGGTGCCTCAAACTGACTAACTAAAAACTCAATATTTTTAGGCAATCATGGCCGCAACGGCAGCTTCGAGATCAGCCTTGGCTTTGGCAACCGCCGCTTCACGATCGGCCAATTCTTTGTTGTCTCGATCAAGTGCGTTTTGGCGGTTATCCAACTGACGTTGAACTTCTTCGGGGGCAGTACCACCGATGCACTTCTTCGCGTAGGCGATCTTTTGAGGATCCAAAGCGGCACGAACTTCTTCATCGGTCATCGTTGTGGTGCGGCCGAAAAGCTTCATGAAGATCGGATTGACCACATCAGTGCCGATTTCATCGGCCTTCTTATTGTGTTCAATCATATGAGCAACCACTTCAGCCACGATATCGTGTGCCATGCGGAAGCTGATCTTGTCATGACGAACCAGGTAGTTGGCCAATTCTGTGACGGTACAGAAGTTGCCCTTTGCAGTTTCCAACATCCGATCTTTCTTAACCGTAATGCCCTTGATGCTCAAAGCCATCAGCTCGCTCATTTCGCGCATTTCATCGATGCCGGTGAAAAGATATTTAGCGGCTTCACCGCAAGTGTCTTCACTGTGCGAGTAAATAACGTTCTTTAAAACATTTAAAGCACTGATGAAAGCCCCCTCTACGTGAGCGGCTTTCGCTTTAATGTGTTCAAGCACCCAAGGATTTTTCTTTTGAGGCATGATCGAAGAGCAGACGGCGCAACTATCCGAGACTTCAACATAGCCGTAATCGGGTGTGGCCCAAACATAAAGATCTTGGCAGAAGCGGCTAAGCGTGTTGGCGGCTAAAGACAAGGTGGCAAGAATATCTGTGGCGAAATCACGAGAGGCGACACAGTCGATGGAATTGTCAACAGGTCTGTCAAAGCCAAGCATTTTGGCCGTGTATTCTCTGTCGATATTCCATGTTGTGGAACCCATCGAACCGCCGCCGAGCGGACAAATATTCAAGCCTTCATAGCAGTGCGCCAAACGACGATAATCGCGTTCCATCGCATTCAAGATGGCCGAGCAGTAATGTGCAAATGTGATGGGTTCGGAGGGTTGCATATGAGTGTAGCCGGCAAAGACAGCATCTTTGTTTACTTCGGCTACATCAATGACCGCCTGACGCATTTGATTGAAAATCTTGCACATTTCAAAATAGGCCTGACGAACGGCTAAACGAGCGCAGGTTGCGTAAAGATCATTACGTGAACGAGCCGTGTGTTGTTGACCGCCGATTTCAATTCCAACTTTTTCAATCAAATAGGCTTCAATATTGAAATAGAAGTCTTCCCGACCCGGGTCGACTTCAAAAGTCGGTCCATCACCCATTGCGGCCAATTCGTTGTTGACTTTCAAAATGGCAGCAGCCGTTTCCTTTGTGACGATGCCCTGCTTTTGAAGCATTAACACGTGAGCCTTGTTGCAGTTTAAGAAAGCTTGATAACGATATTTGATGTCACTGCGAATAGCCGGTCCAATCAAATATTTGACGACGAGCGGATCAGGCGGCATTTTGATCTTGCCGCGGTGAATTTTTTCAGCCATATTAATCTCCGTTTGGATGAACAAAATCAAAGCGGTCTTTTCTGACTCAGCTAAAGACCTTGTTTCCTATTCTTGTTCATTCGGATATAAACGTCTTTGTATATAAACAATTTTGATAACGATAATCAAAAATCCTAATGAGTTGACTCCAGCTTAATGAACGGCTTCTTTCAAAGGGCGATGCTTCGCGTGATCCGCTTGATCAATTCATACTCATGGCAACGTTACATAAAGCGCCTTTCAGTCTAAAAACTTGAAGAATCTAATAGCGCCTAGGGAGTCTCCTTTAAAGTGATGTTGTTACTTTTGACACTTTAGATGCCATAAACGATTTTAAATCGTCAGTAGACGCTCCCTCACATTCACTTTTGCCTTTATTTTTCCCAAATTGTTAAAGGGGCACCGGGTCGATTCGTGGCGTCGTCGATCGTGCATGGGGTAAGCGGTGCATTGTTACGACGCTGATGATAAAGCAAAGATATGAGGCCTTCGTTATAAGAAAAACTATTGAGGCAATTTTGTTCCGTTGGGGGGGGGCATTTAATAAAAAAATATCAAAAGGATCTAGATATTAATACCTATAACCTTTTGAATTTCTGGATAAATCTAAACAATTTTTCAAAGGTAAACAAAACGCCATTTTCCTTTTTATTGATAGTCTTGTAAATTCTGGTTTGAAATGATTATTAGAAATATTTTGGTTATTAATAATTTTAATTTATGTTATGAGGCAGATGCAGAGAGTACTGAGACAATTTTCGTAACACCATTTTGTACGGATTGTTACAAATTCGGTGTTTGGAGTTTGCTCTGTTGCGAAGAATCGTGTGCCGGGTGAACTGGGGTCGTCAGTTTCTGACGGTATTCGAAACTAACCATGAGGGTTTGGACGGAGTTTAATCGATCGTCCAACAGTACGCTTATGCTGACCTTGATTGAGTTTGTGATCGTATTCGGAGCCATTTTGCTTGGTGTCCGATTTGGCGGGGTCGCTCTGGGTTTCTGGGGTGGCTTCGGTTTGGTATTGCTGTCTGCAATTTTCGGCGTTATGCCAACTTCGCCTCCAATTGATGTGATGTTGATCATCTTGGCGGTTTGCCTGTGCGCCGGTTGCATGGAAGCCGTCGGTGGCTTGGATATTTTGGTTCGGATTGCTGCCAAGATTATTCGTAAAAAGCCCAAATACGTGGCCGTTGTGGCTCCGGTAGTCAGTTTCTTTCTGACTTTCTTTGCCGGTACGGGTAATGCTGTTTACGCTATCTTACCTGTGATTTACGAAGTTTCGTATAACGCCGAGGTTCGTCCGGAACGCGCCATGGCCGGTGCTGCCGTTGCGGGTCAAGTGGGTATTACTGCTTGTCCGATTTCAGCCGCCACCGCAGCTATGATTGGTTTGATGGCTCAAAATGGATTCCCGGAAATCGGTCTTGGGACGATTTTGATGATCACGTTCCCGGCCTGTCTTATCGGTGTAGTCGTTTCCTCCTTGATTTGTATGAATTTGGGTAAGGAATTGAAAGACGATCCCGATTACCTCGCTCGCGTGGCTGCCGGTCAAGTGTTGCCTCCGACTCCGCTTGATGAACGTCCGTTGCCTAAACAAGCCAGTTGGTCGGTAATCATCTTCTTCCTTGGCATTATCTTCATTGTGATAGCGGGCTTTTTCCCGGATTTGAGAGTTTTGCCTGGGCAAAAGAGTGCGGTGAGCATGTCCTTGGTGATTGAAGCCGTGATGCTGGCCGCCGGTGCTGTGATGTGCTTCTTCTGCAAACCTGATATGGCTAAAGTGGCCTCGAGCCCTGTGCTGCATGCCGGTGTTATTTCTCTGGCTGCCGTTTTCGGTGTGGCTTGGATGTCGGACTCCTTCATCAACGCCAATCGTGACGTCTTCATGCAAGTGGCCGGTGGTTTGGCTGAAAGCGCCCCTGTGCTCTTTGCTTTTGTTTTGGCCATTATGTCCGCTTTGCTCTCCAGCCAGGGAGCTACAACGCGGGCGATTATGCCTTTAGGTTTTGCTCTGGGTATCGCGCCGATGATGTTGGTCGCAATGTTCCCGGCCGTCAATTGCCTCTTTATTCTCCCGACCTCCGGTCCGGCCTTGGCCGCTGTTGGTATGGACCGCTCCGGGACAACAAGAATCGGTAAGTTTGTGTTTAATCACTCAATGCAAATACCGGGTTTGTTGATGGTTATTGTCTCGGTGGCCGTTGGTGTGTTGATGGTCCAGTTTGTCTAGGAACTTTCACTCACTAATCAATAGGGGGGAGTCGGCTCAGCCATGGGTTGACTCCCATTTTATAAGGGGCGGACATGGCATTTTTTTCCGATTTTATTGAAGGCATTATTTTTAAAAATGATGCAAGACGTTATTGGCGAGCGGAACATTTTGGTATGACCGGGGAGTCAATCAAAATAAAGAAGTCAGCGTCAGATACCATTGATGCGCTCATGTTGAAGCCCTCCCAATCGGAGGTGCTGGGAACGGTGTTATTTTTTGAGTCCGCTCACTACAATCATCAATTCCATATTCCGCAGGTTAGCTATCTTTGCCAGCAGGGTTTCCGTGTTGTCATGTTTGATTATTCGGGTTTTGGTTTAAGTTCAGGTAAGCCTAGTTTTGACGGATTACTCTCTGATGCTGAATGCGTGTACCACTGGCTTAAAACTCACTTTAATCGCGAAAAATTTCTCTTTTTTGCTCAAGGCATCGGTTGTGACGTCGCTTTACGTCTTTATCAAAAGCACAGTGAGGATATCGCCGGTCTGGTTTTGGAGTCAGCTTATAGCTCCCGAAAGGGCTGGATTAAGGATCGTTGGGGGCCAGTGGTCGGTGATCTGGCGGCGGCCATGCTTAAAAGTGATGCGCCCGAACCTTACACAATATTGCCCTTTGTTAAAGCGCCTGTGTTGATTGTCTTTCCCGAAAAAGACAACTATGTTCATGATGCTCAGAGAAAAGCCGTACTTAAAGTTATTCCTAAGTCTGCCGAAGTGATGCAAGTTCCCAAGGCGAAATTCTTAGGAGTCTTTATTGGAAAGCCTAATGTTTGGCATGAAAAACTGTTGAAGTTTTTCCTAAAGAAGTGTCTAAAGAAAAGTTAGCGGCATCCTCTCGAGTTAACTAGCAAGCAGAAAAAAGCGCGGCTGTTATGGCTGAGTCGCGCTTTTTCGATGAGCGATGCCCAATCAAACGCTTTAGAGTAAATCCTCAAGGATTTGCATATGACGGTCAAAATTTTCCAGTTGCATGTAATACTCACAGCAATCCATGAGAGCTTCTTTTGAGATCATGCCGCAAACATCTGTTCCGATCACAGCAACGCCATACCGACGTGCTTCGCTTCTTACCATTTCAATGATGCGATAAAGAGGGACGATCTGATAATTGATCATACAGCTCACCTGTACGATGTCACGCTCTTTCACATAAACACCAATGGCTCGAGCGTCCTGATATCCGCCTTTGGCTTCGCGGAAACTTTGAGCGATTTTCTTTGCGATCTTCACATCAGAGGTTCCGAGCGAGATATTGAACGCGACGAGCGGACCGCGAACTCCCAAAGGCATGGCTCCTGCTGTTGGGTGCATGACGGGATCACCAAAGTCCGGTTTCCATTCCGGCAAATGAATCAATTCTTTGAGTCCTTCATATTCCGGATGACGGATATTCTGCAACTTTACACGCTCCGGACGACGGGCCGCTTTTTCGTACAAATAAACAGGGACCTTGAGTTCATCGGCCACGCGTTTTCCTAAAATGTTGGCGTATTGCACACAGTCTTCAAGTGTGACGTCACGGACCGGTACGAATGGTGAAGCATCGATGGCTCCAATGCGAGGGTGTTCACCATGATGTTTATTCATATCGATCAGTTCCACCGCTTTTTTACAGGCATTGAATGTCGCGTCAATGACGGCTTGAGGCTCACCGACGATGGTTAGCACACAACGGTTGTAGCTCGGCTCGACGTTCACATTGATCAATCGTGCATTGGGTACGTTTGAAGCCGCCGCGGCAATGGCATCGATAACCTCCTGATTTCTACCCTCACTGAAATTAGGAATACACTCAACAATTTTTGACATTTTCAGTCTCCTTTTTAATCGTCAAAAGACGTCATGTTCAATATCACGGATTCTTTAAAGCGAGCGAGATCTTCCAGTTGGCGCAAGCGAAGTTTTGTTATGGCAACGTACTTTTCGTCCTTTAAATGGGTCAAGTTGATTCGCACATTCAGACAGGCACCTAATATCGCGGTCCTAGCGGTCATTGAGCAGACCAGGGCATCAGTAAGGGCGTTTTTGTTGCCTTCATTGATAAGCTGTTCGGAAAAATCAAAAAGTTTTATCGCTTTTTCCGCAACGCGCAAAGGTACTTCAGAAGCTTCTTTAAGAGCTTTTTGAATTTGATCATGACGGAAAGTTTTCGCTTCATCGGAATCCTTCGGTAGCTTCATCGCCGACATGACCCGATTAAAACTTTGCGCGTCCTCATCGATGGCCCGTAAAAAGAAGGCTTGTAATTGAAGAGATTCATCGAGCAGGTCTTTCATCAATTGGTGAACGCTTTCACAGCCTTTTTTGTTCAATGTAAGATGGGCGACCATGGCTGAAAGGCCTGCGGCCAATGCCGCGCAAAGGGCGGCAACACTTCCGCCTCCCGGAGCGGGAGAGTCTGAGGCTAGTTCACGACAAAAGTCATTTACGGATTGAGTCACAAGGTCCATGTCAAAGATCCCCCAGAAAAAGATTCCCAATAACCATTTTGGGGTTATTATCAATCGGTAAGCTAAACATATAGTATTAGACTAATCCAAAGTATTATTTTTGTTTATAGCTAAGGCGACTTGAGTCAACTACCTCGGCTTGATTATCGGAAAGTTTCGACGTTCGAAAGCTTGACGGCACGCAAATTTCAGCTGGTATTCGCTTCAAGAAGCTTCGTTTGTTGGAAAAACCAACAACCTATCTAACTGAAATTAGAAGAGAGGAGGCTGCGCTTCCTCCCCTGTCTGAAAGCAGGGGTTTTGGCGCCGATTTTTGATGAGTAAGAAAGAGAACGGTTTGATTTTTGCAAGACCTTTTGAAGTTTTCCTAGCGGTTGCTTCCCAAAAAAGTTATACCCTCGCTGCAAAAGCTTTAGGCGTCACTCAAAGCGCGGTATCGCAACAAATAGCACTGTTACAAAAACAATTGGGTTTTGATCTCTTTGTGCAGGGTATTCGACCACTGCAGCTTACGCCCGAGGCCATTGTGCTTCGTTCCGAAATTCAGGTACAGCGGCAAAGTTTGGAGCAGACAATCACCAGCCTTCAAAAAAGAAATCTCTACAAACCGGTTTTAAAGATTGGAGCGGTTGAAAGTATGATTTTCAACCTTTCTTCATTTTTCTTTAAAGAAATTCTTAAAGATTTCTCAAAAGTACATCTGCAGTCAGGTGTCACTAATGATTTAATTGATAAGCTCATCATGGGGAAACTGGACGTCGTTGTCGCCAGTGACCACTCCCTGTCCAATGATAAATTTTTAAAAGTTTTTATTTTCTCAGAGCCCTATATTCTTTTACTGCCAAAGGCGATAGGCGAGCAAAAACCTTATTGGACATGGGAGTCCATGCGTCTGATAGGTCTGCCTTATGCTCACTATACGGTCAACACGTCTGCGAGCCATCAGATTGATCCTTTTTTCTATGAAAACATCGGGATGGTTCCCAGCCGTATAGAGGTCGACAGCAACCGCCTTGTTTTCTCACTGGTCGAATCCGGTTTGGCTTGGGGTGTCTGTCAACCTTCAGCCTTATTGGCCGAAGGCGAGGATATGTTTGAAAGGTTGTCAGTTTTCCCAATGCCTTCTCCCATGTCCTGCCGTTCAATTTACGCCTATGCGCGTTCAGATTACCCTCTACCATGGCTTCACAAAGTGAGGGATACATTTGCTTCTGGTATTAAATCTGAAGTGTTGCCGAAATTAAGAAAATGCTTGGCCAACGAACCGGAAGTATTGATGGCATTGTCTACTTTTGGTGATGTTCGTCCGACAAAAGAACGTTTCTGAAATTTTTGAGTAGTCTTTGCCGTTTGCTGACAAACTGGCGATGAGTTAAAGCCAAGTGGTTGCCCTCCCACCTTTTAGGTAGGAGGATCCGCATAGCCTTAATTTTGTTTCTTAAATGCCTTGATAGCCTCGGCCATTTTATCCGGATGGGTCATCAAAATAGGATCAATGAGTTTTTCGGCTTGCGCTTTATCCAATAAACCCATCTCGACAGAGGCTTGCTTGACTGTAATGCCTTTGGCCTCAGCGTAATGAGCGACTTTAACACCCATCGGGTAGCCCATCGTGGCGGCGATGACTGTGGAAAGCGCCAGAGACTCCTGAGCTTCTTTTTGGCACCGTTCAAGATTGGCTTTAATGCCGACGATGCAATCGCGACGCAAGATGACGCATTCGTTGGTGACGAGCTGCATGCTTTCCATCAAACACTTGTAGAAGGTCGCATCCCAAACATTAAGATCGAGCTCACCTTCATCGTAGGCCATGGCGATGGCGGTGTCATTGCCGACCACTTGGTGAGCAATTTGAATAACCATTTCCGGCACCGTTGGATTGATTTTCCCTGGCATGATAGAGCTTCCAGGACTAAGGGCGGGGAGGTTAATTTCCATAAAACCGGCTCTGGGACCGGAACTCATCAAGCGCAGGTCTTTGGCTATCTTTGAAAGTGATGTGGCGACCTCTTTAACAATGCCATGGACGGTGACAAAGAAGTCAGGATTTTGGAAACCGTCAAAAAGATCTTCTTGAGGACACACTTTTTCTGAGTATTCCTCTGAAAGGTGTCTGTAAAGCGCTTGCATATAACCGGGTTGAGAGCCTAGGCCGGTTCCCACCGCGCTTCCGCCCATGACCAAAGTAAAGCAGTTCGGGCGCAACGCTTGAAGTTTTTTAACGAGACGCTTCATTAACTGCGCATAACCGCCAAATTCTTGACCGAGAGTTAAAGGAAGCGCATCTTGCCAGCAGGTTCTGCCAACTTTCACAATGTCTTTGAATTCTTGAGCTTTCTGCGCAAAAGCGATTTCGAGTTCGTGCACCGCTTTAATTAAGGGATCTAAACGACCTGCTATGGCAAGGTGTGTGGCAGAAGGAATTGTGTCATTCGTGGACTGAGCCATGTTGACATGAGTGTTAGGATGGACGCGGTCAGAGCCTTTGTGTCCCGTCAAGAGTTCATTGGCTAAATTGCCAATGACTTCATTGACATTCATGTTTACACAGGTGTAGCCGCCTCCTTGCCACATGTCGAGCGGGAATTCCTTGTCGTATTTGCCCGTGAGCAACAAATCGCAAGCTTTTTCAATAGCCTCGGCAATTTCTTTTTCCATGGCGCCAATGTCAGCATTGGCCTGAGCACAACATTTTTTGATGCGAAAAAGCGCACGATGCAAATCAGGATAGACAATAACAGGATAGCCAGCGGCACCGCTTACAACCACCATGCGATGTGTTTGAATGCCATAGTATTGACTGTTGTCAATTTCCATTTCACCTAAACAATCTCGTTCAATTCTTTTGCTCATGAATTTTCGGTAAGTTCCTGAAAAACGATATGTTTTCCTTTCGCTTAACCGCTCCGTTAGGTTATTGACACCATCTTGTGTCTAAAAACAAGTTTGAATCTTTTGCTTTTTGTAAGATAATAGATTTGGTTTTTATGAAAATAATATTTAGAAAACATGAAAATTAATGATCGTCACCCTTTGATTTTGGATTTAAAGTCTGTCAAAGCATTCATTACCTTGATTGAAGAGGGCACGGTGCAAAAGACTGCTGAAACCATGGGGCTAAGCGCGGCATCTATTTCTCAAACGATTAAGTCCCTGGAAGAGACTTTGCGCACGACTTTATTGGATCGATCTGTTCGTCCTTTGAGACCGACAATGGCCGGTCGTATTTTGCTGGAACGGGGGCGCGAGCTTTTATTGCTCTCGGATACAACCTGCGCAAGTATCCACCGGTTAAATCCGTCAGAACTAGTCCTTCGTTTAGGGATGAGTGAGGCGATCAGCGCCGCTTTTTCCCCGTATGTTATTGCAGGCTTGACCGGTGATTTTTTGGGGCTTGATGTTCAGACGGGTATGACGGAAGCTCTTAAAAATAAATTTTTAAACAATGAATTAGATGTTTTGATTTCTAGTGAGCCTTTTGATGACCAAACCGTTGAGAGGTACTTTTTATTTAGAGAAAGATTTTATTTGGTGATGCCTTCCGGGCAAAAACAAAATCTGACGATGCCGCTTTTAAAAAAAGTTGCTCAGGAACTTCCTTATATACGCTATAACAATGAAAGCATTGACCGACGACAAACGGAAATGATTTATCGCCTTTTGCATATCCGTCAAAAAAAACAAATTAAAGTTGAATCAAGTTTTGCTATGACGGGGCTTATCGCTTTGGGTAAGGGGTGGGCGGTCATGCCTCCATTAAGTTTATGGCAGGGCCGTGATTTCATCGACTCTCTTAGTGTTCATCCCATGCCGGACGTGACAATCAATCGGGAATTTTGGATTGTTTCTCATTCAAAGGCGTGGTCTGAAGCTTGTGAGAAAATTAGACACACCATTGTTCGGTGTTTTGATGAAGGTTTTGCCCAACGTCTTAACGCTTTGAATAATCGCTTAACGGTGAAGTGGTGAATTTCCACAATTCCAATTGGGAAGATTTTCTCTGAATTCTTGAGTTAGTGGTATCTCCAACGAGATTTGAACTCGTATTGCAACCTTGAGAGGGTTGAGTCCTAACCATTAGACGATGGAGATAATATTGGCGGACACCCAAGATCAATCAGGTTCATATTGTACGACAATTTTTTAGAAAATTTTTTAAGTACAAGAACCTTTTTAATTTATCAATTGCATTAATTAACAAATGGGTATACAGGAAGAGTCTGAATGCTTCACCTTGTTAAGCTTAACAAGGTGAAGGAAAACGTATTAGTTAAATCCGATCGGACGTTTACGGCTGTGACCTTCTTTGGTATTGCATTCTTTTTCCAGTCCTTTCAGTAACGCTTCCGGCGTTTTAATTGGGTTAAAGCGGGATTGATGAGTAAGCGTTGCAAAATCACCGGGCGTCAAGGAACGCAAATTGCCCACCGCTTCTAAAATACTGTCGTCAATAAGGCTGTCAGGGCAAATCTTTTCACAGTACCGTTTAAAAAGAATTTTGGATTTCTTTGCATCCAGATAATCAAACTTCACCTTTAAATCAAAGCGACGCAAGCAGGCATCATCCATTGCATCCAAGGCATTGGTGGTTGCCACAAAAATACCTTCAAAGTTTTCAATTTGAGTGAGCATTTCATTGACTTGAGTGATTTCCCAGCTATAGTTTGCTCCGGAGCGTTTTTGTAAAAAACTGTCTGCTTCGTCCATGACTAGAATGGCATTTTCTGTTTTAGCTTCTTCAAAAGCAGCGGCAATTTTCTTCTCGGTCATACCCACAAAACAATCCAAAAGATCGCTGCAGCGCTTCACGATCACTCGCTTGCCGAGAACGCGTCCGAGGTAGTGTGCCCAAGCCGTTTTCCCAGTACCGGGAACGCCGTAAAGGCAAAGACGGGCACTGAGTGACTCCGAAATCCCCTGAGCCACTTGTGCTAAGTCATAGTCCGCCGTACTCAGTGCGGGATCATACAGCTCCTCGACATCCGGTCGGTTACTCAATTGCACGGGGCGAATACCCATGGAGATAAGACTGGCATTTAAGTGTGTGAAGAAATGCTTTTGCATTTCCTCTTTTGAAGTCGAGATGGTCGAGATCACCTTGGCCGTGCGGTCAATCACGGCCGGAGCAATGTCGTTTCTTTGCGCAATGCAATGAATTCCAGCAGGCAACAGGAAGGCGCCTGCTTTGTTTTCAATAATTTTTTGACGTTGCTTTTCAGGTGGCACCGGGACTTCAAGGCAAAAATCAAAACGGCGAATATAGGCCGGATCCATCGCCTGGATGGAATTGGTAATCCAGATAACAGGCGTTTGATTGTTTTCCAAGACTTTATTGGTCAAGCCCTTATTTTGTTTTTCATTGCCTTTGGCCGATAAAGTCGCCAAGAAGGGGGAGGCTCCGAAGTTTTTAAATAAATCCTGCGCCTCGTCAAAAACTAAAATCGCCGAGGGGTTGTTTTTGAGTTGAGACAGATTGAACATTAAGCAACTCATGCGGTCGCTAACGGCGTCTCCCTCCTCATCAACAACAGGCACTTCAAAAAGGTCTGCACCAATATCTTGAGCGATGGCCCGACTCAGTTCACTTTTTCCGGTTCCCGGCGGACCGTAAAGAAGGATATTGATTCCGCTTTTCTGAGTCTCTCGAGCCTTGCGCAAATATTGTACTAAAAGCGGTAGATTGGGCGAGAGGTACGAAAAGTCACCAAGCGTGAGTTGACTTTCTTTTCCCTTGACCAGTGACATCGCCAGCAGATCGTGTAATTTTTGATGAGGGTAGACCAGTTTGGCGGCCAAATCCGGATCAAGGATGAGGTAGTACTCGAAATCGCGGGGATCCTCATCAATGCGAACCAGACGATTTTGCATGAGAGCGCCGCTCTTAGATAAGGCTTTATAGAGTGTTTCGTAACCGCAATCGCAAATGGTAGATAAAAAGTCGCTGATGAGTTCTCGATAGGTAATAAGGTCAGCTTTCTTATTTTTTAAGATATTGAATAAATCGAGACAGTTGAATTGATTGAGTTTAATAACCGCAAGAAAAATCAAAATACTTTTTTCGGCCTCATTTAAGCCGAACGTTTTCGCCAAAAGCTCGACATTGGCTTTTAGATTGTCAGGGACAAGGGGAGGGTTTTCTTCAAACTCTTGGTATTTTTTCATTAAAAGCGAATAAATTTTGGCCTGGTTGTCCGCTACTTTTTTCGTCTTTTTGATTTCATCGGGTGTCAATTGTTCAAGTTCGGGCAGCCCCAGGATTTTGCTCCACTTCACTTGTTCAAAGTTGTATTCAACTTTATCGTTGTAGCCGGAAGTGATATTTTTCCAAAGGTCACGATACAGAAGAATAGACAGGAAAAAGAACTGGTAGAGACGAAACACGGTTTCGTCAAACGTTTGATGGCTGGCATTGAGATTGCACTTAAACATATTCTTCCTCTTTTTCTTGAAAGGAAGTGTATGGACTTAAACATCATTTAATGATGTATACAAAAGGTTTGCTGCAAAAAAAGCCGCCCGAAAAATCGGGCGGAAAAGCCTTGCTTGAAAGGAAACTTCGGTTGGATCAGACCAAGGTGCAAGACATGATGTAAATAACCAAAAAAGCGGTCAGCATTGGAAGGGCCGAGCGGCGGACAATTTCAAACGGAGAAATGTCCGCAAGACCCGCGGCGGCAATCACACAGCCGGCGATGGGGCTCATGGAGCGGATGCAGCCGGAAGACAATTGCATACCGGTGAGCATCCACTGAGCGTTGCCGCCCACTGTTTGACAAATGCCGGGGATCATCGGCGCAAAACTAAAGAACGCGGCGTTACCGGAGCCCATCACAAAAGTGCACAAGCCAACGATCAAGAACATGATCGTGTAGACGATGAGGTAGCCGCTGCCTAAGTTACTGGCCGCTTCAATTAATGTCTGGATACCGCCTGAGCGTGTTAAACCGGCCGCGAATGTTTCGGCGCAGACAATCAAAACGACGGTTGAGGAAAAGATCTTTCCCATGCCTTCGAAGAAGGTTTTAATGTAGGCAAAAGACGTTTTGATATCCCGGCGAACGGCGCAGTCAATGACAAAAGTGATAACCATTGAAGCCATGACGGCATTGATGATGTCAAGCTTGATGCCTTTGTAGACCAGCGGAGAAAAAATAAACAGAAAAGCCAACGGTACTAATGGGAAAATTGCATAAAAGCCCGGTGCTTTTTCACTTTTATCCGCATCGGACAAATCTTTGGCAATGAAGTCTGCTTGTGAAATACGGCCGCTCGCTAAATCTTTCTTATCCAGATACTGCTGCACAAAGTAGTGCACGATACAGACAATAATCAAAGTAACCGGTGCGATGACAAGTTGGTAGTCCACGAAAATGTTCATTACGTGAATGCCGGTCAATTTACTGGCCACCATGTTGTTGGCACCAAGAGGACTGATGCCGAAACCACCGGTCATCACAACGGAAGCACAGGCGGCTTGGCGGCTGACACCGGCGCTTAGCATAAGCGGGTAGACCGTGACCATCATTAAAATGGCCAAACCCACGGCCGATCCCAATACCACGTTTAAGCATTGACCGACAACGTAGCCCAACACCATGATGATGTAGGGGGAATTGATGAGAGACATGGGGCGAGTGCAAACATGAACCAGTGCGCTCGTGGCTCCGATCTTATTCATGTAGTAGCCGAAGCCGCCAATGATCATGATGTTCATGCCAAGGCCGCCGGCGCGGGATTGCAAAAGGCCACCGAAAATTCCCAGAATGTCGAAACCGATAAAGCCGGTGGCTTTTTTACCGGTTGCCACCGGATCTCCGGAGATCGCCGCCACGATGGCGATCGTCACGATGCCCACCACGAACAAAGACCATGCTGGATAGAATTTTTTGACGATTAACCAGCAGATGACCGCGACCGAAATGAGTACGATAAAAACACCAGTCATGGTTGTCTCCGAAAGCATTAATGGTGGTGCTTCACTCCTTACGATTATTCCCGCTTAGGCAAAAGGGGTTTAAATCCCTCGCAACCGACAAGTCCCAAGGCTGTCAGGATAAGTAGTTGGGGCCCCAAATGAATATCCACTTTGTCGAAGTATTCGTGGATCGTGTGGCATTTGTGTTGTATGCCGCCCGATGAGAGACAGGTAGCCGGAATACCCATGCTGACCGGAGCGTTGGCATCGGTTGAAGAGACGCCGTAGTTTGTCAGTTCTTGTCCTAAAGCTTTCAAAGAAGAACGGGCCACTTGCAATACGGGGCAGTCATCGGGGCGCATGCCGGCCGGACGATTGCCAATATTTTCTTTTTTCCAATGAACCTGTTTAGCGGGATCGGTGATAGACCAAAGGGCATTTTCTTCGGCGACCGCTTTATCAAAGCAAGCCAGAATTTCAGATTCAATTTTTAAAAGCGCTTCGTTATCAAGGCTTCTCATGTCCACTTCAATGGAGCAGGACGGAGCAATGGAATTGACGCTTGTACCACCTTTGATCGTGCCGATTGTGAAAGTGGTTTTCGGATCTTTTGGTGTTTTTAAATGGGCAATCATGTTCCCGGCGATACACATGGCGTGAATGGCACTGCCGACCTCACCGAAGTTGCCGTAGGAGTGACCGCCGGGACCTTCGATGGTGATACGGTAGCGGTGGGAACCAACGGCGCCCTTCAATATGCGCCCAATTTCGGTGTTATCAATAGCGATAAAGCCGTCAATTTTGTGAGTGGCAACAAAGTATTTCGAACCCCGAATATCGCCTAAGCCTTCTTCCCCAACGGTGGCGACGAAATAAATATCCCCTTCAGTGTGTATATCCGCTTCATTCAAAGAGCGGATGATTTGCAAAAGCGCTCGAAGCCCTGAGCAATTGTCACCGATTCCGGGTGCGAAGTAGCGGTTTCCTTCTTGTCTGACTGTCACGTCCGTGGTGGCTGGGAAAACGGTATCCATGTGTGCGCCGATGGCAAGAACCGGTCCATTGCCTTGTCCGGGGCGAAAGCCGATAACGTTGCCGATGTCATCGGTTGTGACGTCTGATAGTCCGTAAGCCTTCATTCGGCGGGCAATCTCTTCGGCGCGCAGCGCTTCTTGAAAAGTCGGCGCGGGGATTCCACATAACTCAACCTGCTCCTTCATTCCGAGCTCGGCTTCGTCAAACGCGATCTGAAGAGCCCGTGTCACTTTGGCTGAGTCTTTGAGAGTTTTAACTGATAAGTAAGTCTCTTGGTCTAGTTGTGGAATCCCCGTTTGCACGACAGCTCCCCCTTAGGATTTTGTTGTGTGGCATCAGTCTAGTTTCCACCAATAGCGCAAGGCAATACAAAAGATCTATCATTAATCATATATATGAATTTAAGAGGATCGTTATGCAAACCCTCTCTCGCGTTAACCGTCAGCCGCTTTACCAACAAGTTCGCCAAATTTTGTTAAAAACCATTCAGTCCGGGGAATGGAAGCCCGGTGAAAAAATTCCGATTGAGCCCGTTTTGGCGCAACAGGTGGGTGTGTCCATTGGAACATTGAGACGAGCGGTTGAGACACTTGTCAATGATGGAATTTTGCTCAGACGTGAAGGGGCCGGAACATTTGTAAGGACTTATCGCGATCAAGGTTATTGGAATGCTTTTCAAATTTTTAGAAATTTAGATGGACAAAAAAGGGGAAGTCGTGGTCGCTTGGCGACATTTGAAGTCACGAGCGACGTTGATGAGAAAATTCTTTCAGCCCTGCATTTGTCAAAAGGACAAGAAGTTATTCATATTGTTCGGCACTGGATCAGCATGAAAACGGGGGCCGAGGAGATCGTTTCCATTGATGAAAGTTTTTTAGTTAAAGAAAAATTCAGCAAATTCACCTTGGACTACTTTTTAACGCATTTCCGAAGCGGTGAATCTTTCTACGAGTTTTTGGATAGGGAATTTAATGTGGTTATTCTCAGTCAGAAATGCGCCGTGCATTATGAATGTTTGGACCAGGAAAGCGCGGGAAAGTTACATGTTCCGGAGCATTTTGAAGCCTTATGTACGGAAAGACTGTCATTGACCTTCGGTCATGAGCCGGTTGAGTATCGAATTAACCGTGGTCGAGTTGATGTGACAAAGGTATTTTTCGATCTCAGTTAATGGCAAAAAATTTTCTTCTAAAGAGGTCTAACGGTATTAAGCTTAGTGAAATGGTATAAAGGTCAGAAATGAGGAGTACAAAATGGCGCAAATGAGAAGTTTAGTTTTTAAAAATGGTGCGCTCTATGACAGTATTGTTTCTTCAAGCCGCATGCTTTGCCACATCGATGGCGACAAACTCTACGAGGGAACTATTACCTCGTCGTCCAAAGCCCTATGCACCATTAGGAATGGAAAAATTTATCAAGGAACGATTGTTTCATCTTCAAGGCAGCTGGGATTAATTGATGACGGAAAAGCCTATAAAGGAACCATCAAATCCTCTTCAAGAGTGGTGCTGAGCTTTAAGAACGGGACGGTATACAGAGGCGGAATTGTTTCTTCAAGCAAAGCCATGGGCAGCATCAAAGGAGCTGAATACCTGGATGAGGCTTACTTGGCCGCCATGATCCACTTTTTCGTTGAGCCGATTTTTGCGTAGCTTTCCCATCTTAAACTGAAACATATCCTGCAGTTTCTCAGAAAAAGAGTAGGAGGAAGTCTTGTGCTTGGAGCCATCGTCGGTGATGTGGTGGGCTCTCGCTTAGAATTAGCGAGTCTTCAATCGAAAGAGTTTTCGTTTTTTGCGCCGGATTGTCATATTTCTGACGACACGATTTTAACGTTGGCTATTTGTCAGGCTTTTCTTGACTGTCGTGGAGACTACAGCCGGTTGTCTTTGCATGCGGCTGCCCAACTTAAAGCTTTTGCTCTTAGATACCCAAGAGCGGGCTATGGCTCCAAATTTTTAGTCTGGATGTTAGCAGATGTCAGTGAGCCCTACGGTAGTTTGGGAAATGGCTCGGCTATGCGGGTGAGCCCCTGTGCGGTGGTTGCCAGAAGTTTGGAAGAAGTTAAAAAGTTTTCCTATGCGGTAACCGCCGTGACTCATAATCATCCCGAAGGTCTAAAGGGAGCTGAAGCCGTCGCGGTTGCAGCCTTCTTGGCAAAAGAAAAACGGTCTAAAACGGAAATTGGACGATATGTCCAAGATCATTATTACCCGATGGATTTTTTGATCGATGAAGTCCGCCCTCACTATCAATTCGGCAATACCTGCCCTCGGACGGTTCCTTTTGCCATAAAAGCCTTTTTGGAGTCAGATTCTTTTGAAGACACTATCCGCACGGCGATTAGCTTAGGAGGCGATACCGATACGCTTGCGGCCATGGCTGGCAGTATTGCCGGTCTTTACTATGGTATTCCAGACGCCATCGCTCAGAAAACGCAAACGTATCTAGATCCTTATTTGTCAGGCGTTCTCAGACAGTTCGAAGAAACGTATACGGTCATTTAAAACATGCATAAAATGAAGCATGGTCGGTCATAATTTTCTCATCGAAAAGGAGAACGCCATGCGCAGAAAATTAGTGGATCAACGCTACAAGTTGCCTTATTTTGTTGCTAATCCGATCAGTCGGATTGGCGAACCGCAAGCCAACGAAGATGACGTGGATACGGCCGCTGAAATCATCACGAATTATCTTCAAACGGATCACGATGGTTATGTCCGTCCGCTCCATATCCTGGTGTGCGGTGCGAATCCGCGAGCGGTCAAGGCGGTTGTTGAAAGAATGACCTATTGGCAAGACGACTTAAGTTACCGCGCAGATGGCTCTTGTGTTGACGACGACTTGGGCGATGTGTTGCAGCAGCACAAAATTATTGTGTTGGATCTGATAGACAATGCCTTCGGTTGCGAGTGCCCGTACATGTTGGGTAAACGCGGTGTTCTTATTTGGATGATGCCGCCGGGGGAAGAGGCTGATAAATTGGAAGCGGACTATCGGATTGATGTTAAAGATTTGTCCGTTGGGGAAAAACGTCAACGTCTTAAAGTTGCAACCGGTTTGCCCTTTTTTGTCATCGATCAACTCCTCGACAGCGACAAAGATGTTTGGCAAATCGAAGAAATGCTGCAATTAATCAAGACAGGTCCTTATGAACCTAAAGATTTGGACTTTATCGGACGTCTTTTCCGGGTCTCTTTGTCCGCCTACGATTGGCTCGAAGACCATGAAGATGAGGAGTACGATGATGAAGACGATTTGGGCGATGAAGATGATTTAGAAGGTGAGATCGAAGATGAGTCTGATAAAAACGAAAAAGAAACGTCAGAAGTTAAGGCAGAGCAGTAGTTCCATCTGTTATTGAAGCAATCGTTAGGGGCAGAAATTTGCCCCTGACGTCATTTTTAGCAAAACAGTTTTTCAAAGTTCTTCAAAAGTTGCCTTTGGTACGGATCCAAATATTCTTCGGCTCTGTTAGCGATCCAATCCTCAATTCCATAATAAATGCCCGCGACACCACCGGTAATTGCCGCGATCGTGTCGCTGTCGCCCCCGATACTGACCGCATTTCGAATGGCGTCCTCGAAAGACACCGATTCAAAGAAAGCTTTAAGAGCCACGGGAACTGTGCCCTGGCAGCTGACTTCGTATTGGTATTGAGGACGGATGTCGTCCAAGGAAAAATCCATCGGATAATAGTGTTCGTTGATGTATTGTTCGATGGCTTTTTTAGTAAGACCATTTTTGGCTAAAAAACCAGCGACAGCAGCTGCTTCAGCGCCTTTGAGTCCTTCCGGATGGTTGTGAGTGACAGAGGTCACCGCGTAACTCATTGCTTTTGATTCTTCGAGTGTTTGTGCGGCTATTGAGCATGGACTGACGCGCATAGCGGCACCATTACCAAAGCTATTGTAGGGGGTTGGATTTTCTTGCTGCATCCAACGACGAAAACCTCCGCCGTAATCTTTGTCAGCGTACCGCCAGGCGATTTCTATCAATGACTTCTCGGCGGCCTTTTGAAGGTTTGTGCTTTGCTGACATAACGCATGGCAGACGGCAAGCGTTAAAACGGAATCATCGGTGACGAAACCGTTTGTGCTAAAAAATTCGAAATCCTTTCTTTTGAGGTTGTTGTATTCATAGGGCGAACCAACAATGTCGCCGACAATGGCTCCCAACATGATATTTTTCCGTTCGATTTTCAGATACAGGCACTTTAACGAGTCATCTATCAGTTTTTGAAGTGCTCAGCAAAATCGGATGTTGCATAAAGTGAAGTCCTAAAAGTCATACTCATCCTGTCAGAAAAAAAGAGAGAACAGACATGCGAACGGAAAATAAAACCTTTAAGACCGATTTTAATCCTGATGACTTTCTTCAAGGTAAGGCGTACCGAGCTGTTTTAAGTGACAGCTATTTTGTCCTTTTTGAAGAAATCAGAAGCCGAGTTTGCCATGATGATTTTACGTTTGCTCAGGCGGTTGGCGCTTATTTATACAGAGCGGTTGCGTCCGAAAGTGAAATCATGAGTGCCATGATCGCGGCAAGCCGTATGGGCGAATCCAAAGCCGTGGATACATTTGTCAATGACAACGCCAAAGAAGCTTTGAATCTTCTAAACGGAATTGACGGTCAAAGGCAATTGTCGGCTTCTGTCAAAGATATTGCCTGCGCAATTGCTGTGGTCTACTTTCAAATGCTTTTTGACTATCAATTTCGAACCGACAGTGATTTTCATCAGTGGGACTATCGGAAAATAGACTGCTACGGCACCGGTTGGCATGAATTTTATGAACGAGTCAAAACCTCACGCTTTGCTCAGCGACTGGAAAGTCTTTTAAATCAGCTCTACACATCGATGGGGTTTGAGAAGCCGTGGCGAGACAATGATCGGGACTTCTACGAGATATCCATCCCTAAACGGGCCGATGTCGAGGAGATTTATCAAATTATTCGATTAGCCGGCTTTTTTACGGGCACAAAAGAAAAGTGGCACTATCCGGACTATCCAAGCACTTTTCGTGTAAAGAGCTTCACTTGGAAAAAGCAGGCCCTTTTGCGGATGATGCAGCTCATTGCTTCTCATTATCCCGAGGTGAAAATTTGTGCAGTCTCGCCTGATGCCGATGACATGAAGAATTTTGAGTGGAGCCGTTATGAACTCTCATTTGATGTTCGACGGGATATGTACGCTCGCAGTGCCATGTATCAACTTTTGAGTCGAAAAAATCTGACCGATCCGTGGCCAGAATTTCAACGCATGGTCAGTTGGAAATTGCATAAATAATGGGAGTCTTTGTATGTTGTCAACAATGATTAAAAAGTGGCGTGGAGAGCGTCCAAGTATTTTTATTCTCTCGGGCGCGGGCCTGTCAGTGGAAAGCGGAATCCCGACCTACCGTGGAGAGGGTAGTGATCCTAAAAACGACAGCGCCAGTCTTTCAAGAGGTTATATGCGGTCGTTGCCTGAAAGAGTCTATGAAGCGGCCAATCAGCGAATTCGTGATTTTGACGCTTGTGAACCAAACGCTGCTCACAAAGCCATTGCTCAGTTTATAAAAAAGTATCGTTTACAGGCCGATATTGTGCATGTCACGCAAAATATTGATTCTCTTTGTGAAGAAGCAGGAGATACGGCAGTATTTCATCTGCACGGTTCCTTAAATCGCAGCATTTGTCAGAAATGCGGCACGGTTTTTCCGAGAAAAGGCTTTTACAAGATGGGCAATACTTGTCCAAAATGTCAGGCTCAATTTTCAGCCGTCAGGCCCGATGTCGTCCTTTTTGGAGAAACGCCTCACGGTTTGGATTGGATCATGCCGTACTTAAAAGAAGTGGATATTTTCATCGCCATCGGCACCTCAGGAACAGTTTATCCGGCCGCGGATTTTGTCACGATTGCGGCCTCAGCCGGCGCTCCTATTCGTATGCTCTTAAATAAGGAAGCCCCTCGGGAGATGCAATTTAATTATTCGATGATGGACGAAGGCTATGGTCCTTTCAATTACATAAGATTGGGCAAGGCGACAGGAATTGTTCCGATGGTTTTGAAAGAGGTGGGACAATTAATTGAAAATATTTGATTTTGGTTACGTGCCCTAGAATTTAAGCTCAGCATTAAAACAGGCTAACACCGGATCGGCTAGCCTGTTTGCATTTGGACTACTCCATTTCAAAGTGAACGCGATTGATATGTTCTGGGATGGCGGCATTCTTTGAGGTAATCACCCAAAGTGTAGGAACACTTTCTTCATTGGCTTGAGGGTAAGGTGTATAGCCGTCAGTGAAGATGACGCATGCATCAGCCTCAGGAGTGTTTTTATTTACCCAGTTGACAATCTCACACATATTGGTGCCGCCGCGTCCCGGAGCGGACAATTTAAAAGGCACATCCTCCCATTGATGCTGTTCTATTTTTTGTATTTTGTAATCGCACCACAAGACAAAAATCTCTTCGGGTTTGCACTCTTCAATAACGTCAAAAAGGTGTTTGCCAAAAGCAGCCAGCATTTCATCCGAAATGGACCCTGATGTGTCAATTCCTATAACCAATGAGCCCATTTGCGCTTCTTTGTTGACAGAAGGCAGATAGACATCTGAGAAACGTTTATTAGGGCGGCGCCATGTTTCGTTTTGTGAAACAAATTTGGTCATGAAGCGTCCCAACAGTTCATACCAGGGGAGCTTTTCAACCAACACGTATTCCTCTAAAAGGGTGATGAGATGACCCATCGCGGAGCCCATACGAGTCTCCATCATCTTCTGTTTGGTGATTGCTTCCGCAACGGCCATTTTTACGCAATTTTCTATGTCCCGTAACTCAGCGTCTTCCACCGATTCACCGTAGATTTTTCTTGCTTCTGCAAGGGGATCATTTTTGAGCCCGCCAGCGTTTTGGTCACCTGAATAAATGATGTCGCAAAGTAGTTTGGCCGCCGGAATCTTTTCGTAGATTTCGTCATAAATATCTTCTGCGGTTCTGGATTGAGCTCCCCTCAGTCGTACTCCGCTATCAATAAATTTCCCGATTTCCAGTTCAATGAGCATTTCGTTAATGACGGCATCGCTCGCAATATTAAAAAGATAATGCTCACGCTCGCCGCGTCTAAGACTGTGAGAAAACGCTATATGCAGTACTTCATGGCAGAGTAAGAAAACGATCTCTTCCACCGAAAGCTTCTCAATTGTTTCGGGGTTATAAAGAATTCTCCCACGAGGTGTCACGGCAGCATAAGGCACCGTGTCAGTTGCTTCCATGGGAAAGCGAAAGAGAATACTGCTGAAAAAGGGTTCTCGCAGTGACAGGCGAGTTTTAGCCTGAAGAAGTTTGTTAATGGTTTCACTCATCCGATCACCTTAGTCAGCCTTGATGCTAATTTTTTAAAAACGGGGCTTGCGATTAAACGCTTTTTGGATTCGCCTTTGTAAAGTTCCCGAACAGCCATGGCCTGCATATCGGGCGGCACGCGACTAATAAAAGTCAGTGCGGCGTTGGCCGTCTCCTGTTTGCAATTCTCGGACGCAATGAGGTCAACGAGTTTCATGACGGTTGCCCAGCGGATGCTTAAATCTTCCGGAACCGAATATTGTTCGGGGCGGGCTAAAAGTTCTGAAAAGTCCGGTAGGTTCAGGTACATCTTTCGGAAAGCACAGTAAGCGGCAGCGGCTCCTTCACCGACGTCACCCGCGACCAAGGCATGAAAAAGCTTTTCACCGTCTCGTCCGGTGAAAGATGGAACCAGACTCACAGCCTCCCACGCTCTAGGAGTCGGATTGGTTTTTCGGGTGGGGTCAAAATCCGAAAGCATCTTGGGCTGAAATTGCAAAAATTTAATCAGCACGTCGCAAATGTTGTGGGCTTTGGCCCATGTGATCCAATCGTCAAGATTTTCATCAAAAGGCAAACAACGCAGACGGTTGCCTAGTTTTGTACTCATGCGATTGGCTCCGGACTTATCTTCAACGCGATTACCGGTTGCAATGATGAAAAGCTGGTCGCTAAGTTTTACCGATCCGGCCCATCGATCCAAAATGATGCGGCACATTGGGTTTTGCATGGACATGGGAGCATCGGTTAGCTCCTCAATGATTAAAGCGCAGGGACCGACCCCTTGACGCAAGTTATAAAACTCTTCGGGCGGCAGCCACACATTGTGTGTGCCTGATTCATGCTTAAACGGCACCCCCAAGACATCAACCGGGTCGCGAAGCGAGGGATTGAATTCCACGATTTGCTCATCGGCGATGTGATATTTTTTCTTCAATTCGTTGACAATTTCTCGTGCGCAAGCCGATTTTCCACCACCGGGCTTGCCCTCGATAAAGGGGACGATGCGGTTGCCGCCCGCCACTTCAAATTGAGCCAGAATGCTTTTCTTTAAATCCGAGAATTTCATTTTTTAAACCTTTTGATAAAACGTTTTCAGTGCATTGACATCGGGCATGGGGCAGTATTGAATGCCGCCCTCAGAGGATTCTCCTTGAAATTCCATTGCTTTTAAGGCGCAGGCTGCGGCAAAGACAACGGGATCAACCTCAAAAGCAGAGTGTTTGCCCTGGGTGGTGGATTCAATCGCTTGAAGTACCTCCGCAAGGTCTTTGTTCTCAAGAAAGAGTTGAAAAAGAGGCGAGTTCACTACCGAAGGTTTCTCGTCCGGGTGATCGATTTCCAAGAGCAGCATGTAAACATCTTCAAGTTCTTTGTTCGTTAATCCGGGATCTTGTGACCAGGCTAAAGTGTTTAATGTATCGTCCAACATTCCGGTACAAAGATTGGATGAAGAACTCGCCGGAAGAAGTTTTTCCATCTCTTTGGCTGTCAAAAATTGCTTTTGTTCCGGTTCATACATGAACCATTTCCAAAGCCGTTTAGGCAAAAACCAGACTTTTTTGATTTCACCGTCACTCTCAACTTTGCGCACGCACAAGCCCATCAGATTTTCTCGATGTTGATCATCGACTTTGACTTTGACTAAAAGATCCGTGTTTGTGATAACCGGGACATAACCGTTATCGATCGGGACCAAACGTCGAGCTTCACGAGTGGGAAGATAGGAGGTTTTCGGTGATCGAATGTGGTTTGACCAAAGACCGCTCACGATATAAATCGGGTAGTGGCTTTTTTGAAAACTATCGAGCACATCCGCTTCGGCAGCAGAGAGCTTATCGGCTAGTGGAAAGTCGTGTGTCGGATCATCGGGATTGGAAAGAGCAGAAGCTAAATCCGATTTACCGTGATGCCAGCCGTAGAGCCGTTGGAGAGCTTTTTTAACATAGTCTGAACGCTTGGGATCGGTTGATAGCCCAAAGTAGCGGCTTGCCCACTCGGCGATGAGAGCTAAGGTGAAACGGGGACAGAGTCTGCTTATTGAATAATGCAATTCAATAAAACCGTTAAAAGTTGCCGAGTAGTATGGACGGCGACTTAGTTCTTCAAAGGGTAAAAGCAGCAGCACCGAAAGGTTGCTTTTCACAAAAGCAACGGGAAATCCATTGAATCGAATAAAGCCTTCATGAGTAAGGAGGCTTTCCTCGGAAAGCATGTGTGAGATCGAAGGTTGTTTTCCGTTCATCATTGTCAGCTTTGGGATTGGGTTAAGTTATGGTGCTCATGAACAAATATTGTTCGATAGAGTCCTTTTGATGATGAAAGAATACAAACCGATACATCAAATTATGATGTATTAATGTATCGGGAAAATAGCATTTATGCATTGGGTCTTAGGGCGAAAAATGGGCTCAATGGCAAGTTGTTATTGGTCCCGTTTAGTTCAACGGCTCGGGCAGTGCAAGCCTCTGAAAAAAGCTTTGGATTGATGTTTTTAGAATAGGGAGAGTCGCCGGAGGCTTCCATTTTGTCAAGAATTTCCGTTAAAGGCTTTTCATCGACAAGAAGATCATAGAGAACGTGTCGTTTGTACTGCAGGCTTTGGTTAGGTGTTTCTATTGAAGTCATGACCATGGCGATTTTTTCTAACTCTTCAAAATTAAGTGTCGGATCTTTACTCCAAGCGATTTCATCGAGTTTTTGATCAACTTCTCGGGCCTTGACTTGACCCTCTTCACGATTAGACAGTTTCTGACTCATTTCGCAGTCCACCTGGTAATGGGTGACTTGGCTTGTGAAAGAGTCGTATCCGAGTTTGTAGGGGGCGATGAACCAGTAGTCCAAAATTTCACCCGTTAAACTGAGTTTTCTAACGCAAAAACCTAGAAGCGTGGAGGGAGAGGCGCACTCAACGAGCCCTTCGCTTAAAACTAAATTGAGACTGGTTTGAACAGGGATCAGTTTGTTGGATTTGTAAAGAACCCTTAAATTTGCGGAGCGTTTCTTTTCTTCATTTTTGATCGGTGTGACATGGTTGGACCACAAGGGGATCAACTCGTAGAGGTTGGGAAAAAGTCCTTTAGTTGAAAGCGCTATTTCTCTGAAAGAATCAAGAAGCGGTTGTTGGGCCGGTTGGATTTTTTCTTGTGATGTTGTCGCGTTATGCATTTTTTTGTGCAGATCCGGGTATCCGGTATGAAAACCAAAAAGTGTTCGTAGACTTTGTTGAACTTTTTCAAAAGCGCTTTGCTCAAACGGTGCACCAAAGAATCTACGCCCCCAAGCCCGAACGATTTCCGCCACAAATTTAGGGGCAAACCAAACAAAGCCGGCGGGTATTTCAATAAAGCCGTTATAAGAGGCGGAATAGTGGGGATATTGACGCAAAAGTTCGGAAGGAATCAGCAACTGAACCGTATAGTGCTCTTTGACGAAAGCGACAGCTTCGTCTCTGTACCAAATAAAACCTGGTTTGAAGAACTCTTGGTATTTGAATGAAAATGCCTGGCTCGATAGATCTTTTGAACTCATAAATAGTCTCCCATGAATGAGAAAAGGGTATCGGCAGGCGTTTCAATTTATGAGGTATTAAGGAAAAGATAGCGATCAACGTAAAGAATTACGTTGATCGGCTAAATTTTTTGGACTTAAAGGTACTTTTTGTCCATGTTGTTTAAAAGAGTGTTCACTTTATCCCAGACCATGTCGGTCAATAAAGACTCTTTTCCAGAAAGCATCATTTCTAACCATTTAACTGAATTGAGCTCTATAGGGAATGATTTTGCACTTGTAGGATTTTCTTCGCCCCATTTCCACCATGGCCAATACTTAGAATGTCTTTCGTTTCCAAATGCCTTTGTGGCTTCATTTTTTAATTCTTGATAAAGAACGGGCTCGATGACTTCGCTGTTGTTATAGCCAGAAATTCCCCAGCAGAACTGAGTCAAGTTTATTTTTTGAGCTTCAAAGTTTATGCACCAATTGAGCTGGTTGTTAGCCGGTTTAAACCAAAGTCCGGCAAAGCCCGAATTGATTTCATCAGGTTCTGTATATTCCAGCTTCAAGGGAAAATTATTTATCTCTTCACATTGTTTTGAAAGAGTTTGGCAAAAGGTTTTCCATGCTTCTTTTCGTAGCTCGGGGAAGGCCTCATAGATGGCCATAGCAGCGGCAAGATTTTGCGGTTCTTTTAATGTTTTTAAAAGGATTTTATCTGTCATGGGCGCTTCTCCCGCAACATTTTGTCTAAGAAAACGAACAAATAATTCCACAAAATACCGGACACTCGGAGCTAATGAAAATTTAGCTGCAGTTTCAAGTGCCTTACTCAGTTGTAGAAAATCGACTTGAATAATTTTTGAGCGAAAAATGCTGTTTGCGTTAATTGACCATTCTGTCGGTTCATGGTCAGAAAGGTAGACAATAGTCCAGTTTTTTATGTCTCTTTGAGTTTCAAGCCATTGAGCGTAAGTTTGAAGTTGATCTTTCCCATCATTGGCCCAAGGTTTATTTTCAATGCAAATAGCACTATCGGCATTTCGGATCAAAATATCCATTCGACCATTAGGGATCGTGTATTCAACAGCAATGAAGGATGAATCTCCAAATTTGGGAATGTCAATAAAAGATTTACCGTTTTCTTGGCTAGATAGTACTGGTAACTTTCTGAGAAGTTGGCAAAACGCATCTAAAAATAATTCACCTTGCTCATGACGCTCCTTAGGGTTAAGAAGGAATGCCAAGACACGTGAAATATCTGTTTCACCAGGATTAAATAAGCTTATAGGGGCAAAGTTTTCCGCTAAGCGGCTGGCGTAATTTGCCTGATTTAACTTTTCAGCGTTAAGCAGAGCCTTGACCACTTGGAGTAATTGGGAAACATCTCGTATTTCTTCGCTCATAATTCAAATCTGTATCTAATGCTAAATGGAAGCAGTATAAAACTTTACAAATCGAAAGTTGGGAGGCGTACAGATCCATAGGAGCTATTTTTAGCAATAATTCCATCCCACCAATTGGCTTGGGCAATGGTAATTAGCATTTGGGCTAAAGCAACGAGAGTTTCATCGTCTCCACCTTCTTCAATGGAAAGCAATTCGATTTCTTCGATAATTTTATCGACCGCGTCCTGCCGGGACCAAGCGATGTCACAGTAATTATCTTCAACGAGTTCTGTGATTCTGTCTTCGTCACTTTTGTAGTCTTTAGGATCGAGTGCCTCCGCTTCATAGGCGGCAATAAACTCTTCTTCGTCGTAGAGATCCACTTTAAAGTTCTCAATATCGATAGCGATGAAGTTCATCATGTTTTTCTGCTCCTTATGAGGGCGTTTGTTAACTTTTTATCTATTGAAAGAATACTCGTAATAGCTTCATTTTATGAAGTATTCGTTCTCTCAATGACTTCTGATCTTTGATTGCTCAATGACAAATTCTTTATTGGATTCTTTACCAAAAAGATCAACGATGTAATCACCAACGACCCTACGCATGGTTGACTCCTAGATGAGTTTCTATCTTTATTCTGAGATTAGGATAATGGTTATAGCTTCATTTTATGAAGGTTTAATGTCCAAAAAATGATGTTCTCAATCTTGGATATTGGTCTTTATTTTTAAAAACTCACTAGGAAAATGTTAGATATTTCCAAAAACTCGCTTGGAAAATGTAATATTTTCGGAAAAAGTCGCTAGGAAAACGTAATTTTTCGTGTTAAAGTGACTAAAAAATGTAATTAGAGCGACGTAATTTATGCTTAAGCGGAAAATTGAAAAGACACTCTTGAACTGGCTCAATACGGAAAATCGGAATCCGTTGATTTTGAAAGGCTGTAGGCAATGCGGAAAAACATTTTCAGTGTTGCGATTCGCTCAACAACACTACAAACACGTTGTGTACTTGAGTTTCTTCGAAAATCCGGATTACAGAACGATTTTTGAAGGATCGCTTAAAGTTGACGATGTCGTCTTAATGATGAGTGCGTTTGTCGGTGCAAACGTTCGCTTTATACCTCACGAGACAGTCATTGTCTTAGATGAAATTCAAGAATGCCCCAGAGCTCGTGCGGCTTTGAAATTTTTCAAGCTGGATGGTCGTTTTGACGTTTTAGCAACGGGTTCGTTATTGGGTATCAGTGGCTATCGTTCGGAAGACTATTCTGTACCGGTAGGTTATGAAACAATCATTGATATGTTTCCGTTGGATTTTGAGGAATTCCTTTGGGCCAATGGGATTGGGGATTCTTTGATAGCTCTTCTAAAGCAGTGTCTGGAAGAGGAAAGGCCCGTTCCTGAAGCGTTGCACCAACGAATGAGAGACTTATTGCTGCAATATGTTGTTGTGGGCGGAATGCCTCATATTGTTGATCAGTTCATTAAAGAAAAAAATGTCGCCTTCGTTCGTGAAGAGCAAAAGCTTTTGATCCGCTCCTTTGAGGACGATATGGTCAAATATGCACAAGGTGCGGATAAATCACGAATTCGTGAGTGTTTTGAATCAATTCCGAAGCAACTTGCTCGAGACAACAAGAAATTCCAATTTTCTTTGATTAAAAAGACTGCGCGTTCTAACCAGTATGTTGGAAGTCTTCAATGGCTGGAAGATACCGGGTTAATCCGCCGCTGCTACAACCTGACGCTACCTGAATTACCGCTCGAAGGCAATGCTTGTCATGATAAGTTCAAAGTCTATATGGCTGACACCGGTCTTTTTGTCGGGATGTTGGAAGACGGTACGGAGCGTGACATTTTACAAGGCGATCTCTTTGGGTATAAAGGGGCGATTTTTGAAAATTTAGTGGCGGATTTCTTCATCAAAATGAAAAGGCCTTTGTATTACTTCCAAAAAGATACCGGGCTAGAGGTCGATTTTGTTATGCGTTACAAGGGTGCGGCAGTTTTGCTGGAAGTGAAAGCAACTTCTGGTAATACGAAAAGCACGCGCACTATTTTGAAGCATCCGGAGAAGTATCACGTGCATTCGGCCATAAAACTCGGGGACTACAACGTTGGTCGTCGTGAACAGCTTTTGAGGTTGCCTTTATATATGGGATTTTTGCTTAGTGAGCGGTGAGGTCAAGAGGATCGAAACAATCTCTTTAAGACAAAGAGCGTCTGAATTAATGGCACATAGAGGTATTCATATGGACGAACAAAAGGCCAGACAGGGTGAGATTGCTGAATTAATTGTGAAGAAAAAATTGGAAGATTTACCACCGGGATATTCTGTAATCACCAACGTGGATATTGCGGCTGAAGGTAAAAGTTCTGAACTGGATACCGTTGTGGTTACACCGACCGGCGTTATTGTTGTCTTAGAGGTTAAAGCGGGTGATCTAATCGCGGATGAGTCCGGACACGTGGTACGTGATTATGGAGTCGGAGGTCAAAAGGATATTGTTAAACAGTTAAATAGGCAGGGAGGAATTGCCAGAAATCGTTTGGCTGCTCTTGCGAAGAATTTGACTATTCGCTCATTTCTCGTTTTACCAACCGGGAAACTAGATGGATACGGAATAGGGATTGATTCGACCAGAGTCATTGATGCGGATCGTATGGATAAACTCTGCAATATCATTTTGGACTGCGACCGATTGCCGCATAATCATGACGTCTCTAAAGATACAATCGTCGAGTTTTTAGAAAATCATTGTGTTGTCAAACAAAGTTTAAGCTCCATTTCTGAAACGCTGGATATACGATGCCGGGAATTGTCTTCCGGATTGGCCACTTGGATTCCCAGAATTGAATCGCCCTTGGCTGTTGTAGAAGTTAATGCACCGGCCGGTGCCGGTAAAACGCAGCTTGCGTTGTCGCTTTTACAAAAAGCCCATCAAGAAAAAAGAAGTGCCTGGTACATCAATACGACCCGCAACATCGCTCAAAAGCTTCAGGATCACCCCATTAATCAGCATGTTGAATTTATTGGTACATGGCATGAATTGGCGATTGAGAAAACCCGAGCTGAAGATCCTGCAGATATTGATTCACTGAAATTAAGCCAGTATTTCAATGACGTGTCTGAGGCGTTTGTTCAGAAATTAGAAGATGGTAACTATTCCATTGATTGTATCGTGTTGGATGATGCTCAAGATTTGAAATCCGATTGGGTGGTGGCGTTAACGCAGGCTCTATCATCCGACGGAACACTCTACGACTTATCAGATCCCAATTTCAAAACTGGTGAAACTGTTGAATTTACTGAATCTGTCCGAGTGAATTCCGCAGAAACCGCTCGCATACCGCAGAGGGTAACGCAGGTCATCAATGAACTGGCGCTTACCTCTAGCCCTCTGGTCTCTACGAGTCCCTATCAAGGAGAAGTTCCTGCTTTTTTCACCTATAGCGGTCCCGCGCAACTTTTAAAAGAAACGAGAAGGGCAGTTGATGAGGCTCGAAAAGAGGGCTTTTCTGATGATCAAATCGCCATCTTGACGATGAAGGGACGTCATTCGTCAGAGATTTTATGTTCACCAACACTAGGATCAGATAAATATTCGCTTAAACAACCGTTGGATGAGTTTAAAAACGGTCGTCAGCTCTTTAGTGACGGAACGCTCTTTAACGATACGGTGAGACGTTTTAAAGGACTTCAGGCGCCGTGCATTATCTTGACAGAGGTGGATTTTGATGAATTAGACGACCAAACCAAGTCTTTGCTTTATCTGGGCATGACTCGGGCTTCCATGAGTTTGAAAATCGTTTTAACGGACGCTTTTGCTCAAAAATTAGCCACTTGTCTCTGAGTGATCCAAGCGGCTACGATAGTTCATAATGTTGAGAACTCCTAGAGTTTGAGTTTTTCCACTCGAACGATTTGGGCTTCTTGTTCCCACATCTTGATCCAACCGTCAAGCAAAATGCTGTCAACCAGATCGGCTTCCAAGCGGTATAAACCTGTTTCTGGTTCAGTAATTTTTTGAGAGCGGTTAAAGGGAGACTCTTCCAAATAGGTTTTGGTTTGAGGATTTTTAAAGTCCAAAATCAGATGAATTAGTCTCGTCTTATCACCTGTGTAATTAAAGTGACGATTCTTAATGTAATCCTTGACCTTGAAGCCCGAGACGCCCTGAGCGTTGTCTTTTAATTGCTTGACAGAATCAATGCGGTGAAGGGCTAAATGACGGTAGTTATCGTAGCCGTCAAATTGACATACCAAATACAAACGACCGTCCTGCTGAACTAAGCCCAAGGGACTCAAAATAGCTTCTTTCTTTTCGCCTTCTGCGTTGCGATACTTCACCTGAATTTTCTTTTCTTCGTACAAGGCATTGGTGACATCATCGAAAATTCTGGGCAGCACCTGAGGTGGAATGCGGGGAAGTGTGTCCGATACAACCGCGATCTTATCTAACCAATGACGCTCTTTTGTGACGTGACCAAGTGGGGTGTCGAGTTTATCCATCGCAGCGTTAAAGAACGGATCTAGAGTTTTGGCAAGCTTTCCGGGTAATTGATATTTCAAATATTCCTGAATCAATTTCAGTAGTAAAGATTCTTGTGGCGATGGGGACAAGAAAGAAAAGGTATTGCTGAAAGAGGCCAAGCGATAGCCGTAGGGGCGAGAGCGAGTATCGCGCTCGACCGGGATTTCATCGGATTCCGCAAGCTCTTTGAGATAACGCTGCAATGTGAGCGTTTCAATTTCAATACCGGCAGATTTCAAGCTTTGCATGATTTCCGTCGATGTTACCCAGTGGCGCGGTAAGCGCTTGATGATTTCAAGGTAAATTAGAGCTTGAGAGAAACCAGATGATGTGCGTGCCATAACGATTACCTTTTTGAGTGCGTTACAGTGCTGATTCTAGACTAAGGGTAACCAGAGAGTTTAATTCAAGCTCAGTTTTAGAGGGATATTGCTTTTTCATCTAACAGCTCTAATAACTTTCTAGCCAATGCCACATTGCCTTGATAGCTACTAAGGTAGTAACGAACACCAAAAAATGGACCTATGACTAAAAGAGTAGGGTCGTGATCTTTGTTTTCAATCCAGGTGTAACTAAGTTCTGTAGATCTACCTTTTGAGCCGGCAAAGTATTTTTTCTTGTATTTTTCTATTTGTTGATCAGCCATTTCACCAAACCAAAACTCCGTGAAACCTTTTAAAGAAGAAAGACCAGAGCAATAAATGAGCTTTGGTTTATAAAATTCTCTTAATTTCTTAAAAGTCTGATAGCGCTCCTTTGCGCACCATGAAAAAAAGTCAGTGTAATTTGGGCAACCGGTCCATTCACTAAATGTCAGCTTTTCACTAGATTCCGGGACCTCTAGTAATCTGAAGGTATCAACAGATTCATGATTTTTTATACTGCACCACTCTAATTGGGCTCGATCTCGGGTTGAAACGGAAATTGGGGATACATTGAACGAAAAACCCAAAGCACCTTTGTCGAAAAATTCGTATTTTTCTACTGCGGCATAAGGTCTAGTCAATGTTACGCTCGATTCTTGGGGTTCTTTGAGAGCAGTTAAAATGGAGATCATCGAGCGATAAAAGGCGCTGCCTCCTCTTCGACCTTTCGCATTGTGATTAAGAGAAAAATTGCCTCTTAGATAATCGCAAATTATTTGTTTTTTCAAATATTTTTCAACAAATTTTGGATTTGTTGTGTAGCCTTCTTTTGCTTCAGAATAGTCTTCTGGTCTAATAATCTTATATTTGGAAGTTTCTTCATCAATTGAAAACGAACCGCTTCCCGGTTCTAAAGAACAAAACCAGATGGGACTTGTTGGGCCGCCACAATTAATACTGGTATATGCACGAACATAAAGGACCAGTTCTTTTAATGAACCTTGAGGGTTATTGAGTTTTTCGTATATGTCGGACATGGTTTTAGTTTTAATTTTGTTATTCAATTGCATAAATTTTAAAACTAATCAAAATTGAATCACCAGGTAATAATCCATTGAGAGTTTTATAGACACCATTGAAAAGATCAAATGCTTTGGATTTTAATGTGTACATCTTAAAGTGATGGTTTGTGTGCTATTTATATTTAAGATGGTATTTTCATATTTTGGATTGCTCTAGGTTTGATCAAAATGAAAATGGAGGATCAGATGAAACTTTCTATTTTGGATATCCAGAAACGAATAAGAAAAGTACAGGAAGAAAATAACATCAAAATTCTCTATGCCTGTGAATCAGGTTCAAGAGCGTGGGGTTTTGAATCTGAAGATTCTGATTATGACATTCGGTTTATTTATGTTCGAGCGGTCAAAGACTATATTGCAGTAGAACAGCCACGAGATGTTGTTGAAGTTCCGGGCGATGAAGTCTGGGATATGAACGGTTGGGATTTGGCAAAAGCTTTGAAATTATTAGTTAAAGGTAATTCTAATTTACTCGAGTGGCTGCACTCTCCCATTGCTTACGTTGAGAACTCTGAATTTTGTTCCGAGATGCTGAATCTGGTCGATCGCTCCGTCTCTGCCAAAAAACTCTATTTCAGTTATCAAGGAATGGCCAAAAATAATTATCGTGAATACCTTCACGGAGAGGTAGTGTGGATTAAAAAGTACCTCTACGTTTTAAGACCTCTGTTGGCTTGTCATTGGATAGAGAAGCACGACACTTTACCACCGGTTCGGTTTGATGAATTAGTTGAGTTTGGGAAATTAAGTTTCCCTTACATAAATGAATCGATAGACACACTTTTAAAAATGAAGCGCGAAGGCTTGGAAAAAGAAATGGGGCCGAGAATGCCTGAATTAGACCGCCTGATCGAAACAATGCTCAGTAAAGAATTTCATGGTAAATGTGAAGATAAGTCTGTTTCTATGATTGAGCTGAATAAGATCTTTCAAAGGTATGTTTTAAGTTGATCATTCGCGTTATCATGGGATGATATTCCCCAGAGGTTATCCTTTATGTCAAGCAACGAACTCGTAATTAGTCGGGAAACTGCAGAAAAAATTCTGAACTTCAGAAATGAACGAAATTGGTCTCAGTTTCATAATCCAAAAGATTTAGCCATTTCAATATCGCTTGAGGCGGCTGAGCTTTTGGAATGTTTTCAATGGTCGGGATCTGATACTGAAGTTGAGAGCAAACACAAAGAGATGAAAGATGAATTGAGCGATATATTTATTTACGCTGTATTGCTTGCTGATCGACTAAAAATTAATCTTGATGAAGCAATACGGGAAAAGATTGCTCATAACGCTGAAAAATATCCAGTTGAAAAAAGTTTCGGAAAGTCATCCAAATATACTGAAATTTGAACGGAGAATAAGAGATGGCGTTGGTATTTACGGGTACTTTGAGAGATTTTCATGAAAATTTGAGTCATATCCCGGATTTGCTGGCCGGCAGTGAGCATTTAGAAACATTTAGAAAATCCTCTCAATATAGGGCATGGAACAATTCGTTGACGTATCTCTCCCGTGAATTTCTAATGTCACACATTAAGGATGACTGTGGTGTATTAATTGAATATAGACTTCCTGCCACCAGTCGTCGGGTTGATTTTATTGTTACTGGATACGATGCTGAGGGAACTCCGGGATTCGTGATTATCGAGTTAAAACAGTGGTCAGAAGCTCAGGCAGTTAAGGATAAACCGGGGATTGTTATTGCCAACGTTTCAGGAACGCATAGAGGAGAAACGAATCACCCAAGTTACCAAGCATGGTCTTACAAAATGTTTTTGGACAATATGCTCGATTCTGTTCAAAAACATCACTTGCATTCTGTAGCCTGTGCTTACATGCATAACTATGACTATTTGGGTTGGGATAAAGATGATTTAGCCATAAATCCTAATAAGGAACTTGTTAAAGAAACCCCTATTTTCGGTAAGCATGACGGCTCTAAATTAGGAAATTTTGTTCGTCAATCGGTGGGAGAAGGTAAAGGCGAAAAGATTATGCAGCTTTTGGCTGACGGTAAGGTGGTTCCCAGTAAAGGTTTAGCCGATGCTATCTGCCAAATGTTTGATGATGTTAAAAGCCAAGCCTTCACTTTGATTGATGAACAAAAAATAGCGTATGAAACTATCATGCGCGCCGTTCGGCAAACGAAAAGAGGCAAACGCTGCGTCATTATTTCTGGAGGTCCGGGAACCGGTAAAAGTGTTGTGGCCGTTTCAGCTCTTGTCAATATTCTTCGAGAGTTTGTCGATGACGATGTAAAACGCAATGTTCGTTTTGTTGCGCCGACGTCCTCATTTAGAACAGCAATGACTTCTGTACTGAGCTGTGGTGGGAAGACCCGCGAAGAGAAAAAAGAAAATAAACGGCTTGCAAAGTATCTTTTCTCAGGAAGTATGAAGTTCTTTATTCCTGATGAAATAGACCACAAGAAGAATGCCATTCCCAATAATCAATTTCATTGTTTGATTTGTGATGAAGCCCATCGCTTGCATAGTTACCAAAATATGTATAAGGGTAAAAACCAAATTGAAGATATTCTTCAAGCAGCAAGGGTTTCTGTCTTTTTCGTTGATGACAACCAATCATTAAGACCAGCTGATATTGGTTCGGTTGACTCTATTAAAGCAGCGGCAGAAAAATATTCTGCTACTGTTGAGCAAGTTGATTTAAGTGCTCAATTCCGCTGCCATGGGGCTGACGGCTTCTTGAATTGGCTATCTGTTGTTTTGGGGCTTTCTGATGCCTCAACCAATGCTCATGCGACAGGTTGGAATCAGAATGAATATGACTTTGATATTGTGGATACCCCGGAAGAAGTGTTGGAATTTGTCAGACAGAAAAACAAAGAGGCTAAATTAAATCCTGTTCCAGGGAGAACAGTTATTCCGGGAGCCCGGCTTTTGGCAGGTTATGCATGGCCTTGGACGAAGGATAACAATGATCGTGGCGAGGTAAAAGACGTTGATCTTGGTTCTGTCAAATTAGCATGGAATAACCGAAAAGCCAGTTATAAATGGGCCGTTGACGATTCTGAACAAGTTAGGCAAGAAGTGGGGTGTGTTCATACAAGTCAAGGACTTGAATTTGATTGGGTAGGTGTTTTCATTGGTAATGACCTTCAATTTGATCCCCAGAATAATTGCTTGAAAGCCAGTATCGATAATTATTTTGATAAGGGTGGTAAGAACGGGTTAGGAAAAGGTAAAGCGGAACGAGAAAAGAATTTACTTAAATACGTTTGTCGGTGCTATAGGGTTCTTTTGTCACGAGGAATACGGGGAGCAAGAGTCTACTGCTGTAATAATGAATTGAATAAATACCTAAAAAAAAGGTTAATCGCGGTCAGATCTGAAAGTTTTGAGAAGTAGTTGCTGTTAAAACAAATAAGTTAGATATATACGGTAATTGTTGAAACTGAGTGAATTTATAAAGGATGAGCGATGACGGTTCCAAAAAAATTTCATGATTTAGTCAAATCATTTTACGGTTGCACAGGGGGCAATATTTTTAGCCCGATTTGGTTATGCGGCCTTGAGTGGGGCGGCGGATATGATGCTTCAGAGCCTATACTGATCGATGGTCTAACCCCTTATGATTTTGAAGACTTACATTGCTTTACTGTACAGAAATTCAAAGATTCTTTCTGGGCGCCGAGAAGCGCCTTTTGCCGTAATGTTATAAAAATCTTAATGGCTGCTCAAGAGGGAACTTATACAGGAGGGTACTCCAATAATTTTGATAATTTGTCGAAAAGAAAAATTGTTGGACCGTATGGATTAGCCTTAATTCTGAACACATTCCCTATTTCGATGAAAGGTAGAAATGAAGCATCAAAAAGTTGGGATGAATACCAAGTTAGGTTAGAAGATGGGAGCATTAAAAGTCTGAAAGAATGGAGCGAATTAGCTTCATTCTATGAATATAAGGATTATGTTATTAAAAATCGATCGGACATTTTCACTCAACAACGAATGAAGAGTCTACCGAGATTAATCGTTTGTTTTGGTGATGAAGATTATTTAAAACTCTGGGGTGGTGACCCGAAACTAGCCAAGGGACATATTTGCAGCTCAGATAAAGGTAGGAACGATTGTTCTTTCTATTGGTTATCAAATGGTGAGGGAAAACCAAGAACGTTGTTACTTATAACACCCTTTCCTTCTGGTCCTTACGGATTAACAGGAGGAGGCCAAATAGCAAAAGTATTTAAAGAGGTTAATGATTTGTGCCAAGCAGAATTTGGCACAAATTGGTTAGGACAGTATGCTCTTTCAGAGGTCGAGGAGCTAGAACGAAGTCAAGATAATGAGAATGTTCAATCTGCGATTAAAACTCTCGAAACGAATACAAATGCCTTAAAGCAGATCTCCAACTATAAGTGGAGTGTTAATAAGCAACTCACAGCAATGGACGATATTAATGAAATTGTATCTACCGTTTTAAGTTTCAATACGAATACGGAAGGATATGAAAAAATTTTTCAGAGTTATCAAGTAAATTTGATGCGGGATTTGCATAAATTTGACGAGTTAGAGCGAAAGCTGATGCAATCAAATAAAGAAATCAGAGGAAAGCTTTTATCTATTCGATGCATTGAAAATAAATTATGAAAATCCTCCACACCTCCGACTGGCACATCGGTTCAACCCTCTACGGCCGTAAACGTTACGATGAAACTGAACAATTTCTTCAGTGGCTTGTTGAAACAATCAAAAATCACTCCATCGAAGCGCTGCTTGTAGCCGGTGACGTTTTTGATACTTCAACACCAAGCAATACGGCTCAGGAGCTCTATTATCGTTTCTTAAATGAAGTATCCAGAACAAACTGTCGTCATGTCATTGTTACAGCCGGCAATCACGATTCGCCGTCCTTTTTAGATGCTCCTAAAGTATTGTTAAAAGCATTCAATGTTCATGTTGTCGGAAGTGCGGCGGAGAAGGGGGGATTCGAAGTCCTTGTATTAAAGGATGGTGATAGTAAGCCAGAATTGATTGTCTGTGCCGTGCCCTTTTTGAGGGATCGGGATGTTCGCCAAAGCAGCGAAGGGGAGTCCTATCAAGATAAAGAAAATCGTCTGGTAGAAGGCATCATTTCTCACTATCAGAAGGCGTATGAAGAAGCCTGCAAAGAGCAAAACGATTTAGATAAATCTCTGCCAATCGTTGGGATGGGGCATCTCTTTATAGCCGGTTCTTCAATCTATAAACGTTTAGGTGAAGCAAGCGGAGAAAGAGACCTCTATGTCGGAAACCTCGGACAGGTGCCGGCAGATCGATTACCCTCCTTTGACTATTTTGCATTGGGGCATCTGCACATTCCTCAAAAGGTTGCCTGTAACGAAGTCATCCGTTACAGCGGCTCGCCCATGGCGATGAATTTTGATGAAATTCATCAGCAAAAATCTGTTGTGTTGGTTGATATTGAGGATCAACACGTTGATGTTCAAACGATCCCGGTGCCTGCATTCAGACAATTTGAGCAAATCAAGGGTGATTGGAATTCGATTGAAAACACAATCAATAAATTAAAGGAAGAGTCTTTTACCGGTTGGGTAGAAGTGATTTATGAGGGGCAGGAAGCGATCGGCAATCTTCGTGAGCGCGTTTACAAACTCGTCGAAAACACCTCCATTGAAGTACTGAAGATCCAAAACGCCATGCTCTTTAACGCCGTGATGAAGCAGTATGAAAAAGAAGTGGAACTTCAGGATCTAAATCCTGCGGATGTTTTTGATCAGTGTCTGATTGATCAAGGCGTACCCGATGATCAAAAGGTTGTGTTAAAGGGACTTTTTTCAGAAGTCTGCCGTCAAATCGGTGAAGCGGATAATCAGAAAGAATAGGGATGACACACCATGCGCATTGAAAAAGTCACCTTTAAGAATCTCAACTCATTGGCAGGTACCTGGAGCATCGATTTCACAAACGAGCGTTATCGGGAAGATGGTATTTTCGCGATCACCGGTCCTACGGGGGCCGGCAAAAGCACGGTGCTTGATGCCATATGTCTTGCGCTTTATGGCCAGACGCCAAGGCTTACTACGATTTCCAAATCCACCAATGAAATTATGACCCGCCAGACGGGGGATTGTTTTGCCGAAGTGGTGTTTTCAACCGGCAAAGGCCGTTACAGAAGTCATTGGAGTCAAAGACGCGCCAGAAATAATCCGGACGGAGCCTTACAGCAGGCCAAACAAGAGCTTGTGAATTTAACCACCCAAGAAATAGTGAATCTAAAAAAAGGGATTGCGGAGAAGATCAATGAGCTCACGGGCTTGGATTTCAAGCGCTTTACCCGTTCTATGCTTTTAGCTCAGGGGGATTTTGCGGCCTTTTTGAAAGCCTCATCAGACGATCGGGCAGCGATTTTAGAAAAAATCACCGGTATGGAAATTTATTCTGAAATTTCTGAAAAAGTGTACCGACGCATGGATGAGGAGAGTAAAGCACTCAAGACTTTAGAGAACCAATTGGGCGGTATTGAGGTGTTGCCTGATGAAGTTCGAAAGGATAAAGAAACCCAAAGAGAAATGCTTACTCAAAAAGAATCTGAACTAAAGAAGATTCAAACAGCCACCCGAGAAGCTTTAACCTGGAAGAAAACTGTCAAAGGATTGGAAGAGGCAGCTCAAGCCCTTGCCGAAAAAGATAAAGCATTGCAAAACGAAAAAGAGGCATTTGAGGCTCAGGCTCAAAAGCTTGAAGCGGCGCTCAAAGCGCAAAAAGTGGATCCGAGTTATGAAACTCACAAAACTATTTGTGAGACTTTAAAGCAAACCAATCAATCAAGAGAGAAAGCCCTTCAGGATAAACCGGCCGTGGAAGCTGGACTTAAAGTTTCTGAAGCAGCCTGCTTCTCTTCTAAGGCACGTTGGGATGAGGCTGAAAAGGCTCGTCAGGGCGCTTTGCCGCTTTTCTCTCAAGTTCGTCTCAAAGATGCGGCAATAGCAAACATCAGTCAGGGTTTAACAGCGCTGAATGAGGAAATTGAGGCGCTTTTAGAATCACTAAGGCAAAGTCAGCAAGCGCTTGACGAAAAAGAAAGAGTCCTTTCAAGATTAATGACGGAGAGCGCTTCGTTGGACGATTATCTGAAGAGCCACGCACGTGACAAGGCGCTTGTGTCAGCCTATTCGGGGTTGGAAGCCAGCTGTGAATATTTAAAAGAAGCGGAAGACGAGATTCAACGCCTTCAATTGGAAGATCAAAAAGAAGAAAAGAAGGGAAAAGAGCTTCAGGCATTGCTTGAAAAAGCCGCTCACGATCTCAACGCGTTGCATTCAACTTCGGAAAACTTAAAGAATCAACAAAATAAACTCGATGGTGAACTTAAAACCTTACTTCAGGGAGAATCGGAGCAATCGCTTAATACTCAATTGGAGGCCTTGAAAGAAAAGCGCCATTACAGGCAATTGATTCAATCTTTAGAAGAACATCGACGTGGGCTACAAGATGGAGCTCCATGTCCGCTTTGCGGAGCTACGCATCATCCGTATGCCGAAGGCAATATTCCGGCCGTCGATGAAATACAGACTCAAATTGATGAGATCCAGAAAACGTTGAACGAAGTTCTGCAACTGAAGAACCAAGCAGAGGAATTGACTGCCAAAATAACGCTTCAGAACGAGGATATCGCACGTGCAGAAGCCAACAAGTCATTGCAACAGGAGCGGTTGAATACGCTTATTGAACAAAGACAAAAGACTTCGGACTTAATTTGTGAAAAGAAAGAAAAGCTTGCATCTGACTTAAAAGCCTTTTATAAAAGTGTGTCCGATTTTGGTTTGAGTTTACCCATGCCGCCCACCGAGATCATCAACGAGCTTTTAACTAAGAAAACGTTGTGGGTTAAGAATGAAGAAGCCTTTAGCAGCAAGAAAAACGAAATAGAGACAACTGAGAGTGATATTCGGGAAATAAAGAGTGTGATGGCAGAGAAAGAAAAAACGCTGCAAGGCAAAAAGGCTGAGCTTTCAGAAGCCAGTGGAAAACTTAAAGAAGAAAAAAGAATCCGAGCGGAGCTCTTTGGCGATAAAGATCCGGATCAAGAAGAAAAGGCCCATAACAACGCTGTCCAAGAAGCCAAGCTTCAGTATGAACGAATGAAGAAAGAGGCGGATGAGAAGGCAGGTGAACTTCGTGCGCTTTGCTCGGCTATTGAAACGTATGAACGGCAAATGAAAGAGACTCAAGCTCGAGAAGCTGAGGCACTCTCACTTTTGAAGGACACTCTTGAAGAGTGTGGGTTCGAAAATCAGGAGCATTATCTTGCAAGCCGTTTGCAGAATTCAGAAGTAGAGTCTTTGCAAGCCGCCTCTCAGTCATTAACAGATCGAATCAATCGTCTTCAAGGGGAAGTGGAACAGAACAACCGAACGCTTGCTCAAGAAAAAGCGAAGAACCTAACGGATAAAACGATTGAAGAGCTTCAAGCAGAGCTGCTAGCCAATGAAACTGAACAGGCGAGTGTACAGGAAGCGTTAGGCAACATTGTTTATGAACTTCGTGGCGATGATGAGGCTAGGGAAAAGAGCAAGGATTTTTTGAAGACGATTGCAGCAAAACAGCTCATTGTTGATCAGTGGTGCGCTCTTTCCGAATTAATCGGCTCCGCAGATGGAAAGAAATTCAGAAACTATGCTCAGGGCATCACCTTTGACATCATGATTGCGTATGCCAATCAAGCTTTAATGAAGATGAATGACCGTTATATTCTCAAACGTAAAGACAAAGACGGACTCGAACTGGAGGTTCAGGACAATTATCAGGCGGGAGTCATTCGTTCAACGAAAAACCTCTCCGGAGGCGAAAGTTTTATTGTGAGTTTGGCCCTTGCGTTAGGATTATCCAAGATGGCGAGCCAAAATGTTCAGGTGGAGTCACTCTTTTTGGATGAAGGCTTTGGGACCTTGGATGAAGACGCATTGGACAATGCTCTTAAAACCTTATCGGGCCTTCATCAGCAAGGCAAGTTAATAGGCGTCATCAGTCACGTCCAAGAACTTAAGGATCGAATCGGCACGCAGATTATTGTGACTCCAAAGGCGTTGGGAAGGAGCGTTTTATCGGGCCCTGGTGTTGAATATCTGGATCGTTAAGTTTTCATTTGTTTTTTTGCGCAAATTCAGAAGCCAATGCGGCCCCTAAAATGAGTACGGCGCCGATAACGCCCGCGGTTGTCATGGGTTCCATTAACACAAAAACCGAAAGCAAAATAGCGATTGCCGGATCAATATAGGAGAAGATAGCAATGCGGGCGGCTTCGAGTTTGGGAAGGGCGGAGAAGTAAAGCCAATAAGCGACACCGGTATGCAAAATACCGACCGCTATGGTGAGACCGATAGTTGTGGTATCGGCTTTTAAGACAGAAAAATCGACCGTAAAGAAAACGTAGGGTAACAGCACAATAGCTGCTACAGCCAGCTGCACAATCGAAGAGTCATACGCATCGAGACCTTTTAAGAACTTGTTGTTAATGACAACGCCAGCGTAAAAACAGGCGGCGATAAGTCCCATCGTAATGCCGTCTAAGGCAACGCTCTCCGACCCCTCCCAAACACCGGAGATAAGTGACATTCCGAAAAGGGCGCAAATGACGCAAAGCCATTTGCCTACCGGGACGCGTTCGTGAAGCAAAATCGGGGAGAGGAGAATAAGAATAATGGGGGCCATGTAATAAGCAAGCGTGGCCGTGGCTACGCTCGTTAATCGGTAAGCCTCAAAAAGGAAAATCCAATTAAGACCCAGTGCGACACCGGCTATGACTAAATGTTTAAAGTTGCTTTTTATGGTCGCCGTATTGATACGTCTTTTTAAAAGCTTCAATACCAACAGCAGGAAAAGCGTCCCTAATGCTCCACGAGACAGAGCAATGACCGTTGAGGGTAATTCGATAAATTTTACGAAAAGCCCTATTGTTCCGAAGATGGTCATGGCAAGAAGGTATTGAGGCATGGTTTTTTCTCAAAAGACTAACTCAGCAAAGATTAATTGTTAGAGAAACTAAAAAGCAAAAACAAATTAGGTGGTTTTATTTAACTAGAGCGGATTGAATGGCCGTGAGATGGGGATTAATAACGAAAAACCCGAACTGAAATTTAATCAGTTCGGGTTGGAAACTTGGTGCGGCCGATGAGAGTCGAACTCATATGGATTGCTCCGCCACCCCCTCAAGATGGTGCGTCTACCAATTTCGCCACGGCCGCAGACTCTATTAACTTAAGAGAAAAATCCCTCAAATCAGAGTTCGCTATTTTAGCGTGGAATCTGTTGAGATTGCGAGGCCGGAGCAGCAGGTTGTGTCGTATTTGTTTGATCTGTGTCAACAGATTGCGATTGTTCGACGGATCCCAAGACTCCGGAGGTGGGAGCGGCGGTTTGTTTGAACGCACCGGAACCCAAAGTCAAAGCGATGGTCGCCAAGAAAAAGAGCGTGGCAGCCACAGCCGTTGAGCGAGACAGGAAGTTCGCAGAGCCCGAAGCGCCGAAAATGGAACCGCTCGCGCCACTGCCGAAGGCAGCACCGAGGTCGGCGCCTTTACCGTGTTGCAACAAGACCAAAATGATCACGGCGACCGCGGAGATAATTTGCACCACGATTGCGATGGAGACCAACATGGAGGACATCTTTACTATTTTCCTTTAACTCAAAAATGGTTTTAAATTTTTTTCTATTACAGGTTATCTGCACAGTGACAGATAGCCAAGAAATCTTCAGCTTTCAATGACGCACCGCCAACCAATGCGCCGTCAATATCGGGTTGCGCAAATAGTTCCGGAGCGTTTTTTGCCTTGACACTACCGCCATAAAGAATACGTGTGCGCTGAGCAGCTTCTTGATCAACTTCTGCCAAAACTGCACGTAAAGCTTCGTGAACGGCTTGAGCGTCTTCTGCGCTGGCACTCTTTCCGGTACCGATGGCCCAAACAGGTTCGTAGGCCACGGCACCCGCAACCAGCGGCATGATGCCGACTTTATCCAAAACTGCGCGCAACTGACGACTGACCACTTCAATGGTCTTGCCGGCTTCGCGTTCTTGAAGTGTTTCACCAACGCAGACAATTGGCATCACACCGTTATCAAACGCGATTTTGACCTTTTCAGCAACCGTATCATCGGTTTCACCGAAAAGCGTGCGGCGTTCAGAGTGGCCGAGAATGACCAGATCGCAGCCGATATCGGCAAGCATCGCGGCGGACACTTCTCCGGTATAGGCGCCCTGAGCGTATTGGGCACAGTTTTGTGCCCCCACCAACGTAGCGCTATGCTCAAAGCCAATCACCAATTGGGGAATATAAACAAAGGGGGCGCAAACCGCGACATCGCAATTTAAGCGCGTACCGCTCATTTGCGGCATTGCAGCGCAAAGCCATTCATCATTGGCTTTGAGACTGCCGTTCATTTTCCAGTTGGCGACAACAAAAGGCTTACGAGTCATATCGACACCACCCAAAATAAAGGCCTTAATTTTAGACGAAAATCAAGAAAAAACAAGGCGGTGCAAGCATTAACCTTCGAGCTGTTCAATCACAAGCTGAATGCTTCGCTGCCCCATCCATTCATTGATCTCGGGCCGGTATGCCAGACGGGCAACCGAGGGAACCTCGGCCGAGCGTCTGAAAAAGATTCCGTTAAAACGAGAACCGTTTAATTCCAACATCAATTTCAGATGCCCGCCCTTGAGCACCGTTTGATGCAAAACTTTAAATTCATTGGCAAAAAGGGGAGGAAGAAAACCTTGTCCCCAAATTTGCGCATTGATGGCTTCAATCAGAGAAATATTAATATCTCTTGGATCAAGGTCGCCATCAACCAACACATGCCGCTCGAAGACATCTTCTTCGCAATTTTGAGCTACGACCGTTTCAAAAGCCTGACAGAAGTCATCAAAGCGGTGCCCGTCAATGGTCAGTCCCGCGGCCATGGCGTGTCCCCCGAACTTTTTAATGATACCCGGGGCGGTTTTGGTCACAAGGTCAAGCATGTCACGTAAATGAACACCTTCAATCGAGCGGCCCGATCCTTTCATTTCACCGTCGGCGGCGTTGGCAAAGGCAATGGTCGGACGGTGTTTGCTTTCTTTAATGCGGCTTGCGACCAAACCGACAATGCCTTGATGCCACGTTGGTTCATACAAAGCTAAAGTATGACGTTTTGTGACATCAATTTTATTTAAGAGCATGGCCGCATCCCACTGCATGTCTAATTCCAATTCTCGACGCTGGCGGTTGTAATCGTCGAGAATCTTGGCGTAATGCTGTGCCTCGGTGTCTGAGTCGCTCATCAAGCACTCAATGCCGGCAGTCATCAAATCAAGCCGACCGGCGGCGTTGATGCGGGGAGCGATGACAAAACCGAAATCCCTCACTTTGGCTTGAGCGCTTGGGCGCCCGGCAATTTCAAATAGAGCTTTAACCCCCGGGTGTGTGTGACCTGTTCTCACCCGGTTTAATCCCTGCTGAACCAAAATCCGGTTATTGCGGTCAAGTTTTACAACGTCTGCCACCGTGCCCAACGCAACGAGGTCAACCAGAGCATCAAGACGGGGTTGCGTTTTGGCATCAAATTTTCCGCGTCGCCGAAATTCTGCTCGCAGGGCCATCAGAACGTAATACATGACACCAACGCCAGCCAAATTTTTGCTGGGGAAATTGCATCCCGGCGTGTTGGGATTGACGATACAGGCAGCCGCCGGCAAGGTTTCAGCAGGCAAGTGGTGATCCGTGATGATGACATCAATGCCCATTTTTTTGGCCTCGGCAACACCGTCAATGCTCGCCATCCCGTTATCGACGGTAAGAATCAGCTGAGCGCCTTTTTGTGCCGCCAAATCGACAATGGCAGGAGTCAAGCCATAGCCGTAAACGAAACGGTCAGGAACCAAATAATCAACGCTTGCGCCCATGCTGCGCAGCCCTTTTAGGGCGACCGCACAAGCGGTCGCACCGTCGCAGTCGTAGTCGGCAATCACCATGATGCGTTTGCCGGCATCAATGGCATCGGCAAGATGCAGGGCGGCAGCGGTCGTTCCCATCAGGGTTTCCGGCGCAAGCATCGCTCGCCAGTCAGCCTTTAAATCATCCGCCGTCTCAATGCCTCGGGCGGCTAGCACACGTGCCAAGGGCTCCGGGAAACCTTCTTCGGTTAAGTGCCGGGCAATGGCTGGGCTATAGTCTCTTGTGATAAAGCGTGTCATAGTCCGGTCTCACCTAAAAAGTTTTCCAAGTTGAGTGTTTTTTTCTTTTTAAATCGTGCAAAAAGACTTTTGGTCGCATTTTTGTCAATGACAACCGTGTGAGTGTCTCGAGCGCCGCTTGCGACTAAAACAAGTCTGGTGGCGCGTCTGGCGTGAGAGAGATCGGCTAAGTGAGTGACCGTCTTGATAACATCGGGTAGCTTTTGAGCCCAAGTGTTCCAATCTTTTTGCCGATAACTTTCATAGAGTCCGTCAACGACGGCTAAAAGGTCGCCTTCTGGTGCTTCAGGCCAATTGTCTTTTAACGCGGTTGTTCTGAAATTCAATAGTCCTGCGTTTTGAGCCCATCCCCACACATAGGAGTCATTGGCCATGACCGCTCGTATTGTGGAGGGCTTCAGTAAATGCCGCCTTGAGCCGCCATCGGGCCAAAAACCGTCAATGGTTTCCATCCCTTGAGCGAGACGTTTGGCGTTCATATCACTTTTTTTCAAAATGGCGCGAAGTTTTTCATCCAATGCGATAAAGGCTTGTTTGTCAGCACCATTTAGACTGTCAGTTGAAAAAGGACGATACTTTTGCGCGCACCAAGGGCGAACAACCAGATTCCAATCCTGATTGCGCGTGAGATACCAGCGGTCAGCCCACTGTTGAAGTTGAAAACCGAATTGTCTGACACAGGCGAGCACTTCATCGTGAAGCATGTCGCGCTCTTCGGCACTCAATTCTTCCTTGGGGGATCGCAATATGGTTTGACCGTTGATAATCGCATCGTGCACGGTATGCAGACGCCAGGTTTCGGCGCCCATGGCGGGGCCGCCATCGGCTTCCCATTCAAAGGCAGCGGTTTCAGGCATTCCACCTCGTTTGGCAATGACTTGCCAGAGCCAGGCGATGTGAGCCGCGCCATCCAAGACCGTCTCATGCACCAATTCTTGCTCAATGACTTCTTCTGCCCCTTCGCCTAATTGCAAAAGAGAAGAAAAATCGGCTCCCAATGAAGGTTCTTTGAGTACTTCTTTCGGAAGTCTCAATCCCGGAATCAAAAAGTACGCTGAATTCATCTCAAAAAGGCTCAAGCAGCTTTTTTAAACTCTCGAGCATCGTCAACACAATTAATACGTTGAGCATTATACGTGAGCGTGTTTTTCAACATTTTGAGACTGATTTTCAATTCTCCATAGATTGGTCGAAAGAGTACACTGCGCGGATATTCGAATAAATAAGAAAGCGAAGTCAAAATGTTCGGTAAAACTCAATCAGACAATTTAGAAAAAGACAGAGCCTTCTCTAGCCATGGCCAGGGGGATAGTCTCTATGATCACGCAACCCGTCAGGTTAAAGCCAGTGTTTTGGGGTTGGCGGTTCTTCTAACCTTAGGTTTTTCTGCAGTTGAATTGGTGGGAGGCCTTTTAAGTAACTCCTTGGCCTTGATCGGTGATGCCGGTCACATGGCTACCGATGCGGCAAGCCTTCTATTTGCTCTGGTCGCCAATTGGCTTGCCCGTGAGGGGGCCGATAGCCACCACTCATTCGGTCACGCCCGAATTGAAGTGTTGGCGGCCTTTGTCAATGCTTTAGTGATGTTTATCGTTTTGGGTTGGATTTGCTATGAAGCCATTGACCGCTTAACCAATCCGCATGAAGTTTCGGGCGGCAGCGTCATGTTGATTGCCACTATCGGTCTTTTGGTCAATGTTGCGGTCGCCTGGTCATTGTCTCGAGATAAGAAAAACGTCAATACCCGTGCGGCGCTCGTGCACGTTTTGGGTGACTTATTGGGTTCGGTTGCGGCCATTGTTTCCGGCGCGGTGATTTATTTCGGCGGCCCTGTTGAAGTCGACCCGATTCTTTCGCTTTTGATCTGCGTGTTAGTGGCTCACGCCGCTTGGGGTGTTTTGAAAGAGACGGTCCCCGTTATGCTGGATGCGGTTCCCGAAGGGGTGAAGTACGAGGAGGTGGGTGATGCTATTGCCGCCATTCCCGGCGTTTTAAGTGTGCACGATCTTCACGTTTGGGTAATGAGTCCTGGATATTCAGCCATTACGGCTCACTTAAAAATTGACTCTCATCGTTCTTGGCCTTTGATCTTGGAAGCGATTCGAAAACACGTTAAGGAGCGCTTTAACATTGATCATGTGGCCTTGCAGCCCGAGTGGGAAAGCACAGAGGCTACGACCTCAGACTGTGATTGCAAGGCACGAGTCTAATAGATAGCCAAACCATTCCAAAGCGTCTCAAAACAAAAAATCCCCGAAAGATTTGGACGTCTTCCGGGGATCGTTTTTTAGGGTGTCAATGAAAGTAAGGCAGACGCTTACTTGTGATACAAGCGAGAGGTTTCGTAACGAGGCTCGCAGCTCACGTTAATGCCCAGGCGCTGAAGAACCCGTTCGTCTTCTTCACTGATGATGACCGTGAAGTGGACTTCGGAGCCACGCAGTTTCGAGAGTTGCTCCTTGGCTTTTTGAGCCACCTCGTTGCGAAGAGCCGAAATTGTCAAAGCCAAAAGAACTTCGTCGATGTGTAGTCTCGGATTCTTGTGTAAGAGATACTCGGTCTTTAATTGGCAGATCGGTTCGAGCACTCGGGCAGAAATCAAATCCACATCATGGTCAATACCGGCCAAAAGCTTCAGGGCATTCAAAAGCATGGCAGAGGCGCAGCCCAGTGTGCTGGAAGTTTTGCCTGTAACGATTCGACCATCGGGCAGCATCATGGCGGCGGCAGGAGCGCCGGTTTGCTCAGCTTTGTCAAGCGAAACGGCGACCGCCGGGCAAATATCGGGCGTCGTTTCCGCCTGATTCATGATGAGTTTCAGGTGATTGATTTCCTGCTCATTGGAGGCGCCTCTCATGTGTTTGACACCAGCGGCATAGTAGCGGCGCAAAATTTCCATGCGGGAGGCTCTACGGCAGACATCATCGTCCACGATGCAGTTTCCGGCCATGTTGACGCCCATATCCGTCGGGGACTTATAGGGGGACACCCCCTGAATGCGCTCGAAGATGGCATTTAAAACAGGGAAAATCTCAACGTCACGGTTGTAATTAATGGCCGTTTTCCCATAGGCTTCCAAGTGGAAGGGGTCAATCATGTTGACGTCATTTAAGTCAGCCGTGGCCGCTTCATAGGCCAAGTTAACAGGATGCTTTAAGGGTAGGTTCCAAATCGGAAAGGTTTCAAACTTGGCGTAACCAGCTTCGATTCCGTGCTTGTGATCGTGGTAGAGCTGGCTCAGGCAAGTGGCCATCTTTCCGCTTCCCGGGCCGGGCGCGGTCACGACGATCAGCGAACGGGTCGTTTCAATGTATTCGTTTTGTCCCAGTCCTTCTTCACTGACGATGAAATCAACATCGGAAGGATAGCCCGGGATGGGGAAGTGACGATAGTGCGGAACACCTAATGTTTCTAAGCGCTTTAAAAAGGCTTGGGCGGACTTTTGACCCGTGTATTGAGTCAGCACGACGCTGCCCACATACAAACCCATTTCGCGGAAGGTATCGATTAAGCGCAAAACATCTTCATCGTAGGTGATGCCCAGGTCACCGCGGATTTTATTGGATTCAATATCCGCGGCGTTGATGGCGATGACGATTTCGACATCGTTTTTGAGTTGCTGCAGCATCCGGATCTTGCTGTCGGGCTTAAAACCAGGGAGGACACGGGAGGCGTGATAATCATCAAAAAGCTTGCCTCCAAACTCAAGGTAGAGCTTGCCTCCGAATTGGGCGATTCGATGACGAATCTGTTCGGATTGTGTCGTGAGATACTTTTGATTATCAAAACCAATCGCCGTCATTTTTAGTGTTCCTTCCTTTCTGAAAATCAACAGCTTGCCAGTATAATCAAAACGAAAGAAATGACGAGAGCCTAAAAGATATTTTTGCAAAGAAATAGGTTTCGTTACTTATGGGTGGCCGACCGTTTTGCTTTATTTGGTAAGGCAAGCGGGGGTTTGTGCGCCGTTAACAGAAAAATCTTTCTGATGAAGTAATTTTGAATAAGGGCCTTTATAAATGAAACTTTGCGGTTTTGATGTCGGTTTGGATAAACCGTTTTTTCTCATGGCCGGTCCCTGTGTGATCGAAAGCGAAGAAATGGTGATGGAAATTGCCCGGGAAATGAAGGCAATTTGCGACGATCTCGGCATCCCTTACATTTTTAAAGCAAGCTACGATAAAGCCAATCGCACATCGGTTTCGAGTTTCCGCGGACCCGGTATTGAAAAAGGTTTGGAAATTCTGGCTCGCGTGCGAGAGACCGTAGGCGTGCCGGTGGTCACCGATGTGCATACCGAAGCGGAGGTTCCCCTCGTTGCCAAGTACGTGGATGTCTTACAAACTCCGGCCTTTTTATGCCGCCAGACGGACTTTATTTGCGCCTGTGCTCGAACGGGTAAGCCAGTCAACATTAAAAAAGGCCAGTTCTTGGCTCCTCACGACATGATCAATGTGATTGAAAAGGCCCGCGCGGCCGCTCGTGAAGCCGGAGTCAATGAAGATAATTTCATGTGCTGTGAACGCGGCGCTTCATTTGGTTATGGAAACCTTGTGAGCGACATGCGAAGCTTGGCGATTATGCGTGAGACAGGCGCGCCGGTTGTTTTTGACGCAACGCATTCGGTGCAGCTGCCGGGCGGCAACGGCAAGAGTTCAGGCGGCAACCGCGCTTTTGTGCCGGTGCTCTCGCGCGCCGCGGTCGCTGTTGGTGTTTCCGGCCTTTTCATGGAAACGCACCCTGATCCGCAATGCGCCAAGAGCGATGGCCCGAATATGGTCCCGCTTTCACGTATGCGTGAACTTTTGAGCAGTTTGGTTGCCATTGACCGTGTGGTCAAGGGGTTGCCCTTGTTGGAAAACACGTTTTAACCATCGCGACTGCTGTGCCCGTACGGTACAATAGCGACCGAGAATCAGCATAAGCCGATTTCGTTATATTTTTGAAGCAAGGTGGCCGCGGGGTCGCGACCACCGAAATCTATTTTTGAGGAACTTCCGATATGTCTACGATCAATGCCATCGTCGCTCGTGAAATTTTGGATAGCCGCGGCAACCCCACGGTGGAATGCGACGTCTATCTTGACAGCGGTGTGATGGGCCGCGCAGCTGTTCCGTCCGGCGCCTCCACCGGTATCCGTGAAGCGCTTGAATTGCGTGACAAGGACGCTCGTTACGGCGGCAAGGGTGTCACGAAGGCTGTGGAAAACATCCATGCCAAGATTCAACCCGCATTGATCGGGTTTGATGTGACGCAGCAAGCTTCCATTGATGCTCAAATGATTGAAGACGACGGTACGGAAAATAAGAGCAATTTCGGTGCCAACGCCATTTTGGGTGTTTCCATGGCTTGCGCCCGTGCGGCTGCCAACTATGTCGGCTTGCCCCTTTACCGCTATTTGGGCGGCATGGGTGCCGTGCAAATGCCTGTGCCGATGATGAACGTGATCAACGGCGGCGCTCACGCTAACAATAACTTGGATTTACAAGAATTCATGATTATTCCGATCGGTGCTCCGAGCTTCCATGAAGCCGTGCGCTACGGTGCGGAAACGTTCCATGCTTTAAAGAAGATCATTAACGGCCGTGGCATGAGCACCGCTGTGGGTGATGAAGGCGGTTTCGCCCCCAATATCGATAGCCATGAAGAAGCCATCGAATTGATCATTGAAGCCATCAAAGCCGCAGGCTACGAACCGGGTAAGGATATTGCCATCGGTTTGGACTGCGCCGCCAGCGAATTCTACGAAGACGGCAAGTATGTTCAAAAGGGTCAAGGCAAGACCTATACGGCCGAAGAATGGATCAAGGTACTCGAAGGCTGGGTCGCCAAGTATCCGATTATCTCCATCGAAGACGGTATGGCAGAAGTCGACTGGGAAGGTTGGAAGAAGTTAACCGATGCCCTGGGTCGCCGCGTGCAGTTGGTGGGTGATGACCTCTTTGTGACCAATCCCAAGATTTTGGCCGAAGGCATCCAAAAGGGCGTGGCCAACTCCATTTTGATTAAGGTTAACCAAATCGGATCGCTTTCTGAGACGCTCGCTGCCATCGAAATGGCTAAGCGCGCCGGTTACTCCGTGGTGGTCTCCCACCGCTCCGGTGAAACCGAAGACAGCTTCATTGCTGACTTGGCCGTTGGCGTCAATGCCGGCCAAATTAAGACCGGTTCCATGAGCCGCAGCGACCGCATGGCCAAATACAACCAATTGCTTCGCATTGAAGAAGAGTTGGATGACCAAGCTGTCTACCCGGGCCGCGATGCGTTCTACTGCATCAAGGAATGGTCATTCTAATGGCTAAGCGTTAAGGTCAAAGCGAATGATTACTCCCGATAAGATCATCAAGGTCTTGCTGATCTTGTTGCTTCTGATGCTTTGGCCTTTAATCGGCGGTCAGGGGGGATATATCCGAGTGGTTTCGTTAAGTGAGGAGCTTGCCGATATTAAAGAGCAAAATGCCCTCACTTTTGAGGAAAACCAACGCCTGGCCGCTGAAGTCCGCTCCCTGGTGCGGGGAGCCGATGCTATTGAAGAGCGCGCCCGCTACGACCTCAATATGGTCCGTCCCGGCGAAGTGCTCTTTCGTATTCAAAGACCTCAAAAAGTTCTTCCGGGAAATGCTATTCCCGCCGATATTCTGAACGATCCTTTGTACCGTCCCGCTCCTGTTACGCCTCCGGCTAAAGAAGGCGAAAAATAAGTCAAAGCGATTATTTCTTCGGGAATTTTCCCGATATCTTTTCTTCAGATAGGCTATAACTGAAGGCATCTGTTTTTCATTGGCAAAGGATTCCAAATGATTGATGCCGTGATTGTTAAGCCTGAAGAGATGCGTGAGTGCGCCCAGGTTGCCGCGCAAGTTCGTCACACGATTCACGCCTACCCTGAAGTGGGTCTCAATTTGACTCAAACCGAAAAAACGATTGTTGAAGCGCTCAAAAGTTTTGGGTGTGAAGCGATTGAAACGCGAGTCGGCGGAGCTGATGTCGCCGGTGTGGTTTGCGTCATTAAGGGGGATCAGCCCGGACGTACGATCGGTCTTCGCGCCGATAGTGACGCTCTGCCCTTAAATGAAAATACCGGAGTACCCTACGCAAGCACCCGTGCCAAACATATGCATGCCTGCGGGCATGACGGTCACGTGGCTACACTTTTGGCTGTGGTGAAGTATTTCATGGAGCATCGTCATTTTGCCGGCACCCTGGTTGCGATTTTCCAGCCCGGAGAAGAAGGTTTTGCCGGAGCCCGGCACATGGTTGAAGACGGTTTGGTTGAGCGTTTCGGAATTGATGAATTCTATGCGCTTCATGCCGAGCCCACACTCGATGTTGGCACGGTCGGCTTTGTGTCCGGCTACGCCACCGCGAATGCCGACGCGTTTGAAATTGTTTTTGAGGGCCAAGGCGGGCACGGATCAAGACCCCAGTTTTCTAAAGATTCTATTGTTGCGATGGGTGAGGCGATTTTGGCCCTGCAAACCATTGTCTCACGCAATGTGTCTCCTTACTACGCGGCTGTGGTATCGATTTGCTGCGCGCAGTCCGGCGATCCCGATGGAACAAGCGTGATGCCGCAAAAGGCTCTTTTGCGCGGGACCACTCGGTCGTATGAACCTGAAGTTCAGGATTTGATTGAGCGACGCATGAATGAAATCGCCCAGGGTATCGCTCAAACGTACGGGATAAAGGCAACAGTCAATTACACGCGGCTCTATCCTGCCATGTATAACACGCCCGAAAATGTGCAAGCCGCACGTGAAATTGCCGCGCAGGCCATTGGGGCTGCCAATGTTAAAGAATTCTCCCGCACAACAGGCGGAGAGGATTTTTCCTTCATGCTTTTAGAGCGACCGGGCTGCTTATTCCGTCTTGGAATGAAAGATGCCAATCACACGGCACCGGTTCACAATGAAGAGTTCGATTTCAATGACAAGGCCATTGCTACGGGCGCTGCTGTCCTGGCGTCTATCGCTTTAACTCGCATGAAGAGCTAAAAGAAAAGTCCTATTTCATCGATTTCGTTCGCTAAACAACTCCCCTCTGAAGAGGGAAGGTTTCTTTTGACCAAGTGCAAGCTCTTTTACCCGCTCCCATTGAGAGTCTCTTCTCAATGGGGCTACAGATAACTATCACTTGCACCACAAAAGATTTCGAGACGAACCTTCTCCGGCGTCACAGCTTTTGGCTCTGACGCAAATGTAGGATTACTCTCCCCATTACTCGATGGTTTCAATATCACATATCCCGCGTCTCTCAGGAACTGTTTCACACCTTCCAGAGTTTTAATCACCTCTGTCGGAATATGTTTTTCTTCTTCCAGGTCTGCGCATTGCAACAACAATGCGCTCATCACATCACGTTGTATCCACTCCGAGCCCTCACCCAAACTGTGCCAACGTTCATTGAGCGACTTCTTCCGATATTGATCCGTATACGGATCATATTGGCTAAGTTTTAATTTATAGGGTTTTACTTCAGTTACCTTTAAACCGGCGCTTTCAGCCTTGCTCTTCAGTCTTTCAATAAAACCCGAGATGCCGCTTTTACCTAAACTTTTTCCAAAATGACCTCTCTGAAAGGCCTTCCATTGGTTCTTTTCTACACGAATGTCTCCAGCTATAGACAGCAATAAATTGATGAGCTGTCCATGTTCACATCGACGAGTGGCCGCCGCTTTTCGATGGCATTCTTGTAAACGTTGGATGCGTTTTTCATAACCTTTTGTTTTCTTTAATACGCAACCCTTTCTTAATGTTCCGTCGCTTTCATAACAGTCCGGATTACTCTTTCTCAGACTCCTGTCCATTGAGCGTTGTATGCAACGTAACCTCTTTTCGTCTACTTGTGCGGTCGGAGACACTTTAATTTTCCCAGCCCAAACATCACTAAAAACAGCGATTGTTTGAGGTCCTGGATCAATTGATAGGCGTTCACTGGTTGACGCGTAGATATGCTTAATGGGTGCCTGCCCCTCTAAAACAACCTGCAAATAAAAGCGATTCTTTCCTTTGATTGTTTTGCGAACTAAACGGCAATATTTAACCTTTTTGAATCCGCTGCGACCTTCACTACGCAACGCTCTTTGAAGATAGTCATCCTGAGGATCAATAAAGACACGATAGTCATGTTTGCACCAACTTAAAACAGATTTTTCAATATTAAATTTCAATCCTGTTTTATTGCTCTTGCCTTCAATGCTTCTTAATCCGCGACTGAGAGATTTGAATCGCGGACGGCCTCCAAGACCTAGCTTATAGCGATTAACTGCTTGGAAGACTCGCGTGGCGATTTTCTGTGTTTCATTGATCCCCAGCTCTGTTTTGCGTCCGCTCCTCTGGCGATGTTTAGCAATCACAGTATGCAAATCGTATTCGGTCAGTTGGTATTTCCTGTCCAATTTTCTGAATAGTTCAGACCTTTCTTTACCTTTAGGCATTAGGCAAGCTCTTTTCCATTCGCTATCTTGACGAAGTTGTTGTAACTTGCCCAAGGCAGTGCCCAGAGTAGCATTATGAAGTTGGCGAGCGAATTCAAGCTTTCTGAGAATCGTTCGAGATTCAGAATCACTTACACGAATGGGAAGCTCAATGATAAAGGTTGGGCTAGGCATGGGACTGAATTTTACTTCAACAACCTAGGTCGTTGCACGAATACCTCCCCTTGTTAAAACAAGGGGCTTCCTTCGTGATTATTCTGTGAAATAGGACCATTACTGAAAACGCGGCGATCAATTAGCCTAAAGCGTTCGTTTTAATTGATCCATTTTTGAGTTTGAAGGACTTCATCGGCTTTGGCCTGTCCCCAAACCATTCTTCTGGCTAAATCAACGATTTGTTCGGGCGTGATTTTTTCAAGCGTCATCAAAGGCGGCTCGTTTTCATTACTCGAGGGAGTGACGGTATAGAGCCAGTAGTGATGACCGTCGTGATAGACCGTCAGGTGTTCGGTTTTCTTTTCTCCGTCTTTAATAGCCCGAAACCCGAAAAGATGGGAAAGTTGCATGGTCACTGACGGTTGTCCGGTCAGCTCAAGCGTAACTTCTCTTTTAGGCATTCGCTCATCGGGATTTTCCAATAGCGACATAAGATCCTCGAAGAGTTTTTCCGGGTCAGCCTGTTTAGCCTGATTGATCGGGGAGAGCTGAGGATAGCGGCCCGTGAGCTTGGGCATCACCTTATTCATAAAGCGCTCAAGAATCTCATTTTGATCATGCTCAATGAGGTCGGCTAATGCAGGATCGGCTTGGTAAACACGGACATTAAGCGATGCTTGCTTATCGTCTGGAATTAAGCATAAAAGAAAATGCTCCACCGGTTCAAACGCCCAAACCTTTGTCCCTTCGGCCTTCACGTAAAAACCGTCGACCTCTTCTCCGCCTTTGACTTGCGCGGGCAAGAACGAGTCCAAAACTTCCTTTAGGTTTTGATGCGTGACGGTGAATTCTCCCGTCTGAGCATTAACATTGACGGAATAAATAAGGCATTCTCCGTCAATGATGAGTTTGAAAACCCAAGCAATGAGACCGTCTTTTTTGCCGGTGTTTTCCAAAAAGTCCCGGGTGATATCACGAACCTTCGCGACCGCCTCAGCCTCGGTGAGGTTGCGGATTGGATAAGGACCGTTGAGGGTGGCCAAAATGGGATTGCCCATCAGGTAGAAGCCGCCCTGCAACCCTTCGTGGCTAAAACCCATGACGTTTTGATTCTTGCTGTTTTTAAATATGGTTTTCATATCTATTAGTTATTTTTGGTGACTGAACCATCATCAAAGAGTTTGACGACATCTTCAGCGCTAAAGCGTTCCGTGCGGCCGCAAAAGTCACACGTGACTTTAATTTCACCTTCTTCTTTCACGATTTGAAGGGCTTCGACTTCGCCCAAATTGCGAATCATCGCTTCAACTTTCTCGCGCGAGCAGGTGCAGGCAAATTTAGGTTCTGCCGGCTCAAAATAGTCCGGTGCCTCTTCCCAAAAGAGTCGGTGAGTGACCTCTTCGGGAGTGAGCTCTAAAAGCTCATCGTCGGTGATGGTCGAGGCTAATGTTTCAATACGATTAAGGCTTTCCTCATCGCTTGTGATGTTTTCATCTTTGCCGCCGAAATCCGGCATTTTCTGAAGCATTAAACCGCTTGCCGCAGAATCATCGGCGGTGAGCCAAAGTTTAGTGTGGATTTGTTCGGACTGCTCCATGTAGCCCATCAGCGCATCGGCGATGCTCTCGCCGGTGAGCGGTACAACACCTTGATAAAGCGGTTCGCCTTCGCGCCTGTCTTTGGGATCAAGCATGATTGCGCAACGGCCGCGTCCGTGGGCGTTTAATAATTCTTTCATGCCCATGGTATCGCTTACTTCTTCGCCTTCGTGCATTTTCACGGTGGCACGGACTAAAAGACCGTTTCTGACCTCAACAATGGCAAGACGCACGGGCCCGTCACCTTGCACCTGCATGATCAGAGCGCCTTCAAACTTCAGGGAACTGGCTAAAAGCAGCGACCCCGCGGTCATTTCTCCCATCAGTCGCGTAACACTTAACGGCCATTTTTGAAATTGGCGCATGGCTTTCCAGGCGGTTGTCAGTCTGACAGAAGCGCCTTTCACCGGTGTGTTTTTAAAGATAAATCGAAGCAGCGTGTCGTGTTGAGTCATGATTTTTTCCGTTTAACCGATTTGTTTCTTCTCGGTTTGGTAACGATTTTTTTGTTCAATGTAGTGTCGGGCATTTTCCCGAATTTTTTCTTTTTCCTCAGGGGTTAATTCTCGCACAACGCGTCCCGGCCGTCCGATGATCAGCACACCGTCTGGGAATGTTTTGTTTTCCGTGATGAGCGTTCCGGCACCGACTAAGGATTCTCGCCCGATGACGCTGCCATTGAGAATGACCGCGCCCATGCCGATTAAGGAAGCCTCACCCACAGTGCAGCCGTGCAAAATGGCTGAGTGTCCCACTGTGACGTAGTCGCCCACCCGACAAGGTTTGCCCGGATCCGTGTGAAGGACTGCACAGTCTTGGATATTGCTGCCTTTTCCCACGGAAATCTCGGCTTCGTCACCGCGAATACTGGCTCCGGGCCAAACACTAACCTCTTCGTCTAATGTAACCGTTGCGGTGACTGTGGCCAACGGATCCACGTAAGCCGTATCCGCAATGGTCGGAATCTTGTCAGAAATTGAAAAAATAGCCATCTTTAGAACGTTAAATCGTTTAAAGTTTGAGGGTAGATTGTAGCGAGTTTAGATAGTGAAATGAGAATAGATTTACATGTGCATTCAAGTGCAAGTGACGGTGTTTTTTCTCCTGCCGAGGTGGTTCGCAAGGCGCACGCCAACGGTGTGGAGGTGATGGCTTTAACCGATCACGACACGGTTTCCGGGCTCAAAGAGGCCCGTAAAGAGGCCGAGAAGCTCGGCATGCGCTTCATTGACGGGGTGGAATTATCGGTTTCGTGGGGCGGTCGGACGATTCATGTTGTCAGCCTCGGTCCTAAAAAGTTTGAACCCTATAGGGAGCTTTCTGAAAAACTGAGTAAACAGCGTGACCTGAGAGCGCGAACCATCGCCTCGAAGTTTGACGCGATGGGCATCTATAACACCTACGAGCAAGCGTTGGAGTTGGCGGGCAATGGCCTTAATCTCTCGCGCAGACATTTTGCCCTGGCTCTCGTTCAGAGGGGAACCGTCGGTACTGAAGACGAAGCTTTTGAGAAGTATCTCAGAGACGAAGGGCCGGCCTTTGTCAAAACGCAATGGATGACGTTGCCTGAAGCCATGCGCTTTATCCGTGAGACCGAAGGGGTGGCAGTGGTCGCTCACCCGGGACGTTACAATTTTGCCGCTCCCTTGACAACGATTGATCTTTTGGAAGAATTTAAAGCGCTCGGGGGCGATGCGATTGAAGTCACAACGGGCAGTCACTTTGAAGCTGAAAATGAGCGCTACACAAGGGTTGCTTTAAATATGGGCTTTTTAGCGAGCACCGGCAGTGACTTTCACGGCTGCAAACCCGGCCGTCCAGAGCCAGGCCTTCAGGAACCGTTGCCGGATTATTTACCCACAGTCTTAGATTTATTGAAAGACCGTTAACCATGCATTTTCTTTATGACCTCGCGGTATATGCGATTCCTTTGATTTTCGCCATTACGATGCACGAAGCGGCTCACGGCTGGATGGCTGAGCGCTTTGGCGACGATACGGCATCCATGATGGGACGCGTCACTTTAAACCCCATCCCTCATATTGATCTCGTTGGCACGATTATCGTGCCGGGGATTTTGTTGTTGGGGTCGGCCGTCACCGGTTTAGGGGGAGTGCTTTTGGGGTGGGCCAAGCCCGTTCCCGTCAATACACGCAACTTAAGACCCTTTCGTCAGGGGATGTTCATGGTGGCGTTGGCCGGCCCTTTGAGTAATCTCTTGCAGGCGCTCTTTTGGCTGTTGATGCTTAAGCTCTTTATTCTGACAGGCTTTCTGACGCAGTCATTGCTGGACTTGACCATCGCGGGTGTGATGGTGAATTTCTACCTGATGGCCTTTAACCTTTTACCGCTGCCGCCTTTGGATGGCGGACGGATTGTCACGATGCTATTGCCGTATGAAGCAGCGGTGAAATTTTCTGAAATTGAGCGCTACGGGATGGTGATTCTCGTGGTCTTGATTGTCTCGGGCTTTTTAACCTATTTCATGCATCCCTTTGTCTGGACGGCCAGACGTTTGCTGACATGGGTTTTGCTTTGAGATTTGTTTCAAAAAGCTGATCGGCTTTTTCCCATAGAAAGGCCGAAATCGGTACAATAGTCGAGTTAATTTGAAGTAACAGGCGTGCGGGGTCAGCTTCGTGCGCGAATGAGTGAAGACAAAATGATTAAAAAAGTAGTCCGTACGGGTTTGGTGGTTGCGTTGCCGATGGCTTTGGCTGCCTGCTCGACATTTGACTTCGGCCAAGATCGTATTCAATATGAAACGAGTGACTCGCGCGCTCCGCTGGAAATCCCGCCGGATTTAACTTCGGTGCCCGGTTCTGACCGCTTTGCGGTGCCTTCTCGCCCGCAGACTGTATGGGCAAGCCAACAGGCTCAGCTTGATGCCGCCCAAGCCGGCAACACCAATCAGAACGCATTGGTTCTTTTGCCGCAAGGCGAAGTGGCCAAAATTGTCCGCGAAGGCAACAATCGCTGGATTCATGTGAACCTGTCGCCTGAAATGGTCTGGCCGATCATGCAGGACTTCTGGACCACGGTTGGTTTATCGCTGGCTCGTCAAGATGCCGCAACCGGTGTGATGGAAACCAATTGGGCTGAAAACCGTGCCAAATTACCCCAAGACATTATTCGTGCCACTTTGGGCCGTGTGATTGATATGGTTTATTCCACCGGGGAACGCGACCAGTATCGCGCCCGTGTTGAACGTTCAGCCAACGGCGGCTCGGATATTTTCGTGACGCACCGCGCCATGGTTGAAGTGGTTAAGAGCTTGGGTGGGGATAACGAAACCACCGTTTGGCAGCCCGGTCCGAGTGATCCGGAAATGGAAGCTGAAATGCTCACGCGCCTGGCTCAGCGCATCAATCAGGAATTTAATCCTGAAGCGGTGAAGAAGAGTCCGGCCGAGCACGAAGCCGAAGTTGAAAAGTTGGCGAGCTACCAACCGGAAAACTCCGTGAGCCAGCTCGAACAAGATGCCGAAGGGGTGGCAACGAGCATTTACATTAAGGAAGACTTTGAACGCGCCTGGCGTCGTGTGGCGCTGGCCGTTGACCGCATGGGCTTTACGGTTGAAGACCGTGATCGCTCTAGAGGTTTCTTCCTTGTGCGCTATCTCGATCAAGAATACGAAGAACAGAAACGCTCTGAACAAGGTTTCTGGAGCAATGTGTTCGGTCGCGATACGCCGGTTGAAGCACCGCAATACGTGATTTATCTGCAACGTCTCTCGGACACCGAATGCCGCGTGCATGTGTTGGGTCCGGATGGTAAGGCCGATACGACAGGTGTCGCACCGCGTATCCTGACGCTTTTGAGCGAGCAGACGAAGTAATAGCCTCAACGGCTAATGGAGACGAGGGAGCGTGGAGCCTTTTGGCCGCACTCCCTTTTCTCTTATGGGAATGAATATGTTTAAGCTTTTCTTTTCGTTTTCAGGTCGGATTAATCGCGCTCGCTTTTGGGCGGTGATCGCTTTTTGGCTTCTTTTGCGGGTGGGAGTGCCTTATCTTTTGTATACCTTTGCCCTGTTGCCCGGGCAGTCGCTTGATATCCAAGACGCCAGCGCAAGTCCTGAAATCTTTGAGGCCGGCAAACTCTACGCGGTTTTAACCGTTGTGTCGCTTTTTAGCACGGTCTCCGCGGCTGTTCGTCGTTTGCACGACTTTGACGCAAGTGGTCTTTGGGCAATATTCCTCTTTGTTCCGGTTATTGAATTCGTTACCTACTTGGTTATTGGCCTTATCGGCTCTCAACGCGGAACAAACCGTTACGGCGTCAATCCCTTGGGTGAAAACAATATCTATTTCCCCGGTAACGAGGAAATGCGGGTGAAGGAATTAAAAGACTTGGCAACGCTTTTTGAAAAGGGCCTTTTGTCCGAAGCAGAATATGAAAAAGCGAAAAAAGCTATTTTGAAGTAAGGAAATCCAAATGCAAGTTGCAAAAGATACCTTGGTGACAATCTCGGCCAAAATGTATAACCTTCAGGGCGATCTGATGGAATCGGCCGATGAATTGGTTTATTTGCATGGTCATAGCGACATTTTCCCGGTGATTGAAAAAGCGCTCGAAGGTAAAAAGCCGGGCGATACGGTGACCGTTCAGCTTGAGCCTGAAGAAGCTTTTGGCGACTACGATGAAACCGCTTTAATCATTCGTCCGGAGACGGATTTTGAAGAAGGGGTTGAAGTGGGATTAAGTTACACGGAAATCCGCGGAGAAACATTGGATCGCCCTTATCGTGTGACAGATATTGCAGACGGCGTTGTGGTTTTAGACGGCAACCATCCGCTTGCCGGCATCGGTTTGAAATTTGAAATTACCGTCAGAAATGTTGAAGCGGTGAAAAAAGGTGCCGAAACCATCGGCACCGATGACGTGGTTGTACCGTCTTTTTTACAAGTTTCAGACAAGCCGATGGTTGCCAACATCGTTGATGATGCGGGCGATGAAGAAAGCGAACAAAAGACTTTGCATTAATTATTGAGGATCGTCTGCGCTTTATCTTTCAACTCATAGAGCAGATCTAAAGCTTGACGCGGGGTAAGCTGATCCACATCCAGCGCGTCAATTTCTTCACATAGCGCTTGGGTTCTATCGGGCTCAGGCGCTTTTTCATCGGGCATCTCTACATTGTTGTCAGCGAATAAGTCGAGTTGTTCATTGACCTGCGAGCGCTCCTGCAGCTCATTGAGCATTTTGCGAGCACGTCGGATGACAGAGTTGGGGACACCAGCCAACTGAGCAACCGCGATACCGTAGCTTTGATTAGCGGGACCATCCTGCACTTCATGTAAAAAGACGATTTTGTTTTTGTTTTCGACCGCGGCAACGTGAACATTGGCCACTTCGGGCGCCGTTTGTTCAAGCTTTGTGAGTTCAAAGTAGTGAGTCGCAAAAAGCGTAAAACTTTTTTTCACAAGCGCTAATTCATGGGCGATGGCCGCCGCCAAACTTAGACCGTCAAAAGTTGATGTTCCGCGTCCGATTTCATCCATGAGAACCAGACTTTGGTCGGTTGCTTGGTGCAAAATAGCTGCCGCTTCCGTCATTTCCACCATAAAGGTCGAACGACCGCGAGCGAGGTCATCACTGGCTCCTATGCGGGTGAGGATGCGATCAACAGGGCCGATTTTGGCGCTCGTGGCAGGAACAAAACTGCCGATATAGGTCAAAAGCACAATAAGCGCGATGGATCGCATATAGGTGGATTTACCGCCCATGTTGGGACCGGTAATCACCAGAAGTCTGCGGCCGGGGATAAGCAGACAGTCGTTAGGCGTGTAGCTTTCGATAGCGTCTTCAACGACCGGGTGGCGCGCTCCGATAATTTCAATGCCGGGCGCTTTTTCCAATTCAGGACGAATCCAGTTAGCACGGCTAGCGTGATAGGCAAAAGAGGTCAGTACGTCAATTGCTGCAGCGGCGGCGGAAGCCTTTTGTAAAATCGGAACATAGCGGTCTGCAAAGGCAAGCAGTTCGTTATAAAGCGACTTTTGCAAAGCCTGGGAGCGTTCCTGAGCGGAAAGCGCCTTATCTTCATATTCTTTGAGTTCAGGCGTGATGTAGCGCTCCGTATTTTTGAGAGTCTGCTTTCTGTGGTAATGCAGCGGAACACGGTCGGCCTGACCACGGGAAATTTCAATGAAAAAGCCTTGGACTTTGTTGTATTGAACTCGCAAAGTAGGAATTCCTGTTGAGGCTCTTTCACGGATTTCCATTTGCGTCAGGAAGTCGCCGACATTGTCACGCAGTTCGCGAAGGGTCGCCAGTTCTTCGTTATAGGTGCTCGCAATAACATCGCCGTCTCGTAGCTGCACGGCGGGCTCTTCTAAAAGAGCCGCGTTGAGCTTTTCGTACAATGCCGGATCAATGACAAGGTCGGCCGCTTTTTCTTCAATGAGCGGGTCGTCAGCGAGCATGAGCTCTTGGGCAATCTGGGCTAAATGGGGAAGAGCGTCTCTGAGCGCGGCCAATTCTTTCGGACGAATGCTTCGCATGGCAATGCGAGTCGCCAGACGTTCAAAATCCGGAACGGTCTTTAATTTATCACGGACACTTTCTCTTAAGTGCTCAGCCTGAACAAAACTTTCAACGGCTTGATGTCTTGAGGAGACAATCTGCGTATCGCGCAAAGGATTGTGAATCCATTGGCGCAAGAGGCGAGAACCCATGCTGGTTTTGCATTGATCAAGCAGCGAAAAAAGGGTGGGGCCGTCATCACCTCGAAGGGTTTGTGTGAGTTCCAGGTTTCGGCGGCTAGCCGAATCCATACCGACAAATTGGCTTTGAACCTCCAATACAGGGGGCAAAAGATGCGGAATCGCTTCGCATTGAGTGTTTTCCGCGTAGGTTAAAAGCGCACCGGCGGCGCTTACCGCATCGGGAACATCGTCAAGTCCCCAGGCGGTGAGTTCCTGTACTTGGAATTGATGTTTGAGTTTGGCGGTTCCGTGGTCAACGGTGAAATACCACTTGGGTAAAGGAGTAATCGCCGCAGGAAGCCTTAACTCATCAATGGTTTCTTTAAAGTCTTCAGGAACGAGGATTTCGCTTGGTGCAATTCGGGTAACTTCAGTGGCAAGTTCCTCAAGACTTGTATTGGCCACGTGAAATTGGCCGTTACTGAGTACCAGCCAGGCCAATCCCAGACGGGCGCCATGGCGGCCAGCGGGGGATATCGCCAATAAGGCGGCATCTTGCTTTTGGGGCAAGAGTTCATTTTCCGTTAAAGTGCCGGGCGTGACGATACGAGCAAGTTCTCTTTCCAATGGGCCTTTGCTCGGGTCTCCGATTTGCTCGCAAATAGCAACGGAAACCCCTTGCTTAACCAAACGGGCAAGGTATTGTTCGAGCGTTTTTTCAGGCACGCCCGCCATGGGAATCGGTTCACCGTTTAAATCGGTTCCGCGCGAGGTAAGCGTAATTCCCAAGAGCTTATTGGCTCGGACCGCATCATCAAAAAACGTTTCGTAAAAGTCCCCCATCCGGTATAAAACCAGTGTTTCAGGATGTTGGGCTTTGATCTCAAGAAAACGCCGAATGGCAGGGGTGTGCCCTGCCAACGGGTCATTGATGTTTTGAACCGTTTTTGTTTTTGCCATTGATGCGACCGTCTACAATGAAGTCTTTCGATTGCTTAGCGGATATCCCCGTAGTTTTTATTAACCACGGCTAACAATTGACCGAATACTTTGGGGGTACCCGCTACGATTTGACCGGTCGTGAGGTAATCAGACTCTCCCTTAAAGTCGGTAACGAGTCCACCGGCTTCAAGCACTAAGAGCGATCCGGCAGCAATGTCCCAAGCCTTGAGATTCGGCTCCCAGAAAGCATCCAAGCGACCGGCGGCAACATAGGCCAAGTCCAAAGAGGCGGCGCCGGCACGGCGGATGCCGCTGGTGGTTTTAGCCAATTGACTGAAAACCTTCATAAAGGCTTCAACATCATCAGTTTTGCGGAAAGGAAAGCCCGCGCCAACTAAAGATTCAGCCATGGAGGTGCGCTTACTGACACGAATGCGTCGGCCGTTTAAAAAAGCACCTACGCCGCGCGTAGCGGTGAAGATTTCGTTTTTAACAGGATCCGCGATAACGGCTTCAATGATCTCGTTTTCACGCTTTAAAGCGATGGAAACGGCATATTGGGGGAAGCCATGCAAGAAATTGGTTGTGCCATCCAAAGGATCAATGATCCATTGGAATTCACTTTTTTCAGGGCCGGTGAGGCCGTTTTCTTCACCTAAAATCTGGTGACGGGGATAGGCCTCACGCAAAATTTCTACCACAGTGCGTTCACAAGCGACGTCCACTTCGCTGACGTAGTCAGAATGACCTTTTTTGTGAACTTCCAGAGTAGAGAGGTTGTCGACAGCACGGTTAAGAATGGTGCAGGCCGCACGGGCGGCTTTCATCGCCGTGTTGAGCATCGGAGAACTCATCGTCAGAATCCTTCTTGAAAATTTAAATCAGTTGATGTGATAACTACGTGTAGAATCTAAATATTTTAATGATTTTTGGCTATTTAGCTTTTGAAATGTCAACTTCTGCCTTATCCCAACACGTCTGTTTTATTTTGGTGGAACCGGCGCACCCCGGCAACATCGGTTCGGCTGCCCGGGCTATCAAAACGATGGGTTTCAGAGATCTTCGAGTTGTGAGCCCTTGGGAAGAAAATTACCGCACTCACCCCGAGGCGATCGCTTATTCAACAAGCAGTGTGGATGTTCTTCAATCAAGTCGTTCCTACGGCTCACTCTTGGAGGCGCTCGAAGGTGTTCATTTTGCATGGGCGATGTCGGGCTACGATCGTGAATTTGGCCCCGCCATTGAACCGGTGAGAGCTGTTGCCGAAAAAGCAGTCGATTTTGTAAAAGAGAAGCAGGGGAATATCGCTTTTGTTTTCGGTTGCGAACGAACCGGTCTTTCCAACGAGCAGATGGCAATGTGTCAAGGTTGCGCAGCCATCCCGGCCGATCCTGACTGCACTAGCCTGAATTTATCCCAGGCTGTTCAAATCATGGCTTATGAAATGCACATGGCGATGATGGATAAGACGATCACTCATGATGGGCTTTATGAGTGGCAGGAGCGATTCGCCGGTGAAAAACTAGCAGGACCTCAGGCAATTGAGGGCTTTTTAGCTCATTTTGAAGAGGCAATGATTCACTGCGGCGTGTTGGATCCCAAGGAGCCGAAGTTGTTTATGCCTCGAGTCAGAAGACTTTTTTCTCGAACGCAGCTCACTCAACCGGAAGTCGATTTATTAAGGGGAGTGTGTTCGCAGATTATTTCACCGAAAAGCGAAAGATCAGGTAAAAAATGCCCGAAAAAATAGCAAAGGTCTTTTCCGATTGACGACTGGTACAAAATGTAGTTGAAAAACAAATTTAAATCTTATAAAATCCCCATTCTTACTGAGCAACGCTCAGATTGTGCGGAGAAGTGGCCGAGAGGCTGAAGGCACACCCCTGCTAAGGGTGCAAGCTCGCAAAACGGGCTTCGGGGGTTCGAATCCCCCCTTCTCCGCCATTTTTATTCTTATAAATCAATAATTTATCAAATCCACCGTATTTCAGATGTTTCTCTTGGTGTCTTATTTGGCCAAGACTACATTGTACAACGCACAACAAGCCAAACGATTCCAATAACCATTGCTAAGGCCAGAATGCTTCGGGCTATTTGAAATGTTTTCGTAAGTTTAGGACGAACAATCGGTTTGGGCTCATAATCAGGCGAACAATAACTTTCAGCCAGAAATACTTCCCAAGCTTTTAGATCCAGCCGAATGAGACTTCTTTTTCCATTTCTGAATTGCACATCAACGATTTTGTAGCCGTCGTTGCGATTTTTAGCGATGGTTGCGCCTCCAACACCACCCGGATTGCCAAAAATCATTTGCCCAACTCCGCCTCTGAATAGGGCGCTGAAGACATCTTTTTGAATGTCATTGATGGAATCAATCAGTCGATAGCTCTGAATAAAGTCCTTGTTAAGCGGGATGAAGCTGTCACTGCGAACCGTTCTGAAGCCTTGCGCTTCGATCTCTTTTTGGACTCGACAACTTTCGCGAATAGGAAGTTGAATTTCGTTGTTATCGATCAGATAACCTTCATAATCTCCAGCAAGAACTCCATTAACTCCCATGTTATCTCCAATGATTAAGTTATAGATTAACTAACGCTACGAATATTAATGATTACTATCCTTGTAACGCCACTTAAAACCTCCGCAGTGATTTCTTAACCCCTTTGCGCACGTGGATATGTTAGAGCCATTTAGTTTTAGTGTTAAAGCCGCCTTTGAAATAGAGTCCCATTCTTTAATAACTTGTCCGTCTAAGGATAGTTGAATAATGGATTTTTTATTCGGGTTTTCAAGTTTAAGTCTTCTTCTGGCACATGAAGGACAACCTGTTTGACCCGTTTTGGCAGTTCTTTTTGAAATAGAGGTTATCCATTCGTTGCCGCAATGAGAGCATTTCCACCAAATTCTTACATCTGAACCCGGTTTAACTTTTTGAGGAGTCAAACTGCCATTTTTTGAGTTATGCCATTCCTTTGCAATATCAGGAAATAAATCTGCTAATGATCCGGAACGAAGTTGCATTGCATAATTTCTGATTTCATGTTCGTCCTTTTTTAGGTCTACTATGACCGGACTGTGTATGTCTTGAATACTTTTTCTCGTCCACATATTGGATCTTGGATCAAGGTGGTCTAGGAAAAATCTAATAAGTAATTCCAAATCAAAATCTTCCATAGAGTAGCTTTCGTTGGCAATTCTTTCGTCTTCTTGCAAACGTTTTTCTCTGATTCTGATTAAATAAATTCCTTTCTCTTGGCATAACTGATATTTCTTAGTGTCTCTTTTAATTTTTGAGGGGTTGTGCCAGAACGCTCCATCATATTCTATGGCTATACGTTTGGATGGAATGTAGATATCGAGTTCCATTCTCTGTCCTATTAAATTTTTAACACGACTCTGTGCATCTGGGAATATTTTTTTTATATAAAAATAGACGGCTTGTTCAGCAAAAGATGTTTGTCGTCCAGAATTGCATATGGGGCAGTTTGTGCCATGATTCCGATGAAGGACAGAGGCAATATATTCATGTCCCATCGGACAGACCCACCAAACCTTTTTTCCAGATCCGGAAGTGACAGAATCAGGGGTTAATGGAAGGTTCTTGCTAGTGTGCCATTCCGCGGCTAAATCAGGCCGAGTCGTTTTAAGATCATTAACTCCTTTTACAACCACTTTATTTGAACAACATGGACAATTGCGTCCAAAAGCTCTGTTACTTATTTTTGCCTTCCATTCATAGCCGCAATGGGAGCATTTCCACCAAACGTATTGATTACTTTTGGGAGTAAAGTCGTGTGGATTCAGTCCTAAATTTTTTTCATAATTCCATTCTGATAGTAGCTTAGAGTTGTCAGCCAAAGATCCTCTATTAGCTAGATTTTTTAAATTTCTGTTATAAGCTCTGATTTTTTTTGCACACTCTGGACAACCGCTTTTGTTGTGAGTTCTGGAATAAACGGAGATATTCCATCGGTTGCCACAATGATGGCATTTCCAATTAACCCTTTGTCGGCTTTTGAAAAGAATCTCAGATGGTTTAATTGATTTATTTTGTTCTTCATCCCAATCCTGTGCGATTTCAGGGAATTTTGTCAGAAGATCATTAAATCCAGTTAAGACTTTTCTATTGTTGCAAAAAGGACAACCTGCTCCTTTATGTCGGTTATATACCTTGTCTTCCCACTCATGACCACAGGAGCACTTCCACCATACACGTTTGTTACTTCCTAAGGTTGTATCGTAGGGTGAAATTTCCTTGTTTTTCTCAAAATTCCATTCTTTAAAAAGGGAGGGATCATCACTAATAAACATTTTCTTATTTCGATTACCAAATAATTGCTGACGTCTAATTTGATTGTAATAAGTATTAAATTAAAAAAATCCCACAGGATTTGTGGGATTAAGGCTATTTTCCCCAATATTTTTCGATACTAGTCAATACTAATCAAGCGATAGCGGCGATCACCAAAACCGATTTTCTCCGCATGCTCAAGAATCAGTTCACCGTTTCGGCTCTCTATTCTTTCAACGAGCGAATGACCATCGGGCGCTTCGTAAACCAAATCTACACAGGCTTGATCCAGTGCGACAGGATTTAAAGACGCCAGGACGCCAATATCCTTCATGTCAACTTCAGCCGGATGAGAGACGCAATCGCAATCTACCGACATATTGTTCATAACGGAGATATAGAGCATCTTTTCGCCTTCGCCGAAAAAGTCGGAGACAGACTTCGCGGCTTCAGCCATGGATTCGATAAAAGCATCGTGATCCGGTCCGGTCAGTTTCATAAAGCGCCCGTCTTCTGCGGTTTGCCAACCTTGCGTTTGCATGGCTCCGGCCGTATGAATATTGGCCTTACCGTCTGATGATGCCACACCAATGGCGATGTTTTTAAGCGCACCGCCGAAACCTCCCATCGGGTGTCCTTTAAAGTGCGTGAGCACCATCATAAAGTCATAGTTTTTGACGTGATCGCCAACGATATCTTCTTTAAGATGAGTGCCTCCTTTAACCGGCAGGTGCTCAACACCATCGCTATCCATGATGTCTACCGGTGCAATAGCCGCAAAACCGTGATCTTTGATTAATTGTCTGTGCGCATCAGTTGTGTTGCGGGCACCAGCGTATGCCGTGTTGCATTCCACAATGGTTGCCTTAACGCTTTGCACCAGATCCTTGATCAAAGCGGGTTTAAGGTAGTTCTCATTGCCCGCTTCACCCGTGCTTAATTTCGCAGCCACGCGTCCTTGAGCCGGGCGTCCAAGCTTCTGGTAAAGCTTTATCAGCGACGCAGGAGAAATCTCTTTTGTGAAATAGACAGTACTTGCCTGAGCGCAATCGGTTTTAAAACTTTTGTGCATGTCAGTCATTTTTTTTCTCCTTGCAATCCAATCAAGAAAATTCTAGATCAATCATCCTTTCAGAAATTGCCTATTAGTCTCAATGCATAACAATCCACTCCAATGTTAACTTGTTGTCGGGTCTGACAATCGGGTCAATGTTTTTCTTCATTGCCCAAGAAAACATGGGTTGAAGCAGAGGAATATGCAAGACCCGCTTTTGTTCCAGTGAAAGAGCCTGTCGGGCAATTGCCTCTCTTTCGTTAAGATCTTCGGCCAAATTCAGTTTTTTGAGCAACGCGTCCATTTGCTTATCGGAAGCACGGCCGATGTTGCTGATACCTGCCCCGGAGGTTCCATCGTAAGTAGCCGATAAGGATTGCAGGGGATAGAAGGCATCGAAAGTGCTTGAGCCCCATCCAACCAATCCGGCAGATGTGTCGAAACTTAAAACTTTCGGAAAGTATTGGACCCGAGGCATGGAGTGAACATTGACCTTAACATTGAGTTTGGCCCACATGCCGGCTAGTGCTTTGCAGAGGTTTTCATCGTTGACCCAGCGGTTATTGGGGGTGTCCAAAGTAAAAGCGAAACCATTTTCAAATCCGGCCTCTTTAAGTAATGCTTTAGCTTTTTGCAGATCGTATTGACCCGTTTGCGCAATGCGAGGATCGTAACCAAAAACAGAATCAGAAATGATTGTGTTGGTTGCAACCGCTTTTCCCCGCATGATGCTTCTGACAAGTGCCTCTCGGTTGACGGCAAGAGAAAGAGCTTGACGTACTCTCACGTCTTTAAAGGGATTGGCACTTAAAGGCTTTCCATCGAGGTCGCTGGCATAGGGCGTTTGATCTCGGTATTGATCCAGGGCGATCATCATGACACGGTCTTCAGCGCGTGACAGTACTCGAATGGAGTCATTACGTTCTAATCGAGCAATATCTTGCGGAGCGGGATCCAACACAAAGTCCACTTGTCCTGACAGAAGTGCTGCCGTTCGAGTGGCCGCAGAGTTAATAGGGGTGTAGATGACTTTTTCTATGTTGCCTCTGCGATTTTTTTCGTCCCACCATTCATGGTTGGCCACGAATTGTGTTTTAACATCTACTTCTCTAGAGATGAGTTTGAAGGGACCCGTACCGTTGGCGTGGCGCGCTAAGTAGGATTCTTCGCCTGAGACATAATTTTGTGGACGAAGAGCCTTGTGTTTTTCCAGCCATTTCTTATTCAAAATACGCAATTGAGTGAGTTGTTTTAAAAAGACCGGAGAGCCGGAGACGGTTTTAACCAAGACTTGGCGGCTGTTGACAACTTCTGCGCCTAATATGCCGGAGGCCGCCGCTTTAAATTGGCTCTCTGGCAAAAGGGCCCGATTAATCGAATAGGCAACGTCTTCAGTCGTTAAAGTTTCACCTTCGTGGAAACGCACGTTTTCTCGAATAGTAAAAAGAAAACCGTTTTTGACTCGTTGGTATTGGCTTGCCAGACAAGGTTCAACACGCATATCGGCGTTGTAGCGAACAAGCGATTCATAAACCGCGGCGTTGGCAGCGGAATTCAGTGACTCGTTTTGAGCGTGAACATCAAAGGTAAGAAAATCGCCCGCGCTACTCCAGCGGAAAACCTTCTCTTTTTGAGCGAAAGCATTGGAGTATGCTCCAATCAATAGCAGAGAAATAGCCGATAGAGTTAAAGCGCGGCGTGTTACGGAAGCAGCGTGTTGAAATAACATGATGAAATCCCTTTAAAGTACATTGAAAAAACTTTTAACGTGAAGCTTTTTGCCATCGTGTACGGAGGAGATTTTTCTTTTTTTTTTTTGTATCCGGTAACTCATCACATTTCCTTTTTTGGAGTTAGCCGCGAAACCGGATAGATAAGAAAAAGCCCGCATTTCGCGGGCTAATATTGGGGGTATTCAGTCAAGCGTAAATCGTCCAAGGCCCGCTACTAAAGAGTGAGCCACCACCAACGGCGAGATTGAGCCAAAGAGGTTAAAGACGATTTTGCTTTCATGTTGAAATCATTCTATATAGAGAATTAGAGCCAAAAAATAGGCTTTTTGGATTAATTTTTCTAGAAACTAAGGGCAACTACTCAGAAAAACAAAAAATATACGGTACTGATCATATATGTCTGATGCTATAGAGAGCAGAAAAAAAGTAGTAAGATACCCAGCCTTCTCTCTATTGCTTTTTATGCTGAATGAAATGGGTTCTGAAGCACCGCAAAGCGCCTTGCGCGCTATTTTTTCCCGTACGTTTGTTGCGATCTCGCTTATCAATATGCTAGGCATGATTGGCTACTACGCCATTTTTGTTGTTTGTACTCGCTATTTAATGGACGGTTTTTCTGCTTCTGCCTCAACGGCCGGTCTTGCGACGGGGATCGTTGTGATCGGTTGCCTGGTGGGTCGTTTTTTCACCGGCAGTATTATTCGTGATGTTGGCTATCGGCGTGTTTTAGGTATCGGAGTTTTCTTTTTCTTTTTAATGAACGTGGCCTATTTCTTTTCGCACGAAATATGGCAGATTTTCTCCGTTCGTTTTATCTCAGGCGTAGCCATGGGCGTTATCGGCACGGCCACCGGTACCTATGTGGCTACGATTGTTCCCAGACAGTTTCATGGGCGCGGAATTTCGTATTTTTCGATGAGTACGGCTCTGGCGCTGTGCTTTGGTCCTTTTATCGGTATCGCGTTAATCGGCTCGCTGGGTTATGACGGTATTTTCAGTATCGCTACGGGATTGTCTGCTGTCAGTCTTCTTTTGATGTGGTTTGTCATTGATGTCACGCCCCCCAAAGATCAAAAACGTGAGAAAAAGAGTCTCTCACTTGACGATTTCATTGACAAACGTTTGGTGCCCTTCAGTATCTTTGTCGGTATCGTTTGTTTGACCTGGGGCAATGTTCAGGCGCTGCTCGCCGATTATGCAAAAACGTATGACGTGGTGGCTGCCGCTTCAAGCTTTTTCCTTTTGTACGCGGGAGCAAGCTTACTCACGCGTCCGATAACGGGAAAATTCTATGATGCTCATGGTCCGGTAGTGTTAATTTTCTCAACACTCGTGTTAATGATTGTGGGGCTTTTGTTGCTTGCATCTCACGCAGGCAGTTGGGTGGTTCTGTTAGCCGGCGCCATCATGGGCTTGGGATTCGGAAACTTTCAATCACTTTCTCAAGTTTCCGGTATTTCTTTAGTGCCGCGTGAGCGGTTTGCTCAGGCCACGAGCACCATTTTCATCTTCTTTGACTTGGGTGTGGGCATGGCTCCGTACTTATCCGGTTTTTTGGTTCAGCCGGTGGGTTACGCGGGCATTTTTGCCATTAACGCCGCCGTTGTTGCCCTCACCATTCCGCTTTATTGGATTGTCTGGAAAAAGCGTCCGCAAAAACTTAACGTGGGGCACGAAGCTTTGACGGCTAATCAAATTAAAAACGAAGAGAACTAAAAAAGGCCGGCAGCGTTATTTGAACCGGCCTTACTAAGTCAATTAACCAATTTTTGCGTGTTTGCGCATCATTTCCATGACTTTATCAAGAGGCAGAGCCTTAATGACTCGGCCGTCATGAGTCGGGGTGTCGTGTGCCGCAAAAAGTGAATTGATGATGGCTTCTTCCGTGGCTTCAATGGTGGCCATGAAAATCGGGGTCATATCATCGTTGCGAACGACAGACATGGTTTGTTTGGCCAGTTTTTCGGCTTTGTGTTCCACCCGAACACTTTCGTTGGTCGAAAACGCAATCACAAAGTCTCCGGAACCGTTTGAGGCAACGCCGCCCGTTTTAGCCAGTCCCATAAAGGCCCGTTTGGCCACTCGTTCCAAATTTCTGGCTTCAAGCGGGGCATCGGTGGCGACAATCATCATGATGGAGCCATCGGCGCACTCAATTTCTTTTTGATAGGGAAAGCCTCCTAGTGCCTTGCCTACCTCAACGCCATTAATATTTAAAAGTCCGCCGAAATTGCTCTGTACGAGCACCCCTACGGTGTAGCCACCCATATTGTCCGGCAGTTTACGGGAAGCCGTACCGATGCCACCTTTAAAGTTAAAAGCCTTTGTCCCCGTGCCGGCCCCGACTCCGCCTTCTTCAACCGGACCGTCTTTGGCTTCGACAATAGCCTTTAAAACATCTTCCCTGGTGACAAAACGCTTGCGGATATTGTTGATCGCTCCATCATTGGTTTCGCCCACAACGCAATTAACGGACTCAACAGAGTCGTTTTCCTTGAAGCTGAAAACGTAATCAATGATGCCATCAATGGCGGAGGCTAAATTTAAAGTATTGGTTAAAACAATGGGCGTTTCGATATTTCCGAGCTCTTTGACCTGAGGGTAACCCACCATCTTGCCGAAAGCATTACCCAAGAAAATACCGGCTGCGACTTTGTGCTGAAAAATATTGCCGTCGTGAGGAAGAATGGCTGTCACACCGGTACGCATGCCTTTGGCATCGTCAATCAAAGTGACTTGGCCGACTTTAACGCCCTTGACGTCGGTGATAGCGTTATGGGGGCCGGTCGGCAGGACGCCGAAAGAGATGCCCCATTCACGGGGTCGTTTTCCTTGAAAATGTTCAGTCATGATGCGTGTTCCTTTCCGAGAATCGGCCTCAAGCCGATCAAACGTCATTCAAATTAGGCTAACTTTAACAAAAGAATCCGCCGATCACTACAGTCACCGGCGGATTCTGGGTTTTAATCAGATGAAGTCAGATTATTTCTTAGAAACAATCTTATTGTGTTCTTTCATCATTTGCATGACCTTATCAACAGGCAAAGCCTTCACGGTCGTGCCCTTGTAGGTCTTCGTATCTTTAGCGGCAAATAACGAATTGACAATGGCTTCTTCCGTGGCTTCAATCGTTGCCATGAACAAAGGCGTCATGTTGTCGTTTTGCACCACGTCGCGCTTGAGCGTTTCGTTAGCCTTGGCATCGTAGGGCACACGCATGGACTTGTTCGTCGAGAAGGCGATCACGAAGTCACCGGAACCATTCGAAGCCACGCCACCGGCCTTGCCCATACCGAGCCAAGCGCGCTTGGCAACGCGTTCAAGGTTGCGGGAGCTCAACGGAGCGTCGGTGGCCACAATCATCATGATGGAGCCGTCAGCGCTTTCAATTTCTTTTTGGTACGGATAGCCGCCCAATGCTTCGCCCACTTCGACGCCATCAATATTGAGTAAACCGCCAAAGTTCGTTTGCACCAAGACGCCAACCGTATAACCGCCCATGGACTTCGGCAGTACACGGGAAGCCGTACCGATACCGCCCTTGAAACCAAAAGCGATTGTGCCGGAACCGGCTCCTACACAGCCTTCTTCAACCGGACCGGACTTGGCAGACTGAATGGCTTTCAAAACGTCAGACGGTTTGACGAAACGGGCGCGAATGTCGTTGATGGAACCGTCATTGGTTTCACCGACAATGGCGTTGACCGAGCGCACATCATCGTTATCCTTAAACGAGAAGGTGTAGTCGATGATGCCGTCAATGCCGGCGGCCACGTTAAGCGTGTTGGTAAGAACGATAGGCGTTTCGATATTGCCTAATTCCTGAACTTGCGGATAACCTGTCATCTTGCCGAAAGCATTGGCAAGGAAAACACCAGCGGGCACCTTGTTCTTAAAGATGTTGTCTGTGTGAGGAACGATGGCGGTGACACCCGTGTGCATGCCTTTCTTTTCGTCAACGAGCGTGACTTGACCGACAAGCACGCCTTTGACGTCCGTAATAGCGTTGTTGGCACCCGGATGCAATACGCCGATTTCGATTCCCATGTCACGCGGACGGTCGGCGGCCAATGCGAGGCTTGAAGCGGTCAACGTTGCGGCCATCAAGATACCAGCGGCAATTTTTGTTAATTTCATAGTATCAGCTCCTTCTTGTAGAACGCACGTAAGGTATACGTGTCCTTCCCCAAGATACTCCACTTTTTGACTCTCGGTGTAATCCAAAACCTTAAGAAAAAACCCGAGCATCCGATCGGATGACTCGGGTTGAGTGATGGAAATTCTCGATGAAATTAAGCTTTAGGCAGCTTATCGAGTTGTTCCTGGACCTTCGCTAAAAGCTTAGTGAAGTTTGCCAGGCGTTCACGTTCTTGATTGACGACTGCTTCCGGGGCGCGAGCCGTGAATTTTTCGTTCGAAAGCTTGGCATTGGCTTTGGCGATTTCGCCTTCTAAGCGAGCGGCTTCCTTACCTAAACGTTCACGTTCAGCGGCCACGTCAATTTTCACAACCAGCATGAGTTTATAGTCTTCAACAATAGCAACTGGGGCGATCGAGCCTTCGTTTGCCTTATTGATGTCTTCGCAAATCGTCACTTCACTGACGCGAGCCAAATGCATAATGTACGGGGCCACCGTCTTCAACACATCTTCATTGCCTTGAACGGCCAACGGGATGCGTTGAGAGGGCGAGAGCTGCATTTCGCCACGCAGGTTGCGAACCGCGTCAATCATTTGCTTTGTGAGCGCCATCTTATGATCGGCTCCGGTATCTTCACCGGCAAAAGAGGCTTGCGGATAATCTTGAATCATCACGCTGGTTTCTTCGTCCTCATTGCGGGTACCGGCCACAACGCTCACTTTTTGCCACAACTCTTCCGTAATAAACGGAATAATCGGATGAGCTAAACGAAGCACGGCTTCCAACACCGTAATCAAGGTATGACGCGTGGCGCGTTGTTGGGCTTCGGTGCCGTTAGCAAGCTGCACCTTAGATAATTCCAGATACCAGTCGCAGTATTGATCCCAAACGAAGGAGTAGATAGCGTTGGCGGCATTATCCAAGCGCCATTCCGCAAAGGCTTTTTCCACTTCGACAATCGTGCGGTCCAATTCACGAAGAATCCATTCGTCCACGAAAGAGCGTTCCTGCGGCAGGCTTGCATCCAATCCGCAGTCCTTGCCTTGAACGTTCATAAGCACAAAGCGTGTGGCGTTCCAAAGTTTATTGCAGAAGTTGCGGTAGCCTTCAGCGCGGCGCAAGTCAAAGTTGATGTTGCGGCCAAGCGTGGCATAGGCGGCCATGGTGAAACGCAAGGCATCGGCGCCGTGCGGGGCAATGCCGTTGGGATAATTTTTGCGAAGTTTCTTTTCAACCTGCGGAGCCTTTTCCGGCTGACGCAGGCCGCGTGTGTTTTTCTTCACCAGGCTTTCGAGATCAATGCCGTCCATGATGTCGAGCGGGTCAAGCGTGTTGCCTTCGCTCTTAGACATCTTCTTGCCTTCAGCGTCACGGACCAAGCCGTGCAGGTAAACACCCTTGAAGGGGACTCGGCCCGTGAAGTAACGAGTCATCATCACCATACGGGCAACCCAGAAGAAGATGATGTCATAGCCCGTCACGAGCATGGAGCTCGGTAAGAAAAGATCATAGCCTTCGCTAGCCATCTTTTCCTTATCGGGCCAGCCAAGGGTGGAGAAGGGGACCATGGCAGAAGAGAACCACGTATCCAGAACATCTTCATCACGTGTCAGCTTCACGCCGGCTCCGGCCTGAGCCTGAGCTTCCTCTTCGTTATGAGCAACGTAAACGTTGCCTTTTTCGTCGTACCAGGCCGGAATCTGATGACCCCACCAAAGCTGACGGGACAAGCACCAGTCTTGAATGTTTTCGAGCCACTGACGATAAACACCACGCCATTCTTTGGGCTGAATATTGACTTCACCGGACTCAACGGCCTCAAGACCGATTTCACCGATGGATTTGCCGGGGAAGTGGGCCGTGGCGGGAGCCGGTTTGCTCATGGCCATGTACCACTGTTCGGACAACATGGGTTCGACCACTTCGCCCGTACGGGAGACTCTCGGCACCATGTGCTTGTGATCCTTAATGCCGACTAAAAGTCCTTGAGCTTCCAAGTCCTTGATGACCGCCTTACGAGCTTCATAGCGATCCGTGCCGCGGTATTTTTCCGGGACATTGTTATTCATCTTGGCGGTCTTGGTTAAAACCGACATCGGCGTAAGGTTGTGGCGCTGACCGACTGCAAAGTCGTTAAAGTCGTGCGCAGGGGTGATCTTCACGCAACCGGAGCCAAACTCACGATCAACGTATTCATCAGCGATTACCGGGATGGTGCGGTTGCAAAGCGGCAGAACTAATTCTTTGCCAATAAGCGATTGATAGCGTTCATCTTCCGGGTGCACGGCCACGGCTTGGTCGCCGAAAAGTGTTTCCGGACGGGTGGTTGCCACCACAACGCCTTCACCGCCGTCGGCGGCCGGGTAGCGGATTTCCCAAAGGTGCCCGTTTTCTTCAACGCTTTCGACTTCCAGGTCGCTCACGGCGCTTTGCAGCTTCGGATCCCAGTTCACCAAACGAGTGCCGCGATAGATCAAACCGTCGTTGTAGAGTTTGACGAATGTATCCACGACCACCTTGGAGAGTTTTTCGTCCATGGTGAAGTACAGACGATCCCAGTCAACCGAGTCGCCCATGCGGCGAATCTGCTGCAAAATCGTGCCGCCCGAGAACTTTTGCCATTCCCACACGCGCGCAATGAAGTCTTCACGCTTCATATCGCGGCGATTCAGTCCCTCTTTTTCAAGCTGACGTTCAACAACAATTTGCGTGGCAATACCGGCGTGGTCGGTACCCGGGACCCAAGTCGTGTTGTAGCCCTTCATACGGTGGTAGCGCACAAGCGTATCCATCACCGTCTGGTTAAAAGCGTGCCCCATGTGCAAAATGCCCGTGATGTTGGGCGGGGGCAGCTGGATGCTGAAGGAAGGTTTCGTGGGGTCAAGTTTGCCGGCAAAGTAGCCGCGCTTTTCCCACGTTTCGTACCAGCGCTTTTCAATTTGTGCCGGTTCAAAGCTCTTGGCAAGTTCTTCAGTACTCATTTTTCAATCTTTCAAAACTAAAGTTTTTACAAATTCGGTGTTCGTTACAACAAATTGGAACGTTTGTCGGATTGTACGATTTTTTCAATCTCTTCATGAACCGCTTCTTTGACGGCGGCTCGTAATTGATTGGTCAGGTCAGCGCGCAGACGATGGTAACTATTGTTAATAGCCATACTTAAAATGTCGTCCATCTGTGCCGATACATTCTCGGCGATTCGGTCGCCCGCGAGCACCAACGCCATTTCCTGATCAGACAGCGAAGAGGCGTTTTGGCCATGACCGGGCATGCCGACCGGTTCAAGCACACGGCTTAGTTTTTCCCACGAGACATTGATCCGATCGTTCAGAACGGGGATGTCATCGTGATGGGCGATGGTGGGCTCTTTTCGCAGTAATTCATTGGTCATGCGTGTTGTGCTCCTTGGTCATGGGCGACGGGAGCCAGCCCCGCCGACCGGTAAATCTTAAAACGCTCTCGCGCAGGCTGCCGCTCAGACTCTGCCGCCCCGACGATATCAATCACCCGCCCAAAACGGCTAAAGAGACTCTTCCAGTCATCGGGAACTTCATCATCGAGCAATAACAAAACATCTCTAGCAGGCAAGAGCTTTTCGTCCGTGTGGTAAACAATCGGCGTTTCGGCCGCCAATTCATCATCGGCGGCAACGTGTGGGTAGAAACCCGTCGGCTCGAAACTCCAGAGTTGACGGACAAAGAAATCAAGCCTATGCGCATCGCGCGTCCACACGGCCACCGTCATGTTGTTGGCACGTGCTTTGCGTACAACCCGGCAGGCGTAAAGCAGTCTGTTGGGAACGTTAAAGTGAAAGTCGATTCGTTGCGCCATTTCTTTTTTTACTCAGCGACGCTGGCCATTTGGTGCAAAAGCATCATCAAAAGCGCCACAGGACGACCGGTGCTGTGCGCGTCTTTACCGGACTTATAAGCTGTAGCAGCCACGTCAAGGTGAGCCCACGGTGTTTCATCGTCGACAAATTGGCTTAAAAATGTTGCGGCTACGCAGGATCCGCCCACTCCGCGCGGGCCGGTGTTAACGCAATCGGCAACATTGCTCTTAATTAATTCTTTAAAGCGGCGGCCGCCAAAGGGCAGAGCCCAGACAGGGTCGTGAGCGACATCGGCAGAGGTTTCTACCATGTCACACAAAACGGGGTCGTTGACAAAAAGACCGCTGATATCCGAACCCAAGGCCACTTGAACGGCACCGGTGAGCGTTGCCACATCAATAATGGCTTGGGGTTCAAAGCGCGAGGCGTATGTCAGGGCATCGGCCAAAATCAATCGACCTTCAGCATCGGTATTGGTGATTTCTACGGTTTTGCCCGAAAGTGTCTTGATAACGTCGGAGGGTTTGTAGGCTGTGCCATCGGGTAAATTTTCACAGGCAGGAATTAAAGCCACAAGATTGATCGGCCACTTTTCTTTGGCGATCGCTTCAAAAACAGCTAAAACCGCTGCGCCGCCAGCCATATCAAACTTCATCTCAGTAATATGCGCTGAAGGTTTAAGGCACAGACCGCCGGCATCCAAAGTGATTGCCTTGCCAACCAAGCAGACGGGCGATTCGTTTTTGCCTGCGCCGCTATAGTGCAGTTCAATAAAACGTGGCGCTTCACGGGAACCTTGCGCCACGGCAAGGAAGGCATTCATGCCGATTTTTCGAGCGGCTTTTTCATCATGAATCTTAACGGTGACACCTTTGACGGAGGCGAGTTTCTTTGCTTCATCGGCCAGATACGATGGCGTGCAGATATTGGCAGGAAGATTTCCCCAAACTTTGGCACGATTGATGGCCGATGCAATCGCTTGACCGATCTCGGCCGTTTGGGTTAACGCGATGCCTTTTTGTCTGACGATAATGTTGACATGGCGCTTTTCCAATAGTTTTCTGTTTTCTTCCGTGAGCGGTTCAAAAGCAGTGCCGGCGGCGATCGCCAGTTGTAAAACGGACCACTCTTCGGTCTTATTTTCTAAACACCAATCGGACAGTAAAACTGAAACCGATTCAGCTCGGGTGGCGGCCAACGCAGCCCGTGCGGCGCGTGTGAACGCATCTTCGTCAAACTTTTCCTGTGGTCCCAGACCGACCAAAATCAATTCTCGGGCAGACATTCCCATCGGGCGCAACACGCGCGTCACCTCGCCGAGCCCGGCTTTAAAACCATCAACAGACACCATGTCGCTGATGGACTGATCGAGCCCCTCGACTTTGCTCTCAGAGCGAGTGGTCTTTGTCTTTTCAAACAAGCCGATGATGAGTGCTTGTGAGTTGATTTTTTCAATAGATTGGATCTTGACGGTCAGTTTCAATTCCGGCGTCCTTCAAAAGAATTCTCTGAAACCACTCATTTTAATAAAAACGTTTTGTTTTTCCTACGCTTTTTCTAGGCAAAAACGCGGTCAAAAGAGCGAAAAAAGCAATGGTAGCGTCTATAATAAATCCGTTACTTTGACAATCGCACAGTTTATTAGGAGTTCGAAACATGACGGCTTATCCGAAATTACGTCTGTCTCGCCAAACAAAAGATATTGAATTGTTGTTGCCTTTTTATCGTGACGGTTTGGGTTTTGAAGTACTCGATCGCAGTGAAAATGTTGACGGCATGGACACCGTGCTCTTGGGTCATAAGGATTGGCCGTATCAGTTTGAATTTTCTCAGGTCAGAGGCAGTGAAGGCGCTCCGCGTGCGCCGTCGGCTGAGCATTATCGGGTCTTTTGTATTGAAGAGGAAGAACATTGGAGCGCTCGGTTGGCGGCCATGTTCCAAGCCGGTGTGCCTCAGGTGACACCGCCCGTGCAGTATGTCAACGGAAAATGGCCTTGTGTGGCCTATGAAGATGCCGATGGCTATCGCGTGGTGCTTGTACACGGTAAGTGGAAAAAATAATCTTTGATTTGAATTCGGGCGGTTTTGACCGCCCGCGGCGCCCAGGCCCTGTCGACCCCGGGCGCTTCTTTTTTAGGAGCTTAGAGCGTGATTCAGCTTCGTTATGCAACGATTGACGATGCAGAGGCTTTGGCAGGGGTGGAAAGTGCTTCTTTCCCGCCCGCGGAAGCTTGCAGTTTGGAAAATTTTAAAAAGCGTCTGGCGGTTTTTGCCGACTGCTTCATTGTGTTGGAAGAAGATGGCAATATCTGCGGCCTCATCGACGGCATGGTGACCGATCAGCAAACGATTACCGATGATCTTTACGAAGATGCGTCACTGCATAACCCCAATGGTGCCTGGCAAAGCGTGTTCGGTTTGGCAGTATTGCCCCAGAAAAGACATCGCGGCTACGCCTCGTTATTAATGATGGAAATGATTGAGAAGGCACGCAACGAAAACCGCCGCGGTCTGATTTTGACTTGTAAAGAAGAGCTGATTGCCTTTTACGAGCAATTCGGCTTTGTGAACAAGGGACTTTCAGCCTCCGTTCATGGGGGAGCCGCTTGGTATGACATGGTGCTTGATTTCGAGCACCAGCCTGCATCAGGATTTTAGGATTGAAACCAATGCTTAAACGAAATGATTTTGAAATCATGGCTCCCGTGGGTTCGAGAGAGTCCCTTTATGCAGCTATCCAAGCCCATGCTGATGCCGTTTATTTTGGGGTTGAAAACCTCAATATGCGTGCCCATTCGGCAAAAACCTTTACGATTGCCGATTTAAAAGAAATCGCTGGGATTTGCCGTGAACACGATATCAAGAGTTACTTGACGGTCAACACCATTATTTATGATGAAGAACGTCCCTTGATGCGTGAAATTTTGGATGCGGCCAAAGAGGCGGGGATTGACGCAATCATTGCTTCGGACGTCGCGGTAATGAGCTACTGCCGCCAAATTGGCCTTGAAGTTCACCTGTCCACGCAACTGAACATTTCCAACGTCGAGTCACTTCGCTTTTTCTCTCAATTTGCCGATGTTGTGGTCTTAGCCCGAGAGCTCACGCTCAAGCAAGTGACAGCCATTTCCAAAGCCATTGAGGAAGAAAAAATTTGCGGCCCTTCTGGCAAATTGGTTCGTATTGAAATGTTCTGTCATGGTGCGCTTTGCATGGCCGTAAGCGGTAAGTGTTACCTGAGTCTTTCCACCCGCGGCTACAGTGCCAATCGCGGCAGCTGTATTCAAACTTGTCGTCGTTCCTATATTGCAAAAGATAAAGAACGCGATATTGAATTTGAAATTGACAATGAATACATCATGAGTCCGAAGGATCTGAAAACCATCGGATTTCTGGACAGGATGGTGAAAGCCGGTGTGCGCGTTTTCAAAATCGAGGGACGCGCCCGCGGACCAGAGTATGTTCGCACGGTCGTTGAGTGTTACGACGAAGCGTTAAAGGCTATCGCCGAAGATCGTTGGACTGAGGAGCTCTCTCAGTCATGGGACGCGCGGCTGGCGACGGTTTTTAATCGAGGCTTTTGGGATGGTTTTTATCTGGGACAGCCCGTCGGTGAACTCACCGAGCATTATGGCTCAAGAGCGACGGAAAAGAAGTTTTATACGGGCAAGTGCTTAAAGTATTACTCTAAATTAGGTGTGGCTGAATTTTTGGTTCAGGCGCAAAACTTTAAACTTGGAGAAAAGCTTTTAATCACGGGACCGACAACCGGAGCTGTGTACGTAACGCCTGAAAAAATTCTTGTTGATGACGCAGCGGTTGAAAACATTCAAAAGGGAATGGATATCACTTTCAAAGTGGCAGAAAAAGTTCGTGAAAACGATAAGCTCTACGTCGTGAGGACGGTTACTGCAGACGAAGAAGACGTCCAGTAAGAATGTTTTTCAGCCAACATTGTCAATCCCTGTCCTGATGGATGGGGATTTTTTTACTAAACGAATATCGATACTGTTGTTTGTTTTTAAAGAATTTTTATGTAAAAATGAAAAGCGTTGATGTAAAAATACATTAACGAAGTATAGGAGAGATTGCATTTAGGAGAACCAAAATGCATGTGAATCACTGGGTGCAAAATGCTGTGATTCGTCGAATACGGCACATTACGTGTTTTAGCTGTCGCTCTTGCTTTAGCTATTGTCGTTTTTCCGCCTCCTCCAACGATTCTTCCGCCACGTTTGGTTAGGCCCGTATCGTTAGGGCTGAACTGACAAAATTTTTCTCGTCAAACTTCCACCATATAAAATTTGATTCTGTTACGGTTGATGTTGCCCATAAGTAACGAATAAACGGTGTTTAGTGAATGGGGAAACCTCCTTAAAAGGTGTTGAGCAACGCGCAGTGATGGAATTTTTCTAAGGATAACCAATTATGAAACAATTAAAAGTTGCCGTAAGCGCTGGCTTGGAAGATGTTTTTGAATCCATTCGTGAGCAAGTTCCCGTAAAGGGGGCTGACTGGATGGAAGTGTCCGCGGTTGTATTAAGTAGCGAAGACATTCGGGCCGGCAAGCTCGAAGAGGTGCAGTCCCTTCACTTGGGAATTCCGGTGTTTGCCGTGGCCGATAATCAAACTCAATTGCCGGTCGGACAACTTTATGGCGTGATGGATACCAATCCGACCAACAAAGCTTTTTATGGGCGTCAAGTCGATAACGCGGCTCAAAAGTATGAAGAACAGTTGCTGCCGCCATTCTTTGGCAGCCTTGAAAAGTATGTTCAAGCGGGCAACCTTCAGTTTGACTGTCCGGGGCACCAGGGGGGCGCGTTCTTCCGTCGCCACCCGGCAGGCCGCGCTTTCTACAATTTTTTCGGCGAATCTATTTTCCGTGCTGACCTTTGTAATGCCGACGTTTCCATGGGCGATTTGCTGATTCACGAAGGCGCTCCATGTGCCGCGCAAAAAGCGGCCGCTAAAATTTATAACGCTGATAAAACCTACTTCGTTTTAAACGGGACGTCGGCTTCAAATAAAGTCGTGTTGAATGCCGTTTTAGCTCCGGGCGATTTAGTGCTTTTTGACCGTAATAATCATAAATCCAACCACCATGGTGCATTGCTTCAAGCTGGCGCAACCCCTGTTTATCTTGAAACAGCCCGCAATCCCTATGGTTTTATCGGCGGCATTGACGCTCATTGCTTCAATGAAGAATATCTGCGCGGTTTGGTGCGTGAAGTCGCTCCTGAAAAAGCCGATCAAAAGCGCCCCTTCCGCTTGGCAGTGATTCAATTGGGTACCTATGACGGCACGATCTATAACGCTCGCCAGGTGGTTGACTCCATCGGTCATCTCTGCGACTACATCCTTTTTGATTCCGCTTGGGTGGGCTACGAGCAATTTATCCCGATGATGAAGGACTGCTCGCCGCTGCTTCTTGAACTTGGACCCGAAGATCCTGGTATCTTTGTGACACAGTCGGTTCATAAGCAACAGGCCGGTTTCTCACAAACCTCTCAAATTCATAAAAAGGACAGCCACATCAAGGGGCAGGATCGCTACGTGCCTCACAAGCGCTTAAATAACGCCTTTATGATGCATGCTTCCACGAGTCCCTTCTATCCGCTTTTCGCCGCCTTGGATGTTAACGCCAAGATGCACGAAGGGGAGTTGGGCAAGGCCTTGTGGCTTGATTGTGTCAAGGTGGGGATTGAAGCCAGAAAATTACTTTTGAAGACCTGCCACCATATCCGTCCCTTTGTGCCGACCGTTGTGGACGGCCGTCCGTGGGAAAGCTTTGAGACCGAAGAAATGGCTCGTGATTTGAAGTTCTTTGATTTCAAGCCCGGTGAAAAGTGGCACGCTTTCGAAGGCTATGGCGAACACCAGTATTTCGTCGACCCCTGCAAATTCCTTTTAACAACTCCGGGGATCAACACCGAAACCGGGGAATATGATGATTTTGGCGTACCGGCAACCATTCTTGCCAACTACTTGCGTGAAAACAATATCATCCCTGAAAAGTGTGACTTGAACTCCATTCTTTTCTTAATGACTCCCGCCGAAGATATGGCGAAGATGACGCATTTAGTCACTCAAATCAAGCGCTTTGAAGAGTTGCTTGATGCTGACGCCCCGTTGTCTGAAGTCTTGCCCAGTGTCTATTCGGCTAACGAAGAACGCTATCGTGGTTACACCATTCGTCAGCTTTGCCAAGAAATGCACGATTTCTACAGAAGCCGCAATGTGAAGCAATTGCAAAAGGAAATGTTCCGTAAAGCTCATTTCCCGAAGATGGCCATGCAACCGCAGGAGGCTCACTTTGAATTCATCCGCGGTCATGTGGAATTGGTGCCGCTTGAAAAGGCCGAAGGCCGCGTTGCCGCTGAAGGTGCGCTGCCTTATCCGCCGGGCGTGCTTTGTTGCGTGCCGGGCGAGGTTTGGGGAGATGCGGTGCTGCAATACTTCCTGGCACTCGAAGAAGGCATCAACCGTATGCCGGGTTTCTCGCCCGAACTTCAAGGCGTTTACATCCAACAGGATGCTGACGGCAGAAAACGTGCATACGGCTACGTGATGAAAGAAAAAGCCTGATTTAGTGTTCCACAAGAATTCAATCAAAAATAGACGGCCGAAGGTGTTTGCCTTCGGTCCGTAAGGTTTCTTTTGTCTCAATCGAGAGCAAAGATGAGCGTCTTTGAGTTGACGCTTCTAACGGCCATCAACATGATGGGATCAGGCATTGTGATGTTGCCCACCACATTAGCCGAGGTTGGTACGATTTCCATTTTGTCGTGGTTGGTGACGGCTGTTGGCTCGCTTTGTTTGGCATACGCTTTTGCCAAATGCGGTATGTTTAGTAAGCGTCCCGGTATGGGCGGCTACTCCGAATATGCGTTCGGTAAGTCTGGCAACTTTATGGCCAACTACACCTACGGTGTTTCTCTTCTTTTTGCCAACATCGCAATCGCCATTACCTGTGTGGGCTATGGGCAAGTTTCTTTGAAGTTGAACTTTCTCCGACTCAGGTCTGCATTGCCACGATTGTTGTGCTTTGGGTCTGCACGGCTTCCAATTTCTTGGGAGCGAGCATCACCGGCAAATTGAGCGCGGTGGCTGTCTGGTGTGTGATCATTCCGGTGCTGATTTTGTCGGTGATCGGTTGGTTCTGGTTCGATCCGGATTTGTATGTGGCTAGCTGGAATCCGCGCAATCAGCCCTTCTTTACCGCAGTGGGCGCCTCCATTTGAAAGCTTTTTTGCCTTTAATATCTCAAAAACGATATTAAAAATAAATATTAATTTTTATAAATGAAACAAATAGATACGATGTATTTTAGTAAAAAATAATAAATAATTTTAGTAAAAAATATAGAATAAATTTAGTAAAAAATATAAAATTTAATTAGTAATTTTTCTACCTATGGTTAACAGCATTATGGAAACTTTTTATAGACGTTGGGCTGAAGAGACTCTAAAAAAGTATGTCAAATTAATGAGAGTTGTTTGCGTGCTGGGGGCTAGACAGAGCGGGAAATCAACGATGTTAGAGAATGCCCAAATCAAGGCGTTATATAGAACATTGGATGACGAAAACGAATTATTGGCTTCCCAAGACACAGAGTTTTATCTTAAACAGTTTTCTGAAGATACAGTGATTATTGATGAAATTCAAAGGGCTCCCAACTTGATTCTTGGAATCAAACGAATAGTTGATAAAAATTCCCAACCCGGCCAATTCGTTTTAACAGGATCGGCGGATTATCGAAAAATTCCAAATGCAACGGAGTCTTTAGCAGGTCGTGCGGCAGTGATTCGAATGCGGCCGCTATCTCAGGCGGAAATCCGGGGAGTTTCTCCTAATTTTTTGCAAAAACTTTTTTCAGAAAGCTTTTCCCCTAATGACAGGGTGGAAGCCCTGGGAAAAATGAAGCTTTTCGACTTAATGCTTAGGGGAGGATTCCCGGAAGTTCAACATTTCCCACAAGAGCATTTAAGTGTTTGGTTTTCAATGTACATACAAAACCAAATTATGAGAGATTTGAGTCTCAGCTCAACCATTAGAGTTAAACCGAATACTGTTTTGCAAGCGCTTCAGGCGATGGCCTTTTTTTCCTGCGCGATTAAGAATGTCGGCGAACTAGCGCAGGAAACTCTCGTTAGCCGGGACACCATGGACAAATATTGCTCTGGAATGGAAACATTGTTTCTTCTAGATGAAATACCAGCTTGGACATTTAATCCAATTGCAGGGCTGAGGAAAAAACCTAAATTAGTGATGGCCGATAGTGGTTTGGTTTGCCATTTGCTCAATATTCGCCATGCGGAAACTTTGCTCAAAGGAACAACATTGCAGGAACAACAGTTCGGTCGCCTTGTGGAAACATGGGTTTACGGACAAATTGCGCCGGAAATGGATACCCATACGGATTGGCGCTTATTCCATTATCGGGCCAATGAAGATGCTGAAGTGGATTTTCTCGTTGAAAATGATCGAGGTGAATTGTTAGGTCTAGAAGTTAAATCTCGAGAAACGCTCAAACCGGATGACTTTAAAGGTTTAAAAAAGTTTAAAGAGGCATTTAAGGGAACCAAGTTTATCGGGGTGGTTCTTTATCCAGGAGATAAGATCTTTCGACAAGCAGATGGTTTCTGGGCTATCCCGATGAGTGCTATGTGGAGTAGCTAAAACAGGAGTTGCTTTTATTGTGTACGCGGTCTAAAAAAGCTGAGTTAGCGTTTGGGGCAATCAATAGTCGATGTTTCAGTTATGGCGATGATTAGTTTAAATAGGATTCTCTTTTTTCCTCTTGTTTCCCTATCTTTTCTTGTCAATGCGCAAAGCTTAGAAAGCTTACTTGCCGATGAATCAAAAATAAGTCATTGGCAAGCCGCTTCTTTTGTTTCCGAAGAAGGAGTGCGCGCTTTTTGCGATCAACAGTGCTTTTCAGCTTCACTAATTTCAGACGAAATCTTTAGTCGGATGAAAGGAAAATCGTATCCATCCAATTGCACGGTTTCTCGAGAAAAATTGCGCTATCTGAAAGTGCTACATTACACTGCGGATGGTTACATCCGTTTAGGCGAAATGGTTGTCAATCGGGCTATCAGTCAGGATGTTTTAGACGTTTTCAAAATCCTTTTTGAAAATCGCTATCCGATTGAAAAAATGGTCTTAATTGATAATTACAGAGCCGATGACGAAAAATCCATGAGTGACAACAATTCTTCGGCCTTCAATTTCAGATTTGTTCAAGGTACTCAAGTGTTGTCGAATCACAGCCACGGAATGGCTGTCGATATTAATCCGCTCTATAACCCCTATGTCGTCAAAACAAATAAAGGAACGCTTGTGAGTCCCAAAGCCGGCCTGCCATATGCCGATCGAAAACAAAAGTTCCTCTATAAGATCAGCGCCGATGATTTGTGTGTTCAAGCGTTTAAGAAAAGAGGCTTTGAGTGGGGCGGAGACTGGAAAACGCGAAAAGACTATCAGCATTTTGAAAAAACAAAATAACTGTCTTATAAAAAGTAACCCACCGGCTACGCTGAAGGGTTACTTTTTGCGTCTAACGAATGTGTTCTTCGCGCGAAACAGAGGGTGTTGACACCAACCGCGAGCCGATTAACACAATAGCTGTGAAGACAATGGCCCAAGCGCCGTAAAACCATGACATACCGTCAATGGTGACGGGCAATTTCAATTGGCCAATGATGAGATTGGGCAAACCAGGTCCTAAGTAAGCGGCAAGATAAACTGCCGCCAGCAATCCCGTTCTTTCTTGCGACTGAGCGTTTTGTGTAACAATGCACAAGGCCGCAGAACAAGACGCGCCCACGCTGATCCCACTAAAAACGCAGAAGATGAAAAAGAGCACAAAGTTTTCGTTGTGCAGGAAGAAAAACATCAGGCAGACACAACAGCCGAATAGAAAAATAAAGGAGTTGAGTGCTTCTTTTGGTAACAACCGTTTAATGCAAAAACTGCCTAATGCGTTGGTACCGATGAAGGACAGAAAAACGAAGGCTGCCGTGAGCATATTGGCGCTATGCAAAGCGTCAGAGGCAATCTGTGCGCTATAGGCCTGGAAAAATCCCCCGACGCCCCAAGTGCCCGCATAGGCAGCAACCGCCAAGAGGTATTCTTTTTTAAGACGCTGAGGAATCTCAAGTTTTGGAGTAAGCGTTTGCCATAACGTTCCGCTCGGATGCGTGACAGTTTCTTTCCCAAAAAGTGATAAGACAAGAACGATCACTAAACCCACAAAAAGGCCTGTAAAAATATGTTGATAGCTGATTGCGAAAAGCTCGTAGGCAATGGCGGCGGCCAGTGCCCCGAATAAAAAGCCAATACCGGGGCCGCTTGCGGCAAGCATCGCGCTGATGGATCGGTTATGGGCGGGGGCGGAATCAAAAATCCAGGCCATGGCGCTGCCGGAAGCCAAACCGCAGGCAAATCCTTGTCCGACGCGTGCCAACATGATGTGAAGGGGAGCGGTGGCAAAAATAACAGCCAGAGAACTGATGGCTCCAATTGTCAAAGCAAGAACCACGACCGGTTTGCGCCCCAGTCTATTGGGCAAACGTGAACAAAATAAAAGTGCAGGGATGCAGCCTAAGAAATAGCAAACGGCCGTCATGGCCAAGTCTGCTCCCGTCATATGAAAGGTCTGCTGAAAGAGTCCCAACATGGGAACCGGGGCGGAAGAAATGGCAAAGATGGCCACCAAACTTAAGGTCGCCACAATGAAGGTATAGGTATCTTTTTGAATCATTGATTGATCATGCGTTTTCGTAAAGGCGAGACTATAGCATTTAAGAGGCAGGAAAAATTGCAATAAGGTGACGGACTTGGAAAAACAAAAAGGACGATCGTCCAATCAACGATCGCCCTTTGTTAACGAAGCCACAAAATTAGTTTTTGCCGTTCACTAATTTCGCAAAATTGACAAAGACATTGAAGGCGACAGGGAGGTTCTTTTCGTCTTGAATATCAAAGTCGGGACGGTGGTGGCCTTTGTGCTCACAGCCAAAGATGAAATACGCGGCCTGACCGCCGTGAGAGGCGACTTTACGGATAAGCCAAGAGCAGTCTTCAGAACCCGCCGCACCGTGGAAACGAGGCATAAGCTTCACTCCAGGCACCTTTTGGACGGCTTCTTCAATTTTTTCAATGCACTTCGGGCAAACGACCAGTGTCGAAGATTCACCGACGCGTTCAACCTTGGCGCTAACCTGATAGGCTTTTTCCACCCCTTCAATAATATGTTCAACATTGTCGGCCATGAAGTCATTGACTTCTTGGGTTTCTCCGCGCACTTCCATTTCCATCGAAGCGTGTGCGGCGATAATGTTGCGGCCTTCACCGGCGACTAATTTGCCCACAGCGACGCGTGAGTCACCATCTCCGTGGCGGGGAATGCCTTGAAGCATCATCGTTGCGCAGGCGGCGGCGACTAAGGCGTTGTGACCCTTGTGCGGAGCATTGCCTGCGTGAGATTGAAGACCGGTAAAGGTGATATCGAATTTGGTAGAGGCAAGGAACCCACCGTCTTGAACCGTCACTTCACCGGAGTGGAAATTGCCGCCCACGTGGCTGCCCACTAACCAATCTACATCATCGACAATGCCGGACTCGGACATGGGACGAGCACCGCGGACACCTTCTTCGGCCGGTTGGAAAAGAACCTTGAATTGACCGCAGAGTTCATCTTTGTGATCCCAGAGCCAGTGAGCCACTGTCAGGCCAACAGCGCTGTGACCGTCGTGGCCGCAAGCGTGCATAATACCTGCGCGTTCGCTCGCAAATCCTAATTTGGCAGGCTCGTGGCTGCAATCGTCGGACTCACGGATGGGCAAGGCGTCCATGTCACAGCGAAAAGCCGTCACAGGACCGGGGCGACCCGTATCAATGATGGCGGCAGCCCCCGTATAGCCTTCAGTTTTTTCAAGAAACGCTTCTGGTACACCGTGCTTCTTGGCTCGTTCCATGGCGTCTTTGACTTCCGTTTCATTGCGGCCCATGACGAAAGCAGGATTAATCACTTTCGTGCCCAAAACGTAGGGGATGCCCCATTGCTCCAAATGAGAACAGATGTGCCACATCGTCTCAAATTCTGTCCAGCCTAACTCGGGACGTTTATGCAGAGCACGACGTGTTTGAATCATCTCTTCAATGTATTTTTCACTCATTTATTTCTCCTTTCCAAGTAGCATTAATTATGAAAGGAATAAAAAAATCGACAACCCGTGAAAACCGCCAAATAGTTAACTGAGTTAAAACGGCCGACCTTTAAAAGGGTCGGCCGTCAATAAAACCAGTCGTTACTTTAGGGCGTTTTTAATACTGTCTGCGGCGACTTTATTGAATCGGTATTGATTATCCGTGAAGGTTCGCTTGGCGTGAAGCACCCGACCGGGCAAAACTTGCGGATGCGGTTTTTTCACTTCAACAAACGCCAAATCCAAAGCACCGTTTTCGCTGGAATGGATGCCGATGTCACGGCGGTCAATGTGTTGAGGGAAGTTAAGGGTTAAAACCTTCGTGCCGTTGATGGTTTGAATTTTGTAGGATCCATTGGCCACTTTGGGACCATCGACTTCACAGAACACCTTGCCTCGCTTGGCTTCATAAATTTCAATGTTGCCGGTATTGCCTTTGCGGTTTGTAAAGCGAATGGCGTAAGGTTGAGAGCCTGAGCGCTTTTCGTATCGCAGGCAATTGGGAATCTTGCCCGAGAAGGCTTTCACAAAACCTTCAACGGTTTTCTGACCGGTAAAAATGTTAACTTCAGGAACAATGACTTCTGTTCGCAGGCTGGTCAGCGTGGGCACATAGGCAACCGAGCCCGCCGGGAATTTAGTCCACGAAGATACGGAATCGGATAATTTCGTGGATTTTCCATTTTGAAGTTTCAAATAAGACGCAATGGACTTATCAGAGACGTCATAGGCTTTTAATTCAACGGATAGCCCGCTTGATTGTCCTTGACGGATAACATTGACTTTGTTGTCCGCGACAGGTCGCACGACGTTGGCAACGGATGGTCTTTGTAAAACACCGTTTCTCACCGTCCAATCTTTACTCATACTGTAAGAGAAGTAGCGGGGAGTGCCTTTTGAAAATTCGCTTACCAAACGGTATTGGGAGCCTGCCTTTTTCCCGAGTTTAAAGAAGCTGCTGTTTTGATCGTAGAAATGGTAAACCCCGGTTTGAAAGGCACTCAATGTGCTGATATGGGGCAGGGGTTGGGGTTGGCCGGGTAAATCTGTGGCACAAGACAAACCGGCGAGCGTGAGTCCGAAAACCGCGCAGGCACTCAACTTAACGATAGAGGGCATAAGAGATCAACCTGAAGAGAGTCATTGAAGAACGCTTTGATTATAGGCAATGACTTTCAGAAAGTTGTTTCAGAAACACGGGGAATTGTTACGAGAAAGGCGAATGGTAGGCCCGGTGGGGCTCGAACCCACGACCAACGGATTATGAGTCCGCTGCTCTAACCGACTGAGCTACAGGCCCTTCCTTTTTTGAGAAAGGAGAAGTGATTTTAAAGCAAAGTTCTCTTTTGTGCGAATGATAGGTGCTCCCCGGTTAAAGGAGCTCCTTTTTCCACCCAAAAGAGCTTTCCGTTCTCAAGGGGCAGTTCTCGTATATTTGCCGCGTTGCGCTGAGATAGTCTTCCATAGTCTTCGCTTTATAGATGGCTTTCACGGCGCGCTCAGCGTTGTCAAATAAATTGTGCTGAAAGAACCAATATTCCTTCATTCGCATCAGGGCATTTTTTACGTTGCCAAAGGCCACGCAATAGCTCTCTAAAAGAGCATCGTAGTAGGTCTGGATTTCTGACAACGTGGTGGCGGCTCCGCCTTTGGCTTTCCGAAAGAGAGCGGGATCGGCCATCAATGCCCGCCCGACCATGATATGAGCAAGCGGGCGGTATTTTGTTTTCACTCTTTCGAGGTCAGAAACTGTAATGACGTCGCCGTTGAAGCCAATCGGCATCTTGAAGGTGTGAAAATAGTGCTCGAAGACGTTTTCCCTAATCTCGCCCTTATAAAAATCGCTTCTCACTCTCGGATGGATAGTGAGAGACTTCATCTGCGGATAATGGTTATAAACATCCGCTAAAAGATCAAATTCTTGTTCATCTGCCCACCCGATTCGGGTTTTGACAGAAATCCGAATAGGTAAATCCGCAGAGAAAATTTTGTCCAGAAAGCGTTGCAACTCAAAAGGTTCCCGAAGAAACCCGGATCCCTTTCCTTTGGCGACAACGGTTCCGGCCGGGCATCCCAAATTGAGATTGACTTCATCGTAACCCAAATCGGCGAGAGCCTTGGCGGCCCAGACAAAATCTTCCACTCGACGGGTAAGAAGCTGAGGGACTGCTTTAATACCGATGTTGACGTCGGGCGCAAGTTCTCGCATTTGACGCTCGGTAAATCGAGGCAAAGTGGTCGGCGTGACAAAGGGGAGAAAATAGGCGTCAGCGGCACCGAAAAAGTGAGCATGCACCCTTCTGAATGGAAAGCCTGTGAGGCCTTCCATCGGGGCAACGACCAACAAGGGATCAGTCATATCAGTTAAGTCCGGCTTTCTTTAATTTGTTTTCAAAGTCATTGAGCGAAGACCCCACCACTTTATGCAAAAGCAGCAGTGCAATCACGTTGGGGATCACCATGATACCGTTAAAGAAGTCCGAAAGCGTCCAAACTAAATTGACATGCGTGACGGCGCCTAACACCAAGAAAGCGCAGACAATCAGACGGTAGACAAAAATTCCGCGGCCATGGAAGAGGTAACGGACGTTTTGTTCACTGAAGAAATACCAGCCGATGATGGTTGAATAGGCAAAGAAGAAAAGACAGATGGCAACGAAGCCAACACCAGCCCCACCCAAGCCGACGGAATAGGCTTTTTGTGTGAGCTCAATACCGGTGGTGTCAAAATCCATAACGCCTGTCACGAGAATGACTAAAACCGTGAAGGTCACGATCAAAACCGTCGTGAAAACACCGAAAATGGCAACGAGTCCTTGTTCGGCCGGATGTTCTACCTTGGCAACAGCGTGAGCGTGAGGTGTTGTACCCATACCGGCTTCGTTAGAGAAAAGACCGCGGGCGACACCGAATTGCATGGCTTTGGCGACAGTCAACCCCAAAGCGCCGCCACCCACGGCTTCCGGATTAAAGGCTGCAGTGAAAACCAAATCAAAGGCGGGAATGATCTGATCGTAGTGACAAGCGAGCACGTAGCTGCCGCCAATCAAATACAGACCTGCCATGAAAGGAACGAGTTTTTCCGTGACACTGGCTAGACGCCCCATGCCGCCGAACATGACAACGCCTGACAAAATGGCTACACCGATGCCGGAAGCCAGAAGCGGGACATCAAAGGCGTGATTGAGCGCTTGAGAGACTGTATTGGATTGCACGAGGCTGCCCATGCAGCCCATGGTAATGATGGCGACGGCAGAGAAAAAGACAGCCATCGGTTTAAATTTCGGGCCCAAGCCTAAAGACATGTAAAAGGCCGGACCGCCCACAACGCGGTCATTTTCGCCTGTCACACGATAGATTTGTGCCAATACGGCTTCGGCAAAAATCGTAGCCATGCCGAAAAATGCGGCAACCCATAACCAAAATAGGGCGCCGGGGCCGCCCGCAACGATGGCGGTGGCGGCGCCTGCCACGTTTCCGGTACCCACTTGGGCGGCGACTGCGGTGGCTAAGGCTTGAAAAGAGCTCATGCCGGTTTGGTCGGCTCGTTTGCCAAAAAGTGTTGCGTTATTAAATAAAAAGCGAAGAGCGGTCGGAAAGAGGCGGATCTGCACGAAACGAAGTTTGAAGGTATAAAAAATACCGGTTCCGCATAAAAGCGGAATCAAAACAAACACACCCCAAAGGACACTGTTAATATCACCGAATAATTGATTGAGAAAATCCATCTCTACCTCACATTCTCTTTAATGTGCACGGGAAAAAGCAGAAACTTAAAAGCGCACGCGTTGAAATTATTGAGTGCGAAATCGACTTGAACAGTTGGGTTAAGAGAACAAGAAGTTCTGACGCACGAATATAACTACAATGATTTGTCTGATTCTAACAAAGAAAAGCCGCCCTGCTCCTTTTGTTGTAAGCAAAAAGGAATACATGGCGGCAAAAACGTTGTTAATTCTTTTAATTTATTAGCGATTCTTGGCGTAACGTCCGGCCAACCCGCTCATCCAAGGGAAAGCTTTTTCATGTTTTTCTTTAAATGCCTGAATGCTATCAATGTCTTTCATGGTGGCTTCAAGCATGTCAAGTCCTTCTAAGAGCATGGTTTGGTGACGTTCAGCTAAATCAAAGTGCCAGACCTTTGAACCGTCTTCTGTACGGATTTCTTTGTCTTTAACACTGATCGTCAGTTTGCATGGATGGGCGTCAGACAAATACGCGAAAAGTTCGGCAGAGGTTTGAGGAGAAATCCTAGCTGCCAATAAGCCGTTATTAAAACAGTTGGAATAAAAGATTTCGCCGAATCCGGCCGCAATGACAGCCCGAATGCCGTATTGCATCAGTCCCCATACGGCGTGTTCGCGGCTGGAGCCGCAGCCGAAATTCGGGCCGGCAAGAATAATTTGCGTATTTTCAAATCCCGGTTTATTTAACACAAAATTAGGATTCATCGCGCCATCGGGCAAATGACGGTGATTGTAAAGAAGCCCTTTGGCTAAACCGGACTTATCAATGCCGCGTAAAAATTGTTTCGGCATCAACTGATCGGTGTCCATGTTATCGACATTGATCGGGGCGGCGACGGCTGTCAACGTAATGAGTTTTTCCATGATGCTTTACTCCAATTCTGATTTCGGGCAAAGGTAACCCATGACGGCGCTGGCGGCAGCCGTCTCGGGGCTGACCAAATGGGTGTGGCTGCCCCGTCCTTGACGCCCTTCAAAGTTGCGGTTGGTGGTGGAAGCACAGCGCACACCGGTCTCTAAAATGTCGTCATTCATAGCCAGACATAAAGAGCAGCCGCTTTTGCGCCATTCAAAGCCCGCGTCTTTGAAAATTTTGTCAAGCCCCAATTCTTCAGCTTGGCGTCGAATAAGCATAGAGCCCGGGACAACTTGTGCGCGAACGCCGGGAGCTACATGACGGCCTTTGAGCACGCGGGCGGCGGCTTGCAAGTCGCACAAACGGGAATTGGTACACGAGCCAATGAATACGTGTTGAATGGGTGTCTTTCGAATGAAATCACCGGCTTTGAGATCCTGATAGTGAAGTGCGCGTTGGGCAGCTTCTTTGGCAACCGGATCGCAAAACGAATCCGGAGAGGGGATTTTTTCATCAAAGCCAATCGCTTGGTCGGGGCTCGTACCCCAGGTAACCATGGGTTTAACGGCACTGGCGTCAAGGGAAACTTCTTTATCAAAATGCGCTTGAGGATCAGAATAAAGCTCTTTTACGTAAGCCCTCATGGCTTCTTGATCGCTTGTCGAAAGATTTTTTGCGTGATCAAAGACCCATTGAAGCGACTTTTCATCTGGAGCAACAATTGCCCCTCGGGCTCCGGCTTCAACGGTGAGATTGCAAAGAACCATACGTTCTTCAACAGAAAGCGTCTGAACGGCTTCGCCCGTGTACTCAACCACTAAACCTAACGCACCTCGGGCCGAAATTTTTCTGAGCACAGCCAAAACCAGGTCTTTGGCGCTCGCCTCCGCGGTCAATTTTCCGTTGATGGTGATTCTCATGGTGCCGGCCATACGGTAGACAAGCGCTTGGGTGGCAAGGATGTGTTCGATTTCAGACGTTCCGATTCCAAAACCCAGGGCACCGATTGCGCCATGCGTTGTGGTGTGGCTGTCTCCGCAAATCACGACCATGCCGGGGCGAACCAGCCCTTGCTCTTCCATGACCACGTGTTCAATACCCTGAAGGGGATTATTGGGACCATAAAAAGCCGCGATGCCAAAGCGCTTGCAGTTGCTTTCTAATGTCTGAGCCTGAATAAGGGATGCTTCATCGTAAATTCGACGGGGCGTCTCGTCATGAGTCGGAATAATGTGGTCAACGACGCAAAGATGGGAGTCGGGGCTAAGCACATCAATCTTTCGTTCAATGAGTCCCGCGAAAGCTTGAGGGGAGGTGTATTCGTTGGCAAAGTGAATGTCGCAATACAAAAGCACAGTGTTGGAATCAATGACTTTAACAGTATGCGAGTCAACGATTTTTTGATAAAGCGTTTTTGCCATAGAGTCTCCTAGAAACAAGGCTACATTCATGTCTGGATAATTTTAATAAAAAAATATTAATTTAAGATAATTATTTATTATAAATTTGATCAAGTAGGAAGAATTTCCGTTTTGCAACAAAATTGACAAACACCGCATGGTTTCAGAACTTTTTGATGCGTAAAGTTTTTTCGTATTTTTAGGAATTTAGAATGTCCAAAAAATGGACATTGGCAACTTCCGTAACCTCCTGCGCGACTTTGGTCGGTTTCGGCAGTCTCATCACGAATCAATGGACGAAAAGGTAAAGCCACAATCAACGGTTTAGTCAGCAAGCTGCGACTTTTTGCTAGAGGATAGCCATGAAGTCACGGCGGTGTTCTTTGAGTAGCATGAGAAACTTCAAGGACGCCGGAGACAAATTGGAGTCTGTCCGATAAATCAGGTAGTAGCCCGTGTTTACGTGGAAATTTTCTACGTCTATGTTTACGAGCAGACCGTTTTTAACATCTTTAATGGTTGCCAATTCCGGTAGCGTCACTACGCCCAAACCACTGATCGCCATATTTTTCGCTAACTGCATTGAGTCAACAGTAAAGCCTCCTTTGTAAGCGGACAGTCCCTGTTCATCAAGCCATTCGTCTAATTTATTCTGAGAACGCGCCCCTTTTTCACGGGTGACAATGGAGGCTTCGGAAAACTCTTGAGCGGTTAAGGCTCGTCCGAGTTTGGCCCAGCGAGAGTGGGGACTGGCGACCGCCCGGTAGGGTTCATTGAGAAGCTGATATTGAATAATGTCTTTTTTACCCATGATGCGAGCCGACAACCCTAAATCCACGTCGTGCTCCATGACCCATTTGGCGACCTTTTCCGAATTACCGATTCGGACGTTGAAAGTCACGTTCGGATATTGATCGTGAAAGATTTCAAGCATGTCGGGTAAGTAGTAGGTGCCGATTAATGAAGAAGCGCCGATGGAAATATGGCCGCTTTCCAAATTGTTGAAGTCTTCAAACGCTACTTCAATATCATCGAAGAGGTGAAAAAGCTTTCGGGTATAGCTAAAGAGAATTTCCCCTTGAGGCGTCAGTTCAATCTGTTTTTTACTTCTGTCGAAAAGACTCACCCGCAGAGAGTGTTCAAGCCGCTGAATCTGCTGACTCACAGCGGGTTGCGTCAAATAGAGTTTTTGAGCAGCCTTAGTAAAACTTTTCAGTTGTGCAACGTGGTGAAAAGTCTTTAGGGGATCGAGATCCATCGTGATAGTTTATATCCATAAGTTTTCTTAAAAATTTTACTCCATAAAAACCCTTATTCTTATATTTTTTTAAACAAAGATTCAAAAAAGATACATAAAAACAATGAAATATAAACCATAAAAATAACTTATGTGTTTGATATTAATTATTCATTTTTCTTTTAAAGAGTGTGGGATAACAATGAAAACAAAAAGGTGTGACATTGTTTTTTAGGAGAATAATCATGTCAAAGGAAATTGAAAGAAAATTTTTAGTGGTCGGCGATAAGTGGCGCGAACTCGCCGCCGGCACTCAGTATCGTCAGGGCTATTTAAATAGCGTCAAAGAACGCACGGTGCGTATCAGGACGATTGCCGATAAGGCGTTCTTGACGGTAAAGGGTCCCACGGTGGGTGTTACCCGCATGGAATTTGAATATGAAATTCCGTATGACGATTGCGTGCAAATGTTGGATCACTTGGCCGAACAACCCATCATTGAAAAGAATCGCTACAAGATTCCGATGGGTGGTCATGTTTGGGAAATTGATGAATTCTTGGGTGTCAACAAGGGTTTGATCGTCGCTGAAATCGAATTGGGCAGCGAAGAAGAAGCTTTTGAAAAACCGGATTGGATCGGTGAAGAAGTTTCCGGCGATCCTCGCTACTTCAACAGCAACTTGGTTGCTCATCCGTATTCAACGTGGGAAAAATAAAGGAGACGATCATGACCGATACCTATGCTAAGAACACCGCCATTTCTGCCAAAGACGCTGAAAAATTGACACCTCGCGCTGAATTTCGCGTGTTTGGTCAAGGCATCATTGAGCCTTTGAAGGCCAAAATGTGGGATGCGAAAGCGACGCTTTACAAAGTGCGCGTGATGCCGAAAGAAACCTACATTCTTTCCAAGAAGACCGATGAAGCCAATGTGAAGGTTCGTGACGGTCTTTTGGACATTAAAACCAAGGTTGGCGAAACCGATCAAGGTTATGAAATTTTCCAACCGCGCGGCAAATTCCAATTCCCGGTGAAAAAGGAAGAACTCGCCACGATTCTGTCTCACCTGATGGTCGAAATTGAATTGACGCAAGACGAATACACGTTTGATGAATTCTGCGCCATGGTCACGGCTCATCCGGATCTGACATTAGTCGGCGTGGAAAAGAAGCGCTATGGCTTCTCAGTCAATGGCATCATCTGTGAATTCGCCTATGTTTGGATGAACGGCGCGCAAGTGGAAACAGCTTGCTGCGAAAGTGAAGACTACGCCGGTATGCAAAGTGCTGTGGAAGCCTTGGGCTTGGCCGGTATGCCTAACGTGAATTATCTGAAGGCAGCTAAGAAGGTAGTCGGCTTTTAATAGCTTGTTTTACCAATTTAAAGAGAACTGTTTATGACAACGTCTGCTGTTAAAACACCTGTCACGGATTATGATCCGTTAGACATGAATAATTACTCGCTCAATAAGCTACCGAAGCGGCCGCTTAGCAAAGTGGGTAAATTCTGTCAGACATGGGGGTTGCTGATTGCGGCGGTGATGTTCGTACTGTTTTCGTACGTCATCCAATTTCCGATTCTGGACGCCAAGCAGCAAATCATGTTCGGTCTGTTTGCCACGGCCCTCTTTTTGTGGATCAGTGAAGCTGTGCCGAACTACGTTACCTCCATGCTTTTGATCTGCGGTTTGGTTTTAACCGGTTTGCTTAAAGCCAAACCCGCCATGGCCACATTAGGTGACCCCACCATTTGGTTGAACGTATCCGCCTTTATTATGGCCAGCGCTATGGTGAAAACGGATCTTGTCAAACGTGTGGCCCTGTACATGATTCTGCGTTTCGGTAAAAACGCGGGCATGATCTTCATGACGTTTCTGGCGATTAACATCATTTTGGCTGCGTTCGTGAATGCAACGGCTGCTAAGGCCGCCCTTATGATGCCGCTCTTTATGGTGGTGAGCGCCGTCTACGGTGCCCCGGGTACCGACACGACCAACAACTTTGCCCGTAACTTGGTGTTGCATAACTTGCTCATGATTAACGCAAGCTGCAATACGTTCATGACGGGATCGGGCGCCAACCTTTTGGGTGTCGCGCTCTTGGCCGGCGCCGGTGTCAGCGTGTACTACTTTGACTGGTTTGTCGCAGGTCTCCCCCTTGTTTTGGCTTTTGGTATTTTGTCCTACGCGATTGGCGTTCGCTTTGTGTTCCCGTTGACAAAGAAAGACCGTGAACCGAAGTTGGAAGGCGGTCGTGAAGCTTTGCAAAAAGCCTATGACGATTTGGGGCCTGTGAAGAAAAACGAAGTCAAGGCAGCCTTGATTTTCGGTTTGATCTTGCTTGTGTGGGCTACCGATAAACTTCACGGTTTGAATTCCACCGTTGTTGCCATGTTGGGTGCGGTCATTATGCTTTTGCCACAGACCAAACTTTTGAACTGGAACGACGTGGATATTCCCTGGCACCTGATGATCTTCTCGGCGGGCGCGTACTCTTTGGGCGCAGGCTTGACGGCAACCAAGTTGATGGACGTTTTGACCATCCAATTAATGGAAGCCCTCGGCATGGAAACGATGTCCTACTTCACGCTCTATGCTGTGTTGACGGCCATCTTTATCGCGAGCCACTTCATCTTCCAAAGTAAGAACATGCGTACGATCATTTACATGCCGATTGTGATCGGTATCGCACAAACTTTGAAGATCGATATCTTGGCTTTGGCTATGCCGGTCGCATTGTGCATCAACTGCTGCTGGTCGTTGCCCTTTAACGCCAAACCGAATGCAATGCTCTATGGTACGAATAAGTACACGATGGGTGAATCCTTCAAGTATGGCTTCATCATGAGCGTTTTGTATTGGGTCTTGTTGTTGATTGCCGGTGCAACGTACATGCACTGGATGGGTATTTGCCCGAGCTTCTTCTAACCACGTGTTAAATTCGGATCGGCTCATCCGGGCCGATCCGTCTTCTGTTGAGATTGAGCTGATGATCGAGGAAAAACTAAAAGTTCAGGGACAACAGCTTGAGATTCAGCAGCATCTGTCATTTGAACCCGGTGCCAAACAGATTCGCTACCGGATTGAAACGTACATTTTCTCTCCCGTTTCTCTTCAAATTAATGGTGAAAACTACAAGGCAACCGATTGCCTGCGTTTTTTCAAAAATTTCATTCGACTCAGACCGCCTTCCATTGACTTAGAGCATTTTGCCAATGGCTCGGTCGCCTCCAATCATCTCTCAGAAGCTTTGGCAGAACTGGAGAAGCTTCCGACAGAGCTTGCCCTAGAGCGCTTTTTGCAAGTCAATAAGCTCTTTGCGTTAACGTATAAAAGAAGCCTGAGGCTTAAAACACACAATCTTTATGATGAATTGGACCTTCAGGATTCTGAAGCCCGACATTATGTGGAGTTGATTCAAAAAGCGTTGGACGTTTATCGTTTGCAGGCTAAGCGGCTGCGTGAGATCGGTAAAACAATCGGCTCCGAATGTGATGTATTTTGTGACGAATTTATGAGTGTGATCACTTTGTATTACCTGCAAAAGATGATTGTCCGTATACAAAGAGAGTCGTCAAAAAATATTTTGCTTTCCCTTTGGGAGTCGGAAAATCGCTATCGCAAAGAACACCATCAGGAGAGTTCTTCCGAGCAAAGTAGCCAAGAGCAACAGCTTTATCGTTGGCGTCTTTTGACCAAATACGTGAGCAGCTGCCTCTTTCTCAATATCAAACCGCACGTGGGTCCCACTTTCTTAGTGCACTCTCTGTATGGGTTTGCCGCGGCGGTTTCAATGATCTTTGCCACCGTCATTGCCTTTGCCTGGCAGGGACAGTACGGAGCGTTAAGCGCCAATCTTTTTGTCGCACTGGTCATAGGCTACATCTTTAAAGATCGAATCAAAGACTTATTGAAAGAACAACTGTCAAAACGCTTTAAAAAGTGGATTCCCGACAGGCGTTTGGAAATTTTGCGTGATGAACGTTATCACGTCGGTGATTGCAAGGAGTCGTTTGAATTTTTTGATGTCAGACGTTTGCCGGAACCCGTGCGTCGGCTGCGCCAAAGGGCGCAAAGCGTCAAAGGGATATACGACTGGCGATTTGAAAGCATATTGCTTTATAAAAAAGAGCTGACCGTTAAAACGGATCCGGCCCTTTTTCGAGATACCCGTTATGGTCTGATGGATACCACCTGGTTTAACCTGATGCCGTTTTTAAATTTCATAGATACCGATGAAGCGGATTTACCGGTTGCCGATGATTCATCAATGCATATTTCTCAGGCGGACAAAATTTATCACCTTTATTTTGTCCGCAGGCTTTTCACGCTGACCGCAGATAAGCGCGAGAGCGTCAAGGATGAAATCATCCGTGTTGTCTTGACCAACAAGGGGATCAACAGCATGAAAACGTTGGATATCTAACAGCTCTCTAGTGGTCTCGTTTTTTCTTTGAGCCACTGTTGCTCTTCTTTATTTAAGAGCGGACTGATTCTTCTGTAGACCTCTTGGTGGTAGTTGTCAATCCAATCGCGTTCACTTTCGCTTAACTCTTCTACGACAATGGCCTCCTGTTCGAACGGTAAGAAAGTGACGGTTTCAAATCGCATGAATTGACCGAATTCATTTTTTATATCCTTTTGAACCAATACCGCATTTTCAAGTCGAATGCCGTGTCTGCCCGGTTTGTAGATGCCGGGTTCATTGGAAAAGAGCATGCCTTCTTCAAGCGGCGTATTAAGCGCCCATGGGAAGGCGGGGGCGAAATCAGTAATGATTTTTCCGGGGCCTTCGTGGATATTAAGTAGGTAGCCGATTCCGTGACCTGTCCCATGATTAAAGCTTGTGAATTCGTTCCATTGAACAGACTTCACGATTGCATCAAGCAAGTTACCTGTTGTGCCATAAGGGAACTTTTGGGTCGCTAACTTAATGTGACACTTAAGTGTCAGCGTGTAGTCATGCTTCATTTCTTCGGTTAAAGGCCCTACTTTAACTGTGCGAGTTAAATCAGTGCTTCCGCATTTGTAATGTGCACAAACGTCAAAAAGCAGGAATCCTTGCGGTTTGATTGATGCGCTCATTGTTGCTGTCGGTCGATAGTGAGGCAGTGCGGCATTTTCCGTATAACCTACAATCGGGCGATTAGCCGGTTGTATATAAAGTAAATCGAGTTTTCGGAACTCTTCCAGCTTTTGTCCTACTTGGTATTCATTCAATACGCCCGAATCAGCGTTAGCTTCAATCCATCTCATAAGTCGTATAACGGCCGCGGCTTCGTGTCGGTTGGCCTCTCGGATATTGTTTTGTTCACCAGGTGACTTCTTGGCCTTGATGGCGGTGACAAGATCGGGACCATCGTGAGTGAAGCAACTTTGCGGGACAGTTTCGTATAGTTTGAACGGCGTTTTATAAGGATCCGTGTAAACCACGGCGTTTGCGGGAATTTGAGAAACTAGGGCGTTAATGTCCTGATAGTTGTGCAGCAACCAACCATCGTCAGAAAGATGAGCACGGATAGATTCCGAAAGTTTTTCCAGATTTGTACAAAGGTGCGCTTCTTTTTGGCTCACCAAGGCGTATGCATGGAAAAACGGATAAAGCGGATTGTCATGACCGCGCAGATTGGTGAGCCATGCTATATCGTCCAAACCGCATAGAAGCGTGACAGTGTTTGGGCTGTATGCGAGAAGTTTTTCTCGAAGTTTGGCTAATTTTTCAATTCGTGTTTCAACGGCGTACTGTGCTTCAAGCTCCCAGATGGGATCGGTTGGAATGCTGGGGCGATCATCCCAGATCTCTGCAACAAAATTTCTGTCAGATGAAATAACTAAATTTTCAACCGAGAGTTTTTCTTTGAAGTCTTGAAATTGAGCTTCGCTTAGCACTTCGCCGTCGATAGCGACAGTATCGTCCTTTTGCAGTCGATCACTTAACCATTCGTACCACAGCGGTGCTTGAGGCGTTGCGATGGTGTTGATATGGAAAGTATTTTCCGGTATTTCGCGTTGAGCCTGTGTGGTGTAGCGACCATCTGTCCAGAATTCAGCTTCTTTCTCAGTGAGAATCGCATAGCCCATACTGCCCGTGAAACCGGTTAACCACTGAACGGTTTTCCAGTGATCGGCAACCGATTCAGACTGGTGAGGATCGGCAGAACTTATATAAAGCGCTTTGACATTGGCTTTTTGCATCCGTTTTCTCAAAGCCAGTATTTTTTGAGCAGTATCCATTTCAGACCTCATCTCATCTATTTAACCAGTCTACTCGGCATGGGAAAAGATACCTAAGCAGCTTTCTCTATTTGTTTGCAAAAAATTCTCTCGGTTAATTCTTCATAGCCTAAACTGAATGCTGGACAAAAAGTCCATTTGGAGCGATCTATGATGAAAAAACTTCTTTCATGCGCAGTGGCATTGGCCTTTTTCTCAGGTGTTGCCAGCGCTTCCTCGAATTTAGTCGTTTCAACTGAAGGCGGTCAGCTGGAAGGTTTTACGAAAACTGTGCCCGGCACTCAATCCAAAGTTGAGACCTTTTTAGCTGTTCCGTTTGCGGCAGCCCCGGTAGGAGAGAACCGTTGGAAGAGCGCCCAACCGGTTGTTCCGTGGAAAGGCGTCAAAAAAGCCAATAAGGCACCACAGGCATGCCGTCAAGGGGATGTCGGTAGCGAAGATTGCCTCTACGTTAACATTTATCGGCCGGCCGGAACCAAAAAGGATGCGAAGTTAGCCGTTGGTGTTTATGCCCACGGGGGTGGTAATACAGGCGGTAATGCAACAGAGCATGATGGCGCACGTTTAGCCAGTGAAAACAACATTATTGTTGTGACACTTCAATATCGTCTTGGAGCCTTCGGTTTTCTGACATTGCCCGGTATGGATGAATCAGCCGGCAATTTCGGTGTGACGGATACTGAGTCCGCTCTTGCTTGGGTACGTCGTAACATAGCCAACTTCGGTGGCGATGCCGACAATGTTGTTCTGATGACTGAGTCCGCGGGTTCGACCAATGCCTGTCGTATTTTGGTGGATCCGAAAGCAAAAGGATTGGTTGACGGTGTGATATTGCAAAGTGAAGACTGTATCCATGACGTTGATACGGTTAAGCAGGCTCAAGCCCGTTCAGAGCAGTTCCTTAAGTTGACGAAATGCGACGAAGCCAAGGACGCTTTAAGTTGTGTACGCAAACTCACGACCGAGCAGGTAGCCGCGGCCAGTAAGTCGGTTGGTCTTTGGAATCCGGTTTCCGATGTTCCGGCCGTTGAGGCTATTCGTCAAGGAAAGTGGATCAAGGTTCCGGTTTTATCCGGTTCCAACAAGGAAGAAGGACGTTCAGCCGGTACGGCTTACACCGATTGGAATGCTAAGGACTACGAAGCTTGGGTTAAGCGCTTGGTCGGGAAAAATGCGCCCGAAGCACTAAAACTTTATCCTGCTGATAAATATCAAGGTAAGTATGCTATTTCGTATGTGATCGGTGATTTCATTACCGATAGCGGCATGCGCGGTTTGGGTGGATGCACGAACTTAACATTGGCTCAAGAATTAAGCAAGGATAAGTCCGTGGCAACCTATATCTACACATTTGAAGATTCAACGGTGCCGACTAGCCGAAAATTTGCTGATTACGATGACGCGGCTAGCCACGCCTCGGAATTGACGTATTTCTTCCCGGATGCCGGACAATACCAAGCTCGTTCAGTCAAGATGACTGAAGCTCAAAAGGCACTGGCCAAAGAAATGAGACAATATTGGGGCAATTTTATTAAGAGTCAAAATCCTAACGGAAAATCACTACCGCAGTGGAAACGATTCTCCGATGATGGCGGCTCAATGATGGCGTTGCGTCTGAATGGCCAATCTCAGACTGTTCCTGCAAGTTATTTCTCTGACTTGCATCAGTGTAAGTTCTGGCATGCCATTCCGATTGTTTTAGATCGAGGCGATCGTTAATTTTTAGTTTTTTGGCGCTTTTGGGATAGGACTCTCTATCCTGGAAGCGCTTTTTTTGCAATAGCCAGATTATTTTGAGACGATACGCTTACGAGTGTTTGCGGGAGAAACGGATGATGTAAGCCATTGATGTGCATAAACGACAAATTGATTGTGTTTTAGGGCGAGAGCCTTGCGAATTACGATTGATGAATGCTCGTTTTATCGATGTTTTCAGCGGAAAAATTCTGGATGGCGCAGAGATATTTATTGATGGTGGAAAGGTTATTGACGCGGGTCTTTCTTGTCGAGCTATTGCGGAAAAAACGATTGATCTTAAAGGGGCATTTGTTGCACCGGGTTTTATCGATGCTTACGTGCACATTGAATCCGGAATGCTTTCTCCGATTCAGTTTGCAAGATTAATTGCTCCTTGTGGGACAACGACAATCATCGCAGATCCTCATGAAATCGCTAACGTGCAGGGACTTGATGGCATTCGTTTCATGATGAATGAGGCTAAGAAAGCGGAAATAAACATTCGCTAGATGCTCCCGAGCTGCGTTCCGGCCACACCTTTTGAAACATCGGGCGCTCATTTGCAAGCCGATGATTTAAGTAAATTGATTGACGAACCGGAGGTTCTCGGTCTGGCAGAACTGATGAATGTGCCCGGTCTTTTGGCTTGTGATGAGGATATTTTGAAAGAAGTTCTCATGACACGCCGTTGCGGCAAATTAATCGATGGTCATAGTCCATTGACTTCGGGAGCCGACTTATCGGCCTACGCTCTAAGCGGTGTCGATAGTGATCATGAGTGCAGCACAGAAAATGAAGTTGAGGAGCGGATTAGTCGAGGAATGGTGATTTTTATGCGTGAGGGCTCTGCGGGACAGAATGTTTCGGTTTTAAGCCGCGCCGTTACAAGTAGGAATAGTCGGTTTTTCTGCTTGTGCACAGATGACGCCTCTCCTGACGATGTGTTGGCTAAAGGACACATCAATAATGTCGTCCCCCGTGCGATAGCCTGCGGCGTTGATCCGATGGAAGCTTTCAGGATGGCGACGATTAACACAGCTTTACATTTTGGTTTGAAGAATAAGGGAGCTATTGCTCCGGGTCGTGACGCAGATTTAGTTGTTCTGGATGACTTAGAAAACGTGAATGTTAAATCGGTTTGGGTTGCCGGAAAACAAATAGCTGAGCATAGACGAATGCTCACAGACGAGCCCGACTCGCATACTCTTGCCGCAACCGGCAACACATGTAGAGATTGATCCTGAGAAAAACTGATCGTTGTGGTTCTATTGAAGGCATCAATAAAAAGTTGATGCCTCCTTGAACTCAAACGATTAAAGCAAAGCCGTGATAACCACGATCCAGCAGGGGATGGTCAGAATAGCCGCAAGCGTATGAGCGGTCGTAATCCCGGCAACGAGCGGGGCATTGCCTCTCATGCTCGCTGTCATGACGTAGCAAGACTGTGCCGTCGGCAACATGGCAAAGATCATCAACGCGCCCGATGCTGCCGGAGCCAAATCAAACACCAAACAAAAGAGCAGCGCAACGGCCGGTGTGGCCACCAGGCGTTCCACGGTATTCGCTGTGATCAGTTTCCATTCGGACTTCATTCCGCTTAACCTTAAACCGGCGCCGATGCACAATAGCCCCATGGCAAGAGAGGCGTTTCCTAATGACTTGAAAAAGGTCATGGCGACGGCCGGTACGGGGATTGAACCTAAATTAACGATTAAGCCCAAAGTGGTTGCGATAATCAAAGGATTGGTGACAATAGCCTTGATGGTTTTAGCCAACACATTGCTTTTACCGGTCGTTTGTTCGCGTTGAGCAACGGCACTGGCTAAGGCCGCTACGGCAATGGAATTGCTGATCGGAACCCAAAATGCGATCAGAAGCGACATTAACGCTAAGCCTTCTTGACCGAATAAGCGGGACACCAATGCAAAGCCAACGTAGGTATTGAATCGAAAACCGCAGTGAAAGGCAGAAGCATGCGTAACCGGGTCCGCTTTTACAAAATAGCGAATCAAGTAAGACATCACGACTGCACACATCATGGCGCTGATGGCAACGATGAGGTAAAGCCCCGCTTCACCTAGTGTGAGATTGGAGGTCGCAACTGATGTAAAGAGCAGTGGCGGGAATAAAACATAAAAGACAATTTTTTCGGCTCCCTTCCAAAACGTTTCATTGAACACACCGTCATGGAAGAACTTCATCAAAAGAAAGCCAACCAAGATCACCAAAAAATCAGGAAGGATGAGTAAAACGCTAAGCATAATATTTCGATCTGAAAATTCTTAATATCAGTTCAGTATAAGATTTTGAATAAAATAAGAAAAGCGAATATTTCTTCTATTAATCATTCCAGTTTTTCATAATGTTATGACAATCACAAAATTTAGGGCCTTTCTTGCAACGGTTGAGTGCGGCAGTTTCACAGAAGCGGCTAAGCGTCTCTACTATACGCAATCAGCTGTCAGTCGTATGGTATCCGACCTTGAGAGCCAGTGGGGCGTTGCGCTTTTGAATCGCAAAAAAACGGGATTGACTTTGACACCGGCAGGCGCTGCGATTTTGCCTTACATTCGGCAAATTTGTAGTGACGAAATGCGCCTCAATGGTGTTCTTCAGGATATGACGGGTTTAAAAAAAGGCGTTGTTCGCTTAGGAACCGTGACAGCCGTTGCTAACGAGTGGCTTCCCGTTGTATTGAAAAAGTTGATGCAAGAAGCGCCGGGAATCGAGTATGAAGTGCTGATAGGCAATGGCGATGTTATCGATAATTGGCTCAAAGAAGACCGTATTGATGTTGGTCTGTTCACACCGAAACAGGATGGAAATTTGAACACTGAACTTTTGCATTTAGACGAATTTCATGTGATTTTTCCGAAAGGACATCCTCTGTCTAAGTACAAAAAAATTCCATTGAGAGCGTTGCGAGATTATCCCTATATCCTGCATGGCGCCAGCTGGTGCAAAGCGTTAGAAGAAGGATTTCAAAACGAAAAACAAAAGATCCCGGTACGTTACACAACTGTTGGAGCTACTTCTATCGTTAATCTTGTCAAGGCTGGTATTGGTGTGAGTATTTTGCCGGAGCTGCTTTTAGAAAATGACAAAACTAAGGTGGAAAGCCGTCCACTGGATCCACCGTTATATCGAAAGCTTTTCGCAGTGACCCACGGAACGCCGACTATGCCTGCCGTTAAAGTATTTCTTGAGAGACTTCCGGCGTTGCTCAAGAAAAGGGCACAAAAGAGTTAAAAATCTAAATATTTTTTGATATCCAGAGCCGTTACCCGAAATGGGGAACGGCTTTTGTTCATCAAAATTTCACAAAGTCGTCACTTTAGGGTCATATCCGCGTTTCACAATTGCGCACAAGTTCAGACGATAAATGATCAAAAATTCTTTTTATAAGGAACTTCATTATGAAACGTACTTTGATTTCTGCTTTAGTGGCCGGCTGTGTTGGTTTGGCTTCTTTTGCCGCTGCTGCCGGAACCGTGGTTGTCAACGGTTCCACGACTGTTTTGCCTGCCATGCAAAAAATCAGCGAAACGTTCATGGCTAAACATAAAGACATTCAAGTGTCCTTGTCTGGCGGCGGTTCCGGTCATGGTATCAAGGCCTTGATGGATAAGACGACGGACGTGGCCATGGCTAGCCGTGATATGAAGCCCGCAGAAGTTGAAAACGTTAAAAAGAACGGTGGTGAAGCCGTTCGCTTTACGGTCGCGGTCGACGCCATTGTTCCGATCGTTCACCCGAAGAACACGGTGAAGGATTTGAGCTTGCAGCAAATCCGTGACATCTACGCTGGTCGTATTACCAACTGGAAGCAAGTCGGCGGTCCCGATGCCCGAATTACGGTTGTCAGTCGTGACTCTTCTTCCGGCACGTTTGAAACGTGGGAAGAACTGGTGATGAAGGGTGAACGTGTTCAACAACGCGCTCTTTTGCAAGCTTCTAACGGCGCAGTGCTTCAGACCGTTGCCAAGAACCCGAATGCCATCGGTTATGTCGGTTTGGGTTACATCACCAAGGACATTAAGGGCTTGAGCATCAGTGGTAAGGTTGCTTCCGCTGAAACCGCTTTGTCCCGTGATTGGCCGCTGGCTCGTGACTTGTATCTCTTCACAAACGGTCAACCTGCTGGAGACGTCAAGACCTTGATTGATTACGCTTTGTCTCCGGAAGGTCAAACTTCTGTGAAGGAAGTCGGCTTCGTTCCGTTGCCCGCTAAGAAATAATGGACTTTACGGACCCTTTGAGAATTCGTTATGACGTTACTGAAACGAGGCGAGGGGTTTGAAAAGTCGTTGGCAGCGATAGCCATGCTCTCGATTGTGGCTCTCGCTGCCATTTTGGTTTTTCTTCTCACCCAAGCTCTGCCTATTTTGAAAGACGTTCCGCTCTTTACCTTCTTGTTTGGAACGGAATGGTATCCGACGGGACCGAACCCTGACTTTGAAATCGGAGCGCTTTTAGTCGCAAGCCTTGCTGTGGCCGCGACCACCACTTTGATTTCTTTGCCGATGGGATTGTTGACCGCCGCTTATTTGGCCTATTTCGCCAGCCCTAGGGTTCGCAGTATTGTTAAACCGGCAATTGAATTGTTGGCTGCTTTGCCTTCCGTCATCGTCGGTTTCTTGGGCATGGTGGTTGTGGCCCCTTGGCTGCAGGAGTCTGTGGGTTTGGACTCCGGTCTTAACTGGCTCAACGCTTCAGTGATGTTGAGCTTAATGTGTATTCCATTTATCTGTTCCATCTCAGAGGACGCCTTACGGAATGTGCCGGTTGCGCTGTCTGAAGCCTCATTGGCTTTGGGCGCCACCCGTTGGGAAACACTCTACAAGGTGCAGTTTCGTTACGCCTTGGGCGGCATTGGCACGGCCATTATGTTGGGTATTTCACGCGCATTGGGTGAAACGATGGTGGTATTGATGGTCGCCGGTGGCGCAGCCATTATTCCGGAAAGCCTCTTTGACCCGCTGCGTCCGATGACGGCTTCGATTGCCGCAGAAATGGCAGAAGCCGCTGTGGGATCGACCCATTACTACGCGCTTTTTGCCACAGGCCTAGTGCTTTTTGTGACTACCTTTATTTTTAACGCTTTGGCTTTCTTCTTAACGAAGAAATTCCAGATTGGCGGCAAGCATTAAGGGGATGAGAGAGATGTCTGTTGAACGTAATCCAAATTGGCGTTATGCCTATCAGCACATCGGCATCACTTTGATGCGTCTGACGACACTTATCAGTGCCGGTGTGATTGTCGCCATCTTGCTTTATTTGCTTGATAACGCATTACCTGCCCTGTCCTGGGAGTTTGTTTTTGATTCTCCCCGAGACATGATGACAGCGGGTGGCGTTTGGCCTTGCATTGTCGGTACCTTTTGGCTTGCTGTGGGCGCAACGGTGATTGCTTTGCCTCTCGGGGTTTGCACGGCTGTGTATTTGACCGAATACGGCGGATCGGGGCGTTTCGTTGAAGCAATCCGTTTGGCTGTTTCTAACCTCTCAGGTGTGCCGTCCGTTATTTTTGGTTTATTCGGCTTAACGTTCTTTGTGACAATCTGCGGATTCGGCGTGAGTTTACTTTCCGGTGTGCTCACCCTGGCCGTCTTGGCTTTGCCGATTGTGATCAACACAACGGAGGCTGCTTTAAATCAAGTGCCGCAGGCCTGGCGTGAAGCATCATTGGCGCTCGGAGCCAATAAGCAGCAAACGATTTTTAAAATCATTTTGCCGGCCGCTTTGCCCGGAATTTTAACCGGCAACATTTTGGCCCTGTCTCGTGTGGCCGGTGAAACGGCCGCCATTATGTACACGGCAGCAGTGTTTTACACCCCGAAAATGGGTGACTCGATTTTGGATCCGGTGATGAGTTTGCCGTACCACATTTATGTGTTGGCGACCTCAAGCGTGGATGTGGACGCGACCCGTCCGATGCAATACGGTACAGCCTGTCTGTTGGTGCTGATGGTGTTGGGCTTGAATTTGGTTGCTCTTTTCATTCGTCAGCGTGCCCAACGAAAAATTGCGCGTCAGTAATACTTGATTCTGAGGTACACCAGGCGGTCTTTTAGGCCGCCTTTTTTATGCTCAACGGCGTTATAGTTAGCCTTGTGAGCCGAAATATCCGGCAGTCTGTTCTCAAAGAGGTGTTAAATGGATCATCAACAAAAAGCGCAAGCACTCGTAGAACGATTCTTAAGTTATCTGGCCATCAGCAGCCAAAGTGACCCTAAAAATAAAGTGGTGCCGAGTTCTGAAGGCCAGTGGACAATGGCCAGGGTGTTGGAAGCCGGTTTAAAGCAGATGGGTTTAAAAGAGGTCGAAGTTGACGAGTACGGTAATGTAACTGCCTATTTGCCCGGAACTGTCAAAGATGTGCCGACAGTGGGATTTGTCGCTCATGTCGATACGGTTGATGTCGGCTTGTCTGCGGAAATTCACCCGCAAGTGATTCATTACACAGGGGGAGACGTTTGTTTGAATCAAGCAAAAGACATTTGGATTCGGTTGGCAGAACACCCGGAATTATCCAATCATGTCGGCGAAGATATTATCTTTACAGATGGGACCAGTGTTTTGGGAGCTGATAATAAGGCGGGCGTCACGAATATCATGACCGCTTTGGAAATTCTCGTTACCGAGCAAATTCCTCACGGTGATATCCGCGTGGCTTTTGTACCGGATGAGGAAACAGGTTTGCGGGGTTCAAAGCTTTTGGATTTGAATCGTTTCAAAGTGGATTTCGCTTATACGGTTGATGGCGGAGAATTAGGGCAATTGGTTTATGAAACCTATAACGCCGCGGAAGTGCACATTGATATTGAGGGTGTGACGACGCATCCGGCTAGCGCCAAAGGCGTGTTGCTTAATCCGATTTTGGTAGCCGTTGATTTGATGGCCAATTTCAACCGTTTGGAAACGCCTGAAAATACCGATGAACGTGAAGGCTATTATTGGTTTAAGAACATGTCAGCCAATCCTGCGCGAGCTCATCTGCAAATCAATATCCGCGACTTCGATGACAAGACATTCGAAGCTCGCAAGCAGTATGTGCGCGACGTTGTGCAACTGGTGTCCAAACGCTATCCGCGTGCCAAGATTAGCGCCAACATTGAGGATATTTACAGAAACATTTCCGGCGGCTTAGGCGAAGATCGTTATCCAATTGATGTCATGTATGAAGCGTTAAAGAGCCTGAACATTGAACCGAAGACTGTTGCGATGCGTGGCGGCACGGATGGCTCGGCTTTAACCGCCCGCGGTTTGGTTACCCCGAACTATTTCACGGGTTCCTACAATCACCATGGCTATGCGGAATTCATGCCGATAGAAAGTTTTGTGGCCTCTTTGGATATGACCTTAAAAGTTATTGAATTAATCAGCAAAGGCCGCTAAAACGAAAACGCCGGCAGAAATTTTCTGCCGGCGCTAATTGAGTTTCTATTCAGATTTTTTTCCTTTATCTTTCTTTTTCCCAATCAACATTGAAGCGACGTTGGGTTTGACATTGGCTCTGGACAAAATGAGCGGATCAACGGCGCCGATGGCATCATTGTCTTTTTCTGCATAATCAATGATAGAAAGCACGTAGCGCATCGCGTTTAAGCGCGCCCGCTTTTTGTCATTGCTCTTTATAACAATCCACGGACAAGAGGCCGTGTTGGTGGAAAAGAACATGACTTCTTCGGCTTTGGTGTACTCGTCCCATTTGGATAAAGAAGCGATATCAATCGGGGAGAGCTTCCAGCGCTTGAGCGGATCGATTTTTCGCGATTTAAAGCGCCTGCGCTGTTCATCCTGAGTGACAGAGAGCCAGAACTTAATCAGTATCGTATCCGAGCGGATGAGATTTTCTTCAAATTGAGGGCATTGACGCATGAATTCAATGTATTCCTCATCCGTGCAAAAGCCCATTACGCGATCAACACCAGCTCGGTTATACCAAGAACGGTCAAATAAAACCATCTCTCCTCTCGTGGGCAAATGAGCGACATAGCGTTGAAAGAACCATTGACCTTTTTCGGCTTCGGTGGGTTTAGCCAGTGCCACCACGCGGGCGCCGCGAGGATTTAAGTGCTCCATGAAGGTGCGGATAGTGCCGCCCTTGCCGGCTGCGTCTCGTCCCTCAAAGATAATAATGATTTTTTTACCGGTTTCTTTTACCCATTTTTGTAGCTTCAGCAATTCCACCTGAAGGGGTAATTTTTCTTTTTCATAGCGTTTGTTGCTCATACGGTGCTTGTAGGGAAATTCTGCTTTTTCCCAATTATCTACAAGCTCATCTTCATTTTTATCGTTATCACCGGCAGCATGAATACGTGCTTTCGCATCTTTGATCAGGAGTTTGAGGATGCGAACCTGTTCTTCAGGGGGCTCTTCCTTCAGGGCACTCTTTAAAGCTTTACTGTAGGCTTCAATTTTCTGTTCGGTGAGTGCTTCCCTTTCAGTTAAGGGCAGCAGTTCCTTCTTTTCTTCTTTTTTCTTTGCGCACATGATGCGAGTCCTTTAACCTTCTAAACATTTACTAGCGTACCACCATGAGTGCTGAGTGGATGTTTTCTTGCTGTCACAACAGTAATATTTTTTGTCAGAAAACAAAAACGCCGGTGTTTTAGTGTCACCGGCGCTTTTGTTTAAGAGTTCGAATTATTCAATCAATGAATCTTTCGGGAAAATCAGGCTGAATGTTGAACCCTTGCCGGGTTGCGATTGAATGTCAAGACGGCAATGGTTGCGAATGGCAACGTGTTTGACAATCGCCAAGCCCAGGCCCGTTCCGCCTTTTTCGCGCGAGCGGCTCTTATCCACACGGTAAAAGCGCTCCGTCAATCGCGGAATATCTTCTGCGTCGATGCCGATGCCATTGTCCTTAACGGCAAAGATAGCGTTTTCTTCTTTGGGATCGTAACGCCAGCTGATTTCAATCTTGCCGCCATCGGGCGTGTAACGAACGGCGTTGGTGACAAGATTCAAGCAAGCGCTTCGGAGTTCATCGACTTGTCCCAATACGGCCCAATTGCAGGAAATGTCCGTGTCAATCGTGTGGCGTCCGCGAGATAGGGCTACACCGTCTTCAGCTAAACTCGCAACCAGCTTAGCCATATTGACAACTTCGGGCGGTTCAGACTCTTGCTCATCCTTACTTTCCAGCCGAGACAGCGACAAGAGATCATTGACCAGACTTTGCATGCGTACGGCCTCCTGCTGCATTAAGCCCAAGTGCTCTTGAAGCGTTTTTTCATCCAACTCTTTTCCACGAAGAATCATGTCGAGAAAACCCGTGATGACGGTGAGAGGCGTGCGCAGTTCATGGCTGACATTGGCCACGAAATCTTTTCTCATTGAATCAATTCGTCGTTGCTCGGTAATGTCACGCGTCACCATAATAAAGTGCGTCTTGTCAGCTACAACCGCAAAGAGCAACAGAATTCGACCGGGCTCATGGGATTTGATTTCAATCGGTTTGGAATAATCGCCCGATTCCAAATACTCAACAATTTTTGGGTTATCAAAAACGAGATTGAGCGCCATGCCCAAGTGCGTGGTTAACTTGATGCCTAAATGTTTTTCAGCGGCGGGGTTGCACCACTCAACCGTGTGACCTTGACGAAAAAGCACAACGCCTTCCGGCAGGGCGGAAAGGGAGAGCCGATAGCGGTCAATTCTTGCGGTAAATCGCGATTGATCGTTTTTCATCTGTTCGGCTTCAATGGAATTCATCCATCCGTCACTCATCTTGAAGATGATGTAGCAGACTAAAGCGACAAGAGCTACAGAAGTACCTAAAAGCGTTTTTTCCCAACTGACCGTGACATAAAGTATTCCAGCAATCACGGCGACACAAACTAAACCTAATATGCAAAACGATCTGGGTGATAGGTTTTTCGCCGACATTACGAATCCCCCTGAATAATAATTTCTATATAGCTAACTTTACTCCGAAATATGAGCGCGGTAACCCAAACCTCTGACGGTCTGAAGGAGATTTTCCGCTCGAGTTCCCTGCAGTTGTTTGCGCAACCTCAGCATATGAACATCCACTGTTCGCTCGTCAACATAGGCATTGTCCCAGACAAGCGACAGAAGCATTTCGCGGCTATAGACGCGTTCGGGATTTTTAGCAAAAACCAACAGCAGTTTGAATTCTTTAGCTGAAAGCGAGAGAGGTTCACCGTCCACTTTTGCTTCAAAACTGGCTTCGTTCATAGTGAGGGGACCGCAGACGACCTCTACATTTTTGTTTTCTTCTCCGGCCTGCGCTTGGAATTGGTAACGGCGCAAAACCGCTTGGATGCGAGCAATCAGTTCGCGGGGCATAAAGGGTTTTACGATGTAGTCGTCAGCGCCGGCATTAAGCCCCTTAACTCTGTCGGTTTCACTGCCACGGGCGGTGAGCATAATGACGGGCAGGTGTTCGGTCTTGGGGTTGGAACGAAGTTTTTCCAGCCAATCAACGCCCGAGAGTTCCGGCAGCATATAGTCAAGCAAGATCAAATCGGGTGGGTTATTGTCAACGATGCTTTGAGCCTTCACTGCACTTTCTGCGCACTTGACTTCATAGCCCGCGGCGGCGCAGGCAAAAGAAATAAGGGTTCGAATGGCGGCTTCATCTTCGACAATTAAGATACAGGCTGCTTTGTTGCTGCTTTCAGTCATGGTAAGCCTTTCTTTAAAAAACAAATCCAAAGAGCTTCAACTTCGTAATGATAGGCGAATTTCACAACCAAAAAATAAACCTTCGTCGATTGCGAAGGTTTATTGTTCTCTTATTAGCTAAGTTTGGTCAAATTTTCGGGCAGTGCGTCCAATCGCAGGTGTCGGATATCTTCACCATCCAAAATGAAGATGACGTGTTCGGCGATGTTGGTGGCATGATCGCCCAAGCGTTCATAGGCTTTAAGCAAATCAAGGCAGGCAAGCGCTTTTTCAACGTCATCGGGGTGTTCTTTGAGGTAAACCGTCACCACCTTAATGCCATCCTTGAAAGCTTTGTCCACATCACCGTCAGATCTGAGCGTATTGACAGCGGCCGTTTCCGAAAGATTTTTTAATGCGAGCATCGCTAAGTTAACAGTCTTGATGGTTGACTCAACAATGCCGGTTTTACCAAGCGCTTCAATGAGTTCTTCGGGAATATCATCGCGGCTAGAACGAGCGATATTTCGAGCCTGATCGCCCATGCGCTCAAAGTCTGTGGCCATTTTGGCAATACCGAATACAAAGCGCAGGTCTGTCGCCGCGGGCTGGTGCTTAGCAATTAAAAGCGTCGCGCAACGGTCAGTGGAGACTTCCAACGCGTTGATGGCGGCATCACGGTCTTTGACCGATTGGGCCAAATCAATGTCGCCTGTGCGAAAGGCTTTCGTGGCGTTGTTGATTTGTTCGGTTACCAGATCACCCATGCTGTAGAGCAGGTGTTTGAGTTCATCTAAATCTTCATCGAATTGGTGAACAAGGTGCGTTTGTGCGGACATAATCATTTTTTAATTCCTTAGCTTTAACCGAAACGGCCCGTGATGTAGTCTTCCGTTGCCTTCTTTGTCGGGTGCGTGAACATCATTTCCGTGGGTCCGAATTCAATGAGTTCGCCGAGGTACATATAAGCGGTAAAGTCAGAAATACGGGCAGCTTGCTGCATGCTGTGGGTGACGATGACAACCGTGTATTCTTTTTTCAATTCATTGATCAAATCTTCAATCTTAGCCGTGGAGATCGGATCCAAGGCGGAACACGGTTCATCGAGTAGCAATACTTCAGGTTTAACCGCAATGGCTCGGGCAATGCAAAGGCGTTGTTGTTGACCGCCGGAGAGGGCGAAACCGGAGTCTTGGAGTTTATCCTTAACATCGGTCCACAGGGCGGCTTTTTTCAAGGCCCACTCAATACGGTCATCCAATTCGGATTTGGGTAACTTTTCAAATAAACGGACACCGTAGGCGATGTTGTCATAGATAGACATCGGAAAAGGCGTGGGGCGTTGGAAAACCATGCCGACCTTGGAGCGCAAACGGTCAACACCTTCGGTTTTGGTGACGATATTTTCACCATCGAGCCAAATTTCACCTTCGGCTCGTTGTTCGTTATAGAGCTCATACATGCGGTTGAATGTGCGCAGGAGAGTTGACTTACCGCAACCCGAAGGGCCAATAAAAGCCGTGACTTTATTTTCAGCGATTGAAAGATTAATATCTTTTAGCGCGTGAAATGCGCCGTAGTAGAAATTGAAATGTTTGACCTCGATTTTTGAGGCCATGGTCGTATCGGACATCCCGAAGACTCCTTAATGAGATAACTTTCTGTTATTGGGGCGAAGTCTAAAAGTTGGGTATGACCCAAAGATGACATTTATGTGACAATCTTGTGAACGGATAAGCGGTTGCTATTGAATAGCCGCTTTTGTCGAGACCGAGAAAGGAGAAAGAAATGATTCGTTTAGCCTGCGACTATCAGGAAGGGTGCCATCCGAAAATTCTGGAACGTTTGGTTCAAACCAATTTGGAAAGCACGCCGGGTTATGGCACAGACGTTTATTGTGAAAGCGCCAAAGCAAAAATTAAAGAAGCTTGTCAGGCACCTGAGGCGGAGGTTTTCCTTCTGATCGGCGGCACGCAAACTAACTCCACGGTTATTCGTTCGATTTTGCGCCCTTGTGAGGGCGTTATTGCCGTTGAAAGCGGTCATATCAACGGGCATGAAGGCGGCGCTATTGAAATGGGCGGCCACAAGGTGCTCACGATTGAAACGCGCGACGGGAAGATGGTTGCTTCACAATTGGATCGCTACATCGAAGATACGCTTTCGGCTCCCTCATGGGATCATGGTGTTATTCCGGCGATGGTCTATATTTCACAGGCCACAGAAACGGGGTCTGTCTATTCGCTAGCTGAATTGGAAGCCATCAGCGCGGTATGCCGCAAGCACGCCATGCCTTTATTTATTGACGGAGCGCGTATGGGTTATGCGCTTGCCAGCGAGGGAGCTGATATGACTTTAGCCGATATAGCTCGTTTATCCGACGTTTTTTATATAGGTGGCACCAAAGTGGGCGCTCTTTTAGGCGAAGCGGTCGTTTTCACCAATACGAAATTATCAAAGAACTTTTTCACCATCATGAAGCAAGGTGGGGCAGTATTGGCAAAAGGACGCCTGTTGGGATTGCAGTTTGATACGCTCTTTACCGATAATCTCTATTTTGAAATCAGCCGACACGCCGTTGAGATGGCGATGAAGTTAAAGAAGGCACTTCAAGATAAGGGTTATCGTTTTTATTCGGAAAGTCCGTCCAACCAACAGTTTGTCATTTTGGATAATGCAAAATTAGCCGAGTTGGAAAAGGAAGTTCAGCTGTCTCATTGGTGTAAAGTGGATGACACTCATACGGCAGTGCGGTTTTGTACGAGCTGGGCAACACCGGAAGAAAATATTGATCGCGTGATCGCAATGCTTTAATTGCAATTTAGCGCTACAAGTCCCCAATTCTTAGTTAAAAGATTGGGGACTTCTTGTTTGTTTTTTAATCTTTTACTTCAACAATAGCGGTGATTTCTGTGGCAGCGCCTTCAGGTAATTCATAGGCTCCGAGCGCAATTCGAGTGCCCACGCCTGCCGCCCCATAAAGATCGCGGAAAAGCTCAGAGGCGCCGTTGATGACTTGAGGGTGATCCTCAAAGCCTTTGGCGCAGCGAACAAAACCTGTCAAATGCACAAATTGCTTGACTCGGTCAAGGTCTCCTAGTTCGCGCTTGAGGACAGAAAGGACATTGAGCGCACTTAATTTGGCGGCTTTTTTACCTTCTTCAAGACTTAGCGTTTCTCCAACAACGCCTTTGATTTGAAGAACGCTGTTGATATCAGGTGTTTGTCCCGAAACATAAACAAGATTGCCAACGCGTCTTGTGTAAACGTACAGACCGGCCGGATCGGCCACGGGAGGCAATTCAAGCCCCATTGCCTTGAGTTTTTCTTCAATGCGCATATGTCGTCCTATTTCAAATTGTCTTTAAACCATGTGACAACTTTATCAATAATGGGTTTTTGAAACCAAACGGTGTCGCCGTGGGCGGCGCCCTCAACCTTAACGTAAGTGACTCGATTGCCGCTTTGCTTTAGCGCTTCATAAAGCTGTTCACTTTGAATCGGCGAGACGAGTTTATCTTCTGTCCCATGCATGATCAAAAAGGGTGGTAAGTTCTTTTTAATATGCCCCAAAGGGCTCGCCGCTAGTGCTTTGTTGCTATCAGACAAGATGCTCGCGCCGGGGTTGTCGTTGAAGGCCACGCCATTGACTAGTAGCGCTTCCGTTACAGCAGGGGATTGATGAACTTTTTCAATGGCTTCGTCAAACCCGGCACCGATATTGCGAAGATCAGATATTCCATAGAGAGTCACAGCGGCCTGAACACTTGAGTCAATGTGAAGATTATCGCCTTTATCGAATTGCTTTTCCTTGCCGGTGACAGCGACCATCTGTGACAGGTAGCCTCCGGCTGAGTCACCTAGTACGCCGATTTTGGATGCATCAATGCCATAGGCATCCGCATGAGCTCTTAAAAAACGCACTGCGGATTTTCCGTCCTCTAAAATAGCCGGAAATTTATTCGGTACAACCCGATATTCCGCAGCGGCCACCACAAAACCGGCTTTGGCTAAGGCAAAGCGCATTTCGATGAATTTTTCATAGTCCGTTGTGGTGAATCCGCCCCCGGGGAAATAGACAATGGCTGGTTTTTTCTCAGCAGTTCTTGGCACAAGAAGCGTCATGCGCATCGCTCGGTTTGATCGGCGAGATTGGATTTGAGAATAAATCACACCCCCGATTTCGTCGATTTGATGTTCAGAGACTTCTACTTTCATGGTTTGGGTTTGAGCGAGGGGAGCTTGGGCGCAAGCACCGCTAGCCATCAAACCGCTTATAGCCGCCAAGGCTACGGTTTTCAATTTGATCACAATTGTCTCCAAAAAATATTCGGCTGAGGTAAGTCAGCCGAATAGCGGTTTTTAGGGGATGTTTCTTAAAAGCTCTCGGGCGAGACGCTCTGCGTCAAACATGGTATCCACCATGTTTTTCCCAAGCGCTTGCGCGATACCGGTTCTTTCCAATTGATGGAGGGTGTGACCGGTCGCTCCGCAAATGATCAGCTCAAAGTCGCGCCGTTTGAGCGCTCTCATGTAGGTCGAAATAATGTCCATGGCTGAATTATCAATGTTCATGAGCGCTGTGCAATTCAGAATCACCACTTTATTGGCATTTCTTGCCGTGATTCGCTTCGGATCGGTCATATAGGAAAGTTTGGAGACGGATCCGAAAAAGAGCGAACCTTGCAGACGCCAGGCTTCAATGCCTTCAGGGGTGTCAGCGGAAAGGGTCATTTGGGTAACGCTTGTGAGGGTATTCATGCGATAGATGAAGAATAGGCACGAGATCACCAGGCCTACTTCCACAGCAACGGTCAAATCAAAAATAACCGTCAAAAGGAAAGTAGCGATAAGCGTCACCTTGTATGACATGGTCATGCGACGCAAACGTTTGAATTCCGCCCAGTTGCCCATGTTGGTTGCGACATTTAGCAAGATGGCGGAAAGCGCGGCAAGCGGAATATTGGACGCCAAGGGGGCGGCGAGCAAAATAACGACTAAAAGAGTGATCGCATGAACAACACCGGAAACCGGGGAGATGGCACCGCTTTTAATATTGGTGACCGTACGGGCAATGGTTCCGGTTGCCGGAATACCGCCGAAAAAGGGTACAACTAAATTGGCAATACCTTGCCCCATCAGTTCTTGATTGGGGTTATGTCTGTCATCGGTGAGCGTGTCGGCGACGCGGGCGCATAAAAGCGACTCAATGGCTCCAAGCAGTGCGATCGTGACCATGGGGCCGACCAAGTGACGGATGTTTTCCCAGTCAAAATCTGGAATTTGAATAGAAGGCAGAGTTTGTGGAATACCGCCGAATTTACTGCCAATTGTTTCTACGGGTAATCCCAAAGAGGTCACGGCAATCGTTGAGACGATCAAAACGATTACAGTGCCGGGAATCTTAGCAACCCAACGCTTCCATTGAGCCGTGCGGCTTGATGTATCTTTAGGCCAGAAACGAACGATGGCAAACGAAACCAGAGCGATGCCCAAAGCGTAAAAATTCACACTTCCGATATGAGCGGCAATGGCTCCCATCTGACCGAAAAAATCAGCGGGCATCTTGTCAATGCTCAGGCCTAAAAAGTCTTTCACCTGTGATAAGGCAATGAGCACAGCGATACCGTTTGTGAAACCGATCACAATGGAAATAGGAATAAAACGTATAAAGCTGCCGATTTTTAGCAACCCCATCAGAAAGAGCAGTATGCCACTGCCGATAGTGGCAATCATGAGGTTGGCCAAACCGTAGTTGGCGATGATGCCGTAGATAATCACGATAAAAGCGCCGGCAGGACCGCCGATTTGAACTCGACAACCACCTAGGATGGCAATCAAAAAGCCAGCAATGATGGATGTGTAAATGCCCGCTTCAGGAGTTACGCCGGAAGCAATGGCAAAAGCCATGGCCAAGGGCAACGCAACCATGCCGACAGTCAGGCCTGAGCTAATGTCTCGAGACAAACTTCTGGCATTGTAGTGTCCGATTAAATCGAAACTGACCGGATGGAAAGGTTCCAAGGGAATGTGATCCCTAAAATTCTTAAAGGCTTGAGCGATGCTCATTTTTTTACGAGAAAGAGAGAAGTTAATATTGTTGTTATCGGTTATTGTAAAAACAGTTGGCTTGTGGGCCAACTGTTTTTAGTCTTCCTTAGGACTTGCGATTAACGAAGTCTCATGCCGGGTTTGGCTCCGGCTTGCGGTTCAAGGATAAAGAGTCCGTCTTTATCATCGGCTCCGCTTACCGACAAAAGCATGCCTTCGCTGACGCCGAAGCGCATCTTGCGCGGAGCAAGATTAGCAATCACCACTGTGAGTTTGCCCTCCAAATCCTCGGGCTTGTACCAGGCTTGAATGCCTGAGAAGATGTTGCGAGTCTTGCCTTCTCCGATGTCGACCGTTAAACGCAAAAGCTTCGTAGAGCCTTCCACCTTTTCACACTTGACGATCTTGGCTACACGCATATCCAATTTGGCGAAATCATTAATCGTGACTTCGGGGGCGATTTCTTCACCGCAAGGAGCCACCGGTTTGGCAACTTCCGCCACCGGAGGAATCAAAGCATCCAATTGTTTGATGTCGCAGCGCTGCATCAAATGTTTGAAGGGCTTAATCTGAACATCAGAGGTCAAAGGACGCAGAGCGCTTTCCCAATTGAGTTCGCCGCAATTGAGGAATTCTTCAACCTTAGCGGCTGTGGCCGGCAACACAGGTTTGAGCATGAGCGTCAAGAGTCGGAATGCTTCTAGGGCCACGGAACAGACTTCATGCAATTTGTCCGCTTGCTCTTCAGATTTTGCCAATTCCCAAGGCTTTTCACGATCGATGTACTCATTGATCGTGTCTGTCATGGACATAATGGCGCGAAGTGCGCGGGAGTATTCGCGTTGGTTGTAGAGCATGGCGATGCCTTCAACCGCATTGCGCATGACCTTAATAATCGTGTGGTCGGCCATGCGATCGTCAACACGAGCGTTAAAACGCTTGACGATAAAGCCGGCAGCGCGGCTGGCAATGTTGATGTACTTGCCGATCAAGTCAGAGTTCACGCGAGCCATGAAATCGCTCTTGCTGAAATCAACGTCGTCATTGGTCGGACCCATCTTGGCGGCAAGGTAGTAGCGCAGCCATTCGGCGTTCATGCCGAGTTCAAGGTACTTCATGGGGCTAATGCCGGTACCGCGGCTCTTACTCATCTTGCGGCCGTCAACGGTCATGAAGCCGTGAACGAAAACGTTATCGGGAACACGATACGGTTGACCGGCAAAGTGCAGCATGGCAGGCCAGAAAAGCGTGTGGAAGTACACAATGTCTTTGCCGATGAAGTGAATTTGTTCCGTTTTCTCATCATCCAAGAACTTCCAGAAGTCAAAACCGATCTTCTTCGCATAGTTCATGAGACTGGCGTAGTAACCCACCGGAGCGTCAAGCCAGACGTAGAAATATTTACCGGGAGCATCGGGAATAGGAATACCGAAGTAGGGTTCATCACGGGAAATGTCCCAGTCGCCCAATTTGCCCTCTCCGAGCCATTCTTCATCTTTGGCACGGATTTCCGCTTGTACGCGGTCTGCACCGCTCTTGCCTTTGCCGTTGACCCAATCGCGCAAGAACGTTACGCAGGCGGGATCGGAAAGCTTAAAGAAGTAGTGCGTGGATTTGCGCAATTCAGGTTTGGCACCGGACAAGGCTGAGAAGGGGTTGATCAGTTCAGTGGGCGAATAGACGGCGCCGCACTTTTCGCAGTTGTCACCGTATTGGTCATCAGCGCCGCAACGCGGGCAGGTGCCCTTGATGAAGCGGTCAGCCAGGAACATGCCTTTGACCGGATCATAGAATTGTTCAATGTCCTTTGTATAAATTAACCCGGCAGCTTTGAGGCGCTTATAGATGTCTTGCGAAAGCATGACATTTTCTTCGCTGTCGGTCGAGTACCAATGGTCAAACTTAATATGGAAACCATCCAGGTAGGCTTTGCGGCCGGCTGCAATTCGGGCAACAAACTCTTGAGGAGTGATCCCTTCTTTTTGGGCGGCAATCATCATCGGGGCGCCGTGCGTATCATCGGCACCGACAAAATGAACGGTATGTCCATACATTCGTTGAGTGCGCACCCAAATGTCGGCCTGAATGTATTCCATGATATGGCCGATATGGAAATGCCCATTGGCATAGGGAAGAGCAGTCGTAACGAATATTTGGCGTTTTTGCATGATGAAATGTCCCGAAAAATAGGCGGGAAGAGAAACAAAGAGGTCAATATTTTAGCAAAGCCACGTGAAATTCTCTTATTGCTCTTGAGCTTAGGCAAGAAAACTCGCACAATACGACTAATATTTGAAAACGGAGTACAAAAAAGTGACTAAGAGAGAAGAAATACTGCAGGTATTGAGTTCCGTGACGGATCCCTGGATGAATACGGACTATGTGAGCGCTCGGATGGCAAAGATCAGTGATGATGCGCAAGCCGTTACGATTCAATTGGGGTATCCGGCCAAATCTGTTAAAAAAGATATCGAGCTGAAGCTTCAGGACGCTTTTCAAAAGGCGGGCATTCAGGTTCAAGTGACGGTCGAACAGAAAATTATTGCCCATGCGGTTCAACGCACTTTGAAAGTACTGCCTAATGTTAAAAACATCATTGCTGTTTCAAGCGGCAAGGGCGGCGTCGGCAAAAGCACAGTGGCGGCTAATTTAGCGTTAGCCCTGTCAGCCGAAGGGGCTCGAGTGGGTGTTTTGGATGCCGATATTTATGGTCCCAGTCAACCGATGATGTTGGGTGCCCTTGGCCGCCCAATGATAAACGACGGTCAAAACATGAACCCGATCGAAACATTGGGTCTTGAAGTCAATTCCATCGGATTTTTGATTGATCCGGATGAGCCGATGATCTGGCGTGGTCCGTTGGTTGCTCAAGCACTGACTCAGCTTTTAACGCAAACGAATTGGCATGATTTGGATTACTTGGTTATTGACATGCCGCCGGGCACCGGTGACATTCAATTGACGCTATCGCAAACGGTTCCGGTCACGGGGGCTATTGTGGTAACAACGCCCCAGGATATTGCGCTTTTGGACGCAAAGAAAGGTTTGCGGATGTTCCAGAAGGTCAATGTGCCCATTCTGGGAGTCGTTGAAAACATGTCTATTTTCGTTTGCCCGGAATGCGGCCACGCCGAGCATATTTTTGGAGAAGGCGGCGCCAAGCGTTTAAGTGATACCTATCACGTGGATGTTCTCGGCCAACTGCCTCTTGATGCCAAGATTCGGGAAGAAGCCGATTCCGGTGCGCCGACAGTCGTGTCGTCTCCGGAATCAATGGCCGGCAAAATCTATCGCGAAATTGCTTTAAAGGCGGCCGCGGCGATTGCTAAAACCGCTAAAGATATGTCGCTTAAGATGCCAAGCGTGCGAGTGGAGAATAACTGATGCCTTTGGTAACGCCTGACTACAAGGCGCCTCGGTGGCTTGCCGGTGCTCAGATTCAAACGATATTTGCGGCCAAGGTCTGCAAAAAGCCCGAAGTAACCTATCGCCGCGAGCGCTGGGATACGCCCGACGGTGACTTTACGGATATCGATTGGGCCACGCCTGAAGTGGCTGATCCGGCCGCTCCGATTGTTGTGCATTTCCACGGTTTGGAGGGAAGCTCTCATAGCCACTACGCTTTGGCGCTTATGCACGAGACGGTTAAGCACGGTTGGCGCGGATGCGTGTCGCTTTTTAGAAGTTGTTCGGGAGAATTAAACCGCAGTATTAAGACTTACCACGCCGGTGATATTGATCAGGTTCAGTGGGTGTTGGAGACGGTGCGTTCTCGTTATCCGAAGGCGCCAATTTACGCTGTGGGAGTTTCCTTGGGTGGCAATCAGTTGGCGCTTTTTTGCGGCAAACGCGCCCAAACCGCCAAAGGACTTCTCACGGCGGCCGTTTCCGTGGGAGCACCGGTGGATTTGGTGGCGGGCAGCAATCTCTTGCGCTTTGGTTTTAATCGTCTGTATTCCAAAATGTTTTTGGATACGCTAATACCGAAAGTGATCAAAAAGTGTGAGTTAATGCCGCAGATGCGCGAGATGGTTGATGTGGAGGCCATCAAAAAGTGCAAAAATTTCTACGACTTTGACTCTCTTTATACGGCGCCTGTCCATGGCTTCAAGAGTGCCATGGATTATTGGACGAAGGCTTCTGCCAAACCGTGGTTAAAGTATGTGCAGGTTCCGCTTTTGCTCTTAAACGCTAAAAACGATCCTTTCATGCCGCAATGGGCTTTGCCGACCCTATCGGATGTTTCAGATAATGTTTGGCTGGATCAACCTGAAGAAGGGGGACACGTGGGATTCCCAACGGGTAACCCGCCCGGCAAAATTGATTATCTGCCTAAACGAATCTTTCGATTCTTCTTAGAAAGGCGGTGAACGGTTTTTCGTCTCAAGAAGAGCCTGCTATAGTCTGGTTATTGACAGCGAGGAGGCAACACATGGATAAGCGACTTTCTTTAGTCTGTAGTTTGGTTCTTGGGGTTTTCTGTGTGTCCTCATCGGTCGCGGCGAGTCTTTGCGGACCGCGTGCGGCCGCGGTTGAATTCGCAATCGATGCATCTTCCTCAATGGGTGAGAGCTACGCGCGGCCTCAGTTTGTAAATGATGAAAAAGAGGCGGCTCTTTGGGGTAATCAGTCGTCAAAACTCGCTTACGCGCGGCAATTTGTCAAGATGGCGGCAGAAAAAATTAATCCCACCAAAGAAATGGTGACGGGGCTAGCCACATTTATGCCTTCAAGCCAGATCCTTAAGACGCAAAAGCGTACGGGCGAAGCCTTTTCAAAGTCGCTCTCCGAAGTCAAAATCTCCGCTTCGACTCAATCGTTGAATAATTTCGATAAAAAGGCGTTGGACTATTTTGCTCGTAAACGCAAAGAACCGACCACGCTTTTTGTCATCACAGACGGTGATATAGACAAGGGTTGCCATGATCCGGCCAAGGTTTTGCAAACGTTTTATCAGAATAATCCGAAAAGTTGTGTGCATCTGATTTCATTGGCTCAGACGGACTCTGAAAAAGAGGTCATAACCCGTTTGCGCCGAGTCAACGCCTGTTCGATGATGGCGACGGTTGCCGACATGATGGCCGATCGTCAAAAATTCAATGCCATGGTAGAGGGCAATGTGTACCGTAATTGTTCATCCCAGGAGGATCTGGAAGTCGCCGGGATTCCTTTTGTTAAAAAGTCAACCACGTTGGATAAAAAAGCCATTGCAGTGCTGGACCAGGTGATGAAAGTGATCGCGCAACGTCCAAAGGATGAATCCATGTTGATTTTGGGCTGGACCGATACAGAGGGTGATGCGGCTTTTAATAAGCGTCTTGGTTTGCAGCGGGCAAAGGTTGTCAAAGATTATCTTGTTTCCAAAGGAGTCGAGGATCACCGAATGGCTGTAATGGGCGGCGGTGAGTCAGAGAAGTTTGACAACACGACCGAAGCCGGAAGAAAACTCAATCGTCGGGTGGACATCATTTTTGGTCAATGAACACCGCTCAATGCGGGGCTTTTTCTCTTTTTCGAATTTAGCTAAAATACGCTCTTTAATTTTTAATAAAAACGTTGCCGCGTCGGTTTGTTCTACCGGGTCTGCGGTTCCGTCTATAAACGGAGGCTCTTATGTCCCATAAGTGGCTCAGCAAGGATACGCTTTGCGGCCTTGTTGCATTAACGCTTTTTATTCTGACGATTCCTTTGAGTAATTGGGTCGTTGTCAATGTCGGTTTGGTTTGCGAGACCAACGGTCCGTGTTTAATTCCTGTTTGGCCGGGGCTGATGGCGCCTTCTGCGGTCATGATTGCAGGGGCCGCCCTGGTTTTAAGAAATGGCGTACAGGCCTTTCTTGGCGCTCCCTTTTCTCTTTTGGCGATTGCCGTGGGCACAGCCCTATCGGCGCTTTTTGCCGCCCCCTCTTTAGTGATCGCCTCCGCAGCTGCCTTCTGTTTTTCTGAATTGGCCGACTTTGCGGTCTACACGCCGATGAGAAAACGCTTCCCGGCTTTCTCGGTTGTCATGGCGGGGCTGGTGGGTTCTGTTATTGATAGCGCCATTTTCCTTTCGCTCGCTTTCGGCAGTATCGAATTCATTACCGGTCAAGTGTTGGGTAAGTTCTGGATGTCACTTTTAGCCGGGATGGTTATTCGCTATTTGAGACCTCGTTTGGTCGCGCACCCTAAGTTCTAAGTTAAGTTTAGAAAACCTCCGGAATCGGAGGTTTTTGACTATTGGGCTATACTTTGCTGGTATTCTTCAAAGCCTTTTTCTCTTAATAGGCATGCCGGACAGTGACCGCAGCCGTACCCCCAGGCATGAAAGTGCTCCCTGTCACCTTCGTAGCAGGTGTGAGTTTTTTTCACAATGAAGTCAACGAGCTCATCGCCACCCACTTCGTGAGCCAGTTCCCACGTCTGCGCCTTTGTTCTGAACATCAACGGCGTCACAATTTCGATAGGCCAATCCATTCCCAGCGAGAGAGCTTTTTGCATGGCATCCATTGTGTTGCGGCGGCAATCCGGATAGCCTGAAAAATCAGCCTGGCCCACGCCTGTGATAATGGTGTGGATATCTCGCAAGTAGGCTCTGGCGCCAATGTAGGTCATGAACATTAGGTTTCTGGCCGGCACAAAAGAAGAGGGCAGCCCGCGCTTTCCTTCGGAGACGATGGCTTCGCCCGATCCGGTTAAAGCACTGCTGGAGACTTGACCGAAGGTACTGGCGTCAATGACAAGGTCAGGGCCAAGGCGGCATGCAAAGTTAGGAAATTGAGTCTGAATTTTTTTGAGAATTTCTTTTCGGCAAATCAATTCCACATTGTTTTTCTGGCCATAATTGAAACCGACGGTTTCGACACGATCAAAATTTTTCAAAGCCCAAAAAAGACATGTGGTTGAATCTTGTCCACCTGAAAAACTGACAATGGCAGCCTTAGACATAAAAATTTCCTTTCAACTCATTTTTTAGGATTTTTGTTTTGCTTTTTGTCGCTGTCGTTTTTGTCAGAACTTCCTTTTTTAAAAGCGTGTCCAATTTCTTTTGTGGTATCACGAGTTGTATGACCAATTTCACGAGTGATATCACGAGTCGCATGACCAATGCTTCGACCTGCGTCTTTAATAGCGCCAAAAAACGAGTCGGAAGCATAAGTGGGCGTGGTTGCTATTGACAGAGCTAAAAGAACGCCGGAAACAAAAGTTTTAAACATGTTTTTCAACTTCTTGAGAATTGAGACTTCCGATATGTTACCTGGCTTTTGACTCTTAGGCGGAAGTATTTCACTTCGGTTGATTTTTTTGGTTTGCCTTTTTAGATTGTCACGAGGCTCTGCTTATGTGTTAACCTTCGGTCTGTTTTTTGAGAATCATTTTCCATATGTCTGACAAAACTGCCGTCATTTTGATGAATACCGGATCGCCCGCGGCGCCGACTGAGGCGGCTTTGCGTACATATTTAAAAGAATTTTTATCGGATCCGCGCATTATTGAACTACCATCTTGGATATGGCAACCCATACTCAGAGGAATCATTCTTCGAACCCGCCCGGCCAAAAGTGCTCAGCGTTATAGAAAGATATGGATGCCTGATGGTTCCCCCTTGATTGTTTATACGCAAAAGATTGTCGAGGCTCTTAACGACCGTCTGCCTGATGATATTGTCGTTGCCATGGCTATGAAGGTGGGTTCTCCTTCGGTTGAACAAACGGTTGCCCGTCTAAAAAAAGACGGAATCGATCATTTTATTTTCTTTCCTATGTTTGCCCAGTACGCCACACAAACGACGGAGTCAGCTCTTGATGGAGTCAGGGAACTTAAAGGGGAATTGAAAGATATTCATTGGGATTGGATTCGTCCTTTTTATAACCGAGCCGATTTTATTGAGGCCTTGGCCGCGAAAATCCAGTCAAACCGCACGCCGGGAGCTCACCTTGTGATGAGTTTTCACGGCATTCCTGTCAAAAGCATTCAAAAAGGCAGCCCCTATGAAAAACAGTGCCGTGAGACAGCGCAAAGCATTGCGGCAAAGTTGCAATTAAAAGACGGGGATTATTCCATTGCCTACCAGTCACGTTTTGGTAACGATCATTGGCTTCAGCCTTATCTGACCGGGCACGTTGAGTCGCTGGTTCATCAAGGCGTACGATCAATAGATGTCGTCTGCTTATCCTTTAGTGTCGATTGTTTGGAAACGCTCGAAGAAATCGGCATTGAACTCAAGAATCATTTCCTTTCATTAGGAGGTGAGCACTTCAATCTTTTGCCGTGCCTCAATGATGATGCTAACGCATTGGATTGTTATGAAAAATTGATTCTTGAATCCATTTCTACTCTGAAGAGCGATAAACGCTAAAAAAGAAAAGAAGCCAACAGTCAGTCGGCTATTGGCTTCTGAAATACCTATTTGTGCGAGACTACTTCAAATATGTTTTATAAAACACTTCAATTTTGTCGAACGGAATCTTGTCCATTTGATCATAAAGATCCGTGTGACTGGCTCCCGGCACGATAACCAGTTCTTTATTGTCCCCTTTGAGGAGTTTAAAAGCGTCTTCACCAAAATAACGTGAGTGTGCTTTTTCGCCATGAACAATCATGACAGCGTTACGAATCTCACCTACGTAACTGAAAATCGGCATTGTCATAAATGACAGTGACGAGGTGACATTCCAGCCTCGATTGGAATTCAATGAACGGGGGTGGTAGCCACGTTCGGTTTTATAGTAAGCGTAGTAGTCCTTCACGAATTGCGGAGCATCGGCCGGAAGCGGATCGACTACACCGCCAGCTAAAGCGTAGTAGCCGTTTTTGTAGTCGCTTGTCCGTTGTTGGTTAAGTTTTTCACGCAATTCATAGCGGGCATTCTCATCCATCGAGTCAAAATATCCCTTGGCATTAACGCGAGTCATGTCGTACATGGTGGAGGCCACTGTCGCCTTAATGCGGGTATCCATCGCGGCGGCGTTAATTGCCATACCGCCCCAACCACAAATTCCTAAAATCCCGATTCGATTAGGATCAACGTCTTCACGTGTACTTAAATAATCTACCGCGGCGCTGAAATCTTCCGTGTTAATGTCCGGTGATGCTACATAACGGGGACTGCCGGAACTTTCACCGGTAAAGGACGGATCAAATGCGATGGTCAAAAAGCCGCGTTCAGCCAATGTTTGAGCGTAGAGGCCTGAAGACTGTTCCTTGACGGCGCCAAACGGACCGCTTACTGCGATAGCTGGTAATTGACCACTGGAATTTTTGGGGATGTAGAGATCGGCCGCCAAGGTGATTCCGTATCGATTCACGAAAGTCACTTTGGAATGATTGACTTTAGGGCTTTGTTTAAAGACCTTGTCCCATTTTTGCTCAAGCTTCAGCGGCTCAGCTTTGATGGGGGAAGGTTCAACATTCACGGCAGGCACTGCCGCATAGGCCGTGACAGCACAGGCTAAGCCAATGGATAAGGAGGTCTTTCCTATAGTCTTTTTCACGTTCATGATCATTCTCCGTTGAGACGAAAATTGGCAATCTGACAGATCTCGTCTACCAAGAAAAAGTCTATGAAAAAGACTGTTCAATAACAAATACTTTGTTTTTATTGCTTGCCATGCCTATAAGGCATAAATTATTAAATTCCCCAGTCATTCGAAAGAAAAGGAAATTAAATTTTCGCTTCCTCTTCTTTTAACAAGGCAATCAGTCTCTTAGAGGCGGGGCTAAGGTTTCGGGAATGATTCCATGCAATCACAATGTCGCATTCCAAGCGAGGATATAAGGGTAGCCAAACCAGACCGGATGCCGCTGTTGGATTGATGATTCCATCTAATGCAAGAACGTGGCCAACACCGGCGGTTGCCAGTACATAGGCGTTGTAGAGAAGGTTGAAGGTTCCGACGATATTTAAGTCCGCTCGCAAGTCATTGAGCCAGCCGTCAAACTCGTTTCGGCGAAACGACTGCTCGGAACAAAGTAAAGGTTGGCCGATCAAATCAGAGGCTTCAATGTGTTTTTTCCCGGCAAAAGGACCGTCAACGCGTGTGAGCAGCCCCCAGACATCCTTTTGTTTGAACTTGATTGCGCTGTAGCCCAATGTATCGGCGATACCTACAAAAACGCCGAAATCGGTTAGCCCGGAATGCAATTCGGATTTCACCTGAGTCTCAGCGCCGCTTGTGATGTGAAAACGAACTTTTGGGGCCTCTTTTTGTAATCGGGCGATAGCTCGGGCAAGACTACTTAATGCCGGAGTTTCACCGGAGGCAATACGAATTTCTCCGGTCATTTCATCGTCCGAACGGATTTCAGCTTTAGTGCGGTCAAAAAGACTGACGATAGCTTGAGCGCGTTCGTAAAATAGTTTGCCTTTCTCGGTCAAATGAAGTTTGCGATTGGTACGAACAAATAAGGTATGGCCCAGTTCTTCTTCAAGTTCCATAAACTGACGTGATAAGGTTGGCTGAGTGACATGCAGTTTTTGCGCGGCGCCAGAAATACTTTGTTGTTCCGCTGCGGTTAGGAAATAACGAAGAACGCGAATATCCATTATTAGTCACCTGTGTTGTGAGCTTATTGGCTCATTATGCCCGAGAATGCTTTCTTGCGATGAGGATCCTTCCTGGTTATTTTGGGAAATTTATGCCCATTTTATTACCGACTTGAATTTTTCCGAATCGTCCCCATATTGGGATTATCTAAGTTATTACCCGTTTCGGAGAAAGAATCCATGCAAGAAGAAACGACCAAAGACACGGAAGTGAAAGATCAAAATCAGTCGCAAACCGCTGCCGAGCAGACTCAACCTGAACAAAAAGTTGAAGAAGCTACCCAACCTGAAGCCCAGGCTCAACAAACCGAGCCCGTTCAGGAACAACAAACAGCAGAAGAGCCTTCCGTTGAAGAACTTTTAACTGCAGCCAAAGAAGAAAATGCCAAGTTGCAGGATCTTTATCTTCGCGCGTTGGCCGAAGCTGAAAATGCTCGCCGTCGTGCCGAGGATGCTGTGGAAAAGGCGCATAAGTTCGGCGTTGAGAAATTCGCTAAAAACCTCTTGCCCGTGCTCGATAGCTTGGAAAAGGCTCTGGAACTGAGTAAGGATCCGGAAGATCCCGTGATGCAAGGTGTTCAGGCTACCTATCGTCAGTTTGTTCAAGCGATGGAAAAAAGCGGCATGACGGAAATCAATCCTGTTGGCGAAAAGTTCGATCCGACGCGTCATCAGGCTATCGCCATGGTCCCTGCTCAGGAAGGGCAAACGAGCGGTCAAGTTGCTCAAGTCTTCCAACGCGGTTGGCTTATCAGTGAACGTGTTTTACGCGCCGCCATGGTTAGCGTTGTTCAATAACACTTTGAATTATCAAGGAAACTTTTGAGAGTGAAATTATTTGTAAGCGCACCCCTTGAAAGTTTCAGCCTCATCCCCATATGGGGGATAGAGCGTCGGGAAACACAATTAGATGTTCCCGCCGAAGTAAAGAATTTGAGAGTTTTAAACGAAGGAATTTAAAAATGGCAAAGATTATTGGTATTGACTTGGGTACGACGAACTCTGCCGTAGCCGTCATGGAAGGTGACAAAATTCACGTGATCGAAAACAGTGAAGGCGCACGCACGACGCCGTCTATTGTTGCTTACATGGAGAACGGTGAAGTGTTGGTGGGTGCTACCGCCAAGCGTCAAGCTGTGACCAATCCGAAGAACACCTTGTTTGCTGTTAAGCGTTTGATCGGCCGTCGTTTTGATGATGCTGAAGTTCAACGTGATATTTCTTTGATGCCGTTCTCTATTACTCGTGCAGAAAACGGTGATGCCTGGGTGAGCGTATTGGATGGCAAGAAGCTTGCCCCGCAACAGGTCTCCGCTGAAGTGCTCCGTAAGATGAAGCAAACCGCTGAAGATTATCTTGGTGAAACGGTAACGGAAGCTGTGATCACGGTGCCTGCCTACTTTAACGACAGCCAACGTCAAGCGACGAAGGATGCCGGTCGTATTGCCGGTTTGGAAGTCAAGCGTATTATCAATGAACCGACGGCTGCTGCTTTGGCTTTCGGTCTTGATAAGGCCGGTAAGGGTGATAAGAAGATCGCTGTGTATGACTTGGGTGGTGGTACGTTCGATATCTCCATCATTGACTTGGCTGATGTTGACGGCGACAAGCAATTTGAAGTGCTTTCCACAAACGGTGATACGTTCTTGGGCGGCGAAGACTTCGATCAACGCATTGTTGATTATTTGATTTCTGAATTCAAGAAAGACACCGGCGTTGATTTGAGCAAGGACATTATCGCTTTGCAACGTTTGAAGGACGCTGCTGAAAAGGCCAAGATTGAATTGTCCAGCCGTCAGGAAACGGAAATCAACTTGCCGTATATCACGGCCGATGCAACGGGTCCGAAGCATTTGAACGTCAATTTGACCCGTGCTAAGTTTGAAAGCATGGTTGAAGACTTGATCGCTCGTACGATTGAACCGTGCCGTAAGGCTTTGGCTGATGCTGGTTGCTCTAAGAGCGAAATTACGGACGTGATTTTGGTCGGCGGTCAATCCCGTATGCCGAAGGTTCAAGAAACAGTTCGTGAATTCTTTGGTCAAGAACCGCGTAAGGATGTCAACCCTGATGAAGCCGTGGCAATAGGTGCTGCTATTCAAGGTTCTGTTTTGACCGGTGAACGTCATGACGTGTTGCTTTTGGACGTGACGCCGTTGACCTTGGGCATTGAAACCTTGGGTGGTGTGATGACCTCCATGATTAAGCGCAACACGACGATTCCGACCAAGCACACTCAGGTGTTCTCGACCGCGGAAGATAACCAACCAGCCGTGACCATTAAGGTTTACCAAGGTGAACGTGAAATGGCAGCCAGCAACAAGCTTTTGGGTGAATTTAACCTCGAAGGCATTGCTCCGGCTCCCCGTGGTTTGCCGCAAATCGAAGTGACCTTTGATATTGATGCTAACGGTATTTTGCACGTTTCGGCTAAGGATAAGGCCACCGGTAAGGAAAATAACATCACGATTAAGGCTAGTTCCGGTTTGAGCGAAGATGAAATTCAACGTATGGTCAACGACGCTGAAGCGAACAAGGCCGAAGACCACAAGCGCTTTGAATTGGCTCAATCGCGCAATATTGCCGATGCCTCCATCCACCAAGTCCAAAAGACTTTGAAGGATTTGGGCGACAAGGTTGAAGCTTCTGACCGCATGGCTTGCGAAGACGGTATCAAGAAGGTTGAAGAAGCCATCCGTGGTGAAGACAAGGCCGCTATTGATGCTGCTGTTGAACGTTTAATGACGGCCGCTCAAAAGATCGGCGAAAAGTTGAACGCTCAGGCTCAACAAGCTCAGCAAGCTCAACCGCAACAAGAAGCCAAGAAGGCCGACGATGATGTGGTTGATGTGGATGCCAAAGAAAAATAATCCGTGAGAATTTGGGGGCTCAAGCCCCCAAACTCGTACCGAACAGGGGTCTCATGAGCGAGGTTCAAGATCGGCGGTGTCGGTGACATCGGGGCTTGAACCTATCGCTTTATCGCAAGGGTAGAAAAATAATGAGCGATCGTGACTATTACGAAGTATTGGGTGTAGATAAAAGCGCAAGCGCAGCCGATATTAAGAAGGCTTATCGTCGTCTGGCCATGAAGTATCATCCCGACCGCAACAATGGGGATAAAGAGGCCGAGGCGAAGTTTAAGGAAATCGGTGAAGCCTACGAGGTTTTGGGAGATGAACAAAAGCGTGCCGCTTATGACCGATTTGGTAAAGCCGGCGTAAACGGCGGAGCCGGTGGTCCCGGCGGTTTCGGTGGTTTTGGCCCTGAAGGTTTCGCGGGTGGTTTCGGCAACATGGGCGACTTGGGCGACATTTTCAGCGAATTTTTCGGCCAAGGTATGAGTGGACGCCGTCAACAAAGCGGTCCTCGAGCCACCAAGGGTGTGGACCTGCGCTACGACCTTGAAATTACGCTTGAGCAGGCGGCCAAGGGCTACACGGCGGAAATCCGTGTTCCTGTTTGGGAAAAATGTGATGTTTGTGATGGAACGGGCAGCCGCTCCAAAGCCAAACCAACGACTTGTCCGCACTGTAACGGTACCGGCGTCGTTTATGCTAAACAGGGCTTTTTCTCTGTTCAGCAGACGTGTCCCTACTGCCATGGATCCGGTACGGTGATTTCTGATCCCTGCCCCAACTGCGACGGTACAGGCTTCAAGAAAGTCATGAAGACGCTTGAAGTGAAGATTCCTGCCGGTATCAACGCCGGTCAGCGTGTGCGTTTGCAAGGCAAAGGTCAGCCCGGCACCAACGGCGGTCCGGCAGGCGACCTGTATGTTGAAATCAGTATTAAACCGCACGAGATTTTCCAACGTGATGGCGACGACCTTCATGTTGAATTGCCGATTTCTTTTGTCACAGCGGCTTTGGGTGGTGACGTGGATGTGCCTGTTTTGGATGGCGAAACCCGCATTACCATTCCCGAGGGTACACAAAGCGGCAAGATTTTGCGCCTGCGTGGCAAGGGTATCAAGAGCCTGCGCACAGGCTACATGGGAGATCTTTACATCCATGTGTTTGTGGAAACGCCGGTTAATCTGACGCAAAAGCAAAAGGATTTGCTTCGACAGTTTGATGAAACGGTCTCCAAGCACGGCGAGAAGCATTCGCCGAAGCACCAGAGTTTCATGGATAAGATGAAGGATCTCTTCAGCTAAAAAGCGTGCTTTTCAACTAAGCTCCGTTCCCAGTGTTCGGAGCTTTTTTGTTTCTGCGAAATGCGAATCTGTACCCGATGAAGCCAAAGCAGAGGCCTAAAAGTGCGCCGGCGATAACGTCGCTCGGAAAATGCACAAAGAGGTAGAGTCGGGAAAAGCCCATCAAGATGGCAAGGATCAAAGCGGCCGAACCGGCTCTTTTATAGTAAAGAAACAAGGCAAACGCCGCAGCAAAGGCGGCCGCTGTGTGACCGGATGGAAAAGAGTGGTCGCTTAAACACGCAAGCAGCATGTCTTCAGTAACGGTTACGTCACAGGGCCTTTCGCGTCCCACCAACGGTTTGATGATGAGGTTGACTGCAACAAAATCAATGAGCAGTGCGATGCTGACGGCCAATCCAGACTGACGGTATCTTTCGATAATGAGCAAAAGGGCCGCTAGTGCAATCCAAATGGCCCCGAAATTGCCCAAAGAAGATACGAAAAGCATGAAATGATCAAGATTTTCGCTTCTTAACGATTGAATAAAGTGCAAAAACAAAAATTCCATCGGATTACGTAAAAAATGAGCCGCCTTCAAGGTTAACTGAAAAGGCGGCTCAAGATGAGGAAATCCTACAAACCGTTACTCTTTTTGAGGTTTAGGCAGAATTTTGTCCAAATTTTTGATAAAGAGAATGGCCACATAGGTAATGATGCAGGTGGCGATCACTAATTCAGCGTTTGCGAGCATTCTGAGCTCCCAAGCATAAAAAGCGCCGACTTCATACTGACCGACTAAATTGCTCATTTTATAGAGCGCGGTAGCGCCGATTGCTAAAGGGAAGGTGAAAGCCGCGTAGCCGGGAGAAAAGGGTAGGCGAAGCAACTTAAAGAGCGAAAGGTAGATGACTACGGTCATTAAAACGGCAATCCCCAATAGGACAGCGCACAAAAGCGGAGAAGGATTCTCAACAACAGTTAAAAGACCGGCCAATGAGAGACTGGCAGGGGCGGCCAAAATCGCTATGGTGGGCTTGGCGGCATCAGGAACCTGTGCGTAGAACATGAAGCGGTAAATCATGACCGGAAGCATAACAGCGTAAGACACAATGCCGATCGTCAAAAGGACTTGAGCGAAATTAAACCATTCCGGTGAAGGGCAGGCGACATCGGCCACGATGATGCCGACAGGTGGAATAAACCAACTCGGAACCATGTGCTGCATTTGGCGCTCGCGCATGCGAAAAACAATAAAAGCGCCCAAAAAGAGCAAGTGTACGATCACCGCCGCAAGCCACAAATACTCACCGATGAGAGGGAAAAAGCGACCGATTGCTTTAGAGACCACCATCGTGGCCATGGCAAAGGTTGGCACAATACTGCCTAAAACAGGGTGGCGCAGGTCGGTGATAAGGGTATCGGCGTGAAAAACAAAACGAGTAAGTAGCAAGCAAAGCAATACAACGGCGATGCCAGCTCCGATAAGCTGCCCCCAACCATGAAGCGGAAGCGCATTTTCCATCGACCAACCTAAACTGGAAATACCAAGTGCAAGCCCTGCTACCGGGGTAGGCAGGGCACGGACGCGTTTAATCATTATTCAAAGTCCGGAATGTTAAAAGACGAGCGATTATATCAACTGTCAAAAAAGAGTCATCTGTTTCGTTAAATGGTCTTCACGAATTTCCTGTTCGGTTTTGGAAACAGAAAGACCTAAAAGACGAATACCGGTAGCGGGCAGGGTCACATTTTTTAAAAGTCGATAAGCCAGGGGCGTAATCTTTTCGACACTGTCGAGTGTTTCAAGGCATGAGGCGCTGCGGGTTAAGGTGGTGAAATCAGGAAAGCGTACTTTAAGTGTCAACCTTTTTCCTTTAAATTTTCGGCGGTTAACCCTTTGCGCAAGCTCATTAATGACCGAAGTCAAGGCTTCATCAATGGCTTTCCCTTTAATATTCCGCCCAAACGTTTCTTCACAGCCGACGGACTTACGTTCTCGGTGGGTGGTTACCTGTCGATCATCAATACCTCTGACAAAGTTATAGTAGGTCAGACCGGCTTTACCGAACAATTCAGTCAATCGTGAGAGACTGACCGCTCTTAATTGCGGCGCTGTTGTGATGCCTAAAGCGTGTAACCGTTTTGCGGTGGCAGGACCAATTCCCCAAAAGGCTTCAATTGGAAGCTTGTCGATAAAATCTAAAGCTTGATCTGGATGGATGACACAAAGGCCATCGGGTTTGCGGTAGTCGCTTGCGATTTTGGCTAAAAGTTTATTGTAACTCACGCCGGCGCTTGCCACTAATCCCAGCTCCTCACGAATCTCTTTTTTTATCCGCTTGGCAATTTCTAGGCCTGTTCTTGCACCGATCTTATTGTCAGTGACGTCTAAAAACGCCTCGTCAATGGAAACCGGTTCGATGATGTCGGTGTAGCGTTCAAAAATTGCTCGGACTTGTTTAGAAACAGCTTGATAGTGTTTCATTCGAGAATGAACAAAAATAAGCTCAGGGCAGAGCTCTCGGGCTTTAGCCGAAGGCATGGCAGAATGCACGCCGAATTTCCTTGCCTCATAACTGGCAGTGGCCACTACCCCTCGGGCTCCGGCGTGTCCAACGGCAATAGGTTTGCCGCGCAAGGCTGGGTGATCACGTTGCTCAACAGACGCAAAAAAAGCATCCATGTCAACATGAATAATTTTTCGGAAGGGTTTGGCGCTCATAGTCGAGAATTCTAAATAAATTTTTCTAATGTTGGATTTAACACCGAAACGGATGACAGTGCTGAAAATAAAAGAGAAAGACTGTGGTTGGAGTTTGCAGTCGGTATTGCATCTCTGTGATATAGGGATTGCCAGAGTATTGGCTTTTCCTGAAATTTGCTAAAGTAGCGGAATTTTTGAAATTCAGATTTCGATATAGCTATTTTTCCTATGAGCAATCAATTTAGTATTAACCAACGTTTGCTGTTGGGGTTAACGCTTTTTTCCATGTTTTTTGGGGCGGGCAATCTTATTTTCCCGCCCTATCTGGGCTCTTTAGCCGGTGTTGACATGCCGTGGGCCATGGCTGGCTTTGCCATCACGGCCGTGTGTTTTCCGATCCTCGGGGTGATGACGGTTGCTCGTTCCGGAGGCTTAATGATGTTAGCCTCTCGGGTTCATCCGCAGTTTGCCTTTATTTTTACACTGCTCATCTATTTATCAATCGGTCCCTGTGTGGCCATTCCCCGTACGGCCAGTACTTCTTTTGAAATGGCCTTGGCTCCGTTATTTACGGCAACGACAGAGCCTTTCTTCTTGGATTTTTCTCCTCTGGTTTGCGCCCAATTTTTGTACTCTGTTTTCTTTTTTGGGTTGGCCGGAATCATGGCTTTAAATCCAGAAAAACTCACGCAGCGTCTTGGCAAAGTGACTTCGCCCGCGCTCATTATCATGATTGCGCTTCTTTTCCTCGCGTGTCTGTTCCGACCGATCGCGGGTTACGGTTTAGCTTTACCCCCGTACGATCTCAATGCTTTCGTCAGAGGCTTCTTGGAAGGCTACCAAACCATGGATACGCTGGCTGCGCTCAACTTTGGTTTGATTATTGCCTTAAATGTCCAGGCCCTGGGGGTGAGCAATACGGAAGGGGTGGTGCGAGAGACGGTAAAAGCCGGCATGATTGCCGGGTTTTTCCTGATTACGATCTATTTGGCGTTAGCCCATATTGGGGCAACTGTGGGCGGAGCCGGTTTGATCACCGAAAATGGTGCGCAGACATTAACTTCAGTGGCTGAAATCCAATTCGGTTCTTGGGGCATCATTCTTTTAGGAATGATTTTCTTTGTCGCTTGTTTAAACACCTGTGTCGGTCTTTTATCCTGCTGCAGCGATTATTTCACCAAAGTTTTTCCGGCTCTGTCCTACCGTGGTTGGCTTCTGGTGTTTGTGCTTTGCAGCATGGTGGTCTCGAACGCGGGCTTAACACTTATTCTCAAACTGTCTATCCCGGTATTGATGTCGATTTATCCGGTGGCTCTGATGCTGATTATTCTCGGCTTGACGCATCACTTTAATCAGAATTTTTCGAAGGTTTATCCATTAACCATTACGATGACGGCGATTGTAAGCGTTGCCGGCGCGCTTAAAGATATTGGTGTTGATGTCCCGTTGTTGTCACATTTGCCTTTTTACTCCATTGGTTTGGAGTGGGTGACGCCGGCTCTTATCGGTTGGGTGATCGGAATTTTTTATTCCAAACGTCATCTTGAAATTTAGTGATCAAAAGTGATCGCTATAATGGCGGCTTCAACTAATCTGAAGGATCAGAAGTGCAATTATTAGAGATCTTTGGTATCGCTGTCGCGTTGTCTGTTGACGCAATGGTTGTGGCCTTGTGTTGGGGAGCCGTGCAGCCCAGAATCAAAGTCTCTCATGTTCTGAAGTTCTCTGTTGTGTTCGGTGCTTTTCAAGCGCTGATGCCTGCTCTCGGCTGGCTTGCGGGGGGCGCTCTTTACAGTCTTATTAATGCCTGGGATCACTGGGTCGCTTTCGGGCTTCTCTTTTTTGTTGCCGTGTCAATGATCCGTGAGGCATTCGAAAAAGATGAAGATGACGGGCAGTGCGAATGCCGTTCAATGGGTTCAGACATTGCCTGGGGGAAACTGGCGATGTTGGCGGTAGCCACAAGCCTTGATGCCTTGGCGGTTGGTTTTTCCTTTGCGATGGTGTCCATGCCGATTGCGGGCCCGGCGGCAATTATCGGTATTGTTTGCGCCTTATTGACTGCACTGGCGATGTTGGCGGCAGGTGTTTTATCTGAAAAAGCCGCACGACACAGCAAAAAGCTTTCACTGTTGGGTGCGGCTGTGTTGCTCTTAATTGGATTGAGAATCCTTTTTGAGCACGGCGTTTTCTAGTAACGCTCAAACATTTCTCTTAAGGCATCAATATCGGTGATGCCTTTTTTCAACGCTAATTGCAAAAGAACTCGGGATTTCACCGCGGATAAATTCCAAGAAGAGATCAATCCGGCCTCTTCCCATTCACTTAAGCCGTTAAATACCGGTCCGGTGAATACCCGAGAACTGCGAATGACACGAACGCCAGTTTCCGAGGCGCGTTTAAGACCCGGCAGAACTTTGTCGGGAACGCAACCGTTTCCAAGACCCGCGAAAACAATGCCCTTGGCGCCGATGGCCACAGCGGCGTCAACCAGCATCGAGTCATCATCGGCGTGAGAAATCAAAATATCCACTCGAGGGAAAGATTCGTCTTGATCAAAATCATGCACGCTAAACGGCGTGGCCATCGTATGCGGACGGGTTGAACGGTTGTAATACATGACGGCGTTATCAATCACCGCGCCAAGCTCGCCCGTATTTAATCCGGAAAAAGTAGCGACATTGGTGGTGTTGGTTTTGGTGCTAAAGCGTGCGCTTCCAATGGTGTTGTTAAGCACCATCAATACCCCCAAGCCTTGGGACTGCTCATCCAAAGCCACTTGGAAAGCGTTATAAAGATTTAATATTCCGTCAGCAGAAAGAGCAGTGGCCGGACGCATGGCGCCGGTTATCACGACAGGTTTTTGCGTTTTTAAAATCAGGTGAAGGAAGTAGGCTGTCTCTTCCATGGTGTCAGTGCCATGAGTGATCACAACAGCGTCCACATCATCACGATCGACAGCGCTTTGCACACTTCGCGCGAGCTTAAGCCAAATTTCACTGGTCATGGAACTGGAGTCCACGTGACTGACGGCTTCTTGTTCAAGTTCAATTTTGTCCTTCAGATCAGGCAATTGATCAAGCAATGCATTGATTGATAAATGCCCCAAACGATACCCGGTGGTTTGAGTGGCACTTTCGCCGGAACTGACAATGGTGCCGCCTGTGGACATGAGGATGATCTTTTTCTTAGCCATAATGGGTTCCCCTGAAATCAGTTGGTTCGTATTATGCCAAAAGAATATTTCTTGTCTTGAAAAATCATTTTTTAGGTGGCCTTTTGAATTTTGAAACGATCTGTTGCATGCATTGCAGCTCGTTGCACGCGCTTGAGATTTGAATCTTTCCGTTCTATCCTCAAAAGTGCTTTAGTAAGGAGTTCCTCTCATGAAAACAATTGGTTTAATCGGAGGAATGAGCTGGGAGAGCACGGTGACTTATTACCAGCTCATTAATGAGGCGGTTCACAAACGTCTAGGCGGATTGCATTCGGCCAAAATTGTGCTTTGGAGTGTGGAGTTTGACGAAATCGAGAAGTGCCAATCTTGCGGCGATTGGGCTAAAAGCGCTTCGATTTTGTTAGAAACCGCCAAAGGTTTAGAGAAGGCCGGCGCAGACGTTATTCTGATTTGTACGAATACTATGCACAAAGTGGCCGATGAGGTGGCCGCGTCTGTTCATATACCTCTTTTGCATATTGCTGATGCCACGTTTGACGCATTGCAGAAGCGAGCTATCCATCGCGTCGGACTTTTAGGTACAAAGTACACCATGCAGCAAGATTTTATTAAAGAGAAACTTAAAAAGCGTGGTCTGGAAGTACTGGTTCCCGAAAGCGAAGATATGGAAATGATTAACAGCGTTATTTTCAACGAACTTTGTGTTGGAAAGATTCTGCCCGAGTCAAAAGAAAAATTTTTGAAAGTGATTGAGAAATTAAAAGCCCAGGGAGCCGAAGGCGTCATTTTGGGCTGTACTGAAATCGGCCTTTTGATTAAGCAGGCGGATACGGATTTGCCTGTTTTCGATACGACGGAGATACACGCAAAAGCGGCTGTTGATTTCGCACTCGCTTCTGAAAGTGCGTAGGCTCAAGAACGGAAAAAATTAAAAAACGGTATAGCTAACAAATTGAAAATGCGTTAAAATACCGCGAATTTTCGTGAAACCCTTCTGGGTTTCGTTTTTTATTGTGGCTTTGCCACGTTTACTTTATAGACACAAGAGGTAAATTAAATGGTCGTTATTCGTCTTGCTCGCGGCGGTTCCAAGAAGCGCCCCTTCTTCAACATCGTTGTTACGGATTCCCGTAATCGCCGTGACGGTCGTTTTATCGAACGCTTGGGCTACTACAACCCGATGGCTGCCGGCCAAGGCGTGAAGTTCCAAATCGCTGAAGAACGTCTCACGCACTGGATCGGTCAAGGCGCCCAAATGAGCGACACGGTTGCTCGTTTGGTCAAGCAAGCTAAGAAGGCTGCTGCCTAATCGAAAATTCTGCAAACCTTGTTTGCACGAAGGGCGATTCCGAAATCGTTGCCTTGCGTTGCGGCACTAAAAGCCATTCTTTTCAGACTACTTCAAACAAACGGAATTGTGTCTACCGTTTGGGTCTGAAAATCGAGAGCTTTAGCCGCGAGTATCTAAAACGCCAAGCGTAACTGAAGGAATGGCCCTTTTTCTTATCCCTTTTTCAAGATGACGGAAAATAAAAACACAGACGAGTTGATGCAAGTCGGTCGAACAGCTGGCGCTTATGGTGTGCGCGGTTGGGTGCGTGTCGTGCCCATGGGCAGACAAGGGGATTTACTTTTTGAAAGTGATCGCTGGTGGTTTTTGCCTTATCCGAGAAAGCCGGGTGTTTCCCCTAAGCTTTTAACGGTGTCGGAACTCAAAGCTCACGGAAAAGATTTCATCGCCAAAATTGAAGAAATTCATACCCGTGAAGAAGCAATGGCGTTAAAGGGCAGCTTGTTGGTGGATCGAAATGATCTGCCACAGTTGCAAGAAGGGGATTATTACGATGAAGACCTCGTCGGATTAACTGTCCGCAACCTTCAAGATGAAGTTTTGGGCGAAGTGGTTGGCGTGACCGACAATGGCGCTCAGGATTTGTTAGCTGTCCGTGCGACAGAAGGTGACGTTTTTTATATCCCTATGGTTGAAGCTTACATCGAAGCGATTGACTTTGATCAGTCTTCTGTCATCGTGGATTGGTCACTTGATTGGAACTAAAAAGAAAAGCCGATCAAGAGGCAACGGTGAGGTTCTTTTTCTTGTATTCACACAAATCCAATATCGGACAATGATCACAGTCCGGTTTGGTGGCTTTGCAGCAATAACGTCCGTGTAGCAAAAGCCAGTGATGAGAGTCCTTTTTAAAGGCCTCAGGTACAAATTTCAGCAGTTTTTTCTCGACCTCTTCGGGTGTTTTACCGGGGGCAAATCCCGTGCGGTTGCTCACGCGAAAGATATGCGTATCGACTGCGATCGTCGGATGGCCGAACGCGACATTAAGTACCACATTGGCGGTTTTGCGGCCGACTCCCGGTAAACTTTCCAAGGCCTCTCGGTCATCGGGCACGACGCCACCAAATCGATCAATAAGTTGTTGGCTCAACGCGATGACGTGCTTAGCCTTATTGCGATAAAGACCAATAGTCTTGATGTAGGGTGTCAGGCCTTCAACGCCCAGTTTCACCATGGCTTGCGGAGTGTTTGCTACGGGAAAGAGTTTCCGCGTGGCTAAATTCACGCTTTTATCGGTCGCTTGAGCCGAAAGCACGACGGCAACCAATAGTTCATAGGGACTGGCGTATTCCAGTTCACTTTTTGGGTTGGGGCGGATGGCGGCCAACCGTTTCATGATCTCGTAGCGCTTATCTTTGTTCACTTTTTGACTCGCGAAAGGATGTCAGCCAGGAGGGCTTTTTTCTTATCAGCGGCGCTTTGTGCGCTAAGTTTGGCATTGCGTTCCGCTTCTCGCTTTTTTTCTCTTTGTAATTTTTCCCGATAGAGCCTTCTGGCTTTGAGAGCTTTTTCATGCGTCCATTCAAAAGAAGCTGGGCGCATGTCAATACAGTCGACGGGACAAGCCGTCACGCATAGTGCGCATCCTGTACACCAATCTGAAATAACGCCGTGAAGGCGCTTAGGAGCGCCCACGATGGCATTGGTTGGACAAACAGCAACGCACTTTCGACAGCCGATACAGGTATCGGGGTTGATGTGAGCGAGTTCAAGCGGAACTTCATGACCGTACTCGGGATCCAAGGTGATCACTTCATGACCCGTCACCTTTGCTAGTGCTTCGATGCCTTTTTGTCCGCCTGGCGCACAACGGTTGATGGGGGCCTCGCCCATGGCGATGGCCCAGGCGTAATTTCTGCAGCCGTTGTAGCCGCACTGTCTGCACTGCGTTTGAGGCAGCACGTCATCGATGGCGTCAATCAAATGTTCACTCATGAAAAATTACCAAAAATTTTCAGCCACATAGGTGCCCAGTTTCTCACCGCGGGGAGCGGTGAAACCGCGATCTTTAAGCACCTTTTTCATTGAATCAACAAAGGCAGGATTGCCGCAGATCATTGCCCGAACCCATTGAGGGGTGAGCGTAAAGCCCATTTTTTCGAAATCTCCGTCAACGATAGCCTGCGGAACACGTTTATTAATCTCACCACATTGGGTCGGATCCGGTTCACGGGTTGTGGCGGCAATGAAACGGAAATTGACGTCTCGGCCTTGTTCGTGGACAGCTTGGGAAAAAGCGTCTGTCAGGGTGATGTCTTTAGCGCAACGAGCGCAGTGCACGACCACAACATTGTCAAACCGTTTCCATGGATTGTCTTTAACAATGGACAAAAATGCTGACAGACCGGTGCCGGAGGCAAAACAGATAAGTGTGCCGCCGGCTTCAAGCCGAGATGGAAGCATCAGGCCGTAGGCCGTGTCATCAAGATAGAGCGTATCGCCCACTTTTAAATCAAAAAGTTTAGGCGTCAGCGCCCCGTCCAATACACGAGCCACATAGAAACTGATTCGATTCTCTTGGGGGTGGCTTGCGATGGAATAGGGGCGCATGAGGAAATCTTCCTCATTTTTCGGATCGCTTACCAACGCGACGCCACATCGAACGAATTGCCCGGGTTGGAAATGAAAACCTTCGGGTTTAGTTACCGAGAAAAACATCACACGATCATTGTGGTGTTCAAGTTCGGTAATGGAAACGGCATGGATGCTCATAGGCTGACCTTTAAATGACAAGCCCGAGGTGTAACTGCACAACGGGCTTGTTGAATACAGAAAATGGAAAAATTATTCCGTTTTCAGGTATTGGCGTTTGTTGGGGACGCCATGCCACTTGTCCGCATCGGCAGGACGCGGGCGCTGACGAGTGATGGAAGGCCACTTCTTGGACAATTCTGCATTAAGAGCGATAAATTCTTCCTGACCTTCAGGGACATCATCTTCGTGGAAAATAGCCTCTTCGGGGCATTCCGGCACGCAAACTGCGCAGTCAATGCATTCGTCGGGATCAATCACCAAAAAGTTGGGACCGACACGGAAGCAGTCAACAGGACACACTGCCACACAGGCCGTGTCCGTGCAATTAATACATGGGTCACAAACTACATGAGCCACAGTTTTCTCCCTACTGAAAATATTTCTGTCAATCCTTAAATTTTAACGCACTTGTTAGCGAAAAAGGCTAGACTAAAGGCATTGAAAACTTATCTGAAGGGCGGTGTATCGTGATCATTGAATCACTTCTGGACACTGATTTATATAAATTCACCATGATGCAGTGCGTCTTGCATCAATTTCCGGGCGCTTCGGTTGAATATCGTTTCCGCTGCCGAAACGAAGGGGTGGATTTGAGACCGTACATTGATGAGATTAAGGCAGAGGTTGATCACCTGTGCACCCTTCGATTCAAGGACGATGAGTTGGAGTATCTCCGCTCACTTCGTTTTATTAAAGACGATTTTGTTGAATTTTTGAGTCTTTTCCAATTAAAGCGCAAATATATTGATATTTCGGAAAAGGACGGACAACTTGCAATCACCATCAAAGGTCCGTGGTTACACACGATTCTGTTTGAAATTCCGGTTTTGGCGATTGTCAACGAAACATACTTCAGGCACATCGCTCCCAACCTGGATAAGACCGAGGGCAGAAAGCGGCTTGATGCGAAAATTCAAATGATTGAAAACGAGCCTGACCGTTCCTTGATTTCTATTTCTGACTTCGGTACCCGCCGTCGTTTTTCCCGCCAATGGCAAAAAGAAGTGTTGGAAATTCTGAAAGCTCGTCTTCCGCACGAATTCGCCGGTACGAGCAACGTGCTCTATGCCAAGGAATTAAACCTTATTCCGATGGGAACGATGGCTCACGAGTATCTGCAAGCCTGTCAGGCTTTGGGACCCAGACTGCGCGATTCGCAAACATTTGCCTTTGAAATGTGGGCTAAGGAATACCGGGGTGACTTAGGGATCGCTTTGACGGATGTCTATGGGATTGAGCCGTTTTTAAAAGACTTCGATATGTATTTTTGCAAGCTCTTTGATGGAGTTCGTCAAGATTCAGGAGATCCAGAAAGCTGGGGCGAGCGCATGATTGAACACTACAAAGCCAATCGTTGCGATCCGAGGACCAAGACGTTTATTTTCTCAGACAGCCTTACTTTTGAGCGCTTGATTAAGCTTTTTCGCCGCTTTAAGGGCAGGGTGAAGCTTGGTTTTGGCGTGGGAACTAACCTTACCAACGATTTAGGGCCAGAGCCTTTAAATATCGTGATTAAGATGGTTCGGGCTAACGGGCAGCCTGTTGCGAAGATTTCGGATACGCCAGGTAAGAGCCTTTGTGATGACCCGAGCTATTTGGCCTACCTCAAGCAAGTTTTCGGTATGAAACCCTAGGCAGACGAAAAATTTTTAAGCGTGAGCGCAAAAAGTTTTATACAATCTAAAAGTTAACTTAAATCAAAAGAAAGCAAAGGAATTAACAAATGATTCAAAAAATGCTTTTGGGCGCGTTTTTGGCGGTCTCTCCGATGCTCGCCAACGCGGCCGGTCTCAATGGCGCCGAGCTTTCCATCGCTTGGGCCATTCCGTTTGCCGGTATTTTGCTGAGCATCGCGTTGTGCCCGATGCTTGTGCCTCACTTCTGGCATAACCACTTTGGCAAGGTCGCTGTTGTTTGGGCCTTGTTGTGCGCGGTGCCGCTTTTTGTGGTCTATGGCGGCTCGATTGCTACCGGTGCTATTGCGCACGCCATTATCGGCGACTACATTCCGTTCATTATCTTTGTGGGCGCTTTGTTTGTGGTGGCAGGCGGCATCCATATCCGTTCTTCTTTCGAAGGAACGCCGATGATGAATGCGGCCTTTTTGTTTGCGGGCGCGTTGCTGGCTAATGTGATGGGAACAACCGGCGCAGCTATGCTCATCATTCGTCCTTTGCTCGAAGCCAATAAGAACCGCAAATACCGCATGCACACCTTTATTTTCTTTATCTTCTTGGTGGCCAATATTGGCGGCAGCTTAACTCCGTTGGGCGATCCTCCCTTGTTCTTGGGTTTCTTGCGTGGCGTTGATTTCTTCTGGACGACCGAACATTTGTTCTTGCCGATGATCTCTACGGTTCTCTTCCTGTTGGCGATTTATGTCATTTTGGATACGATCGTCTATAAGAAAGAAGATCAAAACACCATTCACTTTAAAGAAAAAGAACCGTTTAAGATTGAAGGTGCCATCAATATTCTCTTCTTGGCCGGTATCGTCGGTAGTATGCTTCTGTCCGGCTTTTGGAAGTCCGGCATTAGTTTTGAAGTGCTTCACGTTCAATTAACGCTTGAATCCATCATCCGTGATGTGCTCTTTTTAACGTTTGCCGGTTTAAGTTTGGCCTTCACGCCGAAGGTGGCCCGTGAAAGCAACCAATTCTCTTGGGATCCGATTCTTGAAGTGGCAAAGCTCTTCTTCGGTATCTTCTGCTGTATCGTTCCCGTGTTGGAAATGTTGCGCGCCGGACACGATGGTGCTTTTGCTCCGCTCGTGTCTTTGGTAACGAATGCGGACGGAACATTCAATAACCATATGTTCTTCTGGTTGGCCGGTTCTCTGTCCTCCTTCTTGGATAATGCTCCGACTTATTTGGCCTTCTTTAATTTGGCCGGCGGCGATCCGATGCTGTTGATGAACGAAGACTCTCACACCTTGATGGCCATTTCCATGGGTTCTGTATTCATGGGTTCAATGACTTATATCGGTAATGCGCCTAACTTCATGACAATCTCGATTGTTCAAGAACGCGGCGTGAAGATGCCGAGTTTCTTCGGTTACATGATTTGGTCCGTGGGCATCTTGGTGCCGACGTTCTTCTTGATGAATTTGTTCTTCATCTAATCAAATTCGGTTAGATACCGTCAGAAACATCTGACAAAGCGAAAGGCTTCAGGAGAAATTCTGAAGCCTTCTGCTTATTTGTGAGAGAAAAAAGACCTTTAAAATGATAAAATCTCCGAAATTTCAAAGTGATATTGCTATTTTGAGTCAGGGGAAAACCTGATTTTTCTTGGAAAACTAATGTCTGAAAATCAAACGTTCTCTTCTTTCGGTTTGCACGAATCGTTAATGCGTGCCATCTCTGAAATGGGCTACGAAAACCCGACGCCCATTCAAATTCAAGCGATCCCCTTGGTTTTGGCGGGCAATGATGTGATGGGCGCTGCACAGACGGGAACCGGCAAGACGGCAAGTTTCGGTTTGCCACTTTTGGAGCGTTTGATTCCGACAGCCAATAGCAGTATGTCTCCGGCGCGCCATCCGGTAAGGGCGCTCATTCTTACGCCTACGCGGGAGCTTGCCGACCAGGTACACGAAAACCTCCAGGCCTACGCTAAATACACCGCTTTACGCACGGCCTGCGTGTATGGCGGTGTTGATATCCATACTCAGCAAGATGCGTTGCGCCGCGGTGTAGAAGTGCTGGTGGCAACGCCCGGACGCCTGCTCGATCACGTTGAGCAGCGAAACACGGTCCTAAACCAAGTTCAGATTGTGGTATTGGATGAAGCCGACCGGATGCTTGATATGGGCTTTTTACCCGATATCTCGAAAATTTTGAAGTTGTTGCCCGAGAAACGCCAAAGTCTGATGTTCTCTGCGACTTTTTCGCCTGAAATTAAAAGTTTGGCCGCTAACTTCTTACGAAATCCGCAATTGGTTGAAGTCGCTCGTGAAAACTCGACGGCTAAAACCATCACCCAGAAGCTTTTCGAGGTTCACAATTCCGAAAAGGTGGATGCTCTTCTTGATCTTTTGGACGATGAAGTGTGTGAAGAGGCCAAAAACATATTGGTCTTTGTTAACTCCAAGATTGTTTGCAGACGTTTGGCGAGAACTCTTTCTCAATATGGTATTGATGCCGATTCCATTCACGGGGATAAAACCCAGGATGAGCGAATCAAGACATTAGAAGGCTTCAAACAAGGCTCTATTAAAGTGCTTGTGGCCACCGATGTGGCCGCCCGCGGGCTGGATATCGCCGATTTGCCGGTTGTGATTAATTTTGACGTGCCCTTTAACGCGGAAGATTATGTGCACCGCATCGGCCGCACAGGGCGCGCGGGGATGAAGGGGCTGGCTTTGACGCTGATGTGCCCTGGCGCCGATGAAAAAAATGTGGCGGCTATTGAATCCTTAATCAAGGAACATTTTAAACGCGTTCGCATGGATGTCTCACCTCATCGCCGACCGTCAAGAGGTCCGAGAAAGGTGTATACGCCGCCCCCTGTGACGCCCGCAAGTACGGATCCGTTCTTTGATGAACCTTATGTTCCCAGTCAGTCGCAGGAGATCTCGGAAGCTATTGAGAAACCATTGGGTTTGGGTGCCAAAGACACGAAGAAAAAGCCTAAAGTGGCGGCTCTCTTAGGTGGTCTGATTAGACGTTAGGAAAAAGACATCAATCGACACAATTTCTTTGTCCCTTTTTGTTCGGATTGTCCCTACAATTTAATTCTGTCATTTACCTACTGGCCCGTTGAGTTCTTCTTCTGAATCAGGGAGGGACTTGGGTTTTTTAACGAATTGGCTGGGGTGTCTTATGTCTGAAGAAAAAAAAGCCGACAGTCTGCTTGCCCGGCAGCTGGCTATCCCTCTATACGGCGATAAAAAACTTTTCACCGGAGAAGCCCGCTTGGCTCATGCCGATGGCATGGCCAACATTGTTCGCGGTATTCGCGATGATGAAGAGCTGATTTCCGCCTGTTATCTTTTTACAGTGCATGATTGCGTAGCCAATCCCGAAGAGTGGTTAAAGAACAATTTCGGCACCGGTGTGGCTGAGCTTGTCAATGAATTGCACCGCCTCATCGAATTAAATGGCAAAACCCGTCTGATGCCCGCTGAGGATGATGAAAAGGGCAGCGATAAATTGATGCTCAAAGCCCAAGATGCGCTTTTGAGAAAAATGGTTTTGGCTATGTGCCGCGATCTGCGCGTGGTCATTTTGCGACTCTCAAGCCGTCTTCAAACCCTTCGTTACTACGCAATGAAGAAAAACGATCCGGAAGGGGCAAAGGCTTACGGTGCCGATACACTGGCTCTGTACGCGCCGTTGGCAAACCGCTTGGGTATCTGGCAGATCAAGTGGGAATTAGAAGATCTATCGTTGCGTTTTACCAAGCCAGATATCTATAACGAAATCGCCCGCCAATTGGATGAAAGCCGAGAAGCTCGTTTGGCCTTCATGCGTGATGCGGTGGATAAGATTAAAGGAATGCTTGAACAAAAGGGGATTGAAGCGGAAGTCTCAGGTCGTCCCAAACACATCTATTCCATCTACAAGAAGATGGAAAGAAAGCATTTGCGCTTTGATCAGCTCTATGACGTGCGCGCGCTTCGCATCATTGTGCAAACCGTTGAGCAATGCTATGAAGTGCTTTCCATTGTCCAAGAGAATTTCCCGGGTGTCAGTTCCGAGTACGACGACTACATCTCCAACCCGAAGCCGAACGGTTATCGGTCACTGCATACCGTAATTTTGGATTCGCGCAATCGTCCGATTGAAATTCAAATCCGTACGCGTGAGATGCACGAGTACAACGAACTCGGTATGGCCGCGCACTGGCGCTATAAAGAGGCCGGCAATTCGGAAAAGAGTTCCCAAAGTGCCGAAGATCAGAAAGTGGCCTGGCTTCGCCAGCTGCTTGCTTGGAGTAGTGACGTTAAACCCGAGGGTCCTCAGGGCGTAGAAGACGAACACGTGTATGTGCTCACGCCTCAAGGGCGCGTGGTGGAAATGCGAACCGGAGCCACGCCGATTGACTTTGCCTACCACTTGCATAGTGAGTTGGGACATCGTTGTCGTGGGGCCAAGGTTAACGGCAATATGGTGCCGTTAAATTACAAGCTCAAGACCGGTGAAACGGTGGAAATTGTGGCCGCTAAAACGGGCGGTCCGAGCCGTGACTGGTTAAATCCTGAATTGGGCTTTGTTGTGACCAATCGCGCCCGGGGAAAGGTGCGTCAGTGGTTTAATCAAAAAGCGGTTGAAGAGATGGTTGACGCGGGGCGAGACATTGTCGAAAAAGACATGGCGCGTCTCGGTAAAACGGCTTTTAAGCTTGAAGAACTTGCTAAGCGCTTGGGCTACGACACCGTTGAAGACCTTTTTGTCGGCGCGGCTAAAGAAGAATTTGGCTACAAGAGCATTGAAAAAGCTCTTAAGCCTCAGGAAGAAGAGAAAAAAGAACTCTTTACTTCAAAGTCCAAGGCTGAGCATGCAAAAAGCCAAGTGCTGGTTGTAGGCGTTGACTCCCTTCTGACCCAATTGGCCCGCTGCTGTCACCCGGCCCCTCCGGATAAGATCGTGGGTTTTGTCACGCGTGGCCGTGGCGTAACGATTCACCGAGCCGACTGTCCCAATATTCGCCATTTGGATGAAAAAGGGCAGGAGCGCTTAATTGAAGTGAGTTGGGGTAACGCCGAAGGCGCCGTTTTCCCGGTTGAAGTACTGGTTGTAGGCCAAAATATTCCCGGTCTTTTAAAGGACATGAGTGAAATTTTCATGAAAGAGAAAATATCCATTGTGGGAATGAGTTCGCAAATGATCAGAGGCGATATGCATTGGCGCTTTAACGTTGAAATAACTCGAGCAGAATCTTTGAAGAAGACCTTAAAGACGATTCAGGATCTGCCCGGCGTTTATAACGCCAGAAGAACTTAATGGGGGCGTCATGCAGATTTCTTCAAAGTTATACATTCTTTTAGAGCAGGTGCTCCGTTGCCTAATCTATGTTGGGATCGGTCACACGGCTTTTGAGGTGGTCTCTATCTGGCGGTCTCCCGAAGTGTCTCACCTTTGGTACTACGGTCTTGTGGTGCCAGGGCTCTATTACCTTATTCCAATCGTTGTCTTGACGATCTTTCTTGCTATTGTGTCTAAGCGATAAAAAATTCCTGCTCAGCGTTTGAGACTGAGCAGGGGACTAGCTTAATTGATTAAATTCTTAGAAGCTATGACGAACGATTTAGTGGATTAAAAACAACTAATAAAAAAATCCCCAACTCCGTTAAGAGCTGGGGATTGATAGAACTGAATATCTAGATCAGTTTAGTTTGCTTTTTTATCCGAAAGCTTCGGCAAGCAGTGCATCACAACCATTAAAGCTAAAGCGATCAAAGCAACGGCAATGATCAATTGCAAACCGTCAACCATGAACACAAACGTTCCGGCTGAGATCGTGCCGAAAATACGCCAGATGGACATACCCAAAGCGGTCATCGTCACGCAGAACATGATCGTCATCGGAACATAAAGCATCCAACCCTTGCGGCCCGTGGCCTTCAAGAAGACAGCCAAGCTTGTGAGCACCAAAGCCGAGAGTAATTGGTTGGCAGAACCGAAGAGCGGCCAAATGCTCATGTAACCGGCCAAGCACAAGAGGTAGCTCAACACGAGCGTGAGAATCGTTGCAAAAACAGGGTTCGTGAAAAGCTTTTGAACGCCGTTCTTTTCAACACCTTCGGGCGGAGTGAAGAGTTCTTGCAAGCTCATGCGGCCGATACGGGCCACAGCGTCCACGCTCGTCAAAGCCAAAGCGGACACACACATCGTCATGATGCAGGCGCTCACATCGGTGGGCAGACCGAAGATTTCGGTTAAGAACGAAGCGATGGAGTTAGAGAACAATTGGAAGGGGGTGCCGGAGGGTAACACACCGTCAGTGGCGGCAGCGCACACAACGATCAAGGCCACCACACCCAAAACCGTTTCCACGCACATGGAGCCGTAGCCAACGAGACGCATGTCTTTTTCATTGGCAATCATCTTGGAAGACGTGCCGGAAGACACAAGGCTATGGAAACCGGAAACAGCGCCGCAAGCAATCGTCACAAAGAGCATCGGAAAGAGGTCCAAACCCTTGACTTCAAAGCCGACAAAAGCAGGCATGTTGATTTCGGGGTTTTTGACAAATACGCCGATCACGCCACCTAAGATCATGCCGATCAAAAGGAACATGCTCAGGTAGTCGCGCGGTTGCTTCAAAAGCCACATTGGCATCACGGCTGCGCAGAAGAGGTAGGCAAAAACCACATAGCGCCAGGTGACAGCATCAGCGTAAATTGGGTTGGCGATACCGATCCAGAGCATCAAAACCATCAAGACGATGCCGACAATCAATTGTTCGGTGCCAGAGGGCTTTCTGTACTTGAGGTACAAACCGAAAGCAACAGCCACAAACATGTAGAGAATAGAAATTGAAGCGGCTGCGGCGTTAGGCATGATTTCTGCGCCTTGGGCGGTAAAGCCGTTAAAGGTATTGGCCACGATGTCGCAGAAGGCGGAGATCACCAACAAAGTAAAGAGCCAGCAGAACAGCAAGAACAATTGACGACCGGTGCGGCCGATATATTGTTCAATCATCATGCCCATGGACTTGCCGCCGTTCTTAACGGAGGCGTAAAGGGCGGTGAAGTCTTGAACAGCGCCGAAGAAGATGCAACCGAAGATCATCCAAAGGGTGGCGGGGAGCCAGCCGAACATGGCCGCGATAATCGGGCCGGTGACGGGGCCAGCGCCCGTGATGGATGTAAATTGGTGGGAGAAAACGGTCCACTTGCTCGTGGGCACGTAATCGTTGCCGTCATTTTTCAATTGTGCCGGCGTCTTGGCGTTGGGGTCAACACCCCAGGTGTTTTCGAGCCACCGAGCATAGAAGCGGTAACCGACAAACAACGCCACGATTGTACAAGCCATTAAGATTAAGCCGTTCATGGTGCAGTAGTCCTATAAGTCAAAGAAAAAATGAAAAAAGCATACAAAAAGGCTGCCTAACCTTTCGCCCGATTTACCGGGCCAGGGTTGGCAGCCTGATAAATCGGGTAGTATCAAATTCGCAATCGAATGACTTCAGCCAAATTTTTCACGCCTTCTCTAATTCGATCAGGGTCAACCGTAACGAACGAGAGACGGAAGTGATTCTTTTCAACATTAGCGCCCGCGTAGAAAACTTCGCCGGGAACGTAGGCGACTTTCTTAGCCAAGGCGTCTTTAACCATTTCGGTGGCATTCACGCCCTCGGGTAAAGTCACCCAAATAAACATACCGGCAGTGGGATGCGTCCACGTCACGCCTTCAGGCATATACTCCTTTAAGGCTTCAAGCATGGCGTTGGCGTGAGTCTTATAGCGTTCACGCACGCTCGGCAGGTGACGCACAAGCAAATCTTCGCTAAAGACTTGAGCGGAGATCAGTTGCGTAAAGGTGGAGGTGTGCAAGTCCATGGCTTGCTTTAATTGCGCCACTTTATCGAGCACGTTGGCCGGAGCAATGATGTAGCCCAGACGGAAACCTGGGGCGAGGATCTTGGAAAGGGTTCCTAAACGGATAACGCGTTCAGGAGCCCATTGGCGAAGAGAAGCGGGCGGTTGTTGGTCATACCACAATTCACCATACGGATCGTCTTCAACCAAAAGCATGTCGTATTCACGGGCTTTTTCACAAAGCAATTGACGGCGTTCTTCAGAAATCGTCAGACCGGTCGGGTTACTCGCGGTCGGCATCACATAAGCGAACTTGGCGCCGCGGCAAACTTCTTCGGTAAATTGAGCCGGATTTAAGCCCTCTTCATCGCAGGGCAGGCTGACGTAAGTGGGCTCACAAAGGTCAAAAGCTTGAAGCGCGCCCATGTATGTGGGCGATTCAACCAACACCTTGTCGCCCTTATCTAAAAAAACACGAGCGATGATATCCAAAGCTTGTTGACTGCCCGAAACAATCTGCACTTGTTCATAGTCAGTCGGGATGCCCTTTTGTGTTTCTCGGCGGGCAATTTCACGGCGAAGGGCAATTTCACCTTCAACCATGGAGTATTGAAGAGCATGCTTGCCTTCATTGGCGATAACGGTTTGGCAAGCTTTGGCAATGTCTTCAAGGGGGAAACCTTCGGGAGAGGGCAGGCCGCCGGCAAAAGAAATGACGCCTGCGGGCAACTTCAATAAATCACGAATCACGGAACTGCTGGGTTTAGAGGCGAGCGCCGACCAACGCGGCGTCGGTTCCTGAACACAAGACATAACTCACTCCTTTCACGAATATTTTTTCCCATTTTCTCAAATTGTTGACAAATCTTTATAAGCTAAATCACTTATGAAACGAATGAAGTTTCTTAAATATAGGTGTCTCTGCTTAGGTGTTCTTGCGACAAAAAGGAGGTTTTTAGGTAATTGTGCGTAATTGCTTGAAAGGCAAGAAAATAGCCACCGATACGTTTTCATCGGTGGCTATCGTTTCTAAGGTTTGTTTTTAGCAGGTAAGGAGATCAGCTAAACGCTTTTGTTTAGGTTCAGCGTGACGCTTTTCAAAAATGTCTGCCCAACGAGCCACTTGGTGCTTGACTTGGTTCGGAGCCGTAGCGCCGACGTGATCACGGGCGGCAATACTGGCTTCGAGCTTCAAAGCCTTTTCGTAGACGTCTTCTTCGATGAGATCGCTAAAGCCCTTGAGCTCTTCGAGCGTCAGTTCAGCCAAATCGCAACCGCGATTGCTGGCAAGTTTCACAACGGATCCCACAACATCATGCGCTTCACGGAAGGGCAGACCCTTTTTCGTGAGATAGTCGGCCAAATCGGTTGCCGTCGGATAACCGGCCTGTGCGGCTTTCTTCATTTCTTCACGATTGGGGGTGACGCCCGGCATCATTTCAATAAAGGCGCGCAACGTGTCTTTGACCGTATCAATAGCGTCAAACACCGGTTCTTTATCTTCTTGGGTGTCCTTGGCGTAGGCAAGCGGCAAGCCCTTCATCAAAACGGTGAGGCTGATCAGGTCGCCAGCCACACGGCCGGCCTTGCCTCGGGCGGTTTCAGCCACATCAGGATTTTTCTTTTGAGGCATGATGGAAGAGCCCGTTGTGAAGCGATCGGGCAACATCATGAATTTGAAGCGTTGGCTCATCCAATAGATGAGTTCTTCAGACAGACGCGAAATGTGCATCATGATCAGTGAGGCTGCGGCGGTAAATTCAATACAGAAGTCGCGGTCACTGACTGCATCGAGCGAATTTTGCATCACGGCTTCAAAGCCTAAAAGTTCTGCCGAGTAATTGCGGTCGATGGGGTAGGTGGTGCCGGCAAGGGCGGCAGCGCCCAACGGAGACTGATTGACACGGCGGCGAAGGTCGATCAAACGCGTTCTGTCGCGTTCAAACATTTCCACGTAGGCAAGCAGATGGTGGCCAAGCGTGACGGGCTGAGCAACCTGCATGTGAGTGAAGCCCGGCATGATGGTGTCCGTTTCTTTGGCGGCTAAATGGACAAGCACTTCTTGAAGCTGACCGACCAAATCAGTGATCGTGTCAATTTCTTCGCGCATGTAAAGACGCATGTCGGTGGCCACTTGGTCGTTACGGGAGCGCCCCGTGTGCAAACGCTTGCCCGCGTCGCCCACTAATTGGGTCAAACGCGCTTCAACGTTTAAGTGCACGTCTTCAAGTTCCAATTTCCACTCAAATTTTCCGGATTGAATTTCTTCGATGATTTGCTTCATGCCGCGCTTAATATCGGCTAAATCTTCATCATGGAGTACGCCGCATTTATTCATCATTGTGGCGTGAGCGATGGAGCCCGCGATATCGGCAAGGGCCATGCGCTTATCAAAATCAACGCTTGCCGTGTAACGCAAAACAAAATCAGCGACCGGTTCAGAGAAGCGACCCGACCAAGCTTTTTTCTTTTGGGCAAGGGGATCAAGGTGTTCATTGGCAACAGTAGTCATTTTTATTTCTCACCGTATGGAAAAACAGATAACTCGGAATTGTACGCAATTCAATTCCTGATATTGGCAGCGTAAATGTGCTTTTTTACTTTTTCTAAATAAAAATACTAATAAAATCAATTGATTAAGACCGTTTTTGTCGACAAAAAATAAGAAAATGTCGTAGGATCGGCTCATAATGGATGACAAAAACCGAGAAAGAGTGTCTTTCTCAGCTCTTTTTAAGAAAAACGTGTCAAAATCGCCCATCATTAATAAATGGACTGAAGGAATAACTCATGTCAGATTCGATCATTATTGCCACCCGAGAAAGCCCGTTGGCCCTTTGGCAGGCAGAACATGTTCAGGCTCTTTTGCGTGACCGTTATCCGGAAAAAGACGTCAAGCTTTTGGGCATGACAACCAAAGGCGACCAAATTCTCGATAAAACGTTATCGAAAATTGGCGGCAAAGGTTTGTTTGTCAAAGAGCTGGAAGTGGCCATGCAAGAAGGGGCCGCTCATTTGGCTGTGCATTCTCTTAAAGATGTTCCGATGGAGTTGCCCGAAGGTTTTGTTCTGGCGGCAGTGAGTAGCCGTGAGGATCCCCGAGACGCTTTCGTGAGCCCCCGTTATGAAACGCTTGAAAGCATGCCTGCGGGGTCCGTGGTGGGCACGGCAAGCCTTAGACGTGAATTAATGCTTCGCTCAAAGTTTCCGCATCTGGTTGTCAAGCCCGTTCGCGGTAACGTCGGTACTCGATTGCGCAAGTTGGATAGCGGCGAATACGATGCGCTGATCATGGCTAGCGCCGGGCTCAAGCGTTTAGGTTTAGAAGAACGTATTCGTGAAATTATCAGCGATGAAATTTCTTTGCCGAGTCCCGGCCAAGGAGCGTTGGGCCTTGAATGTCTGGTCGATGATGAGAAAACGCGTGAGGCCGTTGCCTTTATCAATGATGAGCAAACACGCGCCTGTTGCTTGGCTGAACGCGCCGTCAGCCGCGCTCTCGGCGGCTCCTGTCAGGTACCCTTGGCGGCCTATGCGACCATTACCGATTCAACCATGCGACTTCGCGCCCTAATCGGTGACCACACAACGGGTGAATTGGTGGCGACCGAACAAACAGGTCCTTGGACGGAATACGTGCGTTTAGCCTCAGAAGCGGTTGAGGCTCTTTTAAAACAAGGCGCAAGGCGTTATATTGAAAAGTTGTTGACCAATCAGCCTTAAGACGTAGAACATGATTCATTATCAAAAACCGATCATCCTGATGCGTCCGGGCGCTCCTAATGATCGTTTGGCCGAGCGTCTTGGCAAGCTCGGCATGAATGTCTGGAAGTGGCCGGCTTTTACCATTTTGCCGCCTGAGGAACCGGAACGGGTCAAAGAGAGATTGTCTGATTTGACCAATTTTGACATGGTGCTTCTAGCCAGCCCGTCGGCGGTTGCGGCCAGCGCCGTTTATGTAAAAAAGTGGCCCGAGCACATTACGCTTACCACCATTGGCTCTGGCACAGCCCGGGTAATCCGCGCAGCCTGGGGGCCCGATACCCCCGTGCTTTATCCCGAGGGTGAAACGTTTGAGTCCGGTTCTGAGCGACTTTTTGAACTTTTGAAAAGTCGGGGATTCCCCTCCAGAGTGCTCATTGTCCGCGGACAAGTCGGCCGTGAGTGGCTTCGTGAACAACTAATGGCTCACGGAACCGATGTGGAGGTTCTGCCTGCTTATCAAAGAGCGCCTTTGGAACTGTCGACCGCCGAGCTTGATAAATTACAGTCGTCCATTTCAGGACCGGCTCCGATTGTTTACTTAACCAGTACGGACGCAGTCGGTGTTTTGATGCATGCTGTTAAAACAATTCCCGGTGCGCTGGAATGGCTTCAAAAGGGATTTATCCTCACCATTCATCCTAGACCTAAAGCTCAGCTTGAAGAGGTGGGTTTCAGAAATGTCGCGCTTGTATCCGCTAAGGATGAAAAGGTGCAGGAAGCTATCCAAAAACTTTTAAGCATCGTTTAGCTTGAAGGAATTTTTTATTAAAATACTTCGAATGTGCTTGGATATTTCAATTGAAAATATCCGGCGTTGATGAAATTTTAAACAGAGGATTAAACAATGTCCGCATGGATTTTAGGTCATAAGAACCCTGACAGTGACAGCATTATTTCGGCTATTGCCTGTGCCGATCTGTATCGTCAAAGAGGTCTTGATGTTGAAGCTGTTGCCCAGGGCAAACCGGCTCCCGAAACCGCTTTTATTTTGGATCGTTTTGGTTTGACGGCTCCGGAAGTTATTACCAGTGTGGCCGGTCACGATCTCTATCTTGTAGATTTTTCCGATAAAGCCCAAGCCCCCGCTGATATCGATCAGTGCAATCTCAAGGGGATTGTGGATCACCACAAGCTCGGCGATGTGACAAGCTCTTCTCCGATTGAAGCCGTCATTATGCCCGTTGGCTGCACTTGCACGATTTTAAAGCGCATGTATGACTACTTGGGTTTGACGGTTCCGGCCAATGTGGCCGGCGCCATGCTTTGCGCCATTTTGTCTGATACGGTGATCTTTAAGTCGCCGACGTGCACTCAGGCAGACAAGGAAGCTGCTGCTCAGTTGGCTGAGATTGCTGGCGTGCAGGATATTGAAGCCTTGGGTATGGAACTCTTTACCGCTAAGAGCGCCGTCAAGGGTGTTGCTCCGCGTGATTTGATTTTCCGCGATTTCAAGGACTTCAATATGAACGGCACCAAGGTGGGTGTCGGTCAGCTTGAATTGGTTTCGCTTGATTTGGTGGCTGACATGAAGGCTGAGATCGAAGCTGAATTGGCTCGTGTGAAGTCTGAAGATGGTCGTCATACGGCCTTGCTGTTATTGACCGACATCATGAAGGAAGGTTCTGAATTGTTGATGGCTTCTGACGATCCCGCCAAGATCGCGACCGCCTTTGGTCAGGATCCTGCTTTGTTGCAAAAGGGCAATTTGTGGCTTGACGGCGTGATGAGCCGTAAAAAACAAGTTGTGCCCGCACTTGAAGCTGCTTTCCGCTAATCGGTAGAGGCAATCGAAAGGTCGGGGATCGTTTCTTCGTTTCCCGGCCTTTTTTTGTTTGAGGCTCACATGATTTATATCCACGCTTATCCATTTCGAGTTGATGATCCGGAACGAAACACCCGGCAGATGACGGCTTTGGCTCGAAGCAAAAATTTAAAGGCGGGCGACGTACTGCTGTTTCCATTTCAGGCCTTAACGGGGACTGTTCAGGAATTCTGGAACACGCGGCCGGAAAACCGAAGCCGAAATGCGCATTGGTTAAGTAAATTAGCTGCATCCCTCATTCATTCAGAGGCTGAAATTATTGTCCCCGCTGTTATGCCTGAAGGATTGGGGGTTCTGAGCCTTAAAAAGGGGCAAATCAAAAGTTTGGACTTTGAATGGACAACAGGAGGCGTTGTCGTTAAATCCGAACGTTCGGGGCTTGATTACGATCTTAATTTCAGAAGTGCGGCGGTTGGTGAGGCTTTTGAGGAAACCGATTCCAACAATTTAATTGTGGTTGACGGACAAGGATTTAGCGATGGCCGAGTTTGGCTTGGTCAATGCAAGGTTGTGAAAAACGGTCGCACCAGAGCCAATTACATGGCCTATCCCGAAGCTTTTACTGAGCAAGACGGAAAAGTAAGTTGGCTTGATAGCCACCATGAACGTTTTGCCGCCATGCAAATGGCCTTAAAACTTTACATGCAGCGCGGACACTTTGAAAAAGTCTCTCTTGGTTTGTCCGGAGGGCTTGATAGTGCGGTGGTGGCGGCTTTGGCTGTGAGTGTGGTAGGAGCTGAAAACGTCAATGCCTACATATTGCCTTCTCGCTTTACGAGCGAGGAAAGTTTTTCGGACGCACGGGCGCTTGCGCAAAATTTGGGTCTCAAATTGCGAGAACTCAGCATCACGCCTGCGGTTGATCTGATCGCGCAAACCGCAGAACGTTATGTTCCCTATTGGGGCAATAAAGGTTTGATGCAGGAAAATATTCAGGCCCGTGTCAGGGGATTGCTTTTAATGGCGGTTAGCAACGCGGATCGCTCCCTTGTACTCAATACCGGCAACAAAAGCGAGTTGGCCGTGGGCTATTGCACTCTCTACGGTGACATGGTCGGAGGCCTGGCACCCTTATCAGATATTTACAAATCCGATCTCTATAAACTCTGTGATAACGTTGAATATCTGAGAAGAGTCATTCCCAAAACGATTCTCACCAAGGCGCCGACCGCGGAGTTGCGAGAAAATCAAAAAGATGAAGATTCTTTACCGCCCTACGAAGTTCTGGATGCTGTGCTCAAAGACATGCTGGAGGGAAGAGCTGATGGAAAGAAGCTTCGTAAGAAATACGGATCCGATTTGGCAGTACGCGTGACAAAGCTCGTCATGGGGGCTCGCTTTAAACACGCTCAGGCTCCTCAAGGTGTGAGATTGTCGGCTTGCCCGTTGAAGGGATTGCCGGATTCTTTCTTTGAGGGCCTTTTACCCAAACAGTTTTAGTTGAAATTGAGAAGGAGTTGTTGTGAAACAAGTCGTTGCCATTATTAAACCGTTTAAGCTCGATGATGTCCGCGAGGCATTGTCCGATGTCGGCGTTCAAGGGCTTACCGTTACGGAAGTCAAGGGATTTGGACGCCAAAAGGGTCACTCGGAGCTCTATCGTGGGGCAGAGTATATGGTGGACTTTTTACCGAAAGTCAAAATCGAAGCTGTCATGAGTGAAGACTTAGTCGATCAGGCGGTAGAGGCCATATTAAAGGCCGCCCGTACCGGAAAGGTCGGCGATGGGAAGATTTTCGTTTTTGATGTCGAACAGGTTATCCGCATTCGCACGGGAGAGACTGACGAAGCGGCTGTTTAACAAAAGGCTCATTTTGAGAGCTTTAATACATTATTAAATTCAGTTAGTGGCGGTTTTTTGATTTTTATCATAGAAAATCGCCATTATTTTTTTGTAAACTCCCAGTCACTGCCACAGTAGTTAATTTTGGGTTTTATCCGGTTTTTTGGGTTTGTAGGAAGACGATGGGAGTGAGGCAGTCATCAGAAGTGCATGAATCAATGCACACTTTTTTCAAACCACAATTGACCGATCAATGGGGTTTGAAAATGTCTTTTCAGTCAGTTTCCTTTCTTCAAGCAAGTTTTTATTACACACCGATTTTTTCCCGTACCTTGGTTCATCCGGTTTCTCTTTCTGTGGGTTCGCCCGACGGCAGAAGTTGGAAGACCGTCAATGATGAAATTTTTTCTTCGGTGGGCTCAAAAACATTGCTCAATTTGGTTGCTTCTGAACTTCGGCGTGAACTGAGAAAAGTTGCCTTTGAATATATTAACGGATGGGTTTTTCATACTAAAAACGCCTTGCACGTGAAGGAACTGCTACAAAATGCGAGTAAACGCTTTGCGCAAATTCGAGACGGTATTTTCGCTGAAGAAACCAAAAGAAGTTTAGAGACGCTTTTTGTTGCCGATCCTCGTTACCAGGCCAGATTAAGTACAAAAGATGACATGAACGAAGCCATCGAAGAAGTTTTACGGCGCGTTCTTTCCCAATGTCGCCTCACTTGGGAACTCGGTTTATTTTCTTCTTCCGACCGGCGTTCATTCGGAATCCGATTGATGGTTTTGATGCAGGATCATCTCTACGAGTACTTAAGCCAAAAAGATGAGGAGTCGATGATGAGTTCAAGTCACTTTCATCACTTTGATTCCTTTTTATCGATTCTTGAACAATTTAAAGGAGTGGACACTCGGTTTGATAAAGCGTTGTGTGACTATGAGGCGGCGCTTCAATGTTTGCCCGATGATGGATCATCGTTATATGGCGGCGGATTGAAGGAATTTTGGCAGGAACTGACCCGATTGGGCGAGTATCTCAATGGGGAATTGGAAAAAGACTTCTTTGAAGAACCCTGTTTAAACGATGATTTTGATGAAGACTCTCTTTTTTGGGAAATACAGTCTGAGGAAGTGATCAATGATGTTGTAGAACTGGATCAGTGTGACATCGATGTCGGAACCGGTTTGGGTTGGGATAGCACTTCCAATGATTCAATATCCACAGTGACTGATACTTTTGATTTAGGTTTTTCGCCCATTGAAAACTTTCAACTTGAGCCCTCTCCCAGTGTTTTGTGTCGCTAAAGAAGAAAAAAGTTTGAGAATTAGCTCAAAAATAGATACCATACAAAATCACATTAAATTTTTTGGGTGCATACGATGGATTTCAAAGTTCGATTGATGAAAATGGATCGCCTCATCAGCGAAAAAGGCGTGGTGACTTTTGAAGAATTGCAGAGAGCAACCGGCGCGGCCCCGGCAACGGTCAAGCGCGATATTCGTTACATGCGCGAGGAGCTGAAGGCGCCGATTACGTTTTCCAGAATTCGCGGTGGGTATTTGTTTGCTAAAAATCGCGCCGAAGCCAAGAGAGATGATTTCTACGACAGACGTTCCATGTGGTTTACGCCCGATGAGCTTTACTGCATGGTGAAAACGCTCAATGACTTTTCTGAACTTGAAAAGAACCGCAAGGGGTATTTGACTAAAGAATTGCGTCAAATGGCCTCTCGAATCCGCTCAAGCATGTTTGTGGATCAAGCCGATGCAGATGAATTATTAAAGCGGGTGCAAATCCATGAACCTCAGAGAAAACCCATCGTGAGCGACACGTTTGAAGTGATTGGTCAAGCATTGGTTCATCGTCAACGAGTCCGTATTGTCTACTACTCAGAAAGCAAAAAAGAGGAAACGCGTCGTGTCGTCAGTCCCATGCGTTTGAATTACTACCGCAATCGCTGGTACTTGGATGCGTGGTGTCACGAAAGGGGAGCTCTCAGAAGCTTTAACGTAGAAAATATTCGCTACGCGGACATCATGCAGATGGGTGTGAAGGTTGTGCCGATGAAAACGGTTGAAACCGAGCTTGATCGTTATTACGGCATGTATCGATCGGGCGATCTGCAATGGGCACGCATTCGTTTTGCGGGAGCGGCATCAAAAATCGCCAGTCAAGTGGTTTGGCATCCGGATCAAATGGAACTTTGGCTCAAAGATGACCTTTATGAACTCACGATTCCTTATTCCGGCAACAGTCCGGAATTAGTTGGCGATATCTTACGCTACGGTCCTGCTGCCAAAGTGGTGGAACCGGAAAGCTTGAAAGATCAGGTTCGTGAGGCTTTAGAGGCTTCTTTGAAAAATTATTCCAAGTGATAGACGGAGAGAGTCGTGACTTTTCGTCGTTCTTATCACTATCGTCACAAACCGCGTGAACCGCATGCAAAGACACCTTCAGCCAAGGTGTCTCCGGAGCAGGTCGCTGAAGAAATTTTCTTTTGCGGTGATCCTCACGGTTCATTTGATCATATTTTGCAGGCAGCCAAGGAGCATCGTCCAAAAGCGATGGTCATCTTGGGCGATCTGCAGCCTCCGGCGCCTTTGCATGAGGTTTTGGCCGATATACTGAGCTTTGTCGAAGTCTGGTGGATTCCCGGCAATCATGATACGGACAATGATCTTTTCTACGATAGGCTCTGGCGAAGCGAATTGGCCGGTCATAACCTTCATGGTCGGGTTGCCCTGGTTAACGGCGTTCGTATCGCCGGTTTAGGCGGCGTCTTCCGTGGCCAAATCTGGATGCCGCCGCAGGCGCCCAATTACATGTCCGCGGGTGCCTTTATTCGTCGCATCGGTCGTGGCAATATGTGGCGTGGGGGACTGCCTAGAAGACATCGCACATCGATCTTCCCGTCTACCTACGATAACCTGATGGATCATAAAGCGGATGTTCTGGTTACGCACGAAGCCCCCGGTTGTCACAGAAAAGGCTTTTTAGCGATTGATCAGTTGGCTAAAAAGCTGCAGGTGAAATATCTCTTTCATGGCCATCAGCATGAAGACCGCCACTATCCGACGTATTATGGTTTTACGCCTCGCGGTGTGGGCTACAGGGGAATCGTCAATTTAAGAGGCGATGATATCGTGCCGGCCCAGATTGATCCGCGTGAGGCGATGGAATACGCCGAGCAAGCTCAATCGCTTGAACATTACGAAAGACTCATGTTTAAACGCCTGGGCTAAAAGCCACAGGCGTTTAAAAGAGATCATTTGTGTTTGCCGTTGGGAAAGCTCTTCGGATGATTTCGGCGTGGCGCCGTTTTGTTGGTTTTGACTGACGGGGTGATTGTCTTTTTCACTTCCGGCGCCTTATGAGCTGGTTCCTCATCATCGAATTTCGGCATGGCAAACGTGATAGAAACGTCTTTGGCAATACGCTTGCGTGCCTTTTGCGATAGCCACGTTTTCACCATGGCAACGCCCACAGCCAATAACACCGGGCCCAAAATAAGACCTAAGAAACCGAAGGCTATAACACCGCCGAACACACCAAGAAATACGAGCGACAAAGGTAGCGGCGTACCTCTTGCGATCAACAACGGTTTTAAGAAGTTATCAACACTAGCCACCACCAAAGTACCCCAGGCAACCATGAATAGCGCCAGGCCGATTTCTCCTTGGGCGTACAACCAGATAGCGACCGGACCCCAGACTAAAGGCGGACCAATTGGCACAACGGACAGAATGAAAACCGCCACGGACAAAAGCAGAGTGCCGGGAGCGCCGACAATAATAAAGCCGATACAGGCGGCAAGACTTTGTCCGGCAGCCGTTCCCACGATGCCATAAACCACACTTCGGGTGGTGCTCACAAGAATGTGGGAAAGTTCGTTACTGAGATCACCGGAGACTTTTTCCAGAAAATCGTTGGCCCGATTGGCAAGTGCGTCACCGTCTCTATAAAAGAAGAAGGCGATGAAAGCAACGAGAGCCATTTGAACAAGGCCATTACCTAATGAAAGAGCGATGGTAAAGACTTCGCGCGTGATCGGGTCAATCATCTTGCGCATGAGATCGGCCAAGGCTTGCGGTTGGAAAACAATCGCCATTTGACTGTAGAGCCAAGTACCGATGACAGGGATTTCTTTAAGCCAGAGAGGGGCGCTGATTGTGCGGATATATTCGGTAATACCGGAAATCGCCGATGGAAGTTGCTGAGCAACGGCTGCCGACAGGAACATCATCGGGATAATCAAGCACACGACAAGCAGCGTCACCATCAAAAATGCAGCCGGTGTCGGTCTGTTGCCCATATTGGTTTTAAACCGTGCAAACAATGGCCAACTGACCACGGTAACAATAGAGGCAATGGTGATGGCTGTTAAAAAGGGTCTGACGACGAAATAACATCCGATCGCGATGGCGGATCCGAAAAGAATACGGATCAAAATGTCGATGCGGTCTCTGAGGTTAAGCATTTGTTTTTGCTTTAAATCGGGCGAACAACACAGCCACTAGTCTAAACGAAAATTGTTTTGTTAGTGCAGGCTAAAGCGGCGCTGATTAAAATTTTCTTGTCCGTTGTCATAGTTTTTCAGAGGAATCTTCAGACATGCCCAAAGTAACCGACGAAATGATTGCAGCCGTTCGAGAAACAAAAACAATGACAGAGCGGGTGTTTGACGGTAATTTTTTGCATATTGACCGTGACACAGTGACAACCGCAACCGGTTTGGTCCGTAGCCGTGAATACATTCGTCATCCGGGGGCCTCGGTCATCATTGCCTTATTTGACGATGAAACGATACTTTTGGAATTTCAGTGGCGTCAGCCCTGCGAAAAGGCATTCTGGGAGTTGCCTGCTGGAAAACTCGATCCCAATGAAAAAGCCTCGGTTTGCGCCAGACGCGAACTTGAAGAAGAAACGGGTTATCAGGCTGATCAATGGTATTACCTCGGACGCATCCATAATGCGATCGGGTACTCGGACGAGCATCTTGAGTTTTTCTTAGCCAAGGGGTTAAAGGCTGGTGATCGTCATCTTGATGAAGGGGAATGTCTGGAAGTGTATCGGCTGCCGTTTAAAGAAGTCAAAGAGATGACGCTTAACGGGGATATCACTGACGTAAAGACGATTATCGGGGTATTTTGGCTGGAAAAATACCTCAAAGGTGAAATGGCCGTCCAGGCTTGCTAACACTCGACAAATTCCTGCTATTTGTCGACTATGGAAGAGTTTGAGATGGCTCAAACTTTTGCCTGTTCAGGCGTTGCGATTTCCAATAAACTGAACCGACAGCTCCGCGGATTTGAGAGCGGAAGTAATAATTGATTCAAACTTTGAGACGAGGAATTATGTCTGAAACCATTTTGCAAAAAGTGCCTGTTGGCGAAAAGGTCGGTATCGCTTTCTCCGGCGGTTTGGATACGTCCGCAGCGTTGCGTTGGATGAAGAAAAAGGGAGCGCTTCCCTATGCCTATACAGCCAACCTCGGTCAGCCCGATGAAGATGACTATGAAGCGATTCCTCGTCGAGCCATGAATTACGGTGCTGAGAAAGCCCGCTTGGTGGAATGCCGTCCCCAATTGGTGGCCGAAGGTATTGCCGCGATTCAATCCGGTGCTTTCCACATTACGACGGCCGGTCAAACGTACTTCAACACGACGCCTTTGGGCCGTGCCGTCACCGGTACGATGCTTGTGAACGCCATGCGTGAAGACGGCGTTCACATTTGGGGTGATGGTTCAACCTACAAGGGAAACGATATCGAACGTTTCTACCGTTATGGTCTTTTGGCTAATCCTGAATTGAAGATCTACAAACCCTGGCTTGACCGTGACTTTATTAACGAATTGGGTGGCCGCGCTGAAATGAGCGCTTTCTTGCAAGCCGAAGGTTTCGACTATCGTATGTCGGCAGAAAAGGCCTACTCCACGGACTCTAATCTCTTGGGCGCAACGCACGAAGCCAAGCATTTGGAAAGTCTGCAAACAAGCATGAAGATCGTTAAACCCATCATGGGCGTGGCGTTCTGGGATCCGGCTGTTGAAATTAAGCCTGAAGTGGTGACGGTGACCTTTGAAGAAGGTGTTCCTGTTGCTTTAAACGGCAAGAGTTTTGATGATCATGTCGCCCTTATGTATGAAGCCAACGCGATTGGCGGACGTCACGGTTTGGGCATGAGCGATCAGATTGAAAACCGTATTATCGAAGCAAAGAGCCGCGGTGTTTATGAAGCCCCGGGGATGGCTCTGCTTCACATTGCTTACGAACGTTTGGTCTCCGGTATTCACAATGAAGATACGATTGAGCAATATCGCATCAACGGTATCCGTTTGGGCCGCTTGCTCTATCAAGGTCGTTGGTTTGATTCTCAAGCAATCATGCTTCGTGAATCTGCCCAACGTTGGGTGGCTCGCGCCATCACCGGCACGGTGACGCTTGAATTGCGCCGCGGCAATGACTACACGATTTTGGATACGGTTAGCCCGAACCTCACTTATGAACCCGAACGTCTGACGATGGAAAAGGGTGACTCGATGTTTACGGCTGAAGATCGTATTGGTCAATTGACGATGCGTAATCTCGACATCGTTGATACACGCGCCAAGCTCGGTATCTACGCCAAGAGCGGTTTGATTTCCGGCACGAGCGCAGTCGCCATGTTGGGTGGCAACAAAAAATAGTTCCTGACTATTAATTTAAGTTCACGCGGGTGAGGTCGAAAGGCTTCGCCCGTTGTTTTTTTGAGTACTAAACAGTCTCCGAAAGCGATTCAAAAACCGCTAAAATTTCCGCCATCACGAAATTTTTGATCAAAGGCTCTTTTTCAGTGAATTTACCTTTTGAATTCAGAATCGGGTGGAGGTACACCCGACAAGGCCGTCGAGGTCGCGGTAAAAACGGTTTTATATCTTTCATCTCCGTGATGAGTGTGGCTTCCATCGCTTTGGGGGTGATGGCGCTCATTGTGGTGCTTTCCGTCATGAACGGATTTCAAAAAGAAGTTCGTGATCGGATGCTCTCGGTTATTCCCCATATTGAAGTCGTGAGCTACGCAGGCTCAATCGACAACTGGCAGGACACCGCTAAATTGGTGGCATCCAATTCTCATGTGTTGGGGGTGGCCCCCTATTCTTCCGGGCAAGGACTTTTGAGCACCGGTTCAAGTGTGCGGGGGGTATTGCTTCGCGGTATTGATCCGGCAACCGAAAACAATGTTTCCGATATCGATAAACAAATGGCCTACGGCCACCTGGCTGATTTAAAACCCGGTGAGTACGGCATCGTTTTAGGGCTTGATTTGGCCAGACTTTTGCGTTTGAGAATCGGCGATAAAGTCAATGTCATTATTCCTCAGGGGCGGGCAACGCCAGCCGGAATTGTCCCGCGTATGAGGGCCTTCACACTAACGGGAGTATTTTCTTCCGGTCACTACGAATACGACAGTTCCATGGCGCTTCTTCATATTGAAGATGCGCAGGCACTTTTCCGGCAAACAGGCCCTGCCGGTCTTCGTGTTCGGGTCGATGATATGAATAAGGCCCCAGAAATTTCTTATGAAATCCTAAAAACCTTACCCGATACCTTTGCTGTAACCGATTGGAGTAAGCAAAATCGCACTTGGTTTGCCGCAGTTCAAGTCGAAAAGCGGATGATGGCCATCATTCTCTTTTTGATTGTTTTAGTGGGAGCCTTCGGATTGGTTTCCAGCATGGTGATGACCGTGACAGAAAAGCAGTCTGATATCGCCATTTTGCGTACCTTAGGCGTATCTCCCTCTTCGATCATGACGATTTTTATGGTTCAAGGGGCGGTTGTCGGAATCGTTGGTGTTAGCTGCGGCGTCGTGCTTGGGCTGCTTTTAGCCTGTAACCTTGACGTGATTGTGCCAGCGATTGAGTCGCTTTTTGGTATTCAGTTCTTGCCCAAGGAAGTCTACTTCATTAGCTCCCTGCCTTCTGATCCGAGGGCAGGCGATATTGTTCCCATTGCGGCTTTCTCATTTATTTTGTCCCTGTTGGCTACGATTTACCCGAGTTGGCGGGCCGCACAAACAAAACCCGCGGAGGCTCTTCGCTATGAGTAATGAAAAAGAGTTTGTCATCGTTGCCCGAGGAGTCAAAAAGGCCTACCGCGAAGATGATCGCTCGGTGGAGGTTCTCAAGGGGGTTGATCTTGAGGTCAAGCCCGGGGAATTGCTGGCGGTGGTCGGCGCTTCGGGATCCGGTAAAAGCACACTGCTTCATGTTTTAGGCGGATTGGATTCAATTGATGAGGGTGAAGTCACTGTCGCCGGTTTTTCGGTTCATTCGTTAAGTGAAGTGCAAAGAGGTGAGCTTCGGAATCAAAAATTGGGCTTTGTTTATCAGTTTCATCACCTTTTGCCTGAATTTACTGCGCTTGAAAATGTGGCCATGCCGCTAATTGTTCGTCGAGAACGGGATGATTTGGCCAAAAAGAAAGCCAAGGAAGTCCTGGAGTCTTTGGGGTTAGCCCATCGGCTTAATCACTTGCCCTCTCAAATGTCAGGGGGTGAGCGGCAGCGCTGTGCGATTGCTCGGGCGATGGTAACGGAGCCGGCCTGTATTTTGGCCGATGAACCGACGGGTAACTTGGACCGTCAAACCGCGGCCTCTGTTTTTGAAAGTTTGGTTTCTTTAGCAAGAAGTCATCAAACCGCTTGCGTGATTGTCACACACGATTTGGATTTGGCGGCTCAGTGTGATCGGGCCGTCACGATTGCCGATGGTGTGATCGTACAGGCTGATAACGCATGATCATTGATACACATAATCACGTCGGACTTGCCCCGTTGGCGCAATCGCTTGAAGTGTTAGCTCAAAAGGCTAGCGCCATGGGTGTGGTCTGCGGCGTGATTACGGCAGGCGGCGTAGAGGATTTCGAGCGCGTGCGCCAAACCGCCCAAAAACTCAATTGGGGCTATTGTGTGGGTCTTCACCCCCTGTATATCCGAGAGAATTGGCAAGCTGACATCAAGGCGCTTTCTGCCTTTTTAGAGACACATCAAGACGATCCCCATTTAGTTGGAATCGGGGAGATTGGGTTGGATTTCTACGTGGAGGGACTCGATCGGGATCGTCAGGAAGCGGTATTTAAAGAAGAACTTCAACTGGCTTTACGGTTTAATCTGCCGGTTTCGATTCACAGTCGCCGAGCACTTTATCGAGTTTTAGCATTGATGAAGGAATATCCGACAGTATCAGGCGTATTGCATGCTTTCGCAGGCTCTCTCGATGAGATGAAGCAAGCCGTTCGAAGAGGTCTTTACCTGGGCATGGGCGGCGCGATGACTTTTCCCGGTAGCAAACGCGTGCGGACAGCCGCTATACAAGCCCCGTTCGGTTCTCTCGTTTTGGAGACCGATGCTCCGGATATGCCGCCCGTTTTTTCAGAAACGAAGAAATCATCTCCTTTGGATTTGCCGCGTTATCTCTCTGAGTTGGCCGATCTTCGTCAAGAGGATGAAAGTGTTTTATCCAAGGCCCTTTTCATGAATTCGCTCAGCGCTTTTCCTAAACTGAAAGTGCTGCTTGCAAAATAGAAAAATTTCGTTGCATTTCCGAGAGTTCCCCAGCCTTTGAAAACAGTATTTTGAAGTCCTTCGGCAGGTTTCTTTCTGCTAAAATGCCACCTCGAAATGAGCCCCCGGGGTCATTCTTTGATTGTCATGGACAACCGGTGTTGTCCGTCTGTTTTTGATTATTAACTTCATTGGGGAAATACAATGGCTATTGAACGCACCCTTTCCATTATCAAGCCGGATGCCGTCGCTAAGAACGTCATCGGTCAAATCTACACGCGTTTTGAAAACGCCGGTCTTCGCATTGTTGCCGCTCAAATGCGTCAATTGTCTCAAGCTGAAGCCGAAGGTTTCTACGCTGTTCACAAAGAACGTCCCTTCTTTAAGGATTTGGTGGCTTTCATGACCTCCGGCCCCGTGATGATTCAAGTGTTGGAAGGTGAAGGCGCCATTGCCAAGAATCGTGAATTGATGGGCGCTACCGACCCGAAGAAGGCTGCTCCCGGCACGATCCGCGCTGACTTCGCTCAAAGCATTGATGCTAACGCTGTTCACGGCTCCGACGCTCCGGAAACGGCTGCTGTGGAAATCGCCTACTTCTTCCCGACGTTGGCGATTTGCGAACGCAAGTGCTGCGGTTGCTGCTGCGACAAGTAATACTTGAGGGGGCGGGGTGCGACAGCACCTCCAAATTCGTCGTGCTCCGTCCTTAATCTGTCGAGTCGCCTTCGGGTGACTCGTTTCAACTTTACCGAAGCCGTTTTTTCAAAGTGATGACTCAAACTGACAACCGTGTGAATCTATTAGACCTGGACCGAGAGGGACTCGTGGCTTTTTGCGAGCAAATGGGCGAGAAGCGTTTCCGTGCCATTCAGCTTTTGCGATGGATTCACCGTCATTGTGTGGGCGATTTTGAAAAAATGACCGATTTGGCCAAGTCCTTTCGGGCCAAGCTCATTGAGCGCACAGAAATTCGTGCTCCGTCTCCCATTTGGGATAAGAAAAGCGCAGACGGTACGCGTAAGTGGCTATTTGATGTCGGCAACGGCAACGCGGTCGAGACGGTTTTTATTCCGGAGGATGATCGCGGAACGCTTTGTGTGTCCACGCAAGCGGGTTGTGCCATGGGGTGCCTTTTTTGCTCAACAGGCAAGCAAGGCTTTAACAGAAATCTGAGCACCTCGGAGATTATCGGCCAGCTCTGGCACGCCGAAAAAACGCTCCGTGAAGATATGGGTGTAACCGATCCGGCTGACCGTGTCATCAGTAACGTCGTACTCATGGGGATGGGGGAGCCGCTTCAGAATTTGGATAATGTCGTGGCGGCTCTGAAGCTGATGCTCGATGACAATGCCTACGGCTTAAGCCGTCGTCGTGTGACGGTTTCCACTTGCGGCTTGACTTTACAGATGGATAAATTAGCGGCGGCCGTGCCCGTTGCTTTGGCAGTGTCCTTGCACGCCCCCACCAACGAGCTGCGCGATCAGATCATGCCCATCAATAAGAAGCACCCGCTTGAAGATCTTATGCAGGCATGCAAACGTTATTTAGCTCATGCTCCGCGTGATTACATCACTTTTGAATACATTTTGTTGGGTGGTGTCAATGATCGCTTGGAACACGCCAAAGCATTGGTTAAGCTTGTGCGTGGTGTTTCCTGCAAGTTTAATTTAATTCCCTTTAACCCATTTCCGGACAGTGACTTAAGAAAGCCCGATCCGAAAGATGTGAAGGCTTTCCAGGACTATCTGATGGGGCAGGGCATTGTGACGACTATTCGTAAGACCAGAGGTGACGATATTGATGCCGCTTGTGGTCAATTGGCAGGCAACATTAAAGATAAAACGCGTCGCGCCGAACGCTTGGCTCAACAAAAAGCTCAAGTCACCTTTTTAGTCAAGGAGCGCTAGAACGATGTCTGTGTTTAGCTCTCGTCATCACACTCACAAGGTTCATGTTCGTTACGGCGACAACGATGTGACGATAGGGGGAGATAGCCCCATTCGGGTGCAATCCATGACCAACACGGCAACGACCGATGTTGACGCAACGGTGCAGCAGGTCATTGATTTGGCACGCGCAGGCAGCGAGTTGGTTCGCCTGACTGTTAATACGCCCGATGCGGCTCGCGCTGTGGTTCAGATTCGTGAAAAGCTTGACGCTTTAAATTGCTCGGTTCCGCTTGTTGGTGATTTTCACTACAACGGACACAAATTGCTCACCGAGGTGTCCGAATGCGCGAAGGCCCTGTCCAAATACCGTATCAACCCGGGCAATGTCGGTCACGGTGAGCGGGGAATGGAAAACTTTGCCCGTATGGTCGAAGTCGCTATCGCCAATGATAAGCCGGTGAGGATCGGTGTAAACGGCGGATCGCTTGATGCTCAAATTTTGGCACGCATGCTCGAAGACAATCGTGCGGCCGGCATGCCGCAGACGCCTTCAGAAGTTCAGTTGCACGCGATGGTGGCTTCCGCCTTGCAAAGCGCAAAAGCTGCAGAAGAAATCGGCCTTGCGGCCGACAAAATCGTGCTCTCGGCCAAGGTGTCCGCGGTTCAGGATTTGGTGGCTGTGTATCGGGAACTCGCCTCACAGTCTGACTATGCTTTGCATTTAGGTTTAACGGAAGCGGGTATTGGCACTAAAGGGGTGGTGGCTAGCGCTGCCTCGATGGGTGTGTTGTTGGCCGAAGGGATTGGCGACACGATTCGGGTGAGCATAACACCAATGCCGGGGGCAGCAAGAACTGAAGAAGTTCGCGTTGCTCAGGAGATTTTGCAGACCATGGGGCTTCGCGCCTTTTCTCCTCTTGTGGTATCGTGTCCAGGTTGTGGCCGTACGTCAAGCGCCCTTTTTCAACAACTGGCGGCTCAAACGCAGCGCTATTTGATTGAGATGACTCCACAATGGCGCGAAACGGCCGAGGGTTTCGAAAATATGGTGGTGGCCGTCATGGGCTGTGTGGTCAATGGCCCGGGGGAAAGCAAGCACGCCAATATTGGGATTAGCTTGCCCGGTAACGGTGAGTCACCTGTTGCCCCCGTGTTCGCGGACGGAGAAAAGATTGCCTCCATTAAAGGGGAGGCCGGTGATGCGGACTCCATTGCCGACCGCTTCAAGGAATTAATTAATGAGTATGTGCAGACGCATTACTCGAAAAAGCATTAGACATTAATGAAAGAGAGAAGTGTTATGGCTAAAGTACAAAAAATTGCCGGTATTCGCGGAATGAATGACATTCTTCCGGCCGAAGCGCCTATTTGGGAATATTTTGAAGAATGTGCCCATGATGTGCTTCGGGCATACGGTTACAAGCAAATTCGCACGCCGATCTTAGAGGCAACCTCTCTTTTTAAGCGCGGTATCGGTGAAGTAACCGATATTGTGGAAAAGGAAATGTATTGCTTCACCGACTCCCTCAACGGTGAAGAATTGGCTTTGCGTCCTGAAAATACGGCCGGTGTGGTCAGAAGTGTGATTGAACACAACCTCACCTATAACGCTCCGCAACGATTGTGGTACTTCGGACCGATGTTCAGACACGAGCGCCCGCAACGCGGCCGCTATCGTCAATTCCACCAATTGGGTGTTGAAGCGTTGGGCTTTAAGGGGCCGGATGTTGACGTTGAACAGATCCTCATGGCTCGCCGCCTTTTTGATGAGCTTGAAATTTTGCCCTTGAAACTGGAACTCAATTCCTTGGGCAATCTCGACGAGCGTAAAGCTCATCGCGAAGCGTTGATCAAATACTTTGAAGCCAATCAGGATGTCCTAGATGAGGATGCTAAACGTCGTCTTTACAGCAACCCGCTTCGCATTTTGGATACGAAAAATCCTGACATGCAACAGATGGTTGAAGGAGCGCCGAAGCTTTTGGATTACCTGAAAGAAGACAGTCTTGCCTTCTTGCGTCGTATGGAAGAGTTGCTCTCGGTTGCGGGTGTCGACTACACCATCAATCCTCGTTTGGTCAGAGGCCTTGATTATTACAACCACACCGTTTACGAATGGGTGACGGATAAGCTCGGGGCTCAAGCAACGGTTTGCGGCGGTGGCCGTTACGATCCGCTCATTGAAATGTTGGGCGGTAAACCCACGCCGGCTGTTGGCTTTGCCATGGGTGTGGAAAGAGTGCTTGAAGTGATGCGTGAATGCGGCTTTGAATCTGGCGAGCCTGACACCGAAGTTTATGTTTTGCATCAAGGCGGTGCTTCTCAAGGCTACGCGATGATGTTGGGTGAAATTCTTCGTGATGCATACTACGAAGTGATTGTTCACGCAGGTGATGCGAGCATGAAGAGTCAAATGAAAAAGGCTGACCAAAGTGGGGCTAAATACGCTTTGATTTGCGGTGAAGAAGAAACCGCTCATGGCCAAGTGACGGTGAAGTGCATGTATGGTCGGGAAGATGAACGTTTTATGAAGCAAGAAACTCTTGACTTACAAGACGCAATCCAATATTTTGTCAATTTGAACGACGACTTTTTCGAAGAAGACGAGGAATAAGGCATGGCCTACGATTTACAAGAACAAGAGTCATTAGACGAGTTAAAGGCTTGGTGGGAGAAATGGGGTAACTTGGTTCTCTCCGTAATTACCGTGGTTTGTTTGGCTTTTGCCGGCTACAACGGTATGAAGTGGTGGGAACGTCATCAAGCCCAGGAAGCCAGTGTCGCCTATTCTTCACTTCAGACGGCGATTATGCAGCAGTCTGAACCTGCTTCTGTTGAGAAAATTGTTGATGCGCTAATTGAAGATGCGGGTTCTACCGTTTACGGTCCGATGGGTGCTTTGAGCGCTTCCCGTTACCTTGAATCGAAGGGCGAGAGTGCGAAGGCTCAGGAATTGTTGCATTGGGTGGTGGCAGAATCCGATCGCCCGGAATATCAAACCGTAGCCCGTGTTCGCTTGGCCGGTTTCCTTTTGGATGATAAAAAATACGAAGACGCTGTTTCTTTGTTGACGGCGGCTCAGCCTACCGATAAGCAGATCGCCTTGGTCAATGACCGTTTGGGTGATGCTTACTTTGCTAAGGGTGATGTGGTGAATGCCCGCCGAGTGTGGCAGGAAGCTTTAAAGCACCCGATTGATCCGGCACTGATGGGTTTCGTTCAACTTAAACTTCAAGCGCTTCCTGAAGACACTGAACAACAAAAGCAATAAGACTTAAAGGCTTTGTATGATGAAGAAAACACTTTTGGCCCTGGCAGCCGCCGCGGTTTTGGCCGGATGCAGCGCCCCGAGTTCTCAAGCGCCTACTGAGCTCGAAGACTATAACTCCATCGCTGAACCTGATGTGGTTTGGTCTAAGAGTGTGGGTGAAAGTCTGACGAATTATTTAGTGCCTTCGGTGGTTGGCAGCTCGGTTTATGTTGCAGGCGGCAACACCGTCTATCGTTTGGATGCCGATGACGGCGATGAGGTATGGAGTTTTGACACGGATGCTCCGGTGGCTGCCGGTGTCGGCAGTGACGGTTACATTATCGCTGTCGGAACAGCCAAAGGTGAGCTTGTCGTATTGGATGCCGAAGGTAAAAAGCTCTGGTCAACATTCTTAACGAGTGAGATGGATGCTGTACCGTTGGTGGGCAATGGTTTGGTTATTGTGCGCACGGCCGACACTCGTGTGACCGCTTTTGATGCGTCAACCGGTGAACAGCGCTGGCGTTATCAGCGTCAGGCTCCGTCGCTTACTATTAAAAATGCTTCCGGAATGATTTTCTTCGGTCCCATGATTCTGGTGGGACAAAGTAATGGGTACCTTTTAGGGTTATCCGCTGAAGGCCGTCCTGTATGGCAGGCCTTGATTTCAGAGGCTCGTGGCATTACCGAAGTTGAACGCCTGGTGGATATCTTGGGCACTCCGATGGTCAATCGAGATCTGCTCTGTGCTTCAGCGTTCCAAGGACGCTTGGTTTGTATGGATGCCACCAACGGTCAGCTGCGTTTTACGCACGATGTGACGGCCATGACGCCGCCTTCGGCTGATGACCGTTTTGTTTATATCGGCAATACGGCCAGTGAACTTTATGCCTTTGATCGCACCCGCGGCTATCCTGTCTGGAAAAATGAAAAGCTGAAGTGGCGCGGCGTACGAGCGATCACCCCGATGTCGGGTGTTGTGGCTGTTGGTGACAGCGAAGGCTATGTGCAAATTCTCAATCCGGAAAGCGGCGATATTATCGGCCGCACCCGCTTGGATGGAGCCATTGTCTCTCCTGCTCAAAGTTATGAGCAGGGAGCTATTTTCCAAACTGAAGAAGGTGAAGTGGCCTTCATTAAGGTGCAATAAACCATGCTTCCTGTGATTGCTTTGGTCGGACGTCCCAATGTCGGAAAGTCCACGCTTTTCAATCGACTGACTCGTTCCCGGGATGCTCTTGTGGCGGACTTTCCCGGACTGACACGCGACCGTCAATACGGTGAAGGTCGTGTGGGTCCTCGCCCTTATATTGTGGTGGATACGGGTGGTTTTGAACCGGTTAAAAGCCAAGGGATTGTCAAGGCTATGGCAAGCCAGGCTGAATTGGCCATCGAAGAAGCCGATGTGGTGATTTTTGTGGTCGATGCTCGAACGGGTTTGACTCCGCATGACGAGCGCATTGCCAATCACTTAAGACGTTCTCATCGACCGGTTGTGTTGGCGGTCAATAAAGCCGAAGGTTTGGATTCTGTTCATGCTGCAGAATTCTATGAATTAGCCATGGGCGAACCCAACATGATTTCAGCGGCTCACGGCCACGGGGTGCACAACATGATTGAGTTGGCCCTGTCGCTTTGTCCCGAAGAAGAAATCGATATTGTTGATGATGAAGAAGCCGCCGAAGAGGGGAAGGCTCCTCGCATTAAGGTGGCCGTGGCCGGTCGGCCCAACGCCGGTAAAAGTACGTTAATCAATGCTCTTTTAGGTGAAGAACGGCTGATTGCATACGATATGCCGGGTACGACACGCGATTCAATTCGAGTGGATTTCGAGTATGACGGTAGAGACTATGCGTTAATTGATACGGCCGGTTTACGCCGCAAAGGTAAAGTTTTTGAAGCCATTGAAAAATTCTCGGTGGTTAAAACTTTGCAGGCGATTGCGGACTCCAATGTTGTTATTTTGGTGCTTGATGCCAAGGAAGGGATCGCCGAGCACGATGCGCATATCGCCGGTTATGTGTTGGAAAGCGGCCGTGCTTTAGTGGTTGCTATTAACAAGTGGGATGCTCTCGATAGCTACGAGCGTAGCCGAATTGATGAAGAAATGGATCACAAGCTTCATTTCCTGAATTGGGCACGCCAGATTCACATTTCTGCGTTAAAGCGAAACGGTTTGAATCATTTGATGAAGGCTGTCTCTGATGCACACGCGGCCGCTTTCGCAAAATTGTCGACGCCCAAGTTGACCCGTGCGCTTATTGAAGCTGTTCAGCGTCAATCACCCCCTCGAGTCAAGGGTGTTCGACCGAAATTACGCTATGCTCACCAAGGCGGGCAAAATCCTCCCGTTGTGGTGATTCATGGCAACAGCCTGCAGGCTGTGCCGGATAGCTATAAACGCTATCTGGAAGGTTGGTTCAGAGATCAATTTAATTTGGCGGGAACTCCGCTTCGGATTGAATTTAAGCTGAACCGCAATCCCTATGTGGAGAAAAAGGATTAAACTAACAGGGCAGGTGTTCGATAGTCGGGCTACCTAAACAAGAAGGCGTGCTATTTCAAACGCCCGGAGAATAAAAATGACAAATAAAGGCCAACTTTTACAAGATCCGTTCCTCAACATTTTGCGCAAGGAACATATTCCGGTCTCCATCTACTTGGTTAACGGCATTAAGTTACAAGGTCAGGTGGAATCGTTCGACCAATACGTTGTGCTGCTTCGCAATACTGTGACACAAATGGTCTACAAACATGCGATCAGTACCGTGGTGCCGACTAAGCCCGTGAACATGCCTCAAGTCGAAGACGCTGAGTAATCGAACCTGATTGATGATCAATAAAGGAGTGTGCCGGGGTGGATTCGCTTGGCACGCTCTTTTTGTCCCTACCGTATGACTGTATTTCAAATCGATAGCGCTGAAGAAAAGTCGCCCAGAGCATACCTCGTTTGTATTTCCACTTCGCGAATCACCATTGCTGATGCAGCTGAAGAGCTCACTGAGCTTGTTCGAAGCGATGCACTTGAGCCCGTTGGGCTTATGATGGCTAAGCGTGATAAACCTGATCCGGCGACGTATTTGGGCAGCGGAAAAATCGGTGAATTGGCCGATGAGGTGAAACGACTCGATATCGGTGTGGTCGTTTTTGATGTGGCCTTGTCAGCCGCACAGCAGCGCAACATTGAGCGAATCGTGGGCGTTGCAGTGCTTGATCGAACTCAGCTTATTTTGGAAATCTTTCAGCGACGAGCCAAAAGTCGGGAAGGTCGTCTGCAAGTGGAGTTGGCAAGACTGGAACATCTGTCAACACGATTGGTTCGAGGCTGGACTCACTTGGAGCGTCAACGTGGGGGTCTAGGTAAGACGGGTGGTCCCGGTGAAAAGCAAATTGAATTGGACCGCCGCATGATTGGAGTCCGAGTCAAGCAGTTAAAGGAACAGCTGAAAAAATTAGCCAAGCAGCGCAACACGCAACGTAAAGGCCGCTCACGAAGTGACATTGTCTCCTTGTCGATTGTAGGCTACACCAATGCGGGTAAATCCACATTATTTAATGCGCTCACAAAGTCTGATATATATGCCGCCGATCAGCTTTTTGCAACATTGGATACAACAGCCCGACGCTGTTATGTCGGAGAGGGGGAAAGTGTAGTCTTAAGTGATACGGTCGGTTTTATTCGAGGACTACCTCACCAGCTGGTGGAGGCCTTCAAGTCGACTTTGGATGAGACAGTGCATGCTGATATTTTGTTGCATGTCGTTGATGCTTCAAGCGCAGCCAAGGACGATCAGATTGTTGAAGTAAACAAAGTTTTGGAAGAAATCGACGCCCATGAAATTCCGACAATTCTGGTACTCAACAAAATTGATCGAACAGATCTGGAACCGGAAATTTTAAGGAACGCTTCCGGCGAGATAGAGGCTGTCAGAATATCTGCATTAACAGGTGTTGGCCTAGATTTATTGCGGGAAGCGATATTAGAGAAATCCCGAGAGGTCAAAGAAGCAAACAAAAGTTTGCCTCGAGAGCTTGAAGATTGGGAAAAAGAGGAAATGGAGTAGTTTGCAATTTTCGCTATGGCGTGGCAGAATTCAAAACCTCTTGTGGGGATGTAGCTCAGTTGGCAGAGCGCTGCGTTCGCAATGCAGAGGTCGGGAGTTCGACCCTCCTCATCTCCACCACACAATTTTGATTTTAAAGAGAAATTTCCATCTGGTTTGTTTTAAATCAGGTGGATTTTTTATTGTTGCGTATGGAAACGCACGAGGGCTAAGCCATTTCGAACTTAGCCCCAACCCATTAAGGTTTCGTGCGGACTATCCACAACATAAACGCAAGCGTCACAACTAAGAATTGAATTCTTAAGTCAATGACCACAATCGCATTTAATTGTGTTATAGTCACCCACGAGGATGAAAGATAAGTCATTCCGTCACCTCGTTTAAATTGACTTTGGCTCGGGTGCAACCGGGCCATTGTCGTTTCTAAACCCTGTTTCACAGGGGCCCTTTCGGCTTTCGCCGAAATTCTTTTCGCGCGAAAAATCTTGAAGAATTCGGCGCAAAGTTTTCAGAGCCAAGGCATGGAAAGAAATTCCCTTTTCTCGTTGGGCTTCGAGAGTTTATTAAAAATTAACGAGCGATATTGGAAATTTTCGATTGAAGTTTCACTCCTGATCTTTTGGGTGACTAAGAAAAAAATCGAATGTAAAAGGTCTGAAAACATTGGAGAGTTCGCCCCTCCTCATCCCACTTAAGTTATCGACTTTTAGAGAAATCTCTATCTGGTTTATTTTGAGTCAGGCGGACTTTTATTACTGTACTGAAAAATACACAATGATTACTTAGCCGAATTAGTCCGAAGCGTCCATCAATTTTTGAACTGGACACTTCGGCTAGGTCAGATCAAGCGGATTGGTGTGTTGGAGTTGCGGTTAGTGAAACACATAGTGCTTTCATGACGGCAATTGTATTTTTTTTAAGTTGGGTTGCCATCTTCACTGAAGGATTTGTAGAATAGAATTATCGTGAAATTTTATTCAAATATATCTAATCTTATTAAATTTTCTACAAAATCAAAATATTTACCCAAAAAAACTATCGATCGTCACTAATGGATTTTTTCAGAGAGCTCGTCTCGACCTCTTTCTAAATTTGAATAACTAGGCGAGATGGCCTATCTCAAAAGGGACATTCCGCTTCAGATGAATTACACTGAATGTTCACTTTTTTGAAATATGATGAACGATGTCTTTTAATCCCATTGCCATTACGTTTTGCGGGTATCTGTTACTGATGGTTGCCATCGGTTTTATCGCTTGGCATTACACACGTGACTTCAACGACTATGTCTTAGGCGGCAGACGCCTGGGCGGCTTGGTAACCGCCTTGTCAGTTGGCGCAAGTGACATGAGCGGTTGGCTTTTAATGGGATTGCCGGGGGCTGTCTTTCTTTCAGGTATTTCTGAAAGTTGGTTGGCGATCGGTCTTTGCATCGGCTCATTGACTAATTGGCAAATTGTTGCGGCTCGATTGCGTGTCTACACAGAAAGATGCAAAAACGCGCTCACGCTTCCTGATTATCTCAGCCACCGTTTCGACGACGATAAACGGGTGTTAAGCATCATTTGTGCCATTGTTATTTTGATCTTCTTCACAATTTATTCCGCGAGCGGCATGGTGGCGGGCGCAAGGCTTTTTGAATCAACCTTTAACATGGACTATTCGACAGCCCTGTGGATCGGTGCGGCGGCGACCATACTGTATGTGTTTATCGGTGGCTTTTTGGCCGTCAGTTGGACCGATACCGTTCAGGCGGCGATGATGTGTGTGGCACTGGTGGTTACACCCATCGTGGTCATGAACGAATTAGGGGGATTTTCCGAAACCATCGGTAAGGTGAGCGCCATCGATGTGTCCATGCTTGATATGTTTAAGGGGCAGACAGCGGTTGGCATCGCATCGCTTTTGGCTTGGGGGTTGGGCTACTTTGGTCAGCCTCATCTTCTGGTTCGCTTCATGGCGACAAAATCGATCAAAGTCATTCCGACCGCCTGCCGTACCTCGATTATTTGGATGGTTTTTTGCTTGGCCGGTGCTGTCAGTGTTGGCTTTTTCGGCTGTGCCTATTTTGCCGAGCACATCACACAAGGGACATCCGTTATTGCCAACCCGGAATTGGTTTTCATTGTTCTCACGCAGGTGCTTTTCAATCCTTGGATTGCCGGTATTCTGATGTCGGCTATTTTGGCCGCTGTGATGAGTACGCTCTCATGTCAGTTGTTGGTCTGCTCTTCAACGCTCACCGAAGACTTCTATCGGGCCTTTATTCGACCGCAGGCATCGACGCGTGAGTTGATTTGGTTCGGACGCTTAATGGTGTTGATGGTTTCGCTTGTGGCCATTTTTATCGCCATGGATCCTCAAAGTAAGGTATTGGGTTTGGTGAGCTATGCCTGGGCCGGTTTTGGCGCCTCGTTTGGCCCCGTGATTATCATGAGCCTGTGGTGGAAGAAAATGACGAAAAACGGAGCCTTGGCTGGAATGGTCACAGGTGCTGTGACTGTTATTGTTTGGAATACCTTCGGCTGGTTCGGCCTTTATGAAATTATTCCCGGATTCATTTTTGCATTAGCGGCAATTGTCATCTTCTCGCTAATCGGTCAGAAACCCTCGCAGGCGATGAAGGACATATTTGATGAAGTGCAGGAATCCGTCCGCAGGGGCAGAGATCTGACGATTTGATTTGAAGTTAGACTCTTTCCAACTCCAAATTGACGCTGGCACAAATGAGGCCGGCCACGCGGTTAAAAAGTGACTGAATTTCCAGATGCAATGCATCGGTTTCGATGGCGTTGACGTCATCATTGGCAATTCGCAATAGGTGCAGGTGGGTTTGCTCTCTGGCCGCGGTCAATAACCGTTTTTGATGGGCCAATAACTTTTCGGTCAATTCTTTTTTCTCTTTGGCATCGGTAGAACTCAAATAAGCGTGAAGCGTCTCGATGCTGGAGAGCACAATCTGGTGAGACTCTCTCAGTTCCCTTAAGCCTTCAGGGCTGAAATCCAAGTGCTTGAGACACTTACCTTCATTAATTACTTCAATGGTGTGGTCAATTAAATTCACCGCTGACTTTAATGAGCCGTTAACACTTTTCATGTTTTGCCACTGAATCGCCTCATATGAGCTAAGACTCGGCGTGACAGCACGGTTTAAAAATAATGACAAGCTTCTGTTTAGCCTCACCAATTCAGCCGCTTTATTTCGCATGAGCATAACATCACCCGGATTGGGATTGAGTCTCAAAAGCGTGTCAACATCACCCCAGAGCAGACGAATGCCTTCAATTTCTTTAATCAAATTTTTCTTAGCCACTGATAAAGAAATTCCGACAGACAAGAAATTTTCCTGAACGAAAAGCTTTTTATTATCCGAGTAGATCGTAGGATCGGTCTGAATGTTTGGCAGACAGTGCTCAATTAACGCGCTCAAAGGTTTAATAAAAAGTAACCCTAAAAGACCCACGAGAGCGTTAAACGATAAATGAAAGAGCACCACATTGTCGGGCAATTTTATTGAGTTTGGTAAACCAACAGACAATACGAAGAGGGCTAGGGCAATGATAAGTGCTCTGAAAAAAGAGGTTGCATAGGGGCCCCGCCGTCCGACTGAACTCGCAAACATGGTTGTCGAAAGGGCTAAAACGGTACTGCCTGCATTGGCTCCCAAAACCATCCAAATAGCGGTTTCATAGTCAAGCACTTGCGCGGCGTACAAAGAAGAGGAGACGATCACCGCCGCGAGGCTTGAGACACAGCCTATGGCTAAGAGCATCCCTGCGATGAAAGACAGAATTAAATAGTCATGCAGAAGGAGGAAAAACGGAGCTAAATCGGCGCTTGATCGCAAAGGTTCGGTGGATACAACAATCTGATTGATGGCCACCATGATAAAGGCCAAGCCCATCACAATACGGCCGAACTGTCCTTGGCGTTTGGAAGGCGTGTAGTGAAAGAACATGACCACGCCGATCAGAATCAGAATGGGGGCGATGACGGCAAGATTCAGACTTAAAACCGTGGCGACAAAGGCGCTGCCGAGTTCGGCGCCGAAAATGCAGCTAATGGCAATGAGTGTGTTGACCAAACCTTCGGATTGAAGCCCGGCCACCAAAAGTGTCGCAGCCGTTGAGCTTTGTAAGAGGCTCGATAAGCAAAAGCCCGCCGCGAATCCCTTAAATCGATTGTCCAAACCATGTGAGAGCGCGGTGCGAAGAGACATGCCGAAAGTTCTCAGCATGCCGCTTTTCACCATGTAGGTCCCCCAGAAAATCAGGGCTACGGCTCCCAGCAGGTTGGCAATATGGTTCATTAATTCGTCCAAAAATTGAATTCCTCAGGCCATTGTAGGCTTTTTGCTCTTTTGCTGAAAGACAAAAAAAGAGCGGAGGTTTTTCAATCTCCGCTCATGGGTCTAATTCCCTTTCGAATTAGTATTCAAAAGTGCCTTTTTGAACGATTTCGCCGTTACGCATCATAACGTGATTGCGAGAGACCACCGTTGTCAATTCCATGGCATCGTTAAAGAGACAGGCATTGGCGCAACCGCCCACTTCGATGACGCCTTGACCGGGCAGACCCAAAGCTGAACCGACGTTTGAAGAAATAAAGGTAATGGCTTTTTCAATCGGCATCTTGAATTCGGCGATCAAGCGTTTGACTTCGGTGAGGTTGCCGGCAACACCGCCAACGCCCAGACCAACCATTTCGCCTTTATCGTTAAAGCGCGGAACTGAGCCGTGACCGTCCGTGGAAAGCGTAATGTGCGTCGGATCAACTCCAGCATCCAGTGCTGTCATCACAGCGATGGCAGGATTGTCAAAGGCACAGCTTGCGCCCGTCGTGATATCCATGTAGCCGCCAGCTTTGGCAAACTCAACCGCTGCATCAAATACGTGGCGGATGCGGCCGCAGTGCGTCGGACGAATATGCTTAATGGGGAAACCGCGAGAAACAATTTCCTTATACATATCAAAACTGCCGGGGATGTTGCCCGTATGGATATGAAGAAAGCCTGTCTTACCGGCGATCATGCCGCCCACACGAATTTCAGCTAAAAGAGCTAAAACTTCCTGAACGGTCGGGAAAGAGGAGCGGTGGTCGCCCAAGGCAATTTTCACCCCCAAGCACTCCGGCACAAGGAACATGTCTTGAGAAACAGATCCGGACATTGTTGTGGGCGGATACTTGTAGTTGGACGTATACATCCAGGCTGAAACGCCTTCGGATTTGAGTGCTCGCACCTTCGCTAAAAGATTTTCGATGGAGCGGGTCACAAAGTCCGTTCCTGAGACACCGACAACGCTGGTTGTGCCGCAGGCGACAAGTTCAGAGAGCATGATTTCCGGCGTACGCGTAACCGGGCCACCTTCTCCGCCGCCACCAGTGACGTGAATGTGTTGATCAAAAAAGCCTGGGGTCATGATTTGGCCCTTGGCGTCAATGACTTCTGTATCGGGTAGGGTGGAGGGCAAGTCCTTGCCGATGGCAATCACTTTTTCAGCGGCCATCAAGACATCTTGTACACCCAAATCCTTCGGGGCAAATACATGGGCATTTTTAATTAAAAGAGCCATGGTAACTTCCTCTTTAATGTCTTATCGAAAAAGAAACAATCCGCTAGGAATGATAGCGCCTAAATGACGAATCAAGGACGTTAATTGAGGCGGGAAGTTTGAGAGAAAACAGAAAAAACAAAGGGGATGGCTTTCGGACCATCCCCCAGGACTTATTGAAGGTCAAACACAGATTACTTGCGTTCGGCGATCAACGTCAAGAAGCGTTCAGCAACCTTGATGTGCTTTTCAATCGAGTTGATTTCCAAGTATTCACGGTCGCAGTGCATTTCACCGCCGACAGGTCCCAAACCGTCCAAGGTGGGGACACCCATGGAAGCGGTGGTGTTGCCGTCAGAGGCGCCACCGGCCTTCACCCAAGCGATATCGAAACCTTCGAGCTTGGCGGCTTCTTCAATCAAGCCGGCCATCGCCTTGGTGGCTTCGCTCAAGGGCATGGCACCATGGTGGTTCTTTTCAACGATTTCTTGCGTAACACCGGCGACCCATTCTTGTTGGGCCAATTGCATGATCTTGGCGTTAACTTCGTTGTAGTCGTCATCGTTCCAGACGCGAAGGTCAAGTTCCGTTTCAGCAAAATCAGCCACAACGTTGGCAACCGTGCCGCCACGAACCATACCGAAGTTGAGCGTGATGCCACGATCCCAGTCGGCCAATTCCTTAACGGCAGCGATGAACTTCACCATGGCATAGATGGCGTCACGGCCGCGTTCAGGGTTGTTGCCGGCGTGAGCGGACACACCGTGGAACGTGATCTTGTAGGTGCTCGAACCCTTACGGGCGCAAACCAATTCACCGCCTTCACGAGCCGGTTCAAAGATCAAAGCGCGGTCAGATTTAGAGGCGCATTCCTTCAACCAATCGTGAGAGGAGACAGAACCCGTTTCTTCGTCGGGGTTGCAGGCTACCAAAATGGAGAGCTTGTCCAAAGTTTCTTTGGGCAAATTCTTCAAAGCGTAGAAAATGGTCATGCAACCGGCTTTGCAGTCCAAGACACCAGGACCATAGGCACGATCACCCTTGATAGACATCGGGCGGACAGCCACGGTGCCGGCCGGGAAAACCGTATCCAAGTGGGCGTTGAGCATCACGTCATAGTGCGTGGCTTCGGGCTTGTTGGTAGCGAAAAGAGCGGGACCGACCTTGTCGCCCAAGTCAACGAGACGGGCAGTAAAGCCAATGCCTTCGTAGTGTTGCTTGAACGTTTCAGCAACTTGCTTCACACCTTCGGTGCAAGCCGTGCCGGCGTCTACGTTAACGACCTTTTCCAAGTCCTTGAGAAATTCTTGAACCATCGGAATTATCCTTTCTAAATGTGTTGCAAACCGATTGAATAAGATCAATCGACCTGATGAAATTGTACTGTTTAGTGTATGAAAAAGGGGGATTAATTAGCGTTAATCCCCCTTGAGTCTATGTCATACGAAATCCGGTCATTAGACGAGGATGTTCATGATGATCATAGAGATGAAAGCGTTAATGATGGAAACCAACATCAACAACGGGATCATCTTGCCGCGCGTACCGATAACGCCCAAGCAGCGACCCATGTATTGCAATTGGGAACCCATCAAATAAATGGCCGGAGCCAAGATGGCGCAGTCACCAACGGAGATGGCGCCTTGATCGAACAAAGCGGCAGCCACACCGACACCACCGCCCATGGACATCCAACCGGCGATCAAAACGGCTGCGGCTTCACCGGGCAGACCGAACAAACCCATCAACGGGCGGAAAATGTCGCCCAAGATCGGCAAAAGGCCGGCCACGTTTAAAGCGGCAATAATCACGAAAGCCATCAAAACGTTCGGGATCGTGGAGTGGGTTGCAATATTCCAACCTTGAATGGCACCCTTGACGAAAACGTCAGTTACCATCGGCTTGCTGTTTTCACTAGACATATTCAATATCCTCCAATCCTGAATTAAGCGGCTTTCTTCTTAGCGGAGAAGATCTTCAAGAAACGAATAACGTTAGCGCCGAAAACCTTCATGACGAGCATGATGCCCAAGCACAAAGCGATGGAAGCAGGGACCGTGTTGCCTGCAGAGTCCGTCAAGCTCAAAAGCACAACACCGGCACCAAGGAAGTTGGTGATGGTGGCGTCAGCGGACAATTGGAACATAGCGAACACGTCAGCTTCGTCTTCGGTGATTTCGCCCTTATCCAACAATTGGCGCGTCAAAGCGGCACCGCCGTCGGTGGATTGCAAGGAAGCGATCAAAGCCAAAGAGCAGGAACCCGGGATACCCATCAAAGGACGGAGAATCGGGGTCAAGAGTTGACGAGCGGCAGCCAAAGCACCGTAGTGGTCGCAGACCGTGATCATGGCCAAGGCGAACATAACGGTCGGAACCAACGTCAAGGCGAAGCAGAAGCCGTCGATAGCACCGGAACCGCCAACACCGCGGAACATACCGGTGGAGGTCTTCAACACGTCGCCGTTGAGGGTGACGTTCGTGATGACCTTACCGAAAGCGCCATTTAACGTGGAGAAGTCGAAAATACCCCACCAGTGGTTACCGGCGCACACACCGGAGAAAAACACGATGGCGAAAACCAAGGCGATGTAACCGCCAATACCAACTTTTTCTTCCGTAGTCTTATTTTCTTGTTCAGACATAGGATGATCCTTTTGTTAGTCAATAATTAAAAGAAATGGATGCCTGAAACATCCATGTAACGGATAGTAAAGTATTTAACATTTTTCCGTCTAGGTGAAATTGCTTATTTTTATGTGTCTAAGGCTCTGTTCTAAGGGAAATACCTGATAAGGAATCGATAAAAAAGGATTCGGCTGCGACCTTTTTCGCAATATCTAAGATTGATTTAAGGGTAGCGGGAACAATTTCCTTTAAAATAAAACGTTCACATTGATGTAAGTAAAGACCGACAGTATGAATAATTCTGCGGTCAGGGAGTTGACGCATGTCTTTGAATGACCCGCATTGGGGCCGGGGCGGCTCGGACGATAACGAGGAAAAAAAGAGCGCGCCTGAAAAGGAAAACCGCTCGGATACTGATCGTAAAGATGAACGCGGTCAGAATGGTTTTGAGAATAAAGAGGCCGGTAAGCGAAAAAATGAAGGGGATGATTTAGATCGTCTCTGGGATGAATTTAACCGTGCTCTGGGCGGAATGTTAGGTCAAGGGCGCAGAGAGGACGAATCTCGTCGTGAAGACGCCTTTGAACAAAAGCGTGACGAAGACAATAACTCTCGTTCCTTTGGCGGACAAAATCCTCAAGAACAATTAAAGAAGCAATTTGAATCCTTTAAGAATATGCAGCCGCCTAAATTTATAAAGAAGCAAGCCGGCGGCCGCGGTTTGGCTTTTGCGGCAGTGGTCGTCATGGGTCTTTGGGCCGCCACCGGTTTTTACATTGTCCCGGAAGGTCAGTCGGGCATCGTGACCACGTTCGGCAAATACACGCAAACAACCATGCCGGGCTTTCGTTGGCATTTGCCCTGGCCGATTGAAGAGGTCAATATTGTTGATGTCAGCAGCGTGAGAACGGTGGCAATCGGCGCTATGGGTCGAGCCAACCGTGAGGCTGAAGCTTTGATGCTCACCGATGATGAAAACATTGTCGATTTACGCTTCAATGTTCAATATCGTATTAAGTCGGGTGACGGGGCGATGAATTACATTTTCCGCTCTCGTGATCCCGATGAGTCTGTTCGTCAATCGGCCGAAAGCGCTATGCGCGAAGTCGTCGGTCGTAAAAAGATGGACAGCGTGCTTTTTGAAAGCAAACAGGAAATCGCCGAAGACGTGAAAAAGATCATGCAGGAAATGCTCGATCGCTATCGCACGGGTATTGAAGTGATGAGCGTGGCTATTCAAAACGCCCAACCGCCGCAACCGGTTCAGGCTGCCTTTGACGATGCCGTGAAAGCCGGTCAAGACCGTGAACGTCAAATCAATGAAGGTCAAGCCTACGCCAACGATGTCATTCCGAAGGCTCGCGGTATGGCCGCACGTCTTGCTCAGGAAGCTGAAGGGTATAAGGCTCGTGTGGTTGAAACAGCCAAGGGCGACGCTGATCGCTTCGCGCAAATTTTGACTCAGTATGAAAAGGCGCCTCGTGTCACGCGAGACCGTATGTATGTGGATATGATGCAACAGGTCATGCAATCCACAACGAAGGTTTATGTGGATACCAAAGACGGCAACAACTTGCTTTATCTGCCGTTTGATAAGTTAATGGAGCAAAACGCGGCTTCTGCCAAGGCCGTGGCGCCTGCCACTGCTTCTCAGTCTGCAGTTCAGACACAGACTCAGCAGCCAGCTACGCAGCCTGCCGCTTCAACGTCACGCACGTACAGCAGAGACTTCAATGCGCGTGATGCCATCCGTGATCGTGTGCGTTAACCAAGGGGATAGGAGAAAAACATGAAAAAATTATCAACTGCAGCCTTGGTTGTTTTGGTCGCGCTAGCCGCTGCCAAGCTGTGCCTGTACACGGTCAATGAACGTGAGCACGCTTTGGTGTTCGCTTTGGGTGAATTAAAAGAAGTGGTTTCTGAGCCCGGACTTCATGCGAAGCTTCCGCCGCCATTTCAAAATGTCGTTTATTTGGATAAGCGCATTTTGACGTTGGACGCTCCGACGGCCGATCTTGTGCAAACGAGTGAAAAGAAAAACTTGATGATTGACTCGTTTGTGAAGTGGCGTATTGCCAATCCGCGTTTATATTGGGTTTCTTTCCAAGGCAATGAACGCGCGGCAGAAGATCGAATCTCAGCTCTGCTTCGTGACGCCTTGAACCAAACGGTTAATAAACGTACGGTCAATGGCATCACCAGTCGCGAACGTGATGTAGCCATGCTTGAAATTCGCACGGGTCTGCAGGAACGCGTAAAGGATGTCGGTGTGGAAGTGGTCGATGTCCGCTTAAAGCGCGTGGATTTCACCCCGGAAATTTCCGAATCTGTTTATCGCCGCATGGAAGCTGAACGTAAGCGCGTTGCTGCTGAAGAACGTTCAACCGGTGCGGCTGAGGCAGAAAAAATTCGTGCCGATGCTGATCGTCAGCGCGCGGTGATTTTGGCTCAGGCCTATAACCAAGCCCAACAAATCAAGGGTGAAGGGGATGCCATCGCCAATGCCACCTATGCTCAGGCTTTCTCTAAAAATGCCGAGTTTGCACGCTTTTATCGTAATTTAGAAGCCTACCGTGCGAGCTTTGCGAATAAGAAAGATGTCATGGTGGTTGATCCCTCGGCTGATTTCTTCAAGTACATGAAAGAACCTGAGGCTAAATAACGATGTCGTGGGAAACTTGGGTACTGGCTTTCGCACTGGTTTGCATTATTGAAGGATTGATTCCTTTTACGGCACCGGAAAAATGGCTTGATGCTGTCAGAGAGATTGGTCAAGTCGCTTCCCCCGATGTTATCCGAAAAATCGGATTGGGGTTACTTCTGGTTGGCGTCGGTGTGATTTGGCTTATTACCGCCTAGTTTTCTGACGAACTCTACGGCCCGCTTCGGCGGGCTTTTTTCATGGCATTTTTTGTCGAATTGGCTCAGGAAAATGCTTTTGAGACTACAAAAAAATGAAAAACTAAGCCATAATACAAGGGTTGTGGATCGGCTTTATAAAATGCCGTCCGGTTACAGTTTTTACTGCTTTTTTCGGGGATAAAACAATGGCTAAGAATGTTGTCGTGGTCGGCGCCCAGTGGGGTGACGAAGGCAAGGGCAAGATTGTCGACTGGTTGACCGAACAGGTCGATGGGGTGGTGCGCTTCAATGGCGGTCACAACGCCGGTCATACGCTGGTGATCAATGGTCATAAGACGGTGTTGCGTTTGATTCCGTCTGGCATCATGCACCCGACGATGACTTGCTATCTCGGCAATGGCATCGTATTTTGCCCGGAAGCTTTCTTCGGTGAAATTGAACAATTAAGAGAACACGGTTGCGAGGCTGAACACCGCATTCGTGTTTCCGGCAATGCGCCGTTGGTGATGCCCTATCACATAGCATTGGACCACGCTCGTGAGGCGGCCGCCGGTGCTAAGAAGATCGGCACGACCGGTCGCGGTATCGGTCCGACCTATGAAGATAAAGTTGCCCGCCGCGGTGTGCGAGTGGCAGACCTTTTTAACGAAAAGTTCTTTATCGAGCGCGTTCGTGATGTGATGGAATACCACAACTTTGAGTTGACGAAGTTGCTCGGTTCCGAAGCGCTCGACATTAATAAGGTTATCGATGAAACGTTGGCTTATGCTCCCCGTATTAAGCCGATGCTTACCGATGTTTCCTACACCATCAACAAATTGATGGACGAAGGAAAGTCCTTCCTCTTTGAAGGCGCTCAAGGCTCCATGCTTGACATTGACCACGGTACCTATCCGTATGTGACGAGTTCCAACACGGTGGCCGGTGCGGTTTGCTCGGGTGCCGGTGTTGGCGCTCACCGCATTGACTATGTTTTGGGTATCACCAAAGCGTATTGCACACGTGTTGGCGAAGGTCCGTTCCCGACCGAACTGCACAATGAAATCGGTCAGCATTTGCGTGACAAGGGCTATGAATACGGTGCTGTCACGGGTCGTCCGCGTCGTTGCGGCTGGTTTGACGGAGCGGCTATGCGCCGTGCCGTACAAATTAACGGCTTGCGTGGTTTGGCTGTGATGAAGCTTGATGTGTTGGATGGTTTGGATACGGTTCGCTTGGGTGTGGGTTACAAGTATCAGGGCGAAGAAATTGATGTTATGCCCTATGGTGCTGAAGCCTGCGCACAATGTGAAGTGATCTATGAAGACTTCCCGGGTTGGAAGGAAAGCACGTTCGGCGTGACGCGTTGGGAAGACTTGCCTGAAACGGCTAAACGTTATCTGCAACGCTTGTCTGAAGTGGCCGGCTGCCCGATCGCGGTTGTCTCCACCGGTCCCGATCGTTCGCAGACGATCATGCTCGATAATCCGTTTAACAAATAACTCACTAAAAGGGCGGCTTGCGGCCGCCCTTCAATGTCTATGACTGACCTGTTTGTTACCCAAGAAGAGTACGACGATCTCGTTGAACAGTTGGTTCTCAAAGTAGCCGATGACGGCTACAAGTTTGACACGATTTTGTGTTTGGCCCGTGGCGGCATGCGCGTTGGCGATATTTTCTCACGCGTTCACGATATGCCTTTGGCGATTTTAGCGACGAGTTCTTATCGACAGGCCGCCGGCAAACAACAAGGTGACTTGGATATTGCGCAATTTATCACGAAGACGGGCGGAGAAATCGCCGGGCGCATGTTGTTGGTTGATGATATGGTGGATTCCGGCAAGACGCTTGAACAAGTGGTCCATCATTTAAAACAACAGTATCCGGCCATTACAGAAATTCGTGTGGCGGTGCTCTGGTGGAAATCCCACTCGGTTTATACGCCCGATTATTGGTGCGAATTCTTAGATAACAATCCTTGGATTCATCAACCGTTTGAGCGCTACGACGCCATGGGTATTGAGCGGTTAAGGGAACACCGCTTCGGTACGGATGAATTGGTTGTTGATTAGTTTTTTAGAGATTCCAGCTCAGCGATGAGCTGGAATCGTTCTATTGAGATCAAGCGTGCAGTTGCTTGAGCGATGAGAGATTAGCCTCCACGCATTGATGCGCAAAATTTCCCTGCGTTAAAAACGCTTCTGAGTTCGGATGCGCAATCACACATCCCTCCTTACAAATGACTTTTCCATTGAGCATAACGGGTGTGCCGCCGACAAATGTCGCGACCGCTTTTTGAGTGACAGGATCGTAAACGGTAATGTCCGCATCGGCCCCGGTACTTAGATGGCCCTTATTGGCAAGAGACAACATCTGAGCAGGAATCAGCGAAGTCTTAGCGGCAAATTCCGATGCACTCAGAGCCCCTAATTTAATGAGACTGATGCCAGATTCCAAAATAACATTGCGCGGAATGCAGCCGCCATCGGTGGAAATGGCATCCACGACAAATTGGCCGTTATCTCGTTTGGCGCTGGCAATCCAGGCCCGAGGTAAGAAGGGGTTCACTCTGTCAAATGAAGCGCTTACATCGCCATGGCTTTGACGGAATAATTCCAACGAGTCTTTTCGATCGGCAAGGGTCGATAAACCGTTTTCTTCCAAGATGACGCTTAAATAACCTTGTTTAATGGCTTCTTCAATGCCTTTTGTGTTAACGGAAAAGCCGAAACGTTTCAAGCAATTTCGGGTAACACCGGATAAGGGAATGCCGTTTTGATCAACGTTTAATTTGGTTCCATTTCGAGCAGACAGATAGCTTTCAGAGACAATATTGGGATGATTCTTTAATAGATTAATTGCTCCAAGCGTTTCTTCTTCGACAGGTTTAATGGCACCGCGACAGTAGGCGTTGATGTGAGCCAAATGAAGGAAATTATCGGCGGCTAATTCAACGGCTTGACGCATGCCATTGATATTGGAGCCATCGGTTGTTGTGCCGGCATGCCAAGCGACATACACATTGCGTTGGTTGCAGATCTCGACAACTCTGGCGCTAGCTTCAGGTGTAAGCGGAAAATGTCCGCCTAAAATTTTCACGCCATAGGCGCCGCTTGCGAGCACTTTATCGATAAAGGCATTGATTTCATCGGCACTGGGATCGTTGGAGGCGATATTTTTCCCTGGTAACAGGGCCTGCAGAATGGCGAAGTTAATTCCACAGCCATCCTTGCGGCTGTTTTCGAGAATAAAGTCAGTTTCACCAGCCATGTCCAAACAAGTGGTTACGCCCGCCAAGGCTTCCATCTTAAAGCCATAGGGATTGATTCCCAGATGCAGGTGTGAGTCAATGATGCCGGGCTGAGCAATCATCGCTTTAAATTCACTCATCTGTCGGGCATTGCCTACCGGAAGATCAGGACCGACTTCAGCGATTTTCCCATTTTCAATGGCGATATCCCAATCATCGTCAATATGATTTTTTGGATCAATGGTGCGCACGCTTTTAATTAAATAATCCCACATTGTTTTTCTCCAAAATTTCTTTTATTGATAGGGGATGATTATCGGTTGGTTTTTGATTGAAGAAAAGGCAAAAAAGTAAAGACGAACTTGATAATTTATCAATATCAAGTACTTTGAAATATTTATATCATCGCTTCAATTCAATAGATACGGTTAGTTCATAATCAACTAATGCAATAGCATGCTGAAAATTTGACAAGTTATTAGTGAAAATACGGAGATAAAAAATGGGACGCGAAATGGACCTAAATGCTTGGCGTTTAATGGTTGAGACGGTTAAGGCGGGGAGTGTGAACGCGGCTTGTGATCATTTAAATATCGAACCCAGTACAGCAAGTCGTGTGATTAAAGCGTTGGAAAGAGATTTGGGGTTTGAGCTTTTTTACCGAAATACCCGACCGGTTACGTTGACCACCATGGGGCAGGTGGCTTTTGAACAGGCCCAGCATCTCATTGAAGAGCATACCCGGATGATGAGTAAGCTTCGCACTGATATTGATGAAATGAGCGGCATGATTCGAGTGGCCACTTATGGTGGGATCGGCGCTTTGGAAGTGGCGCCGTTGATGGTGAAATTTCAGCAGATTTATCCGGACATTGAATTTGACCTGGTGGAATTGATGGCTCCGCCTCCTAAGGGGTTCATCGACAGCGAGGGTAAAAGCGTTGATGTGATCTTAAGTTACCAGGAAAATGAAGTGCCTGGTGTGCGCGGTTGGTACGTCGGTGACATGCCTTTTATTCCCTGTGCGTCACCGAACTATTTAAGGCGTCACGGAATGCCTCGCTATCCGGATGACTGTGAAAGGCATATTGGTCTAACGTACAGTTCGGCACTAAGGTCTCCGGCTAATTTCCTCGTTAAGGATGGTCAAAGACTGCCGCTTAAATGGAAAAATACCATTGCGTTTCATTCGGTGTTGGCTCTGAAAAATGCACTATTTTTAGGAGCCGGCGTCGCGGTGGACATGAGTTTGTACCACACCTACAAGGAAATCATTGAAGGGACGCTGGAGCCCGTTTTAAGCGGTTGGCACGTTCCGACAAAAGAGTGTTTCACCTATGCGCAGGAAGACTCTTTACAGTGCCGCCGCATTATCACTTTTGTTGAGTGGTTGGTAGAAAGGCAAAGAGAAACCTTTACCAAATTAAGAAAAGAGATTACGTCAGCGGGACTGTTATAAAGAAAAAAGGGCCGAACCCGATGATAAGGTTCGGCCAAATTGGAAGCAAAAGACCTTTAGCGAATTAAACCAGTGCTTTTAAATCATCTGAAAGTTTTTGAAGACCTTCGGTGATTTGAGCGCGAATTTTTTCCGTTTGATTTTCGTGTTCTTGAATCCAGGCTTTCAGGTTTGCCTTTTGGCGTTGCATGTCACTTTCTTGGGGACCGCCGAAACTCACTCGAGCTTCAACAATACCGGCCGGATTCATGGCTGCCCTCAGTTCAACTTCTGGAAGCGGGAAATTGCCTTCAACGCCTTCACCCTTGGTTTTGAAAATTTCCCACTGTTCACAAATTTCAGCGTAGGTAACGTTTGAGGGTGTTTTATTGTTTGCCCGAGCCCAAGTAACCAAGTGGCTCGCAAAGTGATGGCCTAATCGGAAGGGGACACCGGCTTTGAGCATCATCATATCGGCAATGTTTTGCGTGCAAGTCCAATCTTGATCAAGTTCTTCCAAAGCACGTTCACGGCTGACCTGCATGCCGCCCACAATGCCTTTAAAGGTTTCGATCACGTTAAGTGCATCACAGAGCCATTCAAGATTGATTTCGTTGTCTCTGGCATCAGGCATCCCTTCATTGAGGTTATGGATGCGAAGTAAGACATTCTGTGATTCAGAAATAACAACAGCCGCGTTGCGTCTGCAGTTATTAATCAGACCCGGATTGCGTTTTTGCGGCATTGCACTTGAAATATAAGTGCTTCCGGCTTTCACCAATTGAATCCACGGACGCGGTTGAGCGTATTGAACCATGAAATCCTGAAGGAAGTTGGTGATCTTGATCATCATCGCTTGGATAACCTGACTGGCTTCAAGCGGAAAGTCGTTACTGGCTAATTGATTGGCTTCGAAAGCGTTTTCAGCAACGCTGTTAAAGCCCAGAACTTTAGCCGTATAGTCTTGATCAAGTGACCAGGGTGATCCGTTTAATACGCCGCTACCCATAGGAGAGCGGTTGTAGCGGTTGAGGCACTCAAAAAGGCGATCTAATTCTCTGCCCCAGGAGATGGCTTGAGCAAAAAGGTAGTGACTGTAGCGCCCTGGCTGCGCTTGCACGCCGTTTGTGTAGAAAGGAACAATGGTGTCCCAATACTGATCTGCTTTATTGCAAAAGGTCTTGATTAGGTCAGTTGTGGAACTGGCAATAGCCAAAAGCGCCTCGCGCATTTGGGCGAAATTTGTTGTGGCCAAAATATCCTGGCTGGAGCGGCCGACATGAAGAACACTAGCCTGAACGCCGCAACGTTTGAGCAGTTCGGGTTCAAAAGTGATATAGAGCTCAGGGCGAATCCAACGACCGTTGTCAGCATCGTATTCCATCGCACATAACGTGTCGCGGATCGTTATTCCCAACTTTTTGTCCAAAAGTCCCTTGTCGATATTGCCAATGATGCTGGCTTCATTGATTCGAAAGAGCCAATAAGTCGTATCGTGCTTTTTTAAATTTTCCAAAGCCTGCAAGGATTGCGTATTTTCTGCAGCCGTTAAAGTGACACCCAACATTTTTTCTTTTACCTTAACAATAAAATTGGGGGCGGGCTCAACCGCCCCCGGCCTATTACTACCTTACTGATATTAGAAGCGGTGCATCAAACCAACGATGACTTCGCTTGCGTAGATCTTATCTTCGTTATAGTCAGCATCTTCCCAGAAGTAGCCGCCGATACCGTAGATGGATGTACGCTTGGAAAGCGGATAGATGTAACCAACACCAACGTTCATACGAACTAAGTCTTTGTTGTCATCCAAGTTTTGGTTTTCAGCTTGAGCATAACCCACAGAGAACTTAGCCGTGCCACCCCAAACCTTGGTATCAGCGCCGACGGCAACAGCCCAGGCGTCAAAGCCTTTTGTTGTGTCTCCTTCTTTTTTAACGACAGCGAATTCTTTCGTGGAATAACCGCCGATGTATTGGATGTTATCCATGTATTGAACGGTGGCATAACCCTTGAAAGAACCGAAATCGTAGTGACCGCCGACGATGGCCTTGATGGTATCGTTGGTGACCGCACCTTGGATGCTACCCATCTTCAAGTAGTCAACGCCGGCTGCCACAAAGTACTTATCGCCTTGGACCGTGACACCCAATGCACTGTAATGATTGACCTTGGAGCTGCCCTCTTCACCGGTTTTGGTACCATCCTTCGTTGTGTAATCATCGCCGAAAGAGGTTTGAGCGTGGAAGGTCACACCGTTGAAGGTCGGTGATTTGTAGTTGATCATGTTGTTATGACGAGCCGTTGCCAAGGTACCGACGAACTTCCAACCACCCGTCATGTTGCCCCAGCCGGCACCGAACGGATTGACACGGCTATTGAAGATACCAGTGGTACCGGAACCCGTGAGCATAGCGGGCATACGGCCGAATTTGATTTGACCGTAGGTCTTGGAATTAATGGCGATCGAGGATTCACGTTCAAAGAGGACATTGTCCATATAGAATTCGCCACTGTCGGGCAAGTAGCCGTTTTCCAAGTGGATGCCAACGGATACATCATCGTTTAATTGTTCCGTCAACTTGATACCCCAGGTGCTCACATTGCCGGTACCCAAGGACACTTGGTTCTTACGGCCTTGCATACCAACCTCAGTGGCGCCGTCTTTAAAGTGTTGTTGCTTGGCAGAGTTCGGACCACCCATGCCGGCGGCCAAGTTTTCATTTAAGAAGGCAATACCTTGGTCAAAGAAGCCGAACAATTGAACGTCAGCGGCAAATGCAGGGGAGCAAGCCAAAGCGACGGCGGCACAAAGTAAACTTTTTTTCATGATCGTTACCTTTTTTACGTTAGAGAGAGTTAAACCAAAATCAGAGCAGAAACGATGACGGCAGCAAACATCCCGGCCCAAGTGCGTTTAGCCACTTCAATGGGCGAGACACGAGCAACGCCAGCCACGATAATGACGGCACCGGCCAAGGGGCTTGCCGTACGACCGAACTGACCGGCCAAGGCGGCCAACAGACCCAAGCCTTCGCTAGTCATACCGAAGGAAGCGGCAGACGGCGTAACGGCTTGGTTAAAGGCCCAAATGGCGGCTTCGCCGGAACCGGTACCTGCGGCCATCAAGAACGGACCGATAGAGGCACCCCAGCGGGCGATATCGTTACTGTGTTTGAGAAATTCGATGAAGGCGGGAACGGCACCGGTTGCTTGAAGACCGGCAACGAAAACGCCAGCAGCAATGATCAAACCGATCACTTGAGCGTAGCCGGAGCCTAAACCTTTAAAGAAAGCCTTGGAGAATTCACCCGGGGTCTTCAAGGTGATCAAGCAGATGAAGATCACACCGATGATCATGGACATCACCACATCAACGCCAGCTTTCGGGAACCAAATGGCACTCACGATCAAAATACCCATCGGGATAATCGGTGCAATGGCTTTTAAGGGGTTGACTTTGAATTCCGTTGCTTCGGCGGCTTCAAAAGTGGCCATTTCTTCAGGCGTCATTTGATGGTCGTGATACTTAAAGATGCAGACCAGTGCAAGACCGACAGCAGAAACCAAGAATAAGCCGACAATGTACGGGGCGCCCCAGCCGATGAAATCCATCAATTCCATCTTGGCCATCTGAGCGATGTAGATGTCGTGTGCGCAACCGGGGTTAAGCAGCAGACCGCACATCGTGCCGCCGGCCACAGCCGCTGCGGCACCGGCCGGACGGATACCGGCGCGAATCAGAAGGGGGATGAAGGTGGCGCCCACCGTGGCAGCCGTACCGGCAGCCGACATGATGGCGATATTAATCAGAAACGTGATGATGGTGCACACGGGGATGAGCAATGCACCGAGGCTGCGCAGGGGGGTAGCCAAAGCCTTCACCAAGTGAAGGTCACACTTGGAAGCCGTCACCACGGCGGCAAAACCCATGGCCGAACAGATGGCCGGTACCAATGTCGGATTGGTCATTCCTTTAATAAAAGCTTTAAAGGGAGCGACCGGGGATCCGGCGATCAGGCACATGACCAAACCGGCAAGAAATAAGACCATGCGTGTTTCAATGCGCTTGACAAGCGCGTAGATCGTCAAGACGATCACGGCGACAGCGCACCAAATTTGTATAGTCATTTTGTGAACTCCTCGAAGAACAGTTAGAGAGTGGACTGCTTTTAGTCCTTCGAGATTGGCATTATTGAGAAATAAGAAAATGTTTAAAAGGCAATAAAGTCAAATATAGGTTGCAAAAATGTCAATTCAATGAGTGTTCAACAAAGGGCTATGAAAATAATTACTGAAAAATCAAAAAGAAACGAGAATCCCTAGGGTCCTTTCAATATTGCAAAGTAAACTAAAACAAGTTGACAATTTTTCAATGTGCAAGTGAAAACCCTAAGTCAGTATTCATGCAGCACTAAGCAAATTTACCTATTTGCTTTTGAACGGTTTTCGACCGATGCTGTTTTTTCCCAATTGAACCATTAAGTAAATTTCCTTACAATGTCGAAAATTTTCCAATGAGCTCAACGAATTAGATTACTAGCTATGGATATCGCTGCGACTCTTGAGGCGTTCTACAACAAAGTAGACCTTTTGTATCTGACCGACGTGATCGGTATTGTGGCCTTTGCTTTTGCGGGCGTTCTTATCGGTATTCGCATGAAGTGTGATCCGGTCGGCATTTTTGTTTTGGCCTTCTCGACAGCTTTTGGCGGTGGGATTGTCCGCGATTTGCTGATTGACCGTCGCCCGATGTACTGGATCGCTAATCAAGAATTGGTTTGGTTGGTTTTGCTCATTACTATCTTTACACCGATGATTTTCCGCTTCTACAAAAAGCATCTTTCCTATGATGTGTTTGTTTGGAGTGATGCCATCGGTTTGGGCTTTTTCTCCGCTGTTGGTACCAGTCACGGTGTCAATCTTGGCGTGCCTTATTTGCCCGCGGTTCTCTGCGGTGTGGCCACCGGTGTTTTCGGCGGTCTTTGCCGTGACACCTTCTTAAATATCAAGCCCTCTCTTATTTATGACCATCAGCCCTATGGTTCCGTTGCATTTGCCGGTTGCTGGCTCTACATTGCGATGATTGAGTTGGGCTTTGACAATACGCTGAGTATTTGGGTTGGATCGCTTTTTATCTGTTTTTTCCGCATGTGGTGCTATTACCGCTCGTGGCGCATCGCCTATCATGACGAGTTCATCCATGAGGATCCGTCTCCAGAGACTGACCGCGACCGCCGCCAACAGTAGTATTGGTTTGTTTTTTCGGAGGCCGCACAATAGGCGGCCTACCGGGCGTCTGGACAGGACGCTCTTTTTGTTTTTAAAATCAAACTCCTTTTTTAGGTAGGAAATAGTTTGTGCGTTTGCGCCAAATTCGTATCAGCGGTTTTAAATCGTTCGCTGATCTCACTGTCATTGAAGTGCCCTCATCCATTGTTGGGATCGTGGGGCCGAACGGCTGCGGCAAATCCAATGTGATTGAAGCTGTGCGCTGGGCCTTGGGTGAAGGTAAGGCCAGTGATTTGCGCTGCAAGAGCATGAGCGAATTGATTTTTGCGGGTTCAGACAACCGAAAGCTCGCCGGCCGCGCCATGGTTGAACTGGTTTTTGATAACAGCGATGGCGCGCTTCAAGGACCCTGGGGATCTTATGTGGATATTTCCGTCAAGCGTGTTTTAACGCGTGACAATACGAGTTCCTACCTGATCAATAATCAGCAAGTACGTGCCACCGATGTACGGGATCTCTTCATGGGAACCGGTCTTGGCGCCAATTCTTACGCCATTATCAGTCAAGGCATGGTGACGGAATTTGCCAAAGACTCGCCCGAAAAACGGCGTGAATATCTTGAAGAGGCTGCGGGTGTCTCCAAATATAAGAAACGCCGCAAAGAGGCTGAGTCCAAATTAGCCAGTACACGGGCCAATTTGGAGCGCGTCAGTGACCTGCAGGTTACGCGCCGAGAGTCTTTAAAAAGGCTAGAAGAAGAAGCTCGGGTTGCTGAAGAGTACCAACAACTTAACGCCAAACGTGAAGCACAGGAATCGCTTTGGTGGTTTACCCAGATGGTTGAGGCTAAAAATGCCATCGACCGCATTAACGCCCAAGTGTCGGCCGCTCAAGCAGAAGTCGGTAAGAATGATTCTGAATTGAATCGTCTCCGTCAAAATCTCCAACAACTTCGCTCCAAGCTCAACGATGCCAATATCACAGTGCTCGGGAAAACGCAGGCTTTAGCGGAAGTGGATAAACAAATTTCCGCCGTTGAAGGCAATATTCGTTCCATTGTCGAGCGACGGGCGCTCATGAAAACGCAGCTTGAAAGTTATCGTTCAATGCTTGAGGCACGCGGTCGTGAAGTCTCGGCTCAAGGCGAAAAGATTCACGCGTTAAGCGCTGAACGCGAGGAAAAAGAAGAACTCGTAGCGACGGCCAATGAACGCGAAGCGGCTTTGGAAGAAAAGAAATTTGCTGCTGAAGAGCTGGCTCATCAAAAGGAGCTTGCTTTTGAAGCGCTGCAGAAAGAGTCTCAGCGAATTGAAAATGAGTCGAGAAATCTGTCGCTTGAATTAGCAAGGCTATCGAAGACCAAAGAAGAGTTAACGCTTCGACTTGAAAAATTCAAGCGCGAAGCTGCCCAGACGGAAGCGCCCGATATGGATCGCTTCAATGCGTTAAAGGAAGAGCTTTCAATTGTCAAAGAAGACAGTGAGGCGCTTAAACTAGAACGCGAAGATGCTCAAGCCCTGCTTGAAGAGGCTCGTGAGGGACTGACCGGCTCTCAGAGTGCAATTCACGAGAAAGAGCAGCGACTGGCGGCGATCACAGCGAAATTGACCACGCTCAAAGAATTGGAAGAAAAAAGTCTGACGGGCGATAAGCTTTCCGATTGGCTTGAACGCCAAGGTTTATCGTCTTTGACGCGCCTATTCGAAAAATTGCAGCCTCAAGCCGGTTGGGCCAGGGCGCTCGAAGCCGTTTTGCGCGAGCGAGTCAATGCCCTCGGTATCAGCAATCTTTCCATGGCTGCCGCTTTTGAAATGGCGCCGCCTCCTGCCAAACTGACCTTCTATTCGACGCTGCTTAAGACCGAAAAGCAGTCTGCACCGCTCGGTCTGACCGGACTTATTGAGAAAGTCAGTTTTGACCGTCATAACGAAGAGACTCGCGCGGCGCTTACCCGTTGGCTGTCTCATTACTATGTTGCCGAGAACGTTAAAGAAGCGGTGAGTAAAGTTGACCTATTGCCGCCGGGTTGTCACTTTGTGACCCCACAAGGTCATATGATCGATAAAGTGAGCGTGAATTTCTGGGCGGATGATTCGACCGGTTTATTGTCACGAAGGGCTGAAATCAACACGCTTGAAGAAGAAAGCGAAGCGCTTCGCCGTGAATTAGAACAATTGCACCAACAAATGGGAGAAGCCCATCTAAAGGTTTCTCAGATGAGTGAACGCCTTCAAAGTGCCAATACGCATTTTGAAACGGTTCGTGCCAGAGAAAGTGAACTGGCTCTTGAGTTAACAAGACTGACGGCAGCCATTGAGGCCTACCAAAACAGAAGTGCGGAGCTTGGTGAGTGGATCGAAGAAGCTCAGGCACAACTTGAAGAAACCACGGCGGCAATTGAAGAGGCTGATGAGCGCTTCAGTGTTCTCGATGAAGAAGTGGCGACTCGTCAGCAAAAATCCGAAGACGCCCGCCTTTCTTGGGAGGCCGCGCGTGAAGAATCCCGTCGTGCGGAGCAGGAATTTAACGTCTTTGCCTACACGCAAAGAGAAATTGAATTAGCTCTGAAAAATCTCTCAGAGCGTATTGCAGAAGCTCAGCGTGCTCAGCTTTTGGCGCAAAACGAGCAAACGGAACTTAAAGAAAAGATTGAAACGGTCAGCGCTTCACTTGAAGAATTGGATGAAGACAGTGAAAAAGCGGGGCTGCAGGAACTTTTGCAAAAACGTGAAGCCGCACTGGTTGCTGTTGAACAATCGAAGACTGAACTGAGTGGCGTGGAAGCTCAAGTGGCTGAGAGTGAGAAGTCATTAGACAGTTTTGAAGAAGCGAAGCGCCGTGAACAAAATCGCATGGGTGACTTGATTGCCAAACGTGGTCAACATGAAATTGAGTACGGTACGGTGCGAAGCCGGTTGGAAGAATTTAATTTTGATGAAGAAGCGTTAAGAACGCGTTATGAAACGGAGCGGCCAAAACTGAATGCTCTTCGTCAGGAAGTTGAGCGTATTGCTCAATCAATGGCTCAATTGGGAGCAGTCAATCATGCAGCCCTCGAACAATTAAAAACGCAGCAAGCTGAAGTTGAGCGCATTGACCGGGAAGTGGCTGATCTTGAACAGGCAATTGCCACTATTGAGGCGGCGATTAAGAAAATTGACCACGAAACGCGGACGCTATTGCTCGATACGTTTAATCGTGTCAATGAGGCCTTTAACCAAAAGTTCACGCAATTATTCAATGGCGGTCATGCCCGTTTGGAAATGACAAGCGACGATGCGCTTGAAGCCGGTATTGAAATGTTTGCCAATCCTCCCGGCAAACACAATCACTCTATCCGCCAACTCTCGGGCGGCGAGTTGACACTGACGGCTACAGCTTTGGTGTTTGCTTTCTTTACCCTTAATCCGGCGCCATTCTGTCTGCTCGATGAAATTGACGCTCCTCTTGACGAAGCCAACCAAGAACGGCTTTCAAGACTTGTCGGCGCTATGAGTGAAAACACTCAATTTATGATGATTACCCACCACCGGGTGACCATGGAGCACACCAATCAGTTGATTGGGGTGACGATGAAAGAGCCCGGTGTTTCGCGTGTGGTGAGCGTGGATATTGCTGAGGCAAGCCAATACGCTCAAAAGCCTCGCGTCAGCTGAGGCAACCGATAAACGGCGTTAAAACTTCGCTGTTTTCAACATTCCTTTTTGTGCCAAGAATTCCCTGATCTTTGGGATAGGGGAAGTGTTTTTGTTTTTTTTGGGGAAACGGACGATGTTTGTGAGATTTTTGATTTTCTTTTTCGGTTTGTCGATTTTGTCTTTAGGAATTGCCACGGTGACCAATGCCGGGTTGGGGACGGGCACGGTGAGTTCAGTTGCCTATGTGCTCAATCACATGACGGACTTTTCCATGGGCTTTTTTGTGTTTCTCACCAATGTCTTTTTCTTTATCCTTCAAGTAGCCGTTGATCACAAAAATATTTTTCAAAAAGCGTTGCGTCAGTTGCCGATTTGTTTTGTGTTCGGGATGATTTTTGATGTGGCTTTATGGATTAGCGCTCATGTTGTTCCGCAAAACTATATTGAGCAAGTTTTAATGGCTTTTGCGGGCAGTGCCTTAACCGGCCTTGGTATCGCATCCATGGTGTTTGCCCGTTTGGCCATTTTGCCTCCGGAAGGATTTGTGTTGGCTGTTATGAATCGATGGGGTGGCTCTTTTGGAACACTTCGCATGACGGTTGATTTATTTTTGCTCGCAAGCGCGGCCATTCTCTCGCTTTTGGTTTTTGGAACCATTTTGGGTATTCGCGAAGGGACTTTGATTACTGCGGTTTGTTCCGGTCCGATCGCCAAACAGTTTCTGAAAGTCTGGGGAAGACTTTTCCCGAAGCATCGTCCGATTGACTAAAAAATTTATTCGCATTAAAGCTGAAAAGAACAGGTACCTTGTTCTAAAATAACAGACTGTATTGACAGATTTTTCCGAAGAGTTTTTTTTCGGGAACGCTTTCGCGCGAGCGTTGCGCTTTTGAGGTTTTTTATGAATGAAACAGTTCTTTTTCTGGTGATCGGCGCGGCCGTGATCTTAGTGGGCTTGTTTTTATGGTCCAGAATGGAAGCCAAGAAAAATGACCAAAGCAAAGTCGGTTTAAGTAAAGAATCCAGAGATGAAATATATCAGCGGATGACCCAAATCCGACCGCCGATGCGCGAGAACAATCAGAAAGATCTTGTCTCACAGCTAAAAGGGGACGAAGCGCTGTCGGAAAGCTCTTTTGATGTCGTTGATGTCAAAGATCATGATGTGCCGGCTGCCTCAGAAATTCAGCTCAAACCCGCTCAAAATCAAACCCCAGTGTCTAACGCTGCTGCTGTTGTGACACCGATGGTCTCAACGGCTGCTCCGAAAGCATCGGCTAAGGAAGAGTCTCCCAAAGACACGCATGAAGCGACTCAAGAATCGCTTAATTTCGACTCGCCCGCCAAGCCGGCAGAAGAGCTTAAACCAACAGAGAAAGATAAAGAAGAACCCGTTGTTGCGCCGACGGCTTTCCCGAAAGAAGGCTTGGCACGGTTTAAGTACGATGAAGTAACCGAAACGGTCGGCATGGTTCAGTCGGTTCGTCCGATTGAAGGGGCCAAGATGATGGAAATGGTGGCAACCCTTCAAAAGTTGGGGCTGGCTCTTCGCATTTATGTTCGTCGAGTGGACAATAAGCGCTGGTATCAGCCGAGCGCCGTTGGTCGTTACAATGAATTGGCGGTTGTGCTTTTGTTGGCAAACCGTCAAGGTTGCATCAATGAAATGGATGCAAGTCGTTTTGTGATTACGGTTCAGCAAATCGGTATTGCGCTTGAAGCCGATAGCGACACGGAAGCCACGCACGAGATCGTCAAACGGGCTCAGAAACTTTATAACGATGTGCTGCGTTTGGACGTGCAATTGAATTTTGTGATGGCCTCTAAAGAACCGCTCAATCCCAACGATGTGGCTGAAGCCGCGCGCCTTGCCGGCTTCACACAACTTAATCCTGTGCGCTATTTCTTGGGCAGTGTTCGAGACATCGCTTCGGCCACCATTTTCCTTACGCACGACGATTTTGACCGCCGCTATTTGACGCTCGCTTTGGATGCACCGTTGGCGCAACCCGATTCCAATCCGCTTCGCACTCTTTTTAGCGTTGCCAACGATTTGTGCGCCCGCTTGAATCTGCAGCTTCAAGACTCGCGTGACCGTGCGATCAATACCGAGTCGGCCCAATCCATCAATCATCAGTTAAAGAAGTACTACGGTGAAATGATAAAAGCCAACATTGAACCGGGTAGCCCCCGCGCCCGAGTGCTCTTTACTCGTGATTAACACACTTAAGAAAGGGAGCGGCCTTGAAGGTCGCTCTTTTCGCTCTTATGACTGAAAAACAATCAAACGCCACTTTGAGTTTATTTGACGATTTTCCGGAAAACGACGATAAGCTAGATCATCAGGCTGCGGCCGCTCGTATGCGTGCGCTCGAAAAAGATCTGGAACGTTGGAACTATGAGTACTATGTGCTCGATGCACCAAGCGTTCCAGATAGTGAATACGACAAAGCTTTCAGAGAGCTTTCTGAACTTGAAAAGCAATTCCCGGATTTAAAGTCGCCTGCCTCGCCGACTCAACGAGTGGGCGGAGAAGCGCGCAGTGATTTGGCTAAAGTTCGTCACGCGGTTCCTATGCTCTCAATTCACACCGAAACGGACTTTGAAGCGCAGGGAGCGCAAGCCTTTGATGAGCGGGTAAGAAAGGGCTTGGGATTAGGTGAGACAGACGATGATGTGGCCTACGATGTCGAACTGAAGTTTGACGGTTTAGCCATGAATCTTCGCTATGAAAAAGGGATTTTGGTCTCGGCCGCTACACGCGGAGATGGGCTTGTCGGTGAAGATGTTACGGCCAACGTTAAAACCATTCGAACGATTCCGCTTCATTTGCCAGAGGGTGTGCCGGATATCCTTGAGGTGCGTGGTGAAGTCATCATGCATAAGGCCGACTTTGAGCGTCTCAATGACGAGCAGCGGCTTGACGGCTTGAAACCGTTCGTGAATCCCAGAAATGCCGCGGCCGGCTGCCTTCGTCAATTGGATCCCAAAGTAACCGCTAAACGGAAACTTTCGTTTTACGCCTACGGTTTGGGAGAGGTGAGCGCCGCCGTTGCCCTTACCCATAGCGGCATTTTGGATAAGCTCGAAAAATGGGGTTTCCCTGTTGCTAAAGAGCGCCGTGTCGTTAAGGGCTGGAAGGCACTGGCTGAATTTCACGATTGGGTGAAGTCGATTCGTCAGAGCCTGCCTTTTGAGATCGATGGAGTCGTTTATAAAGTCAACGATTTGGCTCAGCAGAATGAATTGGGCTTTATTTCTCGCGAGCCGCGTTGGGCGTGTGCCCACAAATATCCTCCTGAAGAGGCGATGACAAGCGTCGAAGATATTGATGTGCAGGTGGGGCGCACCGGGAAGCTAACGCCGGTTGCACGGTTAAAGCCTGTTTTTGTCGGTGGCGTGACGATTTCGAATGCCACGCTTCATAACGAAGATTTTATTGCCGAACTAGGACTTAAGATCGGAGATACGGTGGTTGTCAGACGGGCTGGCGACGTCATTCCTGAAGTGGTTCGCGTGTTATCCGACAGACGCACAGGAAAAGAACGTGATTTTGTGATGCCCGATCATTGTCCCGTATGTGGCTCGGAAACCTTCCGTGATGAAGAGGAAAAAGATACCCGATGCACGGGCGGTCTTTTCTGCCCGGCTCAGAGAAGAGAGTCGTTGGTTCATTTTGCCTCACGTTTGGCGCTTAACATTGACGGCTTGGGAGAAAAGGTCATTGATCAACTGCTTGAGGCCGAACTCATAAAAACGCCAGCCGATCTTTATAAGCTCACTGACGAAAAGCTGTTGTCACTGGATCGTTTCGGTAAAAAGAGCGCGGCTAACTTACTGGCGGCCTTGGAAAAGAGTAAAGAGACAACGCTTGCCCGTTTTATTTACGCTTTAGGAATCCGGCATGTTGGGGAAAGCACGGCAAGAGACTTGGCTTCACACTTTAGAAGTCTGGATAAATTAATGCAGGCAGACGCTGATTCTCTTTTACAAGTCAATGATGTGGGCGAAGTGATCGCGCAATTCATTATTCACTTTTTTGAAGAGTCGCATAATCGTGAAGTAATCAGTGAATTACTGGCTGAGGGGGTGCATTGGCCAACGCCTGAAGCGGTTGCGGTCAATGAAAAAGTCTCAGGTAAGACTTTTGTGCTCACCGGTACGCTTCCCAACATGGGACGTGAAGAAGCCAAAGCGCTTTTATTAGCACAAGGCGCCAAGGTTGCTTCCAGTGTCAGCAAGAAAACCGACTATGTCGTTGCGGGGGCTGAGGCCGGCAGTAAATTAGAAAAGGCTCAAGCTTTGGGTGTAACCATCATTGATGAAGCGCAGATGCTTGAGCTGCTGAAAGGACAATAATCATGTTAGGTTTGATCGTTGGCAGTGGTTTTGAACATTTCGAACTCGTTGATGTCAAAACAAAGACTGTCGAGACACCGTTTGGTGAAGTCGAATTAGACGTTGGTCTGATGGAAAACAAAGAAGTTGCTCTTTTGCATCGTCATGGGAAAGACCACCATTTGGCTCCGCACCAAATTCCATATCGCGCTCAAATGTGGGCTTTGAAGGAACTCGGTGTAAAGACGGTTGTTGCCGTGGGATCGGTTGGTGGAATGGCGGCGGAAAATGCCCCCGGGCACTTTACGGTTCCTGATCAGATTGTTGATTACACCTTTGGTCGGGAAAGCTCGTATTGGGGTGAAGCCGGTATGCCGATGACGCATATTGATTTCACCAATCCGTTTGATGAATCCGTGCGTCAGGCTATTTTGGATGCGGCCCAAAGTGCCAAGATCTTTGTTCATAATCGGGGGACTTACGCTTGCACGCAAGGGCCGCGTCTTGAAACAGCGGCTGAAGTCAGACGGATGATTATGGACGGCTGCGACATGGTGGGGATGACGGCTATGCCGGAGGCGGCTTTAGCCAGAGAACTTGGGCTTCGTTACGCAATGATTTGCTTTAGTGTTAATTGGGCAGCCGGTTTGGTGGATGGGGCTTTAGATTTTGAGGCTATTAAGTCCAATATGAATCTCTCTGTAAAATCACTTGTGAAATTGCTCACAGTCTTGGTCTTAGCTAATAACTTCTAAAGGGGCGAAAATGAAATTAAGAAATTTTTCTATGGCTTTAATTTTAGGTCTCGGTGTTTCCTGCGCTTGGGCCGGAAGTATTTCCGCTTCAATGGTTCCGGCCGAAGTGAAAACCGCATTTGCCCAACAGTATCCTTCAGCACAAGTTATGGAATGGGATTTTGAGGACGATGAGAATGCCTATGAGGTAGAAGCCAAATTAGAACAAGCGGAAATCAAAGCGCTTTATCGGGAAAACGGTCAATTGATTTCTTCCAAGGAGGATGTCTCTGCCGATAAAATCCCGCCTTCCGTTCTAAAACAAATCCATGAAAAGTGGGCTAGAGCTGAAGTTTTAGGGGCTAACAAAATTACCACTCCTAAAGGCGTTGTCTGGGATGTGGGATTGAAATTCAGAAATCGTTACCACAACGTGGAAATCCACGAATAAGTCTGAATTGAGGCTGGAAGTTTTCTCCAGCCTCTTTGCTCATAACTCGGGTGTCAGCACCTCCAATAAATCCTTTTCAATGGCAACCGTGGTAGGGATATCCTTGAGCGCTTCGCCATCAATCAAAAAGACGTCCTCCACGCGTTCGCCCATCGTCATAATTTTCGCAGTTTGAAGATTAACATGATATTTATTTAATATTGTTGCAATATCAAATAACAATCCGATTCGGTCCATGCAAGTGACAGAGAGCAGATAGTTTTTACCCGATTCATCAGCCTCGATATTAACGAGGGGCTGAAGCGGGAAGTGGCGCGAGCGGCGGGAAAGTTTTCCGGGTTTTGTTTTTGGCAGCTCACGAGGATTCGACAACCATTCGGTGAGTTCGTCGGCTAATTTTTCATTGAGTTCGCCGATGTCTCTGCCTCCGTTATCGCTGACGACAAACGTATTAAAGGCTTTATGATCCAGTGTTGTGTAAATTCTTGCATCCAAAACCGAGAAACGTTTCTTTTGCAAGAATCCCAAAATACTGGCAAAAAGGCCGGTTCGGTCAGGGGTGTAGACAAGAATTTCGATACCGGCGTTTTGAGGCAGTATGCGTGTGGCCACAAAAGGCTCATCTGTCGGAAACACTTTGGCTAACGAAATGGTTTGCCAGGCAATGCTCTCGGCAGTATGCCTGAGGTAGTACTGAAGCGTGAGCGTTTTCCAGATGGCTTCGATTTTCTTTGGCGTCACCCCGGCCTTAACGATCATTTCACCGGCTTCTTTTTGTCTTTGAAGCAAAAGCGATTCTCTGTCCGGGGCACCGCCTTGGCGGACAAGCGGTAAGGTTTGCCAATAGAGGTCTTGAAGCAGTTGGCTCTTCCATTGTGTCCAGACTTTGGAGCCGGTGGCGCGAATATCGCAGACGGTGAGCAGAAACAGTCCGTTTAAACGATCTTCAGTTTGGACAATTTGAGCAAAGCGCTTAATAACATCCGGGTCAGAGAGATCTTGCTTTTGAGCGACAAGACTCATTGTTAAGTGTTCACGAACAAGAAAAACCAAATAATCCGTGGTTTCTTGATCAATACTGAAACGATCGCAAAAGGCTTGGAGAATTTTCGCGCCGGCCTTTTCGTGATGGCCTCCCAATCCTTTACCGATATCATGGAAAAGAGCGGCCAAAACTAAACGCCAATTGTCTTTCATACCTTGCATTAAACGTGTGCAAATGGGGTATTCGTGAGCGTATTCGCTTCGGGTAAAGTAGCGGATATTTCGCACAACGCGCATGGTGTGTTGATCGACCGTGTAGGTATGAAAGAGGTCATGCTGCATTTGACCGACGATGTGCTGAAATTCCGGTAAAAACAGTCCTAATATGCCCCATTGATTAAGATCCTGCAGTGCATGACTGACGCCATGAGGCATTTTAAGAATCTGCATAAACATGGCCTTATTGGCAGGGTCATCTCGGAATTGTTCGTCAATCAAGTCCCGGGCGCTCATTAATTCCCGTAAAAGTGAAACACTCAAGCGTTTGAGCGGCGCGGAACTCTCCAGTAGGTAAAAGGCTCTGAGAATGGCATTGGGATCATCTCTGAAAGCGCCCTCGTGAGTGATGTCCAGAGTATAGCCTCGTGCGATAAAGGTTCTGTCAATGACCGTTTCTTGAACATAGCCTTCGTCATAGAACTTGTCCTCAAACATCTGCATGAAGATGTCAGTTAATTGACGAACCGATTTAGCGGTCAAATAGTAGCGTTTCATCAATGCTTCGCTTGCAAGCTGATGTTCGGTGTCTTTATAGCCAGCCGCTTGAGCCAGTGCCGTTTGCAAATCGAAAATCAATCTGTCTTCATGGCGCCCGGCAATTAAATGAAGGTAAATTCGGAACGATTTGAGCGCGTGATGGACTTCTTTTAATTTATCGGCCTCTTGATTTGAAATAGTGCCCGCGGCAAGCATTTCTTCGGGCGTTGCGCCCATGCCGGCGGCGTGCGAACACCAAAAAAGCATATGCAGATCGCGCAGTCCGCCCGGGCTTTCCTTGACGTTGGGTTCAAGTGAGTAGGGGGTGTCTTCATGCTTTTGATGGCGTTGGCGCAATTCAAGCGCTTTAGCTCTGAAAAAGCCCGCCGCATCCATTTGACTGAAAAATTCTTTCTGTAGCCGCGCAAATAAAAGAAGATCGCCTTCTATCAGGCGGGCCTCCAAAAGAGCGGTTTGCACAGTGATATCTTTAGCGCTTTCCTCAAGAGCACTTTCAATGGTTCGGACACTGCTGCCGACCGTAAGTCCCATATCCCAAAGCTTCATCAGAAAACGCTCGATTTTCTCGGCCGTTTCTTGATCGGGATTTTGTTCTAGCAAAACCATGACATCCAGATCGGAATAGGGAAAGAGCTCCCGCCGACCGTACCCGCCCAAGGCAACCAGAGCAACGCGGCCAAAAATGCCTTCTGATTGTGCGAGTTGTTTAATGCACTCGTCGGCAGCGGCCGTGTGTCCTCTTAGATAGGTGCTGACCCGGCCATCTTGTAAAAAACGCTGACCTAATTGAGTAGAGAGGTTTTTAAAGTTTTCAATGCAATTTGTCATGAGGGTGCCTGAAATAGACTTTTATCCTTGAAGTTTAGCCAAAATAGGTGATCCCCAACATACTTTTGTTTTGTTACCATCAATGCGATTTAGGTTCGTTGGCTGTATCGGAGGCCGACGATCGCTTGTGTATTTAATTTTTATGATGGGAAATGTTTTATGCGTCGGGTTGTTGTAACAGGATTGGGGGCAGTGTGCCCAATCGGCAATGATGTCCAAACAATTTGGGTAAACGCTCTTAAGGGGACAAGCGGCGTTGGGTCGGTGACTCGTTTCGATGCCTCTCAGTTTGGCTGCCAAATTGCTGCAGAAGTAAAAGATTTTGATGTCTCTCCCTATATGCCTATCAAGGAAGCAAGACGTTTTGACCGTTTCATTCATTTTGGGATTGCGGCGGCTTTTCAAGCCATTCGTGACAGCGGTTTGGATTGTGAACATGAAAATCTTCGCCGTATAGGTTGTGCGGTCGGATCCGGCATCGGCGGCATTCCGATGATTACCGACAATCACCAGACGCTTTTGGATCGCGGTCCTCGCCGAGTCTCTCCCTTCTTGATTCCCGGCTGCATCATTAACATGGTGTCCGGACAGCTTGCCATCATGACTGGCTTTAAAGGTCCGAACATGGCTCATGTGAGCGCTTGTTCGACGGGCTTACACAGTATCGGCGAAGCCGCGTGGATGATTAAGCGCGGCGATGCCGACGTGATGATTGCGGGCGGCACCGATGCTCCGATTTGCGCCTTGTCGATGGCCGGTTTCGACAGCATGCATGCCATGTCCCGCCGCAATGATGATCCCGCTCACGCTTCCCGTCCTTTTGATAAAGACCGTGATGGTTTTGTTTTCGGCGAAGGCGCGGGCGTCTTGGTTCTTGAAGACTATGACCATGCCGTGGCTCGCGGCGCGAAGATTTATGCTGAATTGGTGGGCTACGGCTTGACCGCCGATGCGCATCACATCACCACGCCCAATACCGAAGGTCCGTCCTATTGCATGCAAATGGCCATTAATCAGGCCGGTATTCGTCCTGAGGATATTGATTATTTGAATGCTCACGGTACTTCAACGGTTTTGGGTGACGCTAACGAAACAAAAGCCGTTAAAGAAGTATTTGGTGAACACGCTAAAGAACTTGTGATCAGCTCTTCGAAATCAATGATCGGTCACCTTTTTGGCGGAGCGGGCGGTATGGAATCGGTTTTAACGGTCTTGGCACTGCACAATCAAGTTATTCCGCCGACCATCAACCTTGAAAATCCGGATCCGGAATGTGACTTGGATTACTGTGCCAATGTGGCCCGTGAAAAGACAATCCGTTATGCCATGAAAAATTCATTCGGCTTTGGCGGTACAAACGGAAGTCTTATCTTTAAGAAATTGGATTAAACAAAAAGGAGCCACCCCCCCCCAAACAAATCGGCCGCTCGGATTATGTCGGGCGGCCGGTTTGTTAAATAATTAGCGCTTAATGTAGTCGGGGATCGGTGGATATCCATCGGAAAGGGTGAGTACTTCGTACCCTGTTTCCGTGACTAACACCGTGTGTTCCCACTGCGCAGAAAGACTGCGGTCAGCCGTCACCACGGTCCAGCCGTCATTGAGTTCGGAGATTTGACGGCGACCGGCGTTGAGCATTGGTTCGACCGTGAAAATCATGCCCGGCTTCATAATGATGCGGTTGTCATGAGTGTTGTAGTGGCAAACAAACGGGTCTTCGTGGAAGTTGCGTCCCACGCCATGACCGCCGTATTCGTGAACAACAGATAAGCCTTCGTCTCGAGCCACTTTTTCACAGGCAATGCCGACATCGTTTAAAGGGCGCCCCGGAGCAATCGCGGCGATGCCTCGCCACATACACTCGTAGGTGGCTTCGACCAGATGGCGCGCAGAGACGGAAATTCTATTGCCCACCATAAACATACGGCTCGTGTCACCGTAAAAACCGTCCAGAATCACTGTCACATCAATATTGACGATATCGCCCTTTTTGAGCGTTTTTTCTGAGGGGATACCGTGACAGACAACGTGGTTGACGGAAATGCAGGTTGAGCCCGGGTAGGGGGTAAAGCCTTTGGGAGCGTAGCCCAGGCAGGCCGACTTTGCGCCGTGAGCGAGCATGAAGTCGTTCATACGTTGGTCAAGGTCAATTGTTTTTGCCCTGGGTACGACAAATGGTTCAATAAAATCAAGAACTTCGCTGGCTAATCGGCAGGCCTTGCGCATGCCTTCGATTTCCTCAGAGGTTTTAATGACAATAGCCATGATGAATCTTTTCTTACTTATTAAAAATATTGAGAATTTTTTGCTTTTTTCAAGCCGATTTCGCATATAATAGCGAGCTGTGCGAAAAAAGCTAATTTTTTTCGTGTCGAGAAGCGGTTTTTTGGCTTTCCGTCCGCTTGCTCGGCTTTTTTATTTTCGGGAAGCTCTAATAGCGCAACGCGTCATCTAACGGTTGTTTTGCCATTTGGCCGCAATTGTCTGAACAGGTGATCGGTCCGCAAAATAGCGGCGCGTTGTCAGAATGAAACCTTAGAAGGAAAAAATTATCATGGTTAGCATGCGCGAAATGCTCGAAGCCGGTTGCCACTTCGGTCACCAAACTCGCTTCTGGAATCCGAAGATGGGTCAATACATTTTCGGCGCCCGCAACAAGATTCACATCATCAACCTCGAAAAGACGGTTGTGAAGTTTGAAGAAGCCCTTAAGTTCGCTCGCGAACTCTCTGCCAAGGGCGGCAAGGTTCTGTTCGTTGACACCAAGCGCGGCGGTCGTGACACGATCGTTGCCGAAGCTCAACGCGCCGGTTGCTGCTATGTTGATCAACGCTGGCTGGGCGGCACGCTCACCAACTTCAAGACCGTGAAGCTCACGATCAAGCGTTTGAAGGACATGGAAGAAACCATCGCCAACGGCGGCTTGGAAAAGATGACCAAGAAGGAAGCTCTCGACTTCACCCGTGAAGTTGAAAAGTTGAACCGCTCCATCGGTGGTATCAAGGATATGACAAGCTTGCCCGATGCTTTGTTCATCGTTGACGTCGGCTATCACAAGATTGCCGTTCAAGAAGCCAACAAGTTGGGCATCCCCGTGATCGGTGTTGTGGATACGAACTGCAGCCCGCTCGGCATCGACTATGTTATCCCTGGCAACGATGATTCGGCCAAGGCCGTTTCCATCTACGCCTCCGGAATGGCTGACGCCATTTTGTCCGGCCGTCAAGATAGCGAAGAAGGCTTGAAGGAAGTCGCCGGTGAAGAAGAATTCGTTGAAGTTGCTGAAGAAGCCTAATAAACTTCAATAGCGTTTTCTTTTTCGGGGCGAGGAGTTGAGTCAATGCCTCGCCCCTTTTTGAAATTCACAAACCAAACTCTACTGGAGAAATACATGGCCGTTATTACTGCCGCTATGGTTAAAGAATTGCGCGTCAAGACCGACGCTCCGATGATGGAATGCAAGAAGGCCTTGACCGAAGCCGATGGTGACATGGCTCGCGCCGAAGAAATTCTTCGCGTCAAGCTTGGCAACAAGGCTAGCAAGGCTGCCGCCCGTATCGCTGCTGAAGGTGTCGTGAGCATCTACATTGCTGAAGACGGCAAGCTCGGTTCCATTTTCGAAGTGAACTCCGAAACGGACTTCGTTGCCAAGAATCCTGAATTCCAACAAATGGCTGCTGACGCCGCTCGCTTGGTTGCTGAAAAGAACCCGGCTGACATCGCTGCTTTGGGCGCTTTGGAAGTCAACGGTCAAACGTTGGAAGCCATCCGCACGGGCTTGGTCGGTAAGATCGGTGAAAACATGACCTTCCGTCGCTTCAAGCGCGTTGAAGCTCAAGGCAAGCTTCATCAATACGTGCACGGCGGCTCCAAGATCGGTGTGCTCGTTGACATGATCGGCGGCAATGACGAAGTTGGCCACGACATCGCCATGCACATCGCCGCTTTGAAGCCGAAGGCCTTGGACGCCAACGGTGTTGATCCGGAACTCTTGGCCACCGAACGTCGCGTGGCTGTTGAAAAGGCTCGTGAAGCCGGTAAGCCCGAAGCCATGCTCGAACGCATCGCCGAAGGTACGGTTCAAAAGTATTTGAAGGAAGTCACGCTCTTGTCTCAACCGTTCGTTAAGAACGACAAGATGAGCGTTGCCGAATTGCTCAAGCAAAACGGTGCTTCCATTGCCTCCTTCGTGCTCTTCGTTGTCGGCGAAGGCATTGAAAAGAAGCAAACCGACTTTGCTGCTGAAGTGGCTGAACAAATGGCTGCTGCTCAAAAGGCCTAATTATTTAGGGCACTTTTGAACAAAAATAAAAGACTCCCGCTTCCCTTGATTGGGGTAAATCAGTCGGGAGTCTTTTTTTTGTCATTTTTTTTTGAAAAGAATACCTTTTTCTTGCGTTTATTCATGCCAAGCGTAAGGCTTTTCATTAAAATGGCACTAACGCGTAGGTAACGATGCGCCTGCGGCCATGAAGTCGCAAGCGCACTTTGTTGTGCGCTTATGACTGAGCAATTATTTTCAGGAGTTCTATAAATGACGGAACAAACGCCTGTAAAGTACAAGCGAGTGCTTTTGAAGCTCTCCGGTGAATCTTTAATGGGACCGGATGCCTTCGGTATCAATCGTGAGACGATTCAATCAACGGTTGAAGATATTAAAGAAGCTTACGACATGGGAGTGCAGATCGGCATCGTCGTGGGCGGCGGTAACATTTTCCGCGGCGTGGCTTTAGGTTCAACCGGTATGGAGCGCACGCAAGGCGACCACATGGGGATGCTCGCCACGTTGATGAACGCGTTGGCTCTTCAGGATGCATTGCGTAAAAATGGCGTTGAAGCTCGAGTACAAAGCGCTTTGAATATCGAGCGAATCGCAGAATCCTATATTCGTGGCAAAGCGTTGCGTCATTTAGAAAAGGGCCGTATTGTGATTTTTGCGGCCGGTACCGGCAATCCTTACTTCACCACCGATACAACGGCCGCTTTGCGTGGCGCTGAAATCGGTGCTGACATTGTGCTTAAAGCGACAATGGTGGACGGTATTTATTCAGCGGATCCGAAGAAAGTGCCCGATGCCACGTTCTATAAGACCATCACATTCGATGAAGTGATCAAGCGAGATCTTAAAGTGATGGACGCCACAGCTTTTGCTTTGTGTCGCGAACAGAATTTGCCGATCAAGGTCTTTAATATCCGCAAGAAGGGCTCCATTGCCCGAGTTTGCCGCGGTGAAGATGAAGGCACCTTGGTCTACAACCCTTAACCAGAGACGCTAATCGTCAACGGAGTGATTTTTATGTCAATCAGTGAAATTCAAAAACAAACCGAATATAAGATGAATCGTACGGTGGAAACCTTGCGTGAAGATTTCATCAAGATCCGTACGGGTCGTGCATCCACCGGTTTGCTCGATCACGTGATGGTCGACTATTACGGTACGATGACCCCGATTAATCAAGTGGCTCAAGTAGGCGTTGCCGATGCGCGCACGCTGACGGTTCAACCTTGGGAAAAGACGATGGTGGCTCCGATTGAAAAGGCTATCCGTTCGTCTGATTTGGGTTTGAATCCGGCTACTTCGGGTATGCTGATCCGTGTACCGCTTCCTCCGCTTACTGAAGAACGTCGTCGCGAATTGACGAAGGTCGTTCGTCATTTGGGTGAAGAAGCCAAGGTGGCTGTGCGCAACTTGCGTCGTGACGCAAATGAACAGATCAAGAAGTTGACGAAGGCTAAGGAAATTTCTGAGGATGATGAATCCCGCGCCGAAAAAGAAATCCAAAAGTTGACGGATAACTTTGTGGTTGCCATCGATAAGTGCGTGGCCGAAAAAGAAAAAGAAGTGATGACGGTTTAATCAGCAACCGCCCCGATGAGTCAAACTAATCAAAAAGGCGGCGGGGCACCTTGCCACGTCGCCATTATTATGGATGGAAACGGCCGCTGGGCTCAGCGCCGTTTTCTGCCCCGTGCAGAAGGTCACCGGCGTGGTGTGCGAAGTGTACGCCGCGTTATCGAAGCTGCCGCCCAAAGCGGCGTGCGGTATCTGTCCCTTTTTGCTTTCAGCAGCGAAAATTGGAAACGTCCTGCCGACGAAGTCAATGCTTTAATGGGACTGTTTGCCACAGCTCTCAAAAAAGAAGCTCAGGCAATGCGGGAAAACGGCGTTAAGCTTCGTGTCGCAGGGGACCTTTCTGCATTTTCCAAAGACATTCAAGAAAGCATTAAAGAAAGTGAAGCCATGACCGCTCATGGTGAGACCATGACACTGACCATTTGCGCCAACTATGGCGGCCGATGGGATATCGTGGAAGCTTTCCGAAATATTTTGCGCAAGGATCCTTCCATTGCCCAAGAACCTGAACGGGTGACCGAGGCATTGGTGGATGCTAATTTAGCTTTTGATTGGGCGCCGCCCGTGGATTTGATGATCCGCACAGGGGGCGAGCAGCGCATTAGTAATTTTATTTTGTGGCAGGCGGCTTATGCCGAGCTCTACGCCTCGCCTCGTTTATGGCCTGACTTTGATGAAAATGATCTCAAAGAGGCCCTTGATTGGTATGCCGGCCGTGAACGTCGGTTTGGCATGACCGGAGAACAAATTAAAGCCCTCGGCCACGGAGAGTGACGATGCTGAAGCAACGTGTGATTACGGCTATTGTTTTACTGCTGATTTTGATCGGCTCATACTGGTTAGGACCTGTTGAATTTGCCGGAGTGATGGCCGTCGCATTTATCCTCGCTCAGTGGGAGTGGCTCAAACTAGCAGGTTTAAGTTCAGCCGTCTCCGCAGTCATCGCTATTCTTGTCGGCGGATCTATTTCAGGGCTCACTTATTTGGCTTATCTCGATTTGCAGATGATCGATCAGGCTGCCCGTGAGTACCAAATGCTCTATGCCAACCTTTCGGGCATTTTTGTGATGTACCTTGCCGTCATCACGTTGCTTTGGGTCGGTATCTCCATCCGCGTTTTCTTTGCCAGAAATACCGGTTTGCCCGTCAATAAAGTGGTGGTCGGTGTAACTGGCGTATTCTTTCCTCCAGCGGCTTGGTTGGCTTTTGTGGCCATGTACGCCTCTTTTGGCATCACCATGGTGATTTCACTTTTGGCCATTGTTTGGGTGGCTGACATCATGGCCTACTTCACCGGCATGGCTTTCGGTAAACACCGCATGTCTCCGGCTATTAGCCCCAAAAAGAGTTGGGAAGGTGTTGCGGGAGGCATGTTGAGCGTGATGATTTTAGGGCTTATCTTTGCCTGGTTCTTCTCTTGGATGAATACTATTCCCGGTGTGATCGTTGAGTCCATGGGGGTTGTGGCCTGGATTGTTGCCGCTTTCATTTTGGTCTCCCTTTCGATTGTGGGGGATTTGTTTGAAAGTGCTTTGAAGCGTCAGGCAGGCATCAAAGATTCCAGTAATTTATTACCGGGTCACGGCGGCTTTTATGACCGTCTTGATGCCATGATGCCGACACTTCCGGCCGGTTTTCTTTTGACCGTATTGATTCTCTCGGGAACAATCGGCTAATTGAGTAGATTGGATTAAATAACCGTTATGCAGAATATTGCCATTTTCGGTGCAACGGGGTCGATCGGGGGATCGACCCTTGATGTCTTGTCGCACTATAAAGATCGTTATCGAGTTTTCGCTTTAACAGCCAATAGCCGAGTAGAGGAATTGGTCCGTCTTTGTGAATCACATCACCCCCGAATCGCTCTTGTGGCCGATGAGTCTAAAAAAGATGAGTTAGCCTCTTCGCTTAAAACTCGAGGACTGACCGACATTGAAGTATGGGCAGGGGAATCGGATTTGGTGCGATTGGCTGCTTTGCCTGAAGTCGATGTTGCGGTTTTAGCCATTGTCGGAGCGGCGGGATTAGCGCCGACTTTTTCGGCTGCGCGAGCCGGGAAACGTTTGCTGTTAGCCAATAAAGAAAGTGTTGTGTGCGGCGGAGCGCTTTTGATGAAGAGCATCAAAGAGCATGGTGCAGAACTGTTACCTGTTGACAGTGAACACAATGCGATCTTTCAGTGCTTGACTTCGGCCAGTGACGAAGACAGAAAAAACGCGCGGCTTATTCTGACGGCTTCGGGCGGTCCTTTTAGAAAGCGCATGGATTTAACTGAGGTGACACCCGAAGATGCTGTTGCCCATCCGACTTGGAATATGGGGCGCAAGATCAGTGTTGACAGCGCCACGTTGATGAATAAGGGACTGGAAGTGATTGAAGCGTCCTGGCTCTTTGGTTTTCCGCCCGATCGCATTGATGTGGTGATTCATCCGCAAAGTTTGATTCATTCAATGGTTCAATATGCTGACGGCTGCATCCTTGCACAAATGGGGGCGCCCGATATGCGTACGCCCATTGCCTACTCGTTAGGGTGGCCGGAGCGTCTCGATGGTTTCGCCAAGCGAGTGGATTTCGCTGCTTTGGGCAGTGTGACTTTTGAAGCGCCCGATATGCAACGCTTTCCCCAACTGGGATACGCCTATGAAGCTTTGCGCATGGGCGGGGCGGCGAGCATCGTTTTAAATGCTGCCAATGAAATTGCCGTTGAGGCATTCTTGGATCGAAGAATTCGTTTCCTTGATATCGCGCGAAGCTGCCGTCAAATGATGGACAGTATGGTTCTTGCGGCTCCAAAGTCTTTGGAAGAAGTTTTGGCAGCAGACCGTGAAGCCAGAATCAAAACCCGTGAGGTGATCGCTCAATGGTAACGGCCCTTTTAGCCTTTGCCGTTGCGCTCGGCATTTTGATTACATTTCACGAACTCGGCCACTATCTTGTTGCGAGACTGTGCGGTGTAAAAGTTCTTACTTTTAGTTTTGGTTTCGGTCCTAAGCTTTTCAGTAAACGTTTGGGGCGAGACAAAACCGAGTGGTGTATTTCCGCGTTACCCTTGGGCGGCTACGTTTCGATGTTGGATGAGCGTCAAGAAGGGATGGTGGTTGATCCCGCGGAAGCTCACCGAGCTTTTAATCGTCAATCCGTTTATAAGCGTTTTGCCATTGTCGCGGCCGGTCCCATAGCCAATATTCTTTTGGCCATTATTTTTTATGCCATTATGGCTTGGAGCGGTCAGCCGGAAATTCGTCCGGTCATGGATACGCCGGTTGCTCAATCACAAGCCGCGCAACTTCAAATTCAGCGTCTTGACCAAGTGGTCAGTTTCGGTGACAAGAAAATCGAAGGCTTGGAAGATTTCAACTGGGCGATTTTGGAGCATATCGGTGAATCCAATGTCCCCTTGGTTTTGGATCGGGGAGGTACCCGTTTTACGGTTGATTTTGATTTAAGAGATATCAAAATTGATGAAGACAGTACCAGTCCCTTTGCTCAGCTAGGCATTAATCTTTGGTACGGTTATCCGGTCCTTTTTAATATTCAAAAAGGTTCTCCGGCGGCTCTGGCCGGAATTAAGGATGGCGACGTTGTTTTGAGCGCTGACGGCCGTTACGGTTTGTCTGTGCAGGAGCTTGTCAATTACATCAAGAATCAAGGCGAAACCTCTATTCGTTTGGTGGTTCAAAATGAAGAGGGACAAGCTCGTGAAGTGATCGTTCGACCGGAGGTTCGCGCCGTTGACGATGGCAAGGGTAATCTCGTTGAGCGCCCGGTTATTGGCGTGAACGTTGGAATTAAGCCCAATTTGATTTGGCTCTCCAAAGGTCCCGTTGATGGGTTAATGGCTGGCGTTGACCGTACCATTTCAATTACAAAGACAACGTATAAGGCTGTGGTTCAAATGATCACAGGAGAGGCCAGCACGAAAAACCTCACCGGTCCCGTGACCATCGCCGATTATGCGGGTAAAACCGCCCAGATGGGCTGGCGTGTTTATTTATCCTTTTTGGCTATGATTTCGGTCAGTTTGGGCCTTTTGAATTTACTGCCGATACCGTTGTTAGACGGGGGACACCTCCTGTATTATTTGGTAGAAATTCTGAGAGGCCGGCCTTTGCCCGAGTGGGTGATGCAGGCTGGCCAGAAAGTGGGACTGTTAATTGTTTTGGCATTGGGGGCTTTAGCCCTTTCCAATGACTTTATAAGGCTGATACAATAGGCCATCCGAGCAAATCGTTATAAAAAATGCATTTGAAATCTTCCCTATTGCGCGCCTCGGTGGCGACGGCGCTCATGTCGATTGCAGGTGTCGCTTTTGCGGCAGCCTCTGATTTTGTTATTAAAGATATCCGCATTGAAGGTATCGCCCGTACGGAGCCCGGCACGGTGCTGTCGCACTTGCCGTTCCAAGTGGGCGATGAATTCACTGACGCTAAGGGCAATACGGCCATTCATGCGTTGTATGGATCGGGCCTTTTCCGTGATGTGCGCCTAGAGCGCGATGGCGATGTACTGGTTGTGCAGGTGCAGGAACGCCCGGCAGTCGCATCCATCAGCACGCAGGGTATCCGCGCGTTTGACCATTCTGCCATTGAACAGAGCTTGCGAGATGTCGGCTTAGCCGAAGGTCGAATTTTTGACCATGCGACTTTGGATCGCGCGGACCAGGAAATGCGACGTCAATATTTGGCCCGCGGTTACTATGGGGTGGACGTTAAGACAACGGTGACGCCTCTTGATCGCAACCGCGTGAGACTGTCCATTGTGGTTGATGAAGGCGAAGCGGCCAGCATTGAATCTATCCGTTTTGTCGGCAACCGTGTGATGGATGACGAAGAGTTGCAGGAACAGATGCAGCTCACGCCCTCGGGTTGGATGAGCTGGTACACGAAGAGCAACCTCTATTCGCGTGAAAAGCTTGCAGCCGATATTGAATCGATTCGCTCGTATTATCTTAATAACGGTTATCTGGACTTTAAAGTTGACAGTGTCCAGGTTTCCATCGCTCCGAATAAACAAGATATCTTTATCACGATCAACGTCACCGAAGGCGAACAGTATCACGTCTCGGGTGTTGAGTTGACCGGTGATATGTTGGGTCTGCATGACGAACTTCAACAATTAATTGAAGTGGAAACAGGCTCTATTTACAACGCTGAAGTCATTAACCGTACCTCTACGGCCATTACCGATAAGCTCTCGAGCATCGGCTACGCGTTTGCTTCGGCTCGTCCGAATCCTGTCGTTACTGGTGACAATGAAGCAAAGATTGTCTACACGATTGACCCGGGTCGTCGAGCTTATGTCCGTCACGTCAATATTTCCGGCAACAGCAAGACGCAAGACGAAGTGATTCGTCGTGAAGTGCGTCAGTATGAAGCGGCCTGGTTTGACAGCGACAAGGTGAAACTTTCCCGTGACCGTATTGACCGTTTAGGTTTCTTTGATTCGGTGACCGTCGATCCGAAACCGGTTCCGGGTACACGTGACCAGGTTGATTTGGAAGTGGTCGTGAAAGAACGTCCGACAGGTTCCATCAGTTTGGGTGCCGGTTTCTCCACCAGTGACGGCGTGATTTTGTCAGCTGGCTTTGCTCAAAACAACATTTTCGGTACCGGTAAGGCGTTAAGCGCAGAAGTCAATACATCTGACAGCTCCCGTACGTATGCCGTTTCTTTGACTGAGCCGTACGTGACACCGGAAGGCATCTCGCGCTCGATTGACTTGTACGATCGTCGAGTCGATATGGACGAGCTCGATTTGGCCGATGACCTTGAATACGAAACCCGTGGTGCGGCTGTGAGCTGGGGTATTCCGTTTACCGAATACGACCGCGTTTTCTTGGGCGCCAAGTGGGAAAATACGCTTGTTGATGCTGGTACAAGAGCTCCTCAGCGCTACAAACAATACGTTGAAGATTTCGGCGACTCGCCTCACGCTGTAGCAGCGACGATCGGTTGGTCACGCGATAGCCGTGATAACGCTTTGGCACCGACTCGTGGTACCTATCAGCGCTTGTCCGGTGAAGTGACGCTTCCTGTGATGGATCTTCGTTACTATCGTGCCAGCTACCAGTTGCAACATTACTGGCCGGTCACGCGTGATTTGACCTTAGCGTTTAACGGTGAAATCGGTTACGGCGATAGTTGGGGCGGTAAAGAATACCCGTTCTTTAAGAACTTCTACGCCGGTGGTATCGGCAGCGTCCGTGGCTACGAAAACTCCAGCTTAGGTCCGAAGGACTACACCGATGATGATGGTGATGGAGACAGCGCCGGTGGTAAGGCTTCTTTGAATTTCTCTCTTGAAATGTTGATGCCTTTGCCGGGTGCCGACCGCACGCTTCGCTGGTTTACCTTCCTCGATGGCGGTTGGGTTTGGGGTGATTCTTACACCTACGGCGGTCGTGTAGATGAAAAGATGAGCATTTCCTTGTCTGATCTGCGTTACTCAGTCGGTGTCGGTGTAGCCTGGATTTCGCCATTAGGCCCGTTGAAGTTCAGTATCGCGGCGCCGCTCAACGACAAGGATGGCGACGAAGTCGAACGCTTCCAATTCCAAATCGGTACGGGCTTCTAACATAGCCTGATCACCTTTACGGAAGGGTTCGCAAAATACTGGGGAAAGGGGTTTAAAGACCGCCTTTCCCTTGAGCGTACATGGAGTACATGAAAATATGCTGAAAAAATTGGCTCTTGCCTCGATTCTTTCATTGGCGATGATGGCCCAATCGGCACTAGCTGATACAAAAATCGGGGTAGTGAATCCGGATCGTATTCTTCGAGAAAGTGCTGCGGCGCACTCGGCTCAAGTGAAACTTGAAAAGGAGTTTGCTTCCCGAGAAAAGTCTTTGTCCATCTCAGCCAAAGCGCTTAAGGCTGACGTTGAAAAATACCAAAAACGCGCCTCTAAAATGAGTAACACCGAGCGGATGGCCGAAGAGCGTAAGTTGGCTGACCGTGAACGGTCTCTGCAGCGTCGCGAACGTGAATTGCGTGAAGATTTAAACCGTCGCAGAAATGAAGAATTGCAGTCAATTTTGATGCGAAGCAACGAAATTATCCGCGACATCGCCCGCAAGGGAAAATATGACTTGATTGTTCAAGAGGCCGTTTATGTCGGTCCAAACGTGGATATCACCGATCAGGTCATTAAAGCTTTGGGGAAATAAGTTATGACACAAAGAACTGCTTATCCGATTGCTGTTCTCGTGGAAGCGGTGCGCCAGCAATGCGCCGGACGACTCGCTCAGGAATTAGTCGGTCCTTATGAAGGGGTGGCTGTCAGAAGTATCGGCGCATTAAGCCACGCCAAACCCGACGAAGTGGCATTTTTGGCCAATCCGAAATTTATTCATGAAGTCAAAGACTGCCAGGCTGGCGTCATTGTGCTTCGCAAAGAAGATAAGGAAGCTATTTACGGTGATGAAACGCCGCGCGCGATGGTCATCACCCCCAATCCTTATGCCTGGTTTGCTTTTGCCTTGCAAGTCGTCGAAAAACTTCAAAATCAATTTGCAAGTGGCATTCATCCTCACGCCTCTGTTGCCGTGACTGCGAAGGTTGATCCGACGGCTCGAGTTGACGCCGGCGCCGTTATTGAAGATCATGCTGTGATTGGAGCGCGCGCTTGGATTGGCGCCAACAGTGTGGTAGGAGTCGGCTCTGTCATCGGGGACGATACGCGCCTGCATCCCAATGTCACCGTTGATCATCACTGCACGATCGGGGCGCGTTGTGTGCTGCAGTCGGGTTGCGTGATCGGTGGCGACGGTTTTGGTTTTGCTCCCTTTGAAGGCGAGTGGGTGAAGATTCCTCAAATCGGCAGTGTTCGAATTGAAGATGACGTGGAAATCGGTGCCAATACCGCTGTCGATCGTGGTGCGCTCGATGACACGGTGATCGGCAAAGGCAGCAAAGTTGATAACTTAATTCAGATTGCGCACAACTGCCGCTTGGGCGAACACTGTGTGATGGCGGGCGCTGCCAGTATGGCTGGATCCACCACGTTGGGTGACCATGTTACTGTCGGCGGCGCTGCCAATATCAACGGCCATATCAAGATTCCGAGCGGAGCGACCATCGGACCGGCCACGACCGTGATTTCTTACCCGGATGACACGAAACTTATGATGGGCTTTTTCCCCGCAATGCCTAATCGTGAGTTTGAACGTTCAGCTGTAATGATTAAACATTTGCCTGAGATGCGTAAGCGCTTGAGAGCGCTTGAAGCCGCTTTGGCAAAATTGGAAGACAACCAAAAGGAAAAATAAGAAAATGAAATACAACATTCAAGATATTATGAAATATCTTCCGCATCGTTATCCGTTTTTGTTGATTGACCGTGTGGAAAGTGTGTCGGACGACTTGACGACAGCTGTTGTCATTAAAAACATCACGGCCAATGAACCGCAATTCCAAGGTCATTTCCCGGAATGCCCGGTCATGCCTGGTGTTTTGATCATTGAATCCATGGCTCAAGCCTGCGCCGTGTTGGCCTTGGCCCGTTTGACGGAAGAGCAGCGCAATGACGGCTCGCTTTACTTCTTTGCCGGCATTGATAATGCCCGCTTCAAGAAGGTGGTTCAGCCTGGCGATCAATTGAAGATTCATTGCCACTTCTTGAAGGACCGCGCCGGTATCGGTAAGTTTGAAGCGACGGCCATGGTTGATGACCAAGTTGCCTGTGTGGCCACGATGATGTGCGCCCGCCGCAAGATGGATTAAAGTTTATTTGACGCGCGACGTCTAACGCCGGTCTCAAAAACACGCTGACCGGTAACGATTAACTCAACAGAGGCTAGCCATCATGGCAAAAATTCATCATTTCTCTTTAGTCGATCCTGCCGCTCAATTGGCCGATGACGTTGTTGTCGGACCGTTTTGCGTTGTCGGACCGAAGGTGAAGATCGGTGCGGGCACGGTACTGATTTCCCATGTCAATATCACGGGAAATACAGAAATCGGGGAACGCAACCGCATTTTCCCCAATGCCAGTATCGGCTGCGAGCCCCAGGATAAAAAGTACAAAGGTGAAGATACGCGTTTGGTGATTGGCGATGACAACGTGATTCGTGAACACGTGACGATCGCCACAGGGACCGTTCAGGATCACGGCATTACCGTGGTCGGCAACCGCAATCTCTTTATGGCCAATGTCCACGTTGCCCACGACTGTATCGTGGGTGACGATACGATTTTGGCCAATAACGTTGGTTTGGCCGGTCATTCCATTGTGGCAAGCCGTGCCATTATCGGCGGTCAAGCCGGTGTGCACCAGTTCTGCCGTATCGGCGAAGGAGCCATGGTGGGCGGCGGTTCCATCTTGGTGATGGACGTTCCGCCTTTTGTGATCTGTAACGGCAATCCTGCCGAGCCCCATGGTTTGAATGTTGTGGGTCTGCGCCGTGCGGGTTACGACCTGAAAGCGCTTAATGCGTTTAAGGCTGCCTATAAGACCATTTACCGTGACGGTCTTCGCATTCCTGAAGCCATTAAAGTGCTCGACGTGTTGATTACCAATAATCCGCAAGTCGCCCGTGAACTTCAGCTCATGCGTGACTTCATCGCCACGAGTGAACGTGGCATTATTCGCCCGAAGGCTTAATGCACTGATGGCTAAAGACATTGTTTGGCTCGCCGGAGAAACCTCCGGCGACTTCATCGCCTCATTGGTGCTGCCTCAGGTGGCTACTCTTTACCCGGGTGAGCACATGCTGGGAATCGGGGGCGATCGTATGATTGCCGCCGGTCTTGAGCCTTGGCATCACAGCAGTGTCCTTTCGGTGAGAGGCTACGTCGAGGTTCTCAAAAAGCTTCCTTCCCTTCTAAAGCTCAGGCGCGAGATGAAGCGCCGCGTCGCTCAACTTTCTCCCCGCGCCTTTATCGGCGTGGACGCGCCCGACTTTAATTTGTCTATTGAAGAGTATTTAAGGGCCGAAGGACTCAAAACCATTCATTTTGTTTGTCCTTCCATTTGGGCATGGCGCCCTGAAAGAATCCATCAGATTAAGCGGGCAGTTGATCATATGCTGCTCATCTTTCCCTTTGAAAAGAAGCTGATGGATGAAGCGGGGATTGAATCGACCTATATCGGTCATCCCTTGGCTCGGGAAATTCCGATGCACCCCGACAAAGATGCTGCCAGAGAAAAACTGGGTGTGGACGCCTTGGGGCCGGTATTTGCTGTTTTACCCGGCTCGCGGCAAGCAGAAGTGGCTTGGTGTGGACCTCACTTTTTCGGTGCCTGTGAAAAAGTTCTTCAATTTGACAAACGATCCATTTTCTTGGTGCCGGCCGCTGATGCGGCTCGTGAAGAGCAGATTAAAGCCGTTCTGAATAATTTCCCGAAAGCCAAGGCCGCCACTCGGATTATTCGTTCCGACAGCCATACGGTGATGCAGGCAAGCGATGCGATTTTGGTTGCTTCCGGTACGGCTACACTAGAAGCGGCGCTCTTTAAACGACCGATGGTGGTGGGGTATGCGATGCCCGGTCTCACCGGTATTTTGATGCAAAAGAAAGGCATCATTGATTTTGTGAGTCTGCCCAATATTTTGGCCGGAGAACGATTGGTTCCCGAAATTCTTCAATACTACTGTCGCGCGGAAACACTTGCTTATGCACTCTGGCATGAGTATGAAAGACGAGATGACAGTGAGCTGATGGATCGCTTTACGGCCATGCATGAGTCATTGTTGCGAGATACGCCGAAATTAGCCTGTGATGCCATTGCATCAGTTTGCGGTTCTTAAACCATGTCTGAATCCGATCTTGATTTATTTGCCCCGGAGCAATTCTCAAGGATTGCAGGAGTCGATGAAGTGGGTCGCGGCTGTTTGGCCGGACCCGTTGTCGCGGCAGCCGTGATTTTAGATCCTAATCGTCCGATTAAGGGCTTGCGCGACAGCAAGAAACTTTCTGCGAAAAAGCGTGATGAGCTCGCCGAAGAAATCAAAGAAAAAGCTCTGGCGTGGTCCGTAGCGGCAATGGGGCCTGAAGTGATTGATAAAATCAATATTTTGCAGGCAACCTTGGAAGCGATGAAGGCGGCAGTGGAAAAGCTTCCTGTTGAACCGGATTTTGTTCAGGTTGATGGAAATAAGTTGCCTAAATGGAAGTGGCTGTCTGAAGCGGTTGTCAAGGGTGATGATAAAGTAGAGTGGATTTCGGCGGCTTCCATCATTGCCAAGACAACCCGTGATGCTTACATGGACAAGATTGCCGAACTTTATCCGCAATACGGGTTCGAACATCATGTGGGCTACGGTACGGCCGAACACCTTAAAGCGTTAAAGGCTTATGGGCCCACGCCTATTCACCGAAAAACTTTTGCTCCTGTCAGAGAGGTCATTAATGGACTATCGACTGATACAAAGTGACTCCAATCCGAAATTTAAACGTTGGCGAAAGTTAGTTGAAAACGCCCGTTTCATAAAAAAGGAAAAGGCGACGCTCGCTGAAGGCGCGCACCTTCTTTTGACGATGGCCGAAAGAGGGATAACCCCAGTGGCTCTCTTATTAAGAAACAGCGGCATCAGTGACGAAGTAGGTGACGTTGTAGAGAATTACGCCCGAAAAGGTGTTGCCTGCTATGTGCTCGATAACCGTCTCTATGACATGATTTCGCCCGTGGAGCATGGAGCCGGAATCATGGCTGAAGTGGCTATCGTTGAACGCGAACGTCCGGTTGCTCAAAAAACGGATGTGCTCTATTTGGACGGTGTGCAGGATCCGGGCAATGTGGGCACGCTTATTCGCAGCGCTGTCGCCGCCGGAATTAAAACCATTGCCGCCAATCGTGAAACCGCCGCTTTGTGGTCACCGAAGGCGCTTCGCGCAGGCATGGGGGCTCATTTTTCCGCGACCATTTACGAAAATGTTGAGCCCTGGGAGCTTGCCGGTGCATTTGATGCCAAGTGTTTGGCAGCCGATGCTCGGGGCGGCTCGGACCTCTTTGCGACAGCCGATTGGGAAAAGGGTAATGTCGTCTGGATGATGGGCGCCGAAGGGCCGGGTTTAAGTGAAAAAGCCCTAGCCTGTGCCGATCAGCGCCTTTATATCCCGATTGAAAAGGATTGCGAGTCGCTTAATGTGGGAGCGGCCGCCGCGGTGTGTCTCTTTGAATTAAGACGGCGCCGACTTTCTTTGAAATCGTTAAAATAGTGCGGTTTAAAACCGTGCGCTCAATAGCTGTGAAAGTTTTTAATTGCGTTTGTGAATTCGGTCATCAATTTGAGGGTTGGTTTGATTCGGTCGAGAGTTTGGACGAACAAATCAAGGCTCATCTTGTGGCTTGCCCTTATTGTGACACGACAAACGTTAAGCGCATTCCGACCGCTTCCTATGTGCTGGCTTCAAGAGATAAAGCGAAGAATCAAATTTCCGAAAAAGAGCTTGAGGCTGAAATTCGAAGCAAGGTGTACAGCGCTGCCCGTAAGCTTTTAAAGGGTAGTGAAAATGTGGGTGAGCGCTTTGCGCAGGAAGCTCGGGCAGTTCATCAGGGCAAGGCCCCTATGCGTACGATTCACGGTCGTTGCACGCTTGAAGATGCGGAGGAACTTTTGGATGAAGGCATTAATGTTTTGCCTTTGCCCGAAGGTGTCGTGCACGAAAACAATTAATTGAGGACGTCTTAAAAATGGCTTTATTCGGTCAGCTGACAAAACCGGCAAAAGTGTTGCCGCTCATTGATGTGAGTAATCCTGATATTGTGATGGAGCTTCTCGAAGAGCTAGCCATTACGGTATCGACAAGCGAATGGATTAAAGCCAATGAACCTTACCACCCCGAAGCGGCGGATATTCATGATCAAGCCCAAGATGTTTATTCTGACCTCTTAGGTATTTTCCAAGGCAAGGTGCGTGATAAACGCGTTAACCGCAAAGTGCGTTGGGCTGGCGACCCTCTACGTGAACACTTATTGCGCCATGAAACAAAGGTAGAAGGGGATGTGATTGAATTTGCCCTTCAGCGTTTTTTACGTGCTTTCTTGGAACACGCGCGCGCGCCACAGGAAGGCCGTGAAAGCATTTCACGTAAAGAATACTATGCATTTATGAGCGGTTGGGCGCATTATTTCGCAGGACTGGCTCCCGATGAAACCCCTCCCGTTGACAATGTAGAGGATGAGGAATAGACCATGGCTGATATGACCAAAGTAAAAAAGGGTATCCGTTTATTCTTAAACATTCTTTTTGTCATTGTGGTGGTAGCCGCTATTATTGTGGGCTGGGGCAAAGAAGTGGATGATCCGGACGCTTGGTTTCCGGAATGGGTCGAAGAAAAAGAAGAACCGGCTCAAGCGCCTGGCCAGGCAGAGCCTGACGTTAAAACAGAGACCTCTAAACAATAAGAGAAAACAGCTTAAAGCGGAAAGCGGGGACTAGTCCCCGCTTTTGGTTATTTAATAATGGGCAATAGAGGTTTTTGACCTTCTGCGCCAACTAATGCGCAAGCGGCCAATAAAACTAACTGAGGGCCCTGATGGATGTCTTGAGCTACAAAGTATTCATCCAATGAGTGGAATTTTTCGGATAATCCGCCCGAACCCAAACAGGCAGAAGGAATATTCCTGCTGATGGGAGCGTTGGCGTCGGTTGCTGACGGACAAAATTGTGTCAATTCGATTCCCAAAAGTTTTTGGGCGCAAAGAGCGCTTTGGATGACGGGGCAATCATCGGGACGGGCTCCGGCCGGCCGATCACCGATTTGTGTTTTAGTAAGCTTGAGCATTTTTTCGGGATCAGTAATGCCCCAGCGTTTATTTTCTTCGGCCACACCATCTTCAAAAGCTTGAAAGATTTGAGCTTCAAGTTTTAAGAGCTCTTCGTTGGAAATGCTTCTGATATCAACATCGACTTCACAGCTCGGAGCGATGGTATTAACCGATGTGCCACCCTTAATTGTTCCGATATTGAAGGTCGTGTAAGGTTCGCTCGGAGGCGTTAACTGATCAATCAGATGGCCGGCATGGCACATCGCATGGATGGCGCTCGGGATTTTTCCAAAGTCCATGAAGCTGTGACCGCCGGGACCACTGATGCCGACGCGCCAACGATGACAGCCCACGCCGCCCATCACAACGACACCGGCCGTAAAAGAATCGATGGCAATATAACCGTCAATGTGCCGGTCACCATTGCAAATAAACTTAGCCCCGCGAATGTCGCCATTGCCTTCTTCACCCACTGTGCCAACAAAAATGATGTCGCCTTCTGTTTGAATATCGACTTCGTTAAAGCAGCGAATCAACTGCAGCAAGGCGCGAACGCCGCTGGTGTTGTCTCCGATACCCGGGGCGTAGTACGTGTCGCCTTCGCGGCGAACCGTCACATCAGTGCCTTCCGGAAAGACCGTATCCATATGGGCATCGATTACCAACACCGGGCCGTTGCCGCTGCCTTTGCGTACACCGACCACGTTGCCGATGGCGTCGATGGTGACATCCGTCAATCCGTAAGCTTTCATGCGGCGCGCGATTTCCTCGGCTCTCTTTTCTTCGTGGAAAGTTGGTGAGGGGATTTCACAAATTTCTACTTGTTCGGTCATTGCCTGATCTGTTTGCTTTAGAGCAATATCCAAAGCTTTTTGAATCTTTGGAAGTTCCTTTAAGCTTTGCAGGGCAGAGAAAACGTTTTGGTCAATGCCAGGAATGTCAGGATGAAGACTGTCGGACATGATGATTCCTTGGAAGAAAGTTAACGTTACTAATTTAGCACCGTCGCTAAAAAAGAAACAGGTTGATGCTTTGTTTAGGCATCAACCTGTGTTTTGCTTTTATTTTGTTCCGCAGGCTCGCTCATTGAGCTGCCACATATCGAGTTGGCGGTAGGCTTCGATCCGCTTTTTCTCCGCCTCAGTGGCTTGACGCATCTGTGTGTAGTCGGTTAAAAAGTCAGTTTTGTCATCAGCCCATGGGTAAAACAGGATGGGTCCTTTCAGGCTGTAGACACCTTTTTCATTTATCCACAAAGAGATGTTGTAGCCGAATGCCCTTTGAGGATCGTCAACGGCGGCCAAGAGGTTTCGTCCACCTACGGTGCGGTACGTGGCATCCGAAAGACTTAAGGCGTAGAGCGTCGGGAAAATGTCTTTGTGTGATCCCACACGTTTTTCATCAAAATGAATGTCAACGGCCTTTTTAACGTCATCAGATGCCCAAATGTAGAAGGGGACGGCAACATCCTTGAAGGGGCCGTCGGTCACGATAGGCTTCATGCCGAGCATCCTATGGTCGGCCGTGGCTCCAATCACCATCGCTCGATTTTTGATGGATTTAAGAGCAGAAATAGTTTGCCCCAATGCATCGGCACTTGACTGATACGTTTGCATGATGGTCAAAAGCGATTGGGCGTAATCATCGTGGTTATAGTGACGATTAATCACTTCCGGCACCGTGATGGGTTTGGGGGTATAGCCATCTGGAACATGGTAGGGCGGGTGGTTCGAGGTGGAAAGCACCACCATGAAAACGGGCTTATCGGATTTCTTTATCAGATCCTCGGCAAACTTGAAGGCATAATGGTCCGCCACGCCCCATTCGGTTGTTGAGGATAGACCGAAGGCGTCCATCAGGTGGGTTTGGTCATAGACTTCATCGACATGCTGCAAGGGCAGATACTCGTCCATGTTTTCCCAAGCCGTTGTACCGGATGTGACAAAAACAGTCCGGTAACCCGCCTTTTTATAAACCTCAAACGGCGTGCCGGGCAGGGGGACATTTCGGATGGAGGAAGTGCTCACCTGAGAGACCGGACTTAAGAATAGGAGCTGAGCGACCGATTGAATGGTGTGCAGATCGGCTGACGTAAAACGCTCAAAAACGTAGTCAGACTCAAAATGAGGACGAAGGGCCCCCATCAAATCCACTTTACCCGGTTCGTCATAACTCATCATGTTAAAGCCCATGCTTTCCATAATGAAGAAAGCGACATGAGGTTTGAGTTGAGCTAATTGATGATTAGTGGGCGTTGTTTGCGATAGGGAACCGATTTGGGCGGCCTGCATGAGTTTTTCACCGCGCTTGAGTGAGGCCGGTTCAAATTTCATGGAATGTTTACGGTCCTGCGCCGCGTAGTAAAGCGCCATCGGAGCGTTTAAAACCAACTCATTGATTTGTTTGACAACCGAGACCTGCGCATTATTGCGTCTTAAAGGATAGCGTGAAGTAAGAGACCCACGGGCAAGAAAGACAAAAGCAATGACGCCGACCACGATAAGCGCAATGGCTTTAATGGTTGAGAGCGTATCCCAAAGCGCGCAAGCACTTAATTGAACAAAGATTTTTTTCCATAACCAAAAAAGGAAAACGGTTACCGCGATGACACCCAATGAATTTGAGATGATCGGATAATCCTGCCACACCGTGGTCATGACGGCCTGAGGCTCTTCGTGTAGGAAGTTGAAAACAAAGATGTCGATTGCGGTTTGAAATGTCTGGATGTAGTGGAAATTGCAGACCGAGAGCAAAATAACGGCAAAAAACGCAAAGACGCTCCAGATCGTCAAAAACTTAATTAAAAACGTCCAGGTTACCCTGAAGTAGAAAAGAAACAGGCTGGCCAAAAGAGGAATAATGGCCAAAATAGCGCCGCTTCTGGCATCAAAACGTAAGCCCAAATACCGCATTCTCCAAACATCATCACTTTGGATCATTTCTGCGGGGACTTCTCTGACGACAATCAGCCAGAAGTAAAGTTCTCGGATAGCCGCCATAAAAACAATGGCAAGGCCCACCAAGACAAAACATTGACATAAAAGCAATAAAAATCGTCCTAGAGGAGAGTCAGGACGATGTATTTTTGGGAAAAAGCTCATTTTTCGGTCAAAGTCTATTGTTTTCGACATTTTAGCGAAAAGGCCTTTTAGACGAGGGATTATCAAAGCTTGGTTACAAAAAGGCGCCGTGATTTTTACGGCGCCGTTAAAAGGTGATTATTTGGCAGTGTCGCCCAGCATTGCGTGAGAATCTGAATAATGGATACTCATCGGAGCATTCATCACAATATAGTTCACCATCGGGATTTTGCTGATTTTGGCTTGAGCCGCTGTGAGAGGATCCATGGAGGTGACGCTCGTTTGAGCGGAAGTCCACACCAAGCCGAAAAAGCAACACAGGCAAATGAGCCAATTAATCATGTTCACGTGACTCCACAATCCCGAGGTGCTGAAAATCGTCGTCAGTCGATGCCAAAGGCCTAAAAATAAACCCGTGACAAAGACGGTCATGACCGTATCAAAGAAAATCGGGTAGGAATTTGAATAAGCCGCAAGGTTGGCAAACGGAGCGTTGAAAAAGAGATCGACTTGGGCCGCGTTAAGCGGCAAACCGGTTGCACCTAAAACATGGATATTGGCGCAGGTGCTTGCCATCAGCCAAGCTGCGCTCAAAGTTACCCAAACACCAATGATCTTCAAGCACAGTCTGAAAAAGGCGGGCCCCAAGGCACCCAAAAGCGAGACCACGATACCCGGCAGCATCAGATAGTAAGCAAGCTTCGCGTCATATCGAAGTCCGACCATCCAAATATCGATGTATTCATCTTTAACCACTACTTTATCCAAAGCGGTTTGAGTGATAAAGACATCCATGTAAAGTTCGCGGAAAACAAAATTGAGTGCGCAAATCAGTAAGGCGAAAACAGCCAGACTCATGAAAAGCACGAGCACGCGCGCGAAGGGATGCTCCGGACATTGAACGGGAGCAAGAGCCTTGATCGTACGTTGTTGTTTCATTTTTTTTATGCAAAATTAAATAAATAGGAAATTTGTTAAACCACTGCTTCAATAGCTTCGGATAGTTCGAGCCATCGAGCTTCAAGTGCCTCGACCTCAACGCTCAGCTCTCCGCGGCGCTTGAGCGCGGCGGCCACTTCATCCTGATCGCCTTGAGTGTAAAAGCCACTGTCGGCAAGCTTTGCATCCAAAGCTTTAAGTTCTGATGAAAGTGGCTCCAACTTCTTTTCAACTTGTGCCAGTTCTTTTTGCAAAGGCTTCTTTAAGTTGGCAATGCGTTGACGTTCAAGCGCGGCCTGTTGTCTGGCTTCACGCTTGTTGGGTGAAGAGGACGCGGTTTCACTTTTGGCTTTTTCAGCTGAAAGGGAAGCTTTGCGAGTTTCAAGAACGAGCTTGGCGTAATCATCGAGATCCCCGTCAAACTCACTGACTTTGCCTTCATGAACGAGCATCAGTCGTTCAGTCGTGGCGGCCAAAAGGTGTCTGTCGTGGGAAACGAGCAGCACGGAGCCCTCGAAAGAGGAAAGCGCCATCGTTAACGCTTCGCGCGTTTGCATATCCAAGTGATTGGTGGGTTCGTCAAGCACAATCAGATTCGGTTTATCCCAAGCCAAAAGGGCCAAGGCCAGACGGGCTTTTTCTCCTCCTGAGAACGGTTTAACCAGTGCGTTGACCATCTCGCCGCTGAATTTAAACCGTCCAAGAAAGTCCCGCAGAACCTGTTCTCGTTCATCGGGCGCCTTGCGGCGAAGATGTTGAAGCGGTGTCTCGTCGCCTCGCAATTGCTCAAGCTGATGTTGTGCAAAGTAGCCGATTTGAAGCCCCTGACCGAAGCGGAATTCGCCCGCCATCGGGACGAGTTCCTTGCAAATCCCTTTGATTAAGGTGGATTTACCGGCTCCATTGACACCCAATACGCCGATTCGCTCACCGGCGCGGATAGAAAATTTCACGTTATGCAAAATTTCCTTATCTCCATAACCGAGAGCGACGGATTGGGCTTCAACCAAATGCTCCGGCAGGCGTTCAGGCTTTAAGAATTCAAAACGCCATTCACGGGTGGCTCGCACCGGTTCGACCGCCTTTAAGCGCTCGAGCATTTTGATGCGGGATTGCGCTTGGCGGGCCTTCGTCGCTTTATAGCGGAATCGGTCAATAAAACTTTGAAGGTGGGCGCTTTCGCGTTCGTAGGCTTTAGCGGCAGCGTCCTGTGCGCGAAGTCTTTCCACGCGCAAAGCTTCAAAGGCACTGTAGTTACCGGCGTAGCGGCGAATCGTGTTGTCTTCAATGCTCCAGATGGTGTTAACGGAGCGATCCAGGAACTCGCGGTCGTGGCTGATGATAACCGTGGTCGCATGCTGGCGTTTTAACCACGCTTCAAGCCAAATGACACTATCTAAGTCCAGGTGGTTAGTCGGTTCGTCAAGAAGCAAAAGCTCAGCAGGACACATGAGCGCACGCGCCAAAGCCAAACGGTTTCGCCAACCGCCGGAGAAATCCTTGACGTGATGCGAGGTCATCTCTTCGGTAAAACCTAAGCCGTGCAGGATGATTTTAGCTTGCGCCGTGATCGCGCCTTCATTGAGTTCGGCCAAGGTTGCATGAGCGCTGGCAACACTCATATCATCTTGCGCTTCAGACAAAGCTTTTTTGGCTGCCATCAGGGGAGCATGGCCAGAGAGTACCCAGTCAATCGCGACTTCATCGACCGTGTCAATGTCTTGAGCAACGTGACCGATGTTTTCAAGAGCAGGTGCACTGATCTCGCCCGCTTCAAGGGGGACTTCGCCTAAAATCGCAGCGAGCAGACTCGATTTTCCGCAGCCGTTTTCGCCCACGAGACCGATTCTTTCGCCGGGATTGGCCAAAAGTGTGGCGTGCGAATACAGCACTCGCACGCCTCGCATGAGACTGACGTCTTGAAGTCTAAGCATTACGGAAGTTCATCCTTTCGCAAAAGATAGACCATCGCATCTTCATTTTCAGTGGCTAACCATGTAAAGGGCACTTTGGGATAAGCCGCTTCACAGGCGTCTTTTCCATCACCCACTTCAACCACCATGACACCGCGGTTCGTGAGATGAGCTTTTGAATCCGTCATCAGGCGGCGCACGATATCCAGGCCGTCGTCTCCAGCTCCTAAAGCTAAAGCCGGTTCGTGACGGTATTCACCGGGGAGGTTGTCCATCGCCTCTTGGGTGACATACGGAGGATTGCTGATGATCACGTCGTACTGACGGTCACCCAATTCATTGAAAAGATCGCTCTTAATGAGTTCAATTCGATCCTGCATGCCATAGCGTTCAACATTGATTTTGGCCACATCGAGCGCGTCCTGACTGATATCCACGCAGTCAACCTTGGCATTGGGGAAGACTTCGGCCGCGATAATACCCAAGCAACCCGAGCCCGTGCACAAATCAAGCACGCGCGTAACGTTTTCAGGATTAGAAACCCAAGGCGCCAATTCGTCTTTTAAAAGTTCGGCAATGTAGGAGCGGGGAATAATCACGCGTTCATCACAGTAGAAGGGATGGTCAATTAACCAAGCTTCTTGCAAAAGGTAAGGTGTCGGGATTTTTTCAACAGCACGCTTTTCGATGCGCTCCAAAAGCATCTTGAGCTCCGCGTTGGAAACGCGGGCGTCCCAGAAGCGATCCGAGTCCTCGAAATTAAGCTTTAATGAACGCAACACCAAGAAGTAGGCTTCCTCGTATGTATCGGCGCAACCATGACCGCAGAAGATATTATTAATCTCAAATTGTGTCATCGCATAGCGGATGACATCACGGATGGTTTGTAGTCGGCATTGATGAACGTCGTTATCGGTAATCATAAAAATTCTTTTAAAAATCAAGCTTCAAAACAGGGTCCTATTTTAACCCAGAACGCTCGTGGAGGGGAGCGTGAAAAGAAATTCAAAAATTCTGAAATATTGCCCAATCAGAAGCGTTTCTTTTCAGTTTCGGTCGGTTTTCTTTTGATCAAAATGAAACTGAGCACGATGATGAGCCACATGACGGCAATCCATAGGCAAAATCCGTTTGCAATGGTTGTCATGGAAACGTCTTTAGCCAATTGACCAATTGAAAAATTCGGAATGCCGGATCCCACGTAGGCTCCTAAATATAAGGCAGAAATAAGACCGGCTCGCTCACGTAACGTGGCATCCATGAGTAATAGTTTTAATCCGCTGCAGCAGGTGCCGCCTTGCGCAGCGCCGCAAATTACGACAAAAATCATAAATAGTGCAGGGGACTGCATATCAAGCGTTAGAAAAACGCCTCCCGCTCCAAAGAGAAAACCAGTGCTCATGAGCAAAAGTGTTTTACTCGGATTAAAGCGTCCGCTTATCAATCCGAAAACAGCGATCGGAATAATTAAAAGCAAGTACGTGATCGCTGCGAGTAAGACGCTGCTTTCTCCAAATACGATTTGAGCGAATTGAGCGGAGAAGCCTTGAAAGAAACTGCTCACGCCCCACGTGCCTATGAAGGCGGTGATGCTCAAAATGAAGAGCCGTCTTAAGCGGGAAGGAATCGCGATTTTGGGAATAAGCACTTGGCCGATGCTTTCGGTTCCCAATCGCATGGTTTCGGTACCCAGGACAGATAAGACAATGCAGAAAATGAGCAAAGCCACACAGGCATCAAAAAGAAGTGTCGGATTGAGGACGTTGTATTCGATGATGAGCCCCGTGAGAAGCGTTCCAAGCGATAGGCCAATATTGGGGCCGGCTGAAGTCATGGCTGTGCCTAACCATACTCGGGCTGGTGGCGCTGTATCTACGACCCAGGACATGCAAGCGCTGGTTGCCAGTCCGCAAGACAGTCCCTGAAGAAAGCGCCCAACATAAAGATCGCTTGCCGATTGTCCGACAGAAAATAAGTAACAGGCAATAGCGCCGAATCCTAGCGCCGCGATGACAACAGGCTTTCTGCCTAAAAAATTGGAAAGACGAGCAAAAAGGATAAGCGTGAGAACGCAGCTGGCGAAGTAACTTACAACGCTCATGGCCACTTCTGAAGAGGATAGCCGCAGCTCACTCACCCAGTAGGCCATCATCGGGATGGCGGTTGCGGCCGTGACAAAACAAGTTATTAAACAAAAAGCGGCCACGAAAAAAGAAAAGCCACGCCTTTTAATGGCGTCGCCCTCCGGATGCGCAAGTGATTTCTTTTCAAATTCAATGGCCATGGATAATGACGATTTGGAATCGAAGCAATCCGATAAAAGCAAAAGCCCGGTAGTTTATCATCGAGCCATTAAGTGACAGGAAATTATGTCACATTTAATGGATATTGAGATCAGTATGAGAAGTTAATCCAATAATTGAAAATGTGAAGAAAAAACCTTTAAAAACACAATCGGCAAGTTTTTAGGCTTGCCGATTGATACTCAAAGAGCGAAACGATTAGAAGAGGTAATTGACGCGTCCGGACACAAGCCAAGTGTCAATCGTTTCACCGCCGGCCGTTCTTTCAACATCGACTTGGAAAGACACATTGTCTTTCCAGTTCAAGTAGCCGCCGACACCGAACGTGGACCACGTGTCCTTGTTACCCCAAGTGACATTGACCTTATCGCTAAGGTCGCTAAACTGTGCGTCTTGACCGTCTGTGAACTGGTGTAAAACATCAGCGCGGGCGTAAAGTTCACCGACATAATCGGAGGACTCAAACGTCTTACCGGTTCTGAGACCAACACGCCCAATGACACTGATATCGCTATCGGCATCAACCTTCATGTTGCGCTCGGTACGGTAGTTGTAATCACCGAGGTAGGCTACTTGCAATTGCACTTGAGGCTCAATGAAGACATTGTGTTCGTCTTTAAAGTTATAGCCGTATTCAGCAGAAAGAGCCGCATACTTTTGATCAAATAAACCGCTTGTTGTGAGCGCTCCGGATTGGTTGGTCACGTCAAACTCATTATCCACTTGGCCGAAACGAGCAACAAAGTCCAGGTAGTGAGAGCCAAACGTTAAGGTGTCGTAAACAGAAGCCTCATAGCGCTTAAGGTCCCCGGAACCCTTCAAGTCATTGAGGTCCGATTCTCCGTCCGTGTAGGCAAAGCTAAAGCCCAAGCGATTATCGGCAGAGGTTGCTTTTTCATAGCCGACATAGACGGTGGTTAAATCAGCGTTATAGAGATGCTCGGCACCGGCCTCACCGTATTGGACTCGAGCCCACAAACCGTCCTTTTCCTCATTTTGGAAAACGGCATTTTGCAGACGACGGTCACGACGGTCCATGTTGACGGCCAGATCATAGCTTGCATAGCCGGCAGAGCGCATGCCAATGGAGGCGGCTGATTCTTTTGTCAAAAGACGTTTAATGTACCAATGAGTGCCGCCGTTGTAGTCTACGATATTAAAATCATCGAAATCTTTGTAAATACCTACTAAGGCTTCATTAATCTTCTTGATTAAATCTTTATCATCTTCATCATCTTCATTAATTGTTATTTTTTCATGGCCGATAATCAGCTCATAATCGAATAAGGAATTGCCGTAAATATTTTGTTTGTCAGCAAAAGAAACACTGTTAGCACCTTCTGCTGTCAAGGCAAAAGTCAATCGGTTTGTATCTGAAACTGAAGTTAGATCTTCGGGGCGATAGGGTTCAATAAAATGTTGGCCACCGTCAGATGAGGATTCGATGAAGATCATATCACTTTGAGGTGGATCGTCAGAGTTCAAATCTAGTTTCAAATCTAGTCGGAAAATACCGCCGTTTCCTTTGAGGTTACCGATGCGAACATAGTCATGATTGATGTTTTTTACATCCGACCATTTGTCCGTTAAGCCAATCTTCTCCCAGGTTCTTCGAATATCCTCATCATACAAATTAATAATGCCTCTGTTTAGCGTAATAGCGCTGATGCGTTTAGGCGTAGATTCAAAAACGGCACTAGCACCAACATCATCTCTACTTTCGGTGAGGATTTGTTTGTCTCCGAAATACGTCCATTGAGCACCATTTTCAAAAGTTAACTCTATTTTGTCAGAAACTTGGCTTCCCTTATCAATTTGAAGCTTGTTATCGAGAATGTTGTTGATCATTTCTTCTGCCGTAGCCTTATACTGATCACCGAGCCAATCAGGTAACAGTTCGTCAAATTCTCTATTGAGCAATTTGTTCAATTTTTCTTTGCTATTAATCTCAATTGGAATAGTGATTGGCCCGACAGAAGCGGAGATAGTTATATTCTCAAAGTTTTGAAAAGTTTGTTCATCGCCAAACCAAAATGAATTAGCTCCGGAGAATGTTCCAGTAATTGTTGAGCCTTTGGATCCAAAGTCAGTACCTAATGTATCAATATTTCCGATTAATTGATTATTTGTAGAGGCAATCTGTACTTTGCCACCTACTTTGGCTGATATTAAATCTGGTTTTTTGCCTATTGCCCAGGCTTTAACAGTTGATCCAGGTGAACCTATGTTAATTGTGCCGCCCTCTTTAGCATAAAAAAGATTTACTCCTGCGTAGGAAACCTCATCGGGTATTCTCACATTTTCCAGGGAAATTGCCTCAACATCACCATTTAAATTAATAACGCCAGAGCCTTGGGCGTGAAAATTATAAACAGCAATAGGATCCCAATCATCAACATAGTTGTTAGATACTGAACTAACAACAGTTTTCTTGTTTACTGTAAACGTTTTCCCGTTAGAGGCATCAATGGTATAGTAGTTCCCCTTGATAACAGGGGTGATATCTATATTTAATTCTTCACACGTAAAATTGTTTCCATTAGGCCAGTCGAAAGATTTGTTCTCTCCAGTTATTTCGTATGCATACGTTGAGAGGGAAATGCTTGTAAAGATAAGTGAAATTAAAACGCTAACTTTCTTTTTCGGGGGGGGGCAGACAGATCGCATAATTATTCCTCTGTATAACTGAAAAAATTAAGTCTTGAAATTTTCTCAAAATAGAAAATGATGATCAAGAAAATTGATATTTAGTATTAACCCTTAATAATTTTGAATTACCAATTAATAACCTATTGTATTTCCAATGAAAATCAATACGTATGGCCGATAGCAAAAAAGTTGACCATTTTAAATTTTGATTAAACTCAAAATAGGCGACTTTCAACCGAAAATCGCCTATTAGTAAAAATTATGGAATAGCTATCTAGAGAACGGAAGCAAAACTTCTAGCCACGTACTTCACATTCTTCTCATTTAACCCGCAAACGCAGATCCGTCCGTTTCTTACCGCGTAAATTCCAAATTCATTTGCCAGCCGGTCAACTTGCTCAGGCGTTAGTCCCGTAAACGAAAACATGCCGGCTTGTTGTGTCACAAATGAAAAATCCCGTTTAGCGCCAATGGCTTTCATTTCATCGGCTAAAGCTTGGCGCATCGCAAGGATGCGGTTTCTCATACCGGCCAATTCTGATTCCCAACGCTTAAACTTTTCCGGATCGGCAAGGACACTTTCGACAATACGACCACCGAATGTGGGCGGATTGGAGTAATTCGCTCGTGCGCAGGTTTTTAGATGAGTGGTGACCCGTTGGGCTTCATCTTCAGATTGCGTCACGACTGTCAAAGCGCCGATTCTTTCTCCATAGAGATTAAACGATTTGGAAAATGAGGAAGCCGCCAGGAAATTAAGTCCTGAGTTCGCAAAAAGGCGGATGGTTTGAGCATCCTCGTCCAAGCCTTTTTTAAATCCCTGATAGGCCATGTCCAAAAACGGAATCAGGTGACGGGTGCGGCAAATGTCTATGACTTCCATCCATTGATCAACAGACAAGTCATAGCCCGTTGGGTTGTGGCAGCAGGCATGCAAAATAACGAGCGTTTTTTCAGGCAAGGCTTTCAGGTCTTCAGTCATTGCACAGAAGTCCACGCTATTGCTGGATGCATCGTAATAGCGGTAACCCGTCACGGAATAGCCGGCTAGGCGGAGAATGTCATTATGGTTGGTCCAGGTGGGCTTTGAAGTCGCTCCGACATTAAGACCGCAGGCCCAATGCATCAAATCAACGCCAAGTTTAAGGGCTCCGGTACCGCCCAACGTTTGTACGGTACAGGCTCGTTTGGAGGAAACGATTTCACTATCTTTGCCGAAAATCAGTTCCTGAACCAATCGGTCGTAGAGGGGAAGACCTGTTTGGGGAATGTAGGTATGTGGGCGGTGTTCTTCGGCGATTGTCAATTCAGCTTCACGTACAACATCCAGAACCGGTGTAACACCGTTTTTATCCAAATACATCCCGACCCCGAGATTGACTTTACAGTCACGGGGATCGGCAAGAAACTTACCCGTGAGACTTAAGATGGGATCGTCAGGGACCGCAGTCACGGTCGAAAAAATGGATTTATTCATCGGCATTCCTTTCATAGAAAGTTCACTTTCTCCAATATAAAGTAGCCGTGTGCGTTGCGGGATTGATTTTTCTAAGCAAAAAGCGCTAATTGAAGTTGAAAATTTGCCGTCATCTACGTGTTTTTCACTAATGAAGATAAGAATAGAATCCTTCACTGACGAAAAAGGCGAAGCCTTGATGACTTCGCCTGAGCACAAAACGTTAAAGAGGTTTTGTGATTACTTCTTCATGGCTTCGATGGCTTTCTTCACGCTTTCTTGCGTCGGGCGGAAAGCCGTGAGGCGTTGTTGAATGATAGCCGGAGCTTGGGCAATCATGGTGTTGTAGCGATAGCCGCCCTTGACCAGCGTCTTTAAAACATTCGCAAAGTCAAAATAGCAGTCTTCGCGCTTAACCTTGGCGGAGTGTTGCAGGCCCATGAAGTCCGTCCAGGTTACTGTGTAAACCACACCCTTGTCGCTCACGTCACAGTGCGTGACTGCCACAGCGTCACAAACCCAAACATTCGGTTCCTGCTGTTGGACGGTTTGTTCCTTTTGGGGTTCTTTCTTATCCATTTTTAACCTCATGATTGATAGAAAAGTTTAAGAAGCAGCGGCCTTGCGAGCTTTGTTCGCCGCTTCCGTCCGTTTAGTGTAAATAGTAGCGCAAACGCCGGAAATAATAATCATGGCCATGCCGACTAAGCCCAACATGGTGACCGTTTCACTAAAGAGGGCGAAACTGACCAGGGCCGAGAAGGGAATGGCGGAAAAGCCCAGGCAAGAACTCAAGAGCATGTTGCCGTAGGCATAGGAGCGGGTGGTGCAGATTTGGCCCAGGGTAGCGCAGATGCCCATGCCGACCAAGTAGGCGCCGGACTCCAGTGTCGGCATATGCATGCCGTCTTCAAAAATGTAACTTCCCAATACGCCGAAAACCGCGCCGAACATGGAAAAGTAAAACACAATGCGCCAGGAGGGCTCCTTGAGATTCCCCAATTCTTTAATTTGCCAGTAAACAACCAAGTCGATGAAAGCAACAAAAAGACAAATCAAAGCGGGGATGAGGTAGCCCTCATCAAAGGTGGGCTGAAGCACGGTGGAGACACCCGCAAAGCCAAAAAGGATAGCCAGAATAACACCCCAGGGGGCTGATTCCTTTTTAATAAAAGCCAGAATGATGAAATTGGCCGCCATAAATAACGGGGTGGTGTAGATCAAGGTCATGTTTGTGCCAAGCGGCATTTCGCCGATGGTGAAGAACCACAGACCGACAGAAATAGTGCCTAAGACTGCGCGTTTGATGTGTCCGCCTAAATGTTCCGTACGAAGCGACAGGCCTTGTGAGCGCACAAACATGGAAATGGTGACAATGCCGATGAGCGACCGGTAGAACACGAGTTCAAGGGATCCGAAATGGCCGCTGCAGAGCTTTACAAAAACCGCCATAAAGGAAAAACAGGCGGCCGCCGCCAGCGCCCAAAGCGATTGTTTCATCATAAATAAAGAATCCTTTTCTTTTTTGCGCAGTTAAGTCCTGACATTGTATGCCTGTTATGTCTTTACCGAAAGGTAGTGTTTGCTCGGATGTTTTAGTTAGTTTCAGGCGGATTTCTTCTTTCAGCACAGAATAGCCTCTCTATAATTTTGGCTTCTTCGAAAAGAAAACAAAAAGAAAAGCAGGTCTTTCATGATCAGACAGTCGGCTCTTTTAGGACACAGTTGTGCGGCAGGCGCCAATATTATTTGGGGCATGATGGCGCCGATTGCCAAAGTGGTGATGGTCGGAGGCCTGGTGACGCCGCTTGTTTTAACCGACTTAAGAATTTTCGGGGCGGCGGTTTTGTTTTGGCTCGCGTCCTTTTTTGCACCGTATGAAAAGGTAGCTAAAGCGGACTTATTCAGACTTTTTCTGGCAAGCCTTTTCGCCATTATTTTTAATCAGGGCAGTTATGTTTTTGGTGTTGGTCTGACGACACCGGGTAACGCCACCATTCTGACTTCGACGATGCCCTTGTGGGCGATGGTGCTCGCCGCGATTGTCTTGAAAGATCCGATCACTTTGAAAAAGCTCGTTGGCATTCTGATGGGAGCTGTCGGCGCTTTGACGCTTATTATGTCCAAAACGGATGTCGCGGCCAATCCCGCCATCGAAAGTAACATTTGGGGCGATTTGCTCGTAGCCAGCGCCCAATTGAGTTTTGCTTTTTATGTTGTGCGCTTTAAAGATTTGGTGACTCGCTACAACCTATTTACAACGATGAAGTGGATGTTTACATTCGCTTCACTTTGTATTTTTCCGTTTTCATTTTCATCATTAACCTCGACTCCTTGGTTTTCTCTTAGCCTAAACGAATGGCTAAGTGTCGCCTATGTGGTCGTCGGCGGTACCTTTTTCTCTTACCTCTTGATTGTCGTAGGCCAGCGAAATCTAAAGCCTACCGTTGCAGCCATGTATAACTATGTACAGCCTGTTGTAGGGTGCTTAGCCGCTGTTGCGATGGGACTGGATTCTCTGTCATGGTCAAAGGCGTTTGCCGTTGTCTTTATTTTTGTTGGTGTTTATTTGGTTACTCACAGTGTTAGCGCGAAAGAGCAGGCTGCGATTCAGAAGAAACAATTGGAGGTTTTGGAAAGACGCCAATCAAAATGAAATTAATATGATATTAAATTAATATTAAATAAATTCTATTAACATATTAAAGCTGTTTGTTTTTCTAATTACTGTGAATAATCGGATTGACTTGAAAGTTTTGGTTAAGAAAGCACTGGAAAGAGGATAGTAAGTCACGAGTTTTTCCCGATCAGGAATATTTTGTTGTTCTGTCACAATTCTCCGATATACTGAAGAGGTAGGTAGAAAAATAAAACAGGCGTGATTGAAGGGACAAAAAGAAAAACGCTTAAATAACCATTTTCCGTGATTATTTAAGCGTTTTTGGTGCCGGGATCGGCATCGTTTTTATCGTAAAATCAAATAGTTAAAAATTCTATACCTTTGATTGAACAAAGGTTTGTACGATTCGTAGTTTCTTTAATATTAACAATATGTAATCAATCCTAGCAATCAGAAGTTGCAAAACATTTAATTTAATATCTATACTGGCAACTGAATCTTGGTTATCTTATGAATAGGTAATCAAGGTTGACTTTTCTGGGCTGAAGATTGTGCCCTGTCGATTTTTTTCTTTTATCTACTTGAAGGTGTTTTATGCCAAAGCTAAAAAAGGAGCGGACAAGCGCCTCTCAGGGAAGTTTGCCCTCTAAACTCGTGGAAAAGAAAAGTCGCCCTTCCCATATCGAGGAGTTGATTAATAAAAGCCCCTTTGTTTTCTGGGGAAATGTTAATGTGTCTCCGCTAGGAGAGTTCGATTTCTTGTCTGGGAAATCCCGTATTCCGTGCACAACGGTCGTGTCTCAATCAGCCAAAATATAGACAATATGCCCAATTGGAATGAAGTATTAGAGACTGTTCAACAGCAAAATGCTTACGATAGTTTGCGAAAACAATACATTTCTAAGCTTTCTAAGCATACAGGTAGGAACACCATAATCTACTATTCAGGTTGGTTGCAGAAGCCCGGTATTGCAGGTGACTTCTCTATTACGGATTCTGATAAAAACGGTTTTATGGCTTGTATGTATAAGTCTAAAGATCGTGAGAGGGGGCTTGATTTAATACTTCACACACCTGGTGGTGATGTGGGAGCGACGGAGTCTTTAATTGATTATTTCCATACCCTTTATGGAAATAATATTCGAACTATTGTTCCCCAGATTGCGATGTCCGGCGGAACTCTTTTAGCTGTTTCAGGCAGTGAAATTATAATGGGCGCTCACTCAAGTTTAGGGCCTGTTGATCCTCAATTTGGAGGAATGGCTGCGCAGTCATATATTGCAGAATTTGAGAGAGCGTGCAGGGAGATAGCGCTGGATCCCTCTAAAATCGCAGTTTGGCAGATGATAATTGGTAAATTAAATCCTGGTTTCTTGACTTTATGTGAGAGGGCAGTTGAATGGTCCACGGAGATTTTGGAAACAACACTTAGGCAGAATATGCTTAAAGATGTTCAGTCTGTGGATATGGATAAAATCAAGAGAACATTTGTTGATCAAAAGGAATCCAAGAATCACTCTAGGCATATCAATCGTCAAAAGGCTAAAGATGCGGGATTGGTTATTACTGATTTAGAGAAAGATCAAAAGCTACAGGATTTGGTTTTGAGTCTGCATCATTTGTTATGTATTTCATTTCAACAAACAACATCTGCTAAGGTTATTGCTTCTGGCGCCGGGGCTGGCATGGCTTGTGTAACTCATGCAAATCCCGTTGTCCCAAATTAAATTTAGGGCCTCATTTGAGGCCCTTGTCCTTTCAGTTTCCCGGTCGATACGCTTTAACATCTCCAGCCCTCCAGTAGGGGGTTGAAGTATTGCCATTAACGGGTTTGGGAAAACCTTTCCTGGTTCTCCAGTCGTGCAACGTAGCCTGGGAGATTCTGAAATAGGACAAAACATCCTTTCTTCTGGCAAGTTCGTCATCGGCCATCTTTGCAATATTTCTAACTTCGTATGCCATCTCAAACTCCTATGGCTTCGTAAAAAGTGACCAATACGCATACCGCTTTTGCAGTTGCTCAAGCGAGTAGCAGGGTAGCAATTCATTCTTGATGTCAAAGAGCGCCTTATATGTTTGAGAAAGCACAAAGATCATGCCGCCATCTTGCCGTTTGAAGCCTTTTGCGTAGTAACAGTTTTCATTGCAGAAAATCTGCAGAATCTTTCCCGGATCCGGAGTAACTTTTCTTAAATCTTGCCAATGCATACTGCCTCCTAGAAACTCATAACTTCTTCTGCAATGTGCATCCCAATGGCCAGAATGAATCCAGCAAGCATGAGTAGGATGCAAATCAAAGCCGCAAGGACTGCGAAAAATGATAGAAAGTCCTTGAGGTGATACATTACTTTTCTCCGTTAATTCTTTGAATTTGCCGGTCAAGTTTGGCCGTTCTCCACTCACTGCAGGATTGATTTCCTCCTGTGAGTAGTTCAATTTGATCCAGCATGATCCGGACATCAGCAATCTCTTCGTGCACGTGCTCGAAGTGCTTCTTTTCTGCTCTGTCAAGCCATAGCATGAAACGCAGCGTTTGAATGGCTCGGATTAACTCTCGCAGCTCTTCGTTGGTTTTCTTTAGCTGCGGACGTAATCCGTAGTGCCTGGCTATCATCGCCAGGCGTCTGTCTGTCCGGCGGGGAATGAATACAGTTCTTCTGGATTGTTTCATTTGATCACCTCTGAAACCTCGCATGCGAGGTACTGGTGCTTAACCTTGGCCGGGCGCTTGTACTTGTAGCGGGTCATGAATTTCGTCACCATGTTTAATCCATCTGAATCCATAACATCCTCGCAATCCTTCAGGATCCAGTTACGCAGGTGAGTCATGTCGATGTAGTCTCTGACAGCATCAGCCCAAGATCGGTAGACCACGCCGTTTTGCACCAATTTGGCCACTAATAAAAAATGCCCTGGTTCATATTCTTTGGTCCAGATCCAGAGTTCAAGCATCGTGCTGTTATTGACTCGCAAGGTGACCGTGGGAGTCTCTTTGGCAGCCTCGATTTCATCTTCAATATTGAGCATGAGTGCCCCTCCTTCCGAAATAAGGGTTGTATCGTCCAAAAAGTCGAATCAAGCTCAGGGCATTCTTTTTGTGCTGCAGCATCTCAGAGACCGTTAAGCGGCTGCCTAAGCGCAACTCGGTTTGCATCAAGCACCCACGTTGCTGGTCATCACAGAGGTAGAAAGCAAAGCATTTGCTGCCGGGGTTGATTTCAATTCCTTCTTCAGGGAGTTCTGCCGGCGGATTTGTTAAGTGACCTTCAGCGCATGCGATATCGGCTTTAACGTATTCCGGGTTTAAATAGATCCCGTTAGAGATATAGTCATCCCAAAGCTTGAAGCACACTTCAGAGGCTATTGGTCGGGTGGTGCCGTCCAAGAGCTTAGTGAGTGCTGCTCGATATGCACGGATGCTCATTTGACGTTTATTTGTGGCTTTCATGATTCAGTCTTTTTTTTGTTGAAAATGATGTTGTGTGCTCGAATTAAACGAGAGGCGACATCATCAACATGATCGCAAGACTGTTCAGCACACTTCAGGCATGCAGCCCGCATAGCTTTTTTGGAATGATCCGATATATCCGAGGCTTGAGGCTTTTTGATGTACAGGGGAACTATTCTTTCGCCAAAGATCATCATGTGCGCTCTATGCAAACGTCTCGCTGCAACATCTTTATTTTCGATTGTTGGAATTACTCTTTTAATGAAACCTGCCCACAATTCATCTTTGCTTGGTGTACTCATGCTTAAGTCCTTTAGTTGGGTGGCCCGGCTCCCTCTTGGCGGTTAAGGATTTGGCTTTAGAGGCCGACCGCGCCGGGCCGTTAGTCGGTTACGCAGCCTTGGGGAGATCCAGGCGGCAGAAATTCGGGTGTACATCAGCGCAGGTCTTGATGGCATTACATGCCATGTAGGCCTCATCACCGATTGCTGCAGCACCGCGCAATGCGTATGCAGCTTCTTCAATCGGCTGCGTCTTGGGTGCAGAAAGTGTGCTGATCATGGCACCTGAAGAAGCGAGCGTGACGAAATCAGAAAGTTCTTTTTTCGAGCGCTGAAGCTTTTCAATCAGTGCGTCAATGTGAGAACTCAGCAACTGAGCTTGGGTGAGCGCATTGACGGTTTTGGCTTCGTTGGGGTTGTAAGAAGTGACAGACATTTTTCTCTCCATCTGATGATGAAGAGAATCATACGTTTTAAGTATTTTTAAAACATACTAAAAGAGTATGTTTATTGATATTTATCAAAAAACAGTCAATTTATTCAGAGGATTTGAGCGCATTTAATAGTTTTAACGCGATTTCTTGTTTAGCTTCGGACATGGAAATCAAGCATTCAATTGAATTGACAACAGAAGTTGGGTAGCTGTATTCAGGAGGGTGTTTAATTCCTCTTCCTGTCAGTAACCAATCAATGCTTGTTTTGGCCCATGTAGCTATTTCAACAAGCTTCTCCGTATCGGGGAAATTTTCGCCGTCTAACCATCGTTTAGCACTAGGCTGTGATACTTTAAACAGCCTTGATATGAGCATTTGTCTTCCACGAGCGGGAATACCCATATCATCCATTGCCTCTTTAAAGCGAATTGCGAATCCTTCAGCTTTTTTGGCCATATGCGGATTATGAATGCATAAATGTATTAAGCAATTGCCAAAAACATACTATTTGAGTATGATTTTTGATCATGCAAGAAAATCTAATATCCAAAGCAATTGATTTGACGGGTTTGACCAATTTGGCCAAAGCCTGTGGTGTTACTTACCAATCTGTCAAAAGATGGGAGGCTAAAGGCCGTGTCCCTCGTACCGATTGGACCGGTGAAACCGACTACGCCAGTCGTATTGAAGAAGCGACTAAAGGCGTAATCACACGTGATCAATTGCTCAATCTCAAGCGTAACGATCAATCTGAAGCCGGTAAACCACGCGCCGGCACAGGAGAGTGTCATGCGTAGTGTTTACGTCCGGATGTGTCAGGCTTTTCCTGGCGGAACAGAGGCCATGGCTGCGGCCATGGGCTTGACAAAAGATGCGCTCAAAAATCGAATTTATGAGCGTAAAGGTCAGCGAATTTCCGTTGATGAAGCGATGCTTATGCAGGATTTTTCCGGCACTAAGTTTTTCGCAAATGAAGTTGCTCGGCAATCCGGAGGAGTGTTCCTGGAGGTGATCCCTGCAGGAATTCGTGATCGATCAGAACTCTTGACGGAATTCAACCGTTTGACTCAGGAGCTCGGAGAGCTTTCCAAGGATTATGAGCTTTCCGTTCGTGATGGTCAGATCGATCAGAGTGAAAAAACTCAGCTCAAGCGCCAGGCGTACCGGATCCATAAACAGCTTGAAAGGATCCTCGCGATCTCTTTTGCCATTTACGAGGTCAAGGATGATGACGATGAGAAGAAATAGACCAGTAGGCCGTCCTTCCGTTTGGCATAAGCCGATAGTGGATTTCGTAGATAACCATGGCAGCGCGCGAGCGCTTGAAATTCGCCAGGCGTTAGGCATACCAGAGAGGAGTTTTTACAACGCGGTGGCTTCCTTGGTTGCAACTAATCAACTCTTTTGGTCGGCCCGAAAATCGGGAAATTATCGGTTATTAAAGACAAGAAAAAGCTATCAATCCGGATTGGCTTATTTGAGCCAACTTGGATATTGAGTTTTGGGGTAAAGCATGGCATCAACATTACGTGATGTGGCCGATCAAATGGCCTCGGTTGGGATCTTTGTTCCCGACGGATATGAACTAAAGGTCACGGGATCCGGTTTTGGCCGTTTCCGCCCTGCAGATCAGAAAGCCAACAAAAAATCTGCATGGTACCGGATCTATGAGAATCGCACTTCTAAAGGCAATCTTTACTATGCGGGCTCTTTTGGGATCCGTTCTGAAGTTTATTTGATAAAACCTTCAGCTAATGACTGGACGCCTGAAGAGAAAAAAGAAATCGCTGAAAAGTCAAAGCTGGCCAGAGAGCAATATCAGCAGGAGCGCCAAAAACTCGCAGAGCGCGCAACAAAAAAAGCTCACGAGCTTTGGTCAAAAGCCGGCGAAATCGTTAAACCTCACAAATACCTCGAGCGTAAGCATATTAAGCCTTACGGCTGCCGTTTCCTTCAGCGGCAGTTAGTCATTCCCATGTACAAAGATAAGGCGCTTGTCGGCCTTCAGTTCATCTTTGAAGAAAAGAACGAAGACGGCATAGATAAGCGGTTTTTGACCGGTACGGATACTGTTGGAGCTTATTGCCCCTTAGGGAAAATCACAGAAGAGACAAAGCTCTTGTATGTGGTCGAAGGTTATGCGACTGGCTGCAGTGTTCATGAAGCGACTGACGAACCTGTTGTTGTGGCATTTAATGCCGGTAACTTGGATCCTGTTGTTCAGAGAATACGGGCGATGTTGCCCGAAGCGAAAATTGTCATTGCCGGCGATGACGACCGCTTTATTCTCTCTCGCGCGAGGCGCTTTTTCAAAGAACACTTTGACATAAATCCAGAAATTGGGGCCAACACAAAAGGAAAGATTCAATTCGGTCACTCTGAAGCTGCAGGGGACTTGGAATTAGAGGTTTACACGGCTAAAAAAGACGACGCTACAGGTGTTTTCGGCTATGTGAAGTACGAGAAAAACGGCCGAAAAGTCAAACAAACGATCAATATCACAAATGCCGGGCGAACAAAGGCCACTATCGCAGCTAAAAATCACCGCTGCTGCTTGGTTTTCCCGAAGTTTTCCCAAAAGACGACTGGAACGGATTTCAATGACTTGGTTGTTGAAGAAGGTCTTCAAGTGGCCAAGCAGCAACTCCTCGCGACAAATTTAAAGCCTCTCGGCCAGAAGCAAAAAGAGCCCGATGAAGGTGATCGTGACTTAAACGACATGATGCTTGAGCGTTACACGCTCATTTACGGCACCACAACCGTTTGGGATGATCTCGTCGGGGAATTGATCGACATTGCAGCGCTGCGTTTAGCTTGGGGTAAAAAGGCTGTTGAGTGGTGGCTTGGTGACTACAAGCGAAAGATGATCTACAAGGAAAATCTTGTGCTTTGTCCAGATGGTGACGTACCGGAGGGCTGTATCAACATTTTCAAAGGTTGGCCCATCACTCCCGATCCGAGACGTTCATGCCAAAAGATTGTGGATCACTTATTCAATCTTTGCGACTGCGACAGAAAGATATTTGACTGGGTGGTTAAGTGGCTTGCTTATCCGCTGCAGCACAAGGGCGCAAAAATGTTCACGAGCCTTGTTGTGCATGGCATTCAGGAAGGTTCGGGTAAAAACATTGTTTTTGACGTTGTTGCACGGATTTACGGCCAGCGATCATCGAGAACAATCACTCAAACTCAGCTGCAGAGTCAGTTCAACGATTGGATTTCCGGAAAGCTTTTTTGCATTGCTGACGAAGTGATCAGTTCGGCCGATCGCCGTCTCTTAAAGAATCTCTTGAAGACGATGGTGACAGGTCACACGCATCAAATTCAGGGTAAAGGGATGCCTTGGCGTGAGGAGCCGAATTTAACAAACTTCGTGTTCCTGTCCAATGAACTTCAACCACTACTTTTAGACGAGCGGGACCGGCGCTACATGGTGATTTACACCGATCTTCAGCGAGATCCGGAATATTACGAAGAACTGTCTCAGGAAATCGAGAATGGGGGCGTGGAGGGCTTTTATGCATGGCTCTTGGACTATCCCCTTGAGGATTTCAAACCATGGACTCAGCCGATTGATACCGAGGCTCACAAGGCACTTAAAGCATTGGGTAAAGGCGCTGATGCGAGGTTCATTGATGAGTGGGTTTCCGGAGATCTTGATTATGAGGTGGGGCCTGCAACCAGTCGAGACATTTACCGAGCATTTCAGTTGTGGGCAAAAGCCAGTGGTGAAAAATTCATTCCCTCGAGCACTGCATTTTTTACTCGTCTGGGGCGCGTAATGCACTGTGAGCGCAAGCGCGTTGATGTTTTTAAGGCTGACGTGCCTTTCAATGAGGCGGATACCACTAATGGTCCGTATCGCGGTCAAACGGTTAATAAGCAGATGAAGATCTACTTCCCTTCTGTTTTGGGAGACAAAGATCCGGATATTGACTTATCCACGGATGAAGAAATCGGAATTTCAGTTCGGAAGTTTCAACTCGCGGTCGCAAAAGCTAGCGATTATTTCAATGGAGGTGAACTTTTATGACATTTTTGGAATTTTTGTGCAGGGTTTGTGCGGGGTTTGTGCGCAGTCTTGTGCAGGGTTTGAAGGAGCGTGAAAGTCCTATTTTCCAGTCATTGAATGACTTTGTGCACGGTGTGCACACCAACGCGCGTACGTATGCGAGCAGGCGCGTGCGTGTCTGCGCACACACGCACACATGCGCGTATATGCGTATGCAAAAACCGTGCACACCCTGCACACATTCCTATTTTTCTTTTGAAAACAACGGAATAAAGGTTTTTAAAACTGTGAACAAACTCTTCACAAACCCTGCACTTGTGCACGGTTTGTGATTTTGGGGGATGACTGATGGCGCGAATCAGAGACATAGAAGAGCGTTTAAAGCGCTGGCAGACGTGGTATTTCACCGTGGCCCAAGCCGGGGCCGTTAAAAGCCCTCGAATGTGTGTGAAAGTTGATGGTGTTCCTGTGGCTATGTCTCCCGTTGCTGCCGGATCTGAAGAAGCACTGGAGACTGATCGCGCTGTGGCCAAATTACCCTCTGACTTAAAAACGGTCGTCAAGGTTGTCTATTTGGATCCGGAATGCCGAACCATGGAAGATAACGCGCGACTGTTGCACATGAATCGGCGCACGCTTTATCGAAAGCTCGAACTGACAGATAAATTCTTATTTGAATACTTTGAACAAAAGGATGGACAAAATGCAAGTCTCGAATAAGATCCTTGAAAAGATCCAAAAGTGCTTGAATCTTTCAAAAAGCAGCAATCCGGGGGAGGCTGCCAACGCATTACGCATGGCTCAGGCCATGATGAAAAAATACGGTGTGACTGTTGCTCAGGTAGGACTTTCAGAAGTTAAAGAATCAAAATTGAAATACCACAAAAATCACGTTGATCGTGCCTGGGAAAGTGATGTACTTAGCTTGATTGAGACTGTTTTTTCCGTCAGGATTATTATTAACTGGTACAAAAAATATTATCCAGCTGAATTAGTTTTTTATGGAATTAATTCTCAGGCCGAAGTCGCAGCATACATCTATGAAATTGTGATGCGTCAATTGATGCGTGATCGCAAAAAGTTTGTCAAAACACTGCCTAGGCACATGACTCGGACACATAAAATTGAACAAGCGGATATCTACTGTGAGGCATGGGTGAGCGCTGTAGCCGGTAAAGTAAAAGATCTGTATCAAACTAGAGATTCTCGTATTGACGAGTTTGTACAACCTGAAAAAATGGAAGGCCTTGAAATAAAACCTCGTGTTTCGTCTTCTGGATTATTTAGAGACATAGCCAGTATGCAAGCCGGTTTAGAGGATGGCGCAGAAGTTCAGGTGTTTTTAGGTGTAAATGATGCTCCAAAAGCCAGTCAAATCACTGGTTACAACGCAACTAACTTATTGAGATAGAAAAGGATCATAATTTTGGCAGTGTCACAAAAGTGAGTCATAATGGCTACACTTCGTGAGAAGTTGGGTCGAAAGGCCCGATGCCATGCGAAGTACATCAAGTTCTTAGCCCTCCGAATGCCATGCCGGAGGGCTTTTTTTATAACAAAAAGGTTTGTAAAATGAATCCGTTGACAATTTACGCACTGGTAGTTGGTTGGACTTTGTGTGGTTTATTTGCGGGTCTTTTCATAGGATCTCGGTTGGACGACTAAATATACACCGCTACCAGACATGGAGGATGTATGGTAGCCAACGAAAAAGAAGAGATTTCTTCTATAGATTCTTTTATTCAAACATTGATTGATGTTCAAAACTCACTAAGTTCATTGTCAGAGTCTAGGAGTTTAAGGGAAGTATTTGGTTGGGAAGCTCCGCCATTGTCTAAGGGAGATCTCATCTCTGAGCTTGCATCTATTGTTGATTACATTGAATCTCATAACATTAAAGTTGATGAGACATTACAAACTAAACTTCAACAGTGGCGACAATTTCTTAATGCATGGACCAAAGATGCAATGCCTCATCTATATCATTCTTCATACTGGAGAAGTGTGATTAATGGATTCATAGCCTTTTTGTTCATTGTAAAAAGTGATTTAACAAGTGCCACTTCCAATATACCAGTAGAAGACTTGCAAAAAGATTCTAAGAATGCAAGAAGGCGTATTGATGCATTAAATAAGCGCTTAATGGATATGGAATCCGACATAGATGATCTTGATGCTAGCATCAAAAGAATCATTGAGGCAGACAATGCAGCCCAACAGTTGCCAGAAACTTTATCTAGTTTGAGATCTGCTGATAAAGAGGTTTCAGATATTTCAACAAGAGCTAAAACTAGTGACGAGTTTATTCAGAAAGCGTATGAAACTGCTAAAGATCAAATTCAATACATTAAGGATAGGAAGAGCGATATTGCAGATATATTAGATCGTTGCAATAAAGCGTTGGCTTATTCAACATCCGTTGGTCTCGCCAAATCCTTCTATAAACGGAAGGTTGAATTACAGTTAATTGGTTTGGCATGGACAGTGGCCTTGATAGGGGCATTGGTTGCAGCGATTATTGCCTCGTATTGGAGAGCAAATCAAATTTTTGTATTGATGGAAAAAGGATTGTTCTCTGATTCAAATGTGGTAATTGTAAATTTACTGATATCTTTGGCTTTGGTGGGTGCACCAGTCTGGCTTGCGTGGTTGTCTACAAAACAAGTTGGCTATTACTTTAGGCTTAGTGAAGATTATGGGTTTAAAGCTTCAGTTTCTGCATCTTACGAAGGCTTCCGGCGTGAGGCGGAACAGCAAGATCCCAAACTAGAAAAAAGAATTCTGGCTTCAACAATTGATCGTTATGAAGAACCGCCTTTGCGTTTTGTCGATGGACGTGTTTCGGGAAGCCCTATTCATGAACTAATCCAATCAGCAGAATTCCGAGACGCACTTAAGCGTGTACCTGATTTTGGTAAGGAAGTTATTGGTATGGCCAAGGATAAATTGAAACAATCTGAAGAAATGGTAGAAACAGTAAAGAATGTAGCAGAGACTGCTGTAAAGAAAGATTGATAACCAAGGCCCGCTTCGGCGGGTTTTTTATTGGTAACGAATTTCGCTACGTTAGGGTCGTTTGAAGTCTTTTTCATGACCTTTACGCCTTGGGGCTTAATGCCCCGTTTTTTATTCCTATGGCTCTTTTGAAACTTTGTGCTTATCCCGGTTGCAATCGTCCAGTAGCACTTTCTGAAAAGTATTGTGAACTTCACAAGAAAGCTGGCAGGCAGCGTGAAGCAAAAATGGTGAAAGAGCGAGAGGCTCTCCGCTTGAAACGTTCAGGGAACTCAGCTGAGCGTGGTTATGGCTACCGCTGGCAGAAACTCCGCAACCGTTTCATTGCTCAGCATCCGTACTGTGAAGAATGTATGAAGCAGGGCAAGATCACTTTAGCAACGGATGTTGATCACATAGTTCCGCATCGTGGTGATCCTGCGCTGCTCTACGATGAAACTAATTTACAGTCTCTCTGCAAGGCTTGTCACTCAAGAAAGACCGCCAGAGAGGATGGTGGCTTTGGAAATCCTACTGACGGCGGAGCCAGAAAGATGAGATGTAGGCAATGATTGCAGTCTTTCCTTGGCGAGAAAGACTGCTAAAGATTGAGGTGATCCGAAACACTAGGAATGAGTGTTCTTCTTGTTTTGAAGCTCTTGGATTAATGCTTTTGCTTGAATATAGGGTGAAATTTTCAGGGAAACAATGACATTAATAAAGTTGGAAAGGTTGTATGCAATATCGGAAGAATCCTCTTCATTGAAGTCGATAATGCCAGGGTGTGCAGCTTGGTTTCCATAAAGGCGACAGGCCTCAAATAATGTCAGTAAGTCCTGAGGTAGGGAGAGGCTTTGGATTTTTTCATTTAAATTCTTGCCAGTTCCATTTAACTCATTGACGATTTCCTCTAGTGCCAGTCGCAGTAGGGCAGTAGCAGCTCGTGGTGAACGCCCGATTATGGATTGTGCTTCATTAAAAAATTCTTTTGCCTTTGTGGGCATATCTTCGTTGGGCTGAGTCTTAAGAGACTCTGGGTAAATCATCCTGCCGCTCAGCCAAATGGCGAGCTTATTGCAGTTTCTACATTCTGAAACCGCTATTTCTCCACTAGAGAAGTATCCGGGATTACGAATTACGGGATGCCAGTACATCTCTGAATATGCACCGCAGTGTGGACAAACAAAGGATCCCTTATTTAATTTTGGAGTGTGTTTTTCTTCCATGGATATAACCTATGACAATGAAGACTAAAACATTAAAACTGTCAGATACCTATAAAGCTATCGACAAGGCTAGCGCTATTTTACGGCAACTTGAAGAGTTGGCAGATTTATCTGCTTCTGGTGAAAGAATTGAGTTAGTTCAGGTTGTTGAATGCACTTACGGATTGAGAAAAGAAGTGGATCGAATTTTGGTTGGATTTGTTGAGTCACAAATGGTGTCAGAGCCGTCAAAAGTTTCCTAGCATGCTGAGTTTCCTTAATGTTGATTGTTTCTTGGTCGTTTCAATTATGCCTTAAGGACTCAGCATGGGTAGGGGCGGGTAAAAAGTCTGAATGAAAACGTCTTCCCGACCGCCCGTCTCCCTCAATTTTTCTGCATCCAAAATTTTAAATTTTGGGCTTAACTGACAGCTTCAGTTTTTACTTTAACTTTTTCAAAAAGGATTGTTTTTATGGGTCGTAAAGCGTTACCGACTGAAGTCAAGCGACTCAAAGGAACGCTCCGGCCGTGCAGAACGAATCCCTTTGAGCCGAAACCGACGGACGACATTGGAGAACCGCCGGAATATATGAGCGCTCGCGCGAAAGAATTCTGGCGCGAGACTCTGAAAAACATGCCGAAAGGCGTTGTCAAAAAATGTGACTCAGCAGTTTTTGAGTCGTTTTGTAACGCTCTCGCTATGCGAGAAAAGCTTCAAACGATGGTGGATAAGTACGGCGCGGTGGAGTCAGGCAAGGTGTCCGGTGCGCTTAACGCCTTGATGAAGGTAGAGGCGCTACTGGCAAAGACCGGTAGTGAGCTTGGTCTGACTCCCTCCTCCCGACAAAAGGTTGCTCAGGGCTACGGGGATCCTACGAATCCTGATGATTTCACCATGGACATGTTCGCAGCCTTTGATGATGACAGTGAATTAGCAAATGCGTGATTACATTTCTATCGCAAATCAGTACATCGATGATGTTCTGACTGGAAAGATTCCAGCTTGCGAGTGGGTGATCAAAGCGTGTGAGAGACAAAAACGGGATTTAAAAACTCTTCCTGGTTACATCTTTAATCCTAAGCGCGGGGCGAAGGTTTGCTACTTTGTTGAGCATCTGCGGCATACGAAAGGCCCTTTGGCCAGACAGAAAATTAAACTGGAGCCTTGGCAGATTTTCATTCTGACAACGGTTTTCGGTTGGGTGGATTCGATCGGGGCCAGGCGCTTCAAGGATGTTTACATTGAAGTGCCTCGCGGAAACGGCAAGTCGGCACTGAGTTCGGCGATTGCGTTGTACATGCTTGCAGCCGATGGCGAATATGGTTCCGAATGCTACTCTTTTGCCACAACCGGCGATCAGGCCAAGATCGTTTTTGACGTTGCCCGCCAAATGGCTTTGATGAGTCCCGATGTGAAGTCGGCGCTCAACCTTACGGTTCAAAAGTACAGCATAACGCAACTTTCAACCGGTTCAAGCTTTTCTCCAAAGAATTCAAAAGACGACACCCTGGATGGTTTAAACACGCATTTCGGCTGCATTGACGAATTGCACGCGCACAAAACCCGTGGACTTTATGACGTGATTGAAACCTCTATCGGTAAGCGTAAGCAGCCGATGGTTTGGACAATTACAACGGCTGGTTTTGACACTTCCGGCATCTGCTACGAAGTCCGGACGATTGTGACGATGATCCTGAATCAAACGGTTCAGGTGGAATCCCAGTTTGGGATTATCTACACGATTGATGAGTGTGACGATTGGACTACTGACGAAGCTTTGATTAAAGCTAATCCCAACTGGGGAGTTTCGGTAAATCCGGAAACGCTTTTTAGCCATCGCGAAAAAGCTTTAACGCTGCCTTCAGCAGCCAACAACTTCAAAACGAAATATTTGGATGTTTGGTGTTCCGCGAAGTCTGCCTGGATGGATATGAAAGCTTGGAAGGCTTGTGAGGATCAAACGCTTGATCTAGCGGATTTTGAGGGACAACCCTGTGTAATTGGTCTTGATTTGGCAGCTAAGAACGACCTTGTTGCAAAAATGATCATTTTTCCTCAGCAAAGGGAAGGTGAAAATAAAAAGGAATACGTTGTCTTTGAAGATTTTTACCTTCCTGCAGAAACGGTTGAAAAATCGACAAACTCTCAATACCAGGGCTGGGTTGATAGAGGTTTCATACATGCTACGGATGGAGCAATAACAGACTTTAATGTTATTGAAGAAGCATTGCGTGATGATCTATCACGGTTTGATGTGAGAGCGATTGCTTATGACCCATGGCAGGCTATGCAGCTTGCCATGCGTCTAAGTGATGATGGTGCTCCAATGGTTGAGTTCCGTAACACCGTTCAAAACATTTCGTCTCCGATGAAATCTCTTGAAGCATTAGTTCAGGACCGTCGTATTAGACGTCGCCACAATCCCGCAATGGATTGGATGATGGGAAATGTCGTTGCCAAAGTTGATGCCAAGGACAACATTTTCCCGAGAAAAGAGCGTTACGAAAACAAAATTGACGGTCCGGTGGCCATGATTTTCGCGTTGGCCATGTGTATGGGTGACTTAGAAACTGACGACGATGACGATTTTTCAGAATTCGTCGATGACATCATAGTGGTTTAAATGGCTTCATTTTTCTCTAATTTTGTAACCTGGTTGGGTGGTGGAATTTTGCGTGACCACAATGGTCAGCAATTAAGCACCCCTTCGGTGAGTTCCGCTCCTCGAACGTCACCGGATGCAGCCATGCAGGTCTCAACGGTTTACGCCTGTGTCTCTCTATTAGCTCGGGTGATCAGCAGTTTGCCATTGATGGTCTATGAAAATTTGCCGGATGGTCAGCGCCGAATTGCGAGAGGAACAAACCTGTGGATGGTCCTGCATTCACGTCCAAATGACCAGATGACGCCCCGTGACTTTTGGTCGACGATGATCATGCATTGGGCGATGCGAGGTAACGCCTATGCGCAGATTATGCGTGATTCTACGGGCGATTTGATCGCATTGTGGCCACTTTCGCCAGATCAGATGGAAGTTTATGTCGATGATCAAGGCAAGGTGGTCTACAAGTACCAGAAAAACGGTAAGACCTTCCTGTTTGATCCAAAAGACATTTTGCATATTAAGGATGTCGGCAATGGATTGATAGGGCTTTCCAAGTTGGCGTTCATGGCTTCATCGGTCCGTGAAGCCGTGGACACACAGAATTTCGCGACATCCAATGCCGCCAATTTTGGGAAGCCCTCAGGGATCCTCACCGTTGACCATATCCTTTCACCGAAAAATAAGAACGGTGTCAATGAGCGTGAGCGTGTTCGTCAAGGATTAGTGGACTTCAGAACCGGAGGATCCTCCAAGATCATCGTGCTTGAAGCCGATATGAAATTTAATCCTGTCACACTCACTCCGGAAGAATCGCAGCTCATCGAAAATAGACGCTTCTCGGTTGAAGAAATCTGTCGATGGTTTGGCGTTCCGCCAGTCTTAATCGGAACGTCCGGAGCGACAACCTGGGGTTCCGGTATTTCGGAAATCACTTCTGGTTTTGTGAAATTCACGATCGGTCCCATGTTGGTTTCCATTGAACAGGCACTGCGTTCTCGTGTTTTCAATTATGAGGAGCGGGAAAGCATGCAGGCGGAGTTTTCCCTTGATGCACTGATGCGCGGTGACATAACTTCTCGCTATCAGGCTTATGCGACAGCTGTTCAAAACGGTTTTAAGACACGAAACGAAGTCCGTCAGCTTGAAAATGACGAGCCGATTGAAGGTGGTGATGTCCTCACGGCTCAAACGAACTTAGCCCCATTGGACATGTTGGGAAAAATTAACACGACAGCGCAAAAAGAAATTACGGAGATTAAGCAATGACAAAGAAAAAACAACTGACAACCTCTTTGAAATTTAGCCAACTCAGCGCTCAAGAGGTAGACGGTGAATGGAAAGTGTCAGGGTATGCCACGGTCTTCGGTAATCGAAATTGTTATGGCTTTCAAATTAAAAAGGGCGCCTACAGCAAACTTTTAAGTGAAGGCGTGACGCCCAAGATGTTCTTTAACCATCAAAGCTGGTCTATTCCGATTGGAAAATGGACGGCTTTGGCTGAAGATGAAATTGGTTTGAAAGTCGAAGGCGTGCTGACCAGGGGTGTTTCCCAGGCTGAAGATATTTACAACGCCATCAAAGCCGGGACGGTTGATGGTTTGTCAGTGTCCATTGGCTGGCGTTTTGAAGATGAGAAAGAGCTTGATGACGGCACTTCAGAACTGCAGTCCATTTCAATGCTCGATGAAATTTCCGTGGTGACCTGGCCTGCAGACGGCAAGGCCCGTGTTACTCAAGTGTTGTCAGCCGATGAAGTGGATGAGCGGATTGAGGCGATTGAAAGCGTTCGAGATCTTGAAAACTTCTTCCATGACAACTTCCAACTTTCTAAGCGGCAATCGGGATGGTTGCTCGCAAAGGCAAAAGCGTGCTTTGCCGCTGATAAGAGTCGGGATGATTCTCAGAAAGCTCAGAAAGAGTTAGCCGCGATGTTGGACCGTTTAACGGTCGGAATTAACAAACTTTCATAACTTTAAGGAAATCTGAAAATGAATCCCGAATTAGAGAAATTATTGAAGGCAGCTGCTGATCTTGAAGAAAAGATCCAAAAGCTCTCTCAAATGAAAGAAGCCGATGCAACGAAAGCCAAAGAAATTGAAGAAAAGATTCAAAAGCTTGGTGATGAGCAGCACAAGTTGGCTCAAAAGATGTTGGAATTGCAGCAAAACGGCATGCTTCACGACAAGTCCAACTTCAAACACCAGGGCTTGGGTGATCGCTTGATTGACTCCGATGGCTACAAAGCCTACTTAGAAGGTCGTACTCGCAGTGTGAGATTAGAAGCCGCTTCTCCGGTTGCCACGCCTTCAGGTGCTGTGGTTCCGGATTATCAGGGCATCAAGGCAACGCCGGAATTACCCAATGACGTGAGCGCCAGTTTCCCGGAAGTTCCGACAACCTCTAACAGTTTGACCTGTTTGAAGGAAAAAGCTTTCGTTAATAACGCGGCGGAAGTGGCTGAGGGCGCTCAAAAACCGGAGTCCAAGGCCGAATTCGAAGAAGTAGATGCGCCGGTGCGCACGATTGCTCACTTCATCCGAATCACGAAACAATTGGCTGAAGATGCTCCGGCATTGGCTGCTTATATCAATCACCGCATGGAATACTTCTTGAATCGCCGAGAAGAAACACAATTGCTCAATGGTGATGGTGCTGGTCAGAACTTAGCCGGTATTTTTAAGGATGGCAACTACGTTGTTCATGGTTTCACCTATGACAATGTGCCTGCCGATGACACGGTTTTGGACTTGATTCGCCGTTGCGCCACAACGATCAATACCCTTGGTTATCGAGCCAACACGCTCTATGTCAATCCGGTGGACTTTGACACTTTGCGTGGCATGAAAGATAAAAACGGTCAATACCTCATGGGTAGCCCCTTGCAATCCAATGACAATATTCGTCCCTGGGGCTTGACGCCGTGTGTGTCTGCAGCGGTGACTCAAGGTAAGTTCATGGTGGCTGATTCACGAATGGGTGCTACAAAGTACAAACGTCAAGACACGACTTTGGAAATGTTTGAACAGGATACGGATAACGTTCAAAAGAACTTGATCACAATCCGCGCTGAAAAACGCTTGGCCTTCTCTATTGACAGTGTGAACTGTTTCGTGGGTGGTGATTTGGCTATTGGCGCTGCCAGTGGCGGTTAATATCGCAATCGATAACTTTTAAGGCCCCCAAGTAACCCTTGGGGGTTTTGCTTCTATGACAACTTCGTGTGTTTCTTTAGACGAGATCAAATCCTACTTGCGCATTGATCATGATGACGAAGATGATTTATTGACTGGAATGGGTGAAGCGGCCACAGAGCTTGCCGAAACTCGTCTGCGTAGACCGATCATTGCTGAAGATGATGCTTCTGCGATTGCTAAAACAGAGGCTTCGGTGCCTAAGTCAATAAAAATCGCAGTTTTGGTAATCACCTCATTTATGTATGAGAACCGTAATGCGACTGATATTGAGCTTCGTGACCGAGTTCTCCGGCAGTCTCTTCTTGATCAATGGATCCTTTGGGGTGATGACGATGAATCAATTGATTGATCCGGGCGAATTAAATGTTCGTTTGAGGTTCTGTCAGTGGGAAAGCGTACAAAACGGTGTAAAGCTCAAAGAGGTTTACACGGAGATGTTTCGCGTTTGGGGAAAGATTGAGCCGGTTAAGCCGCTTACCTTTTGGTTTGGCCAGCAAAATCTCGAAACCGGAGTCACCCATCGAATCACCGTTAGGAGAATTCCAGGGAAAACCTCTCCGGAGGATCTGACAGGACGCATTGCCATCTATGCTCAGGGGTTTCGCTACAAAATCCTTCACGCATCCGATTGGAAAGGATCCAGACGATTCACGCTGATTGAGTGCGCGGAAGAGGAGATCGAAGATGAGTGAAGCACTAGGCCTCTATCTGAAGCTTGACGAACTTGGTCTTCAGAGAACGGACTTTGACAAACGAAAGTTTAAGCCGTTTCTGAGAGTGATCGGCGGTAAGCTTAGAAAGAGTGCGAGAGTTCGGGTTAATTCCTACTGGACAAGTAAGCCAAACACTTATCCGGGAAAGAAAACCGGAGCACTTCAACGGGCTATTTCTGTTAAGTATTTTCGATCCGGATACGGGTTGAAGTTGCAGCAGGATATGCCTAAGCGCAGAGCCGGGGATAAAAAAGAAGAAGCTTTTTATCCCGCTTTTCTTCGGTACGGAGCGACTAATGAAAAGAAACCGAGATGGCGAATTTTGCCGAGGCGGAATTACATCGAAGATTCGTTCGAACTGCATCGTCAGGAGATGGTCAACGGGGTTGCTCAAGCCTTGGGTGAGTCTCTTAAAGGAATTTTTGACAAATGAATTTAAAGCCAATTATTGAGCAAATTCAAAATTATTGTCCGTCTTTTAAGAGTGTGTCTGGGGCTGCAGAGATCAATCTTGATAAAAAGGCCAGTGTTGCGTTACCGGCTGCATTTGTCGTGATGCTTGATGAAACCGGAGAGACTGTTGAAACTGAGGGTAATGACTACCTTCAGGAAATTACAGAAAGCTTTGCGGTTTTAGTTGTGCTGGACAATCAGACTGATGAGCGTGGTCAAGACGCGATGGATCTGCTGGATCCTATCCGTGCCGAACTCTTTAAGGCTCTTGTCAATTGGTGTCCGGATGAGTTTCATGATGAGATCCGTTTCAATCGGGGTTACTTGACTCAGATGAACGGGGATCAGCTCTTTTATGCATACGAGTTTGACACTTATACGACTTTAGCTAAGGAAGACATGTGGCAGCAGGTAATGTATGAAAATCTCGGCCCACTTAAAAAAGTTCACTCTGGGATTGATCTGCAGCCCACAGATGGTCGAATAGAGGCGGAATTTGAAGTTAATTTTCAAAAAGACGGCGCTTAGGGCGCCATTTTTTATGGGGTAAGAAATGCCAGTTTCTTTTAATCAAATTCCTCAGAATTTGAACACACCGCTTTTTTTTGCGGAAGTTGATAATTCTGCAGCGAATACAGCCGTTGATGACATGGTGGCTTTGATCATGGCGCCTAAGCTTTCTTCCGCAAAGGCCGAATCAAACAAGCTGATTATTGTCGGAACGGCAGAACAAGCTGCCGAACAATTCGGTGCAGGTTCTGTTTTGGCCAATATGGTTAAGGCATACCGCAATCAGGATTCGTTAGGCACTCTCTATGCCGTGCCGGTTGATGATCCTTCTTCCGGAACGTCTGCAACGCAAACAATCACGGTCGCAGGAACTGCCACTGCAGGTGGCACGCTTTGCGTCTATGTGAATTCGACTTTGGTTCAAGTTGGCGTTGCCGTTGGTGATGAAGCTTCCGATGTTGCCACGGCATTGAGCGCGGCCATCAACGCGGAAAATGATTTGGGCGTTACGGCTCAAGCCTCTGCCGGCGTTGTGACTGTGACCTCCAAGCACAAGGGCGAAATCGGAAACGATTTGGTTCTCGGCTTGAATCTCTTAGGTTACATCAATGGTCAGGTTACACCTGAAGGCTTGAGCGTGACTTTTTGTGAATTGACCAAGGGTACCGGGGTGCCTGATCTTGACGATGCCTTTGCCGCTTTGAAGGATGAAGCCTTTGAGTTCATTGGTTTCCCGTTCAGCGATGCAACCAGTCTTGACACTCTCAAAACGTACATGACTCAAGCCTGGTCTTACAACGTCCAGAAATACGGTCATGTTTACAGCGCTAAGCGTGACACTCGTGAAAACTTGCTCACGTTTGCCGATTCTCGCAACGATGAACACGTTTCCATCTTTGCAATCAATCCTGAAGATCCGAACACGAACGCCGATCGCATTGGTGCCACTTTGGGTCAAGCTGCGGTTTCTGTGAAGGCGGATCCCGCCCGTCCGTTCCAAACGTTGGAATTGGTTGGTTTGATGACGCCTCCGGCTTCTGCCCGATTCGATCAAGAAAATCGTGAAAGCCTCTTGAAGGCTGGTATTGCAACGTGGAAGGACACGAACAGCAACACGCAAATTGAGCGTGCTGTAACGACCTACAAGAAAAATGCATATGGCGCAGCGGACAACTCATACAAAGATGCGCAAACATTGCATACATTGGGTTACATCATTCGCTTCCTTCGTACTCGGATCACTTCAAAGTTTGGACGACACAAGTTGGCTGATGACGGTACGAAGTTTGGTGAAGGTCAAGCGATTGTGACGCCGTCCATCATTAAAGCCGAATTAGTCTCTGCTTATTCAGAGCTGGAATATTCGGCCTTAGTTGAAAACAGCAAGCTCTTCAAAGACAACTTGATTGTTGAGCGTAATAAGACCGATGTAAACCGCGTTGATTGCTTGCTTCCGCCGGATCTTGTTAATCAGTTCCGCATTTTTGCAATGCTTGTTCAATTCCGTCTCCAATATTGAGGTGTTTGAATGACTCAAAAACGTCTTTCCGGTACTGCCTACATCACGGTAGACGGTACAACTTTGATGGCTAGAGGCTCTTTTGAAGTGCCCTTGTCAGACTCCAACAAAACTCCAGTGATTGCTAACGGAGAAGTAGTGGGGTACGACGAACAACCTGTGGCTCCGTATTGCAACGCTGAAATTCAGATCAGTGATGAGACGGATTTTGAAACGATCACGTCGAACAATTCTCAAACAGTGAAGTGTGAGTTTGCAAACGGTTGGAAGTATGTTTTGTCTGACGCCTTCATTCAAGGAACTCCGACTATGAATGAGCAGGGCGTTGCTCAAATCAGCTTCTCTGGTAAGCGCGGACAATGGTTTAAGTAAGGATCACTATGAGTAAAACAATTACTTTGAGACATCCGCTTGAAACCTCCGAAGGTGTGATTGAAAAGTTGGATTTCCGTGACATCACGACAGCAGACTATGTAGCTCTAGGGCCTGTCATGGGTGTTGTTGTGCGTAAAGACGGTACTTCTTACGTTCAAGAATTTACGAAAGTGATCATCGCTTACATTGTCCGATTGACAGGTTTGACTTCGAAAGATGCGGCCAAGCTGTCATTGCCGGACTTTATGAAAGTCCGTGATTACATTCGAGACTCTTTGGATTTTTCTACAGAGCCGGACTTGGAGATTTAAAACTCTTCCGGAAGGTCGCCTTCCGGCTCGCTTACTTTTGGCGAATCCCTCCTAAAGACTTAATGGAAACAACGCTTCCGATGCTTGCGGTTCTGTGGCAAGAAGCCATGGATATAGATCGTGAGCAGAAGGAAGCGTTGTCACGTTAAAAATGGCAAGACAAGAAACTCAATTAAAAGCGGTCTTAACCCTTGTTGACCGAGTGTCCCCTGCTCTTAAGGGACTTAAAAAAGAGATGCGCATTGCCAGTCGAGAGATGCAAAAAGGGATCTCGCAAATAGGCGATGTTGCAAAAACGGCAGGAGCTGCAATTGTTGCCCTGGCAGCCGCCGGAGGAACAACCTGGGCGGCGACTGTAGCTGCAGCTGACGCTTCTGTCGCATTGGACTCTTTTTCAAAGCAAATTGGCATCAATGTTGAGCGTCTGCAGGCTTGGCAAAACGTCGCTGTTTCTACCGGGATGGAAGCCGATGAGTTTTCAGAAGCTTTGCGAGACATGAATATCGAGTTATCTGATGCAGCTACCGGAGGAAAAGATGAGCTGGCTCAGCTTCTCAGACGTGTCGGAATTTCAGCGCGAGATTCTTCGGGAAACATTCGAAATGCGAATGATGTTTTCCTTGAGTTTGCTGACGCAATTGCTCGTCAAACGGATCCGATGATTCAGTATCGAATGGCGATTCTTGCCTTCGGTGAAGATACCGGGGCTAGAATCCTTCCGATTCTGAGACAAGGTTCTGAGGCTTTCAGAGAAAGCGAAGAGGCTATGAGAGCTGCGGGGAGCGCTATCACTGATCGCCAGATCTCGCGGTTAAAGGATTTTCGTAATCAATGGGGGCTTGTTAAACAGTCTTTCTCTGCGTTTTCGATTAGTGTCTTATCCGCTCTTTCACCTTCGCTTTCAAAATTAGCGCAAGGCTTTCAGCGTACATTAAATGAGATCAGACCATTGATTAATGCTCATATCGAACGATGGGCAGAACAGCTTTCTCAAGCGATGGGAAAAATTCCGTGGGATTCTGTCATTGGGAAGATTGATGCCTTGATTTCGGGTGGAGATAAATTAAAAAAAGAATTTGGTGTTGTAGGGGAAACTCTTAGCTTTGTTTTTGAAAATCTTGGAACGATTGCGACAGTTTATTTAGGCAGTAAAGCTTTGATGGCTGTAGTGAGTTTCGGTCAGGCGCTGGTAAGTCTTGGTAAAGGTATATCGATGTTTATCAGAGTTGCGCTGCCGTTGGTTGGTGCTGCAAGTCCTTTTATCTTGTTAGCAACGGTTGTTGCCGGTGCAGCAATGGCAATTATTGATAAATGGGATCGGATTAAAACTGTTGTCATGCCGATTATCCAAGGTATTGGGGATGCGATTAAGTGGCTAATCAGTTTAATTACAGACGCTGCTCAGTGGATTGATAACAAAATTCAAGCGTTAATTCCTGACTTTTTAAAGAAGGGTACAGATATTCGAGTGGCATTTGATAATGCAACTCAAAATGTGGGTACTGATGAACAAACAATTCCTCAGTCTATCGACTCAAGGCAAGAGTTTTCTTCTTCAGTGGAGCAAACAATTCCCCAGTCTATTGACTCAAGGCAAGGTTTTTCTGCTTCAGTGAAGCAAACGCCATCACAGTCTTTTTATTCGACACAGGATTTTTCTATTCCGTCAACTCAATCACCACAGGCTTTTATGCCTTCTGTGATTGAAAACAGAATGAGTGGACGTGTTGATGTGACTTTCAACAATGCACCTGCAGGGCTTTCGATTGAAAGAACGTCTGGATCTAACGGCGTAGCTGTCGATGCAAGGGTAAATCGTGCTGATACCGGTCGTGGTCCATATGCTCCGACTTTTGCATTTGCGGGAGGTGATGCATGACGAGACTTCAAGCATCATTTAAGGGTGTTCAGTTTTACGTGCAGGCTTCAGACGCTTCTGGCGGGCGTCGAACAGTTACGCATGAATATCCGCAACGCGATGAGCCTTTTACCGAAGATCTCGGTCGTGCTGCCAGGCGTTACCGTTTTGAAGCATTCGTTCTTGGATCAGATTTTATTGATCAGGCCGAACGCCTAAGAGACGCGCTTGAATCACCGGGTGCAGGGACATTAGTACATCCTGAGTTCGGAGAGGTTCAAGTTGTTGCGGTGGGTGGTGCCACTGTCTCATTCTCTCAATCAAATCGCATAGCGCGATTTTCGCTTGAGTTTGTTGAAGCAGGTCTGAATGCTTTCCCGCAATCAGATTCCGCTACTCAGACATTAAGCAGAATGACGGCGGATCGGTTGGTTTCTTCAGCAATTGATTCTTTCGCAGATTCAATCAATCTGGACAAAGTGACTGATTATGTGAGTGCAGCGCTTGATGGTGTGAACTAAGGTCGCAGAAGCGGAATTTTGAATCGATTCTTTACAATACAATTTAA